>Ga0265296_1000215_pt1 | contig 104618 bp, 108 predicted proteins | sample MunlanPumphouse1_FD_189073 | JGI IMG/M metagenome (GOLD analysis project Ga0265296, IMG submission 189073) | Groundwater microbial communities from a municipal landfill in Southern Ontario, Canada - Pumphouse #1 | ecosystem: Environmental > Aquatic > Deep subsurface > Groundwater | place...
ACGGCAATATCGCCTCCAGCGGCGCGTTCGGCATTTGCGGTGTCCTCGCGAGCGCTATCCCTGCGAACAGCGGGATCCAGGTATTGAGTCCTGGCGTCGAGGTTAACATCAAGGGCAACACATTGCCGCAAGCGCCGAATGTCAAGGTCTCGATGGGCGTGCAGTACACGGCAGAGGTCGGGAATGGTATGACACTCGTCCCCCGCGTCGACATTTCCATGACCGGAAAGCAATATGGCAATATCTTCAACGGCAGAATTAATCGCATCCAACCTTTCGTACAGGCTAATGCAGTTTTGCAGTTGAATGGTGCCGACGAGCGCTGGTTTGTCCGGGGGTTCGTTCAGAATATCTTCGATAGCAACTCAGTTACCGGACTTTATGTCACCGATGCATCTTCCGGTAATTTTACAAATATCTACACGCTTGATCCGCGGCGTTATGGTGTCGCGATCGGCGCAAAATTCTAATGCTTTAGCTGTCCCAATCGATCGGGAAAAATTATACCGCATGAAAATCGCGGCGTCGGAGGGCCAGTAGCAGGCCCTCCGACGCCGATTTCATGCGCCAATTGCAGTCTTGGGCGAGGAATGGGTGTGAGATACGTCCGGCGTGCGCACTGCGGAAACTTGCGTCTCGCGCGAGCGATATGGGAGGCACATTGGCTCCTGCCCCTCGAATCTGACCGGCCCCCACCGAGTGGTCCGCGTGGACTGTTAGGTGTTTAGTCCCAGCATGTGATGGAGTGGTTTCATATTGAAGATATCTGGCTTGGATTTCCGGAGCTCTTCGATGGCCTCGTAGGTTGTCTTGAAGCGCAGAGCCTTCAACTGCTTGGCGAAGTTGTAAGCGACGAGCCAGTCGCGGACATGGCGGCGCAGTTCATTGATCGACGTGTAATGGAAGGATTTGACGGTGGCCTCCTTGATGGTGCGCACCATCCGTTCGGCCTGGCCGTTGGTCCATGGGTGATAGGGCTTGGTGAGGCGATGCTCGATGCCGTTCTGCTCGCAGACACGGCCGAAGATATGGCCGATCCATCCCAGTGGGCCGCCTTGGTCCCGCTGCACGAACTGTACGCCGTTATCTGTCAGGATGGTGTGGATCCTGGTAAGTGATAATTTTCCCCCACGCGGGGCGGACGGGCGCGGGCTTCGATTAGAAGCTGGCGCCTAATTTCGTTGTATCTAATTTCGATCGTGCTTTGCTCAGGCGGCGTTGGCGGTGGCACTCGTTTCGAACGTCATTTCGGCGGCCTTTGTATCGACCCAGTTCCCAGGTAGCAGGTCATCGATGGGCTCGCCGTCGCCGCGGGTGACGATGCGGGCAAGGACGTCGGCCAGGTAGGCGGCGGGGTTGATCGCACCCAGCTTGCAGGTCTCGATCAGCGACGCGATCGCCGCCCAGTTCTCGGCGCCCAGTTCGTGGCCCGCGAACAACGCATTTTTCCGTTGGAGTGCGATCGGCCGCATCGACCGCTCCACCGGGTTGTTGTCGATGTCGATCCGGCCATCGTCGAGGAACCGGACGAGCCCGGCCCAGTGGCTCAGTGCATAGTTGATCGCCTTGAGGGTCGGCGAGCCGCTGAACATGCGCCGGCGCTTGGCGTCGAGCCAGTCATGCAGCTCGTCGACGATCGGGCTGGACCGCGCCTAGCGGACGGCAAGGCGCTCCTCGGGCGTGCGACCGTGGATCTCGCGCTCGATGTTGTAGAGCAGCCCGATCCGGTGCAGCGCTTCGGTGGCGATCGGCGCGCCATCGCCCTTGCCGCCGGCGTCGAAGAAGCCGCGGCGAACATGCGCCCAGCAATAGGCCAGCACCGAGGGTCCGCCGGGACGTCCCGCCTTGCCGAACTGGCCATAGGCTTCATAGCCATCGACCTGCAGGATGCCGTGATACTCGCCGAGGAGCTTCGCCGCCCACATGCCGCCCCGGCCCGGCATGTAGCTGTAAACGATCGCGGGTGGATCGACCCCGCCATGCGGGCGGTCGTCGCGGACCATCGCCCACAGGTAGCCCGTCTTCGTCTTGCCGCTGCTCGGCGCCAGCACCATCGCGGTGGTCTCGTCGACGAACAGGCGATCGCTCTTCAGAAGCTCCGCCTTCTGCCGGTCGACGATCGGCTTCAGATAGCCCGCCGCGCGGCCGACCCAGCCCGCGAGCGTCGCGCGATCGATCGTCACGCCCTGGCGCGCCAACATCTGCGCCTGCCGGTAGAGCGGAAGGTGATCAGCGTATTTCTTGACGAGGATATCGGCGAGCAGCGCTTCCCTCGGCAGGCCGCCCGGCACCACATGCGCGGGAGCCTTCGCCTGCGCGACGCTATCGCCGCACGATCGGCACACCATCCTCGGCCGCACCGTCACGATGACGCGATATTGGGCGGGGATGATGTCGAGTCGTTGGGACCGATCCTCGCCGATCCGGTGCAGCGCACCGCCGCAGCCCGCGCAGCAGCCGGCCTCCGGCGCGATCTCGATCTCGTGACGCGGAAGATGCGCCGGCAGCGAGGCGCGGGTTCGTCCGCCGCACGCTTGCGCCGCGGCGGCGCGATGCCGGTGGCTTCCTCGCCCTGTTCGACCAGCAGTTCGGCTTCGGCCATCGATACGTCGCGATCTTCGAGCGCCAGCGCGAGCTGGCCGCTGTCGATCTTCTCCGACCGCTTGCCGAAGTGCATGCGATTGAGGACATCAAGAAGGTGCTGGAGCCGGGCGGAGCGGAGCCGTTCGGCGATGATCATCGCCTTTAGTGCCTCGACGTCGTCGGGCAGCTCTTCCACCCCCTCGCTCATGGTGCGGATGGATACATTATTTCGCGGTTTTCTGCCCGTTTTGTGCGGCAAGACGAGTCATTTTCACGGCCTATAACGCCATCACCGGACGCGCCACACGCGGGGCATGAACACGCGCCCAGTCGAGCCCTTCGATCAGCGCCGAAGCCTGCGCCGCGGTAAGGCTCATCACCCCGTCGCCGAAGCGCGGCCAGCGGAACGTGCCCGTCTCGAGCCGCTTCGTCACCAGCACCAGGCCGGTCCCGTCCCATAGCAGCAGCTTGATCCGATCGGCGCGCTTGCGGCGGAACACGAACATGATTCCGGAGAAGGGGTCGCGGTTCAGCTCGTGCTGCACGAGCGACGCCAGGCCCACCATTCCCTTGCGGAAGTCGACCGGCTTCACCGCCACCAGCACTTTGAGTGGTCCCGGCGGGATGATCATGTCGACACCTGCACCGCGAGCAGCACCCGCTCGATATGGTCGGCAGTCACGCCGTCGGGAATGCGGATCGTCATGCCCTTGATGTTGATGCGGATCTCGGCGCCGCTGCCCTGCGCCTTCGGCTCCTCGACCATTGCCGGAACGAAGGCCGGCGCGTCGTCCGATTCCATCCGTTCGCGCGCTTCCCGGCGCCAGGCGTAGAGCTGCTGCGGCAGGATATCGTTCCGGCGCGCGATATCCGCGACGTTCGCCCGCGGCGCCATACTCTCGGCGATGATCCGGGCCTTCGCTTCCGGCGTCCACTGCCGACGCTCGCGACCCGCCGGGATCACCTCCATCGGGCGAGCACGACCGTTCCCGTTGCTTTCGAAGCTACTTTCGAACGTCGTTACATCGCCCATCGCTAGTTACGCTCCCGATACAGAAGGCGCGCAACATAACGATCTCAGAACATTCGAAAATGTGGGGGTAAATTAGCGCTTACGGTGGCCTGCTGCCGGTTTGGTGGACACCGAGATAAGTTCATTCAGGCTACCCCAGCTTCACGTTCGAAGTCGATAGGACTGAGGTAACCCAAGGTCGAGTGACGCCGGGTCGGGTTGTAGAAGCATTCGATATAATCGAACACGTCGGCCTTCGCCTGCGCCCTCGTGCGGTAGATCTTCTTCCCGATCCGCTCGGTCTTGAGCGAGGAGAAGAAGCTCTCCATGGCGGCATTATCCCATACATTGCCGGACCGGCTCATTGAGCAGGTGACCCCATTGTCGGCCATGAGCCGCTGGAACTGCTCGCTGGTATACTGGCTGCCCTGATCCGAGTGATGCAGGAGAGCATCGGGCTTGCCGCGCCGCCAGATCGCCATGATCAGCGCATCGGTGACGAGCTGGGCTGTCATGTTGGGAGTCATCGACCATCCGACCACCCGGCGCGAGAACAGGTCGATCACCACAGCAACATAGAGCCATCCCTCGGCCGTCCAGATATAGGTGAAGTCGGCCACCCACTTCTGGTTCGGCCTGTCTGCCGTGAACTGGCGATCGAGCACGTTGCCGGCGATGACCGAACGATCGCCGTGATCCTTGGGAAGCCCGCGTCGCCGCGGCCTCGCTCGCAGACCCTGCGCCCGCATGAGCCGTTCGATCCGGTGCAGGCCGCAGGACACCCCATCGGCCAGCAGGTCGTGCCAGACACGGCGCGCGCCATAAGTGCGATAACTTCCTACATGGCTGGCACGGACCTTCGCACCGATCACCTCGTCGTCGCGGGCACGCTGCGACGGCGGGCGGATCAGCCAGGCATGGAAGCCGCTTCGCGAGACACCGAGCGCCCCGCACATCCATGCCACCGGCCAGATCCCTCGGTGCTTCGCGATGAACTGGAACTTCATATCGAGTCCCTCGCGAAGTAGGCGGCGGCTTTTTTTAGGATGTCGCGCTCCGCCTTCAACTTGGCCAGCTCGCGCCGCAGGCGATCGATCTCCATCTGCTCCGGCTTCATCTGACCGTGACCGGGAAAGGCATGACCCGGATCGGCGGCAAGCTCCCGGACCCATTTACGCAGCACGTTCGCATGCACATCCAGATCGCGCGACGCCTGCGCGATCGTCACCCCGCGTTCGCGGACCATCCTCACCGCCTCAAGCTTGAACTCGCGGCTGAACTTCCTTCTTTGCATTGTGGACCTCCGATAGGTGGAAACACCCTATCTCGGTGTCCACCAAACCGGCAGCAGGCCACGGATCCTGTATGGCACCGTCTTGATAAGCACGCGCAGGAACGCTGCCGCGGCAAGCTTGGTCGCCCGGCGATAGATGCGGGCGAACACCAGCTTCGAGGTGCGGTCCACTTCGACATAGAGGAAGCCTCTTCCGCCTTCATAGCGCAGTTCCGCGATATCGACGTGGAAGTAGCCAATCTCATATTTCTTGAACTTCTTCGGCTTCTCCCGATCGGCTTTGGGCAACCGACTGATCCCGTGGCGTTGCAGGCAACGGTGCAGCGACGAGCGTGTCAGGTGTGGGATCACGTCCTTCAGCGCGATGAACACGTCGTCGAGCGGCAATCGCGCCTGCACCGGACACCGGATGTGTTCGAGGTGCTGGAACGGGGCTGCGCGCAAGTGGGTTATCCCGCCTCGATCAGGGCTGACAATGGCAGCGAATTTTATCTCCCGCGAGCTCGATCTGTGGGCCTACATGAAGGGCGTGACGCTCGACTTCTCGCGGCCTGGCAAGCCCACCGACAACGCGTTCATCGAGAGCTTCAACGGCAAGGAATGCCTTAACGCCCACTGGTTCATGAGCCTGGATGACGCGGTGCGAAAATGCGAGGCTTGGCGTAGGGACTACAACGAGGTACGACCGCACAGCGCGATCGAAAACAAATCACCGATATCGCTCATGTTGGCATCAGCGGCACATGGCCCGCCCTGATGTCAGCACGCTGGAAGGCTGCCAGCAGGGCGGTCCAGAAACGGGTAGCAGCTCAGAAGCCATCGAGTATCTTGGCAAGTTCTGGACGATCCTGGGATGTCGGTTTGCCCCGAACTTCGTCGTTCTGATCGCAATGCAACTCGGGTACGCAAATCCTTGTCCCTGGTTCACTTGACAAATTTTCAGAAGTAGCAATTTTAGCTCCTATCCTGAGTAGCAGGTAAAGATTGTGCTGTTCTTGACTGATTTTCAGCAGGGACTCGAACCTCGGCGCGCAGAGGTTCCTGGGCGCGTTCAAATTCGCCGCGGTGTGCAGCCCATCCTGCTCGTCTGCCGATATGAGTCCAGATCAGATATTCGATGTCGGCCCATTCGAATGGCGCTGGATCGATCGACGAAGCTTGGCTGTAGTCAGGGTCCAACAAGGGAAGAAGGACGAACGCGGGCGCGAGACGGAGCGCCGCTGCGCAACGTAAATGGTCATCGAGCGCCACGGCCGGGTTACCGCTCTCGATCTCTCGTAGCCAACGAACGCTCAATCCAACTCTGCGGGCAAGATGCTCCTGACTCAAGCGACGGCGAAGACGCTCGCTTTCGATGCGCCGCCCAGAGAACTCCTTGAGCTGATCCAGCGAAGCGACGCCGCCCTTCTCGCATGTCCTGGTGTCCGACATGAGCTTCCGTCCGAATAGTATGTGGTGCGCTAGCGCTCCATGCGAGGCTGGCTATCGCTGAGCGACACAGCAAGTAGAGATGCTTTCAGTCTATTAGCTTCGTTCATCTTCAAGGATTTCAGTCTGTGTCGCGCCTGACGCAATTCCCTTCAATTCATTGATTCCAATATGAAAGTTGGAATCACGATGCTCGGCTGCGGCACAATCGTGCCGCCTTGGGGAACGCGCCTGCCCTCACGATTGCCGCTGGCTCACAGCGCGTCCATCTATCCCTCCGTTCCGACCGGCTGACTTATCACTGGCTGCCTCATCGGACGTTCACGCAACCCACATCGAACGGGCGCCGTCGCGCCAGGGAGGACTCATGTCATGCGATTCCGCGAACGATCGTGCTGCGCCTCGATTCCGGTTATCGTCATTATCGGCGAACGGCCCCTTCAAGAAACCTGCCGTCTTACTGGCGGCGGCCGCACTTCTCGCCTCGCCGGTCGTTTGTGCACAAGAGAAGACGGAGAAGGTGTTGCTGGCAAAAGCCGCAGCGGAGGCGGAGCAGCAACTCAAGCAAACCTTCACAAATCTCCAGTTCGATGATTTCGAACCGGCGCCGGTGAAAGGCGCGATCTATCAAGCGAGTGCTGGCGGCCGGATCGTCTATTATGCGCCCGAGAGCGAGCATCTCTTGTTCGCGTCGATCTTCGACAAGAACGGCGTCAATCTGACAGCCCTCGCGCAGGAAGCCGGCATCTCCAACCGTCTGAAATCGATAGACTCCTCACAGGCGCTTGAAATCGGCCCCAAGGATGCGCCGACGGTGATCGAATTTACCGATCCCGACTGCCCCTATTGTCGCGCGCTTAATCGATATTGGGCAGCGAAGGCCGCCGAGGGAAAACCGGTCCGGCGTCTCATATTCTTCGTGAGCGGCATTCATCCGGAAGCCGCGGCAAAGTCCGAGCACATCCTGTGCTCAGTCGATAAGGCGGTAGCCTTTAAAGCCATCTATTCGGGTGCCGCGCCGACAGCGCTGCGAACCTGCGCTGAAGGCCGCGGAAAGGTCGAAGCTCACGCCAAAGTGGTCAGCGCCGCTGGTGTCAGCGGGACGCCGACCTTGATCGCGGGCGGCAAGCTCATCTCCGGATTTCAGCAGGCCGAGATCGAGGCCTTTCTATCCTCGGCGAAGACCAACCGTGTCTCTCGCTGAATTCCATCTCTTCATGGCGGCTGCTCGGACGCAGAGAGCATCATCGCTCTCGGTCCCAACGCACCGGAATGCCGGCGGCGACGCCCCTTCGGGCCGTCCAGCACCGCCGTCGGCCGACAACGATCACCATCGATGCCGGCAGGCAGAGTTCAGGGCGGCCCAATGCCCAAGAAAGCAATCATTCATGGTCAAAAAACTTACCAGAACCGTACTTTCGGCCGCCGATGTCGGCGTACCGGTCCTGCTTCTGTCGCTCCTCGCGGCAAGCGCCCACGCCTTTACCGCGCCCGTGGCGGGGGATCTCGGCTACGACATCTACGACATTGTCGTGAACCAGGGTGTCAAAGGCCCGCTCGGCTTCGTCGGGGGCGTCGCCGCCTTCCTGTTCGGCGTGTCGCGACTGTTCAGCAATATCATGATCGGCATCCCGACGATCGTCGCTGCCGTCTGCCTCATTAAGGCGGACAGCATCCTTCAAACCTTCGGCATGGTGATCTGACGGCATCGGAACGTGGGCAAGCATTCGGGTTCCACGCTCGCCCACGTTCCGGTCACCGGGAGGAAGTGCTCCCGGACCCTCGTCTTCGCTTTCGATTTGCTTCGCTGGTGAGGACCGTAGCAGGAGGAGAAGGGTCGATGGACGAACGCTTGCCCCAATATCTGCACAAGCCGGTTCAGATCCTGTGGTTCGGATCGGACGAGTTCGTGTTGGTGGTCACCACCATCTTCGTCGCCGTCATCGTCGGCGGACTGGTCGGTTGGGCGTTCATCGCGGCCCTTCTCCTTTTCCTGCCATGGAAGCGCGCGCAGCCGCGCGGTTTCCTCGCCCATCTCGCATGGCGCTGGGGGATGCTTCGCTTTCGCCATTATCCGGGTCCGACCCAAACCCGATTTTACGAGTGAGGCCGCAGATGTTCTCGCGTCATCGCAAACCCCGAAGCGCGCCGGTCGACCCGCTGCTCGGTAAACCCGCCAGCTTCGGGATCCATCGGTACATTCAGGGCTCATCGAACCTCTTCGAAGAGAACCGGCTGCTCAAGTTCGCGATCGTCGGGCTGTTCGGCATTACCGCGGTGCTTGGCACGGTCATTTACAGCTCGGACCAGAAAGAGCGCACGGTGGTCGTGCCGTTCGGTTCGGGCGGCGATCTCTATGTGACCGGCTCGAAGCCATCGGCCGCCTATATCCGCACGATGACGCGCAATATCGTCGCGCTCGCCGGGACCTATTCGGCCTACTCGGCCGACCGGCAGTTCCAGGAACTGCTCTCGATCGTCCATCCATCGGCGTACGACAGCATGCGCGACAGCCTGAACGGCATATTGGACGAGCTCGCGGGCAATCCGACGCTGTCGATCGCGACCTACATCCGCCCCGATCAGCCGGTCCAGTGGACCGAGCGTGACATCCTGGTCCCGATCGAGAAGGTCCGCGTGATCGGCGGTGTCATCCGCAAGTTCCGCGGCGAACTTCGCGTCCGCTACGCCATCGAGAACGGACGCTTCTGGGTCATTTCGCTCACCGAGGAGAAATTCGATGTCCAGCCTCGCTAGGCTCGCGGCGGCGCTGCCCGTTGCCGCGCTGCTGTTGCCCGCGCCCGCATCAGCGCAAGCCATCACCGTCCTTCCCGACCAGATGAGCACGATCCGCCTCTCAAACCGCGACGTCAATCATATCGTCTGCGTCGGCGGCGAGATCGAGGATGTAAAATTCTCGGCCGAGAAGGCGATCGCGGTCGAGCGCGCGGGCTCCGACGCCTGGATCAAGTTTCTCGTCAAGGAAGTCGACGATATGGGTATGGTGACGCGCAGCTATGTGACGACACCCTCTGAGTTCTTCATCAGCTGCAACGGGGCCATCTATCCGCTCTATGCCGAGCCTACGGAAATTCCCGCGCAAACGGTCACGCTTGCTCCCGGACGGCCGCAGCGCGCACGGGCCAATGAGGAGCTGCTCGGGCCGCTAGTCGAGGAAGAGAGGGCAGTGTCGATCACGCTCGCGATGCTTCAGGACCGCGTGCCGGCAAGCTTCACCGAGGTCGCGCCGCGGTCGGGAACGATCACGATTGCCGGCCTCCCCTCGGCGCAGCTCGTCGAGCGCCGGCGTCTCGCGATCGAAGGCTCCGGCCTTTCCGTCTCCGAGTATCGCCTCGGTAGCGACAGCGATGTCGTGCTCGAGGAACAGCAGTTCCTCGACCGCGCGCTTGGCATCGACATCTTCGCAGTCACGCTCGACCGACTGAGCCTCAAGGCGGGCGAAAGCGCGCGGCTGATCGTTATCCGCCGGGGAGACGGCGAATGAACGACACGCCCGAACAAGAGCCGCTCGATCTCGGCGAGGTCGGCAAACCGCTTCCGCCCGAGGCCACTCGCGGCCCCGCTCTTCTCGCATTCAAGGAGCGCTGGGCGACGCTGGGCTCGAAACAGAAGCTGCGCGCCAAGCAGTTGAGTGTCGCGGGCGTCGTCGCGATGCTCGGTACCGGTCTCTACGCGGCGAGTACAGGCGGAGATGAGAAGGCGCCCGAGGCGCCAGCGGTGACCAAGCTCGACATGGGCGCCGGCCTGCGCGGCGACAGCCTCGAGACCAAGCTGCGGGGCGACCTCCAGAAGATTCTCGATGGCCAGACCTTGCTCGGCGACCGCGTCACCGCGATCGAGGAGGGCAAGGTCGTGCCCGGCAGCAAGCCAGGCGCACCTCCCGACGGCGACCCCGGGCTTCCCCCGGCTCTGCCGGGCGCGATACCGGATTATCCACCCGCGCCCGGCGATGCCGAAATCGCGACGGGCGAGATCCCGCCACCTCCTTCACCACCCGCGGCGCCCCCTGCTCCTCCTGCGCCCCCGGTTGAAAAGGCCGTCGGCGCGATCGGCGCCGCGGTGACCGCCCCCGGCACGATTGCCGCGGCCGATGGCAAGGGCGCGCCGTCTGGCGCTAAAAAAAAGACCCGGACGATCTATTTGCCACCTGGTTTCATGAAGGCGCGGCTGCTGACCGGGATCGACGCGCTCGCGAGCCGCGATGCTACCTCGAACCCCGAGCCGCTGATTGCGCGCGTCCAGGCGCCCGCCGTGCTGCCGAATGACGTCAAGGCCAATCTCTCGGGCTGCTTCGTCATCGGCAACGCGACGGGCAGCCTCGCCAAGGAGCGGGTCGAGGTCCAGCTCGTATCGCTGTCCTGCGTCGATTTCGACGAACGCTCGGTGGTCGACCAGCCGATCAAGGGTTTCTTCGTCGACACCGACGGCAAGAAGGGGCTGTCGGGCAAGGTGGTAACGCGCGCCGGCGCGAGTCTCGCGCGCGCCTTCATCGCCGGCACGATCAGCGGGATCAGCCAGACGGTCGAGAACACGGTCGGTGACGTGTCGACATCGGCCTTGGGTTCGGTGCGGACGCTCGATGTCGGCGACGCCGCCAAGGTGGGGATCGCAGGCGGCCTCTCGAAGTCGTCCGACAAGCTCACCGACTTCTATCTCGATCTCGCGCGGCAGGCGGGACCTATCGTCGAAGTGGGCGCCGCCAAGGACGTCGTCGTCGTCATCCAGGAAGGCGTCACGCTCGAGATCAAGCCGACCGCCGGGAGCAAGTTCTGATGCCCCCGCCCATCCTCGGAGGAATATCGATGACCGATATGTCAAACCGGCGCCGCGCGCGCCTCTGCTCAGCCGCACTCTTGCTTGCCGGCGTCTTGCCACTCTCAGGGTGCGCAACGCTCGGCTCAGCGATGTCGCCGTACAGCGAAAAGTTCAGCTGCAAGAACGACGATCACGGCCAGTGCATCCATCCCGAGAAAGCCTATGAGGATGCGGCGGAGGGCCGGGCTTCGCGTTCGGACCCGGCGGTGACACGCGACAAGATATTGCTCAAGGCGAACCAGCGCGGCACCGCGCGCCGAGGACGCAGCGATGCTGATGCCTATGGTGATTACCGCGACAGCGTCTACCGGGAGCTTCAGGGGCTGATCGAGGCGCCCGAGGCGCCGATGCTGCGGCCGGCGCAGGCGGTGCGAACACTGATCCTGCCCTATGCCGATCGGAACCGGCCCGACCGGCTCTATATGCCGCGTTTCGTCTATTCGGTGCTTGAGCCCCCCTCCTGGGTCGTCGGCGGCTATCTCGTGCCGCCGGTCTCAGCCGCGGCGCGCGTGCCGGTGCTCGAGCAGATCCGCGAGGTGCCCGGAAGCGAACTGACGCCGCCGGTTGTGCCCGCGCGCGCGGAGCCGCGGCCATGAAGGCGCCCGGAACCGGCGGTGGTCTTACCTTCTCCGACCTGCACCGCGCCGTTGCGCGCGACCGCTATTCGGATTTCCTCCCGCTCGTCGCCTGGGTCGAGGAAGAGGAAGCCTTTCTCTGCATCGATGATGGCTGGGGCTATGCTTGGGAGTTGACCCCTACCGCCTATATGTTCGCGCATGTTCACCAGGCGCTGCTCGGCCTGTTCAACGTCCAGTTTCCCGAGAACAGCGTCGTCCAGCTTATCAGCTTCGCCGACCCGCTGATTGCGCCAGCGCTCGACGCCTATCTCGACCTCAAGACCCGGCCAGATCCGCTGATCCAGGCATCGGCGCGCCGGACGCACGCTTATCTAAACGAAGGCCGGAACGGGCTTGGCGCGCTCCACGGCATTCCGGTGCGTGATTTCCGGACCTTCCTCGCTGTCAAAACGCGCGCCCCCATGCACAGCGACCTGCGCCGCCAGATCGAAGAGCAGCTTGCCAAGCTCGGCATTCGCCGCGTCGAGCCGCACGAAATGATCTCCTTCTATCGCCGTATCTTCAACGGCGTCTTCGAGGACGCTCCTGGCGTATTCGCCAGCGGTGCAGCCGGGCACCCCGCCCCGCCGATCCGCAAGCAGATCGTCGATGCCGGCCCCGATCTCGCTTTCGACGGACCCGAAGTGTTCCTCGGGGGCCAGGTCGCACGCTGCCTGACGCCGAAAGCGCCGGCGAGGCGGGTTACCGCGGAACACATGAACCGGCTGATGGGCGGGATGCGCGGGAGCGCCGAGGACAGCGACCAGATTGGCGGCCCCTTCCTCTATTGCCTCAACATCCTCTTCGACCATTCGCAGTTCGAAATTCACAAGCGCGCCCAGATATTGTCGGCGCAGAAAGCGGCGGGCAGCTTTGCGGTCGAGGTCGGCAAACAGATCGAGGAAATCGGCTGGGTGCTCGACGAGGCCGGCAACAGCCGTTTCGTCTCGGTCATGCCGACCGTCTGGGTGTTCGGCCGCGATTCCCATCACGCCCGCGAGATGGCCGCGCGCGCCAAGCGCCTCTGGGAAAGTGAACCGCTGCCCTGGATGGTGCAGGAAGAATCCTACCTCAATCCGATCTTGCTGACCGCGAGCCTGCCGTTCGGCCTTTATCCCGAGCGCCGAACGATCAAGATGCTCGAGCGCGATTTCCGGATGCCGGTGAAGGCGGCAGCGCTGATGGCGCCGATCCAGACCGACTTTCGCGGAGGCGGCCGCCCTGCCCTGCTCTATGTGGGCCGCAAGGGTCAGCTCGTCACACTCGACCTCTTCGATCCGCGCATCAACAATTATAATTTTGTGGTCGCGGCCGAAAGCGGCGCGGGCAAGAGTTTCCTCCTCAACGATCTCTGCCGGCAATATTATGCCCAGAACGCCCTCATCCGCATCATCGACATTGGCGGATCCTACCGCAAGCTCTGCACCCTCTGCTCGGGTCGTTATATCGACGTCGGCGAGGAACGGCTGGTTCTGAACCCGTTCGACCTCGGGCTCGCGCTAGACGGCGAGGACAAGCATTCGGCGATCGCGATGGCGGTCGCGATCGTTGCCGAGATGGGGAACGCGGCGACGCGCAAAGGCGTTTCGACCTCAGAATGGAATCTCATCAAGTCGGCCGTCCAGTGGACGATCGATGGGGGCTATGCCGATGAAGGCATCGACTCGGTCCGCGCCTGGCTCGGTGCCTATCCGCAATTTGCCGCAGCCGATCTCGACCGTGTCGAGCATCTGAAGCCGGTCGCGCGCGAGCTCGCGTTCAATCTCAGGGATTTCGGCTCGGATGGCGCTTACGGGCACTTCTTCAACGGGCCGTCGACCTTCGACATCTCCGCCGACGAGTTCGTCGTCCTCGAGCTCGAGCGGCTGAAAGCCATGCCTGACCTGTTCAACGTCATCGTCATGGTGGTGGTAAATGCGGTGACGCAGGAGCTCTACCTCTCGGCGCGCGACCGGCCCCGCTTCGTGCTTTGTGACGAAGCAGCGCAGTTCATGACGAAAAGCGATGGTCAGGATCTGTCGCGGCTGGCTGAAGCCTTCGCACAAGGCTACCGCCGTGCCCGCAAATATCAGGGCAGCTTCGGCATCGTCCTCCAGTCTATGAACGACCTCACGCTGTTCGGCGGCACAGGCCAAGTCATCCTCGAGAATGCGGCGACGCGGTTCCTCCTGCAAGGCTCCACCTATGATCGTGCTGTCGAGAGCAAAATTCTTGACTATTCCGGGTTCGTCCTCGACCTCCTGAAATCGGTCCGCAACAACAAGCCGAACTATAGCGAGGTCTTCATCGACTCTCCGCTCGGGCTCGGGGTCGCGCGGCTTGTCGTCGATCCCTTCAGCTACTGGATCAACACCAGCGCGCCCGGCGAAGTCGCGGCGTTCGAAGCACTGATCCGGGCCGGGCGATCGCCGCTCGAGGCTGTGTGCGAGCTCGCCGACGTCGATCCCCGCGAGATATTGGGCGATAGCCGCGACTTGCCGCGAGCATCGGAGCCAGCGGCATGAAGCGGCCTTCGCTCCATCCCGACGAGCTAGCGATGCAGCTCGACGCCATGTTGCCCGCCGATCGGGCGCTGTTCGACGCGGCCGTTGCGGCAGTGGCCGAGCGGCAGGCACTGGGTTGGCGGTTCCGGCTCGTCATGATCGAATCCGTCATGATGGCTGGCCTCGTTCTCATCGCCGGACTGCTGGTTGACCAGCCGACGTCGCTGTTTACGCAGGCGTCGGTGACGGTCGGAATCGCTTGCTTCGCAAGCGGGCTGGTCCTGATCTGGCTCTCGTCCGTGACGAGCGGTCTGATGCTCCGGTGGCGCGGTCATCGGCGGACACGATGAACGGCCTCCTCTCCCACGCTCCTTCGCCCATCGCGGTCAGGTTGGCCGTCGGTGGCCTGATGCTCGGCCAGGCGCAAGCCCTCATCCTCTTCGCCGCGCCCGGCCCAATCGCGAACTCGCCGCGATCGCTCATCGTCGTGCTGAGCCTTCTCTCGTTGGTTTCACTTGTCGGTGCGATCATCGGTGTTGGCAGCTCCGATCCGCGAGAAAGATGGAGGAGATATCGTCGTGGAACATGATCGCGGTAGCATTCGAGTGGCCGCCTGGCAGTTTGGCACCTCGTTGATGCTCGTGTTTGGGGCATTCGTCATCGCCGCCACGGCGCGTGGACAGACCGCGGCGATCGGGCGCACCTGGGCGATCGCTGAACCCGATGCCCTTTCTGAAATCGAGGCGCGCGTTGCGCAGCAGCCGAAAAGCATCGCGGGTCGTTTCGGTCCGCGTGAGAAGTGGAGCGCAATGCAGTCAGCCGCCCTCGGCGTTGCGCGCGCGAACAGGAAACGAAGCGTCGTGCCGTTCCACACGCTCGATTTTGAGGTCCGGTTGGACGACGGCAAACTGCTCTATCCCAAAGGCTACACCTTCAACCCCCTCACCTATGTGTCGATGCCGCAGCGCCTGATCGTGGTTCATTCGCGCGACCTGAACTGGGCGCTTGGCCACGCGCGGGCGAGCGACTGGATATTGCTCGCCGGAGGCGGCCCGGAGGTGACCGACCCGATCGCACTCGGAGAGAAGGTTGCGCGCCCGCTGTTCATTCTCGAAGAGCGCGTGAAGGAGCGGCTCGATCTTCGCGTTGCGCCGGTCATAGTCGCGCAGGTCGGACAAAAGCTCGAGCTCAGCGAGTTCGCGCTTGAACGAAAAGGCCCGGCTCCCGCGAGCCAAATCCTACGCTCGGCGAGCACGCCGTAATTTCGCCAGCTCTTTTTTGGCGCCTTCATCCAATCGCAAATCCGGTCATCCGCCTATTCGGACGCCGCGACCCAGGGGAGCTCTAATCGGAAACGAAGACAGAGTTCTTCATCTTGACGCCCGCCTGGCTCCGGCTGGACGGGCGTCTTTTTTTACTTCGATGAAGTTCGCAAGATTCCGCAGGGTCCCATTTGGCCCGATCGTCGACTTCGTTGATGCCTGGAGGAACTCGCTTCGCAAGAAGCGAGCTTTGGTGCCTTCCCTTCGCCATGGTCTGGTCCGCAAGGACGCGACGGGACCGCGAGCAGACATCTGATCGGCAAATCCAACCTCAGCGTCACGGAAGCCGGCCCCGCACCGCTGATAGCGGCAACGATGTGCCCATCCGCGGCATATCCTTTCCCATCTGGTTGCGACGAGCATGTCGGCGGGTCCATCTCCGCTTCGGGCAGGCCAATCGCCCATACAGCGCGCCGAAGCCTCATCCAACCTTTTCAGCGCCCTACCTGGCGGAACGGAGAAGTCATGCCAGCTTGCCGACACTTGCGCGCGACTTCCGCATCGGGGAGCAGCGGCGCCAGGCGCCAAGTCGAGCCGAAGAAGACGCGCCGGTCCTTTCGCTGGGCGGTACCCGTCGGGCTCGGCGCAGTTCTCGCTTTCATCCCCGCTCCAGCGCAAGCATCCAAATGTCCGAGCGACACGATCTTCAACCCGATCACCAAGGTGCGTTGGAACTGCATCTTCCCCATCACCATCGGCGGCGTGCGCGCCGGCAGCTACGACAAGCTCGACAAGGCGCTCGACGCACAATCGGCGTCGAAACCGCTGTGTGCGTGCCGCAAAGGTGCAACCTTCTGGTTCGGTGTCAAGGTCAGTTTCTGGACTCCGAACCGGATGATCGACGTGGTGACCGAACCCGGCTGCATGATGGCGCTCGGCACGGACATCATGGCGACCGGCGGCAAGCTCCAGGGCAGCCAGTCGTCGATTTCGGACGGCACGAACACGACGAAGTTGTTCGCGCAGATGCACTATTATGTCGCGCCGGTCTGGAAGATGCTCGACATGTTCAGCGATCTTCCGTGCCTCGAGGATGACGGTTTCGACGTCGCGCTGATGACCGAGGTGATGCCGACCTGGCAGTCGGGGACGCTGGGAGCGATCATCCAGCCCGAAGGCATCCTGTTCGGCAATCCCGCGGCCGGCCTTGCCTGCATGTCCGACAGCGCCGCGGCGGCAGCGGGCAAGGTCATCGACCCGCTCTTCTGGTGCATGGGCAGTTGGGGAAGCACCTATCCTGTCGCCGGCGACATTCACATGGGCGACCGCGTCGAAGCCTGGGCGGGGCTGGCAGCGCGCGGCACGTTCATGATGGGCCGGCTCGGCGCGCTGACCATCCATTCGGCGGACGGCTGCTCGTTCAAGCCGCAGCCGATCTGGACCAAGAGCCGATACAAACTCCAGCTCATGGAGCCGGTGAAGGGCGGCAAGTGCGTCAACATCGGCCGTCCCGGCGCGCTCTGGACCTCCGGCAAACACGCGCCGGGCAAGGACAACGCCCAGTTCATGCTCTTCGAGAAAGCGATCTGCTGTGCCGGCATTTCGACGCCCTGACCCGGCACTTCCCGATCGTCTCGTGCGCAGCCCGGAATCGGCCCGGTCTGCCCGCCACAGCCCCGGTGGCTGCCGGCAGGCGCGCGAGGCGGGAGCGGCGCCCTGCCCCCTCTCGGGCGCCGCTCCACCTGCAGACGATACGGGTAAATTGCCATCGCCACAAGCGAGACCGGCCCTGATCCCGCCGTGTCCTCGGGTAAAAGCGGTGCTCACGGTGTTCGACGGCCAGGCCGTCTATCGGCACCTCTCGCCCGGATCCGATGACTTCCGGGCGGGAGACCTGTTTCGGCTCGCGCATGGATCGCGCACTGTGGACGGTGATCGTTCGTGAAGCGCTCGGTTTCTCTCCTGTTGCTGCCGATGGCGGCAATGGCTTCCGCCAGCACACTGGCGCAGTCAGTCGAGGACCGCGCGCGCGCAGCCGCGGAAGCTTCTCGCGCGAAGTCCTCGACCAGCAAGGCGATCCAGGAGAATTACCTCACCCCCGGCCTCAGCGGACAGCCGATCGCGACGGTCGATCGCAGCCAGAGCTTTACGCCGAGTCTCGCCTGCCAGAAAACATCGAGCCTCCTCGAAATCCTGATCCAGCCTGACGGCACGGGCGACATCAACACCGTCCGCATCGCCCGCGACACCGATCTCGACGGCAGCTTCGACCGCGTGTCCACCTTGCCCGTGCCCGTCTCGGGCATCTGCGCCAACGGCGTCATCGCTTGCCAGCCCGGAAGCTGGAACGCGTGCAACTATCATCGTTGGAACGTCGATGTCTCGGGCGACCTGGGGCTCGCCGCCGCCGAAATGGCCGAACTCGCGGGCTGTTACTGCGTCAACAACAGCTGCGGCGCGAATCTCGTGATGGACAATCTGCCGTCGGTGCTCAAGGATCTCGGCGGCGGCGCGATCGGCGCACTCACGAGCCACGATCCCCGCGTCGGCGTGGCCGAGGCGCGCATCAACGGCCCGCTGATCCAGTATGTCGGAGCGCAATCAACCGCCTGCACGGCTTTGCCGGACCTTCCGCAAACAGCCTATCGCGGCCGTCCGACTTCGATCCTCGGCGACGCCGCGGCGACCGCAGCCGGAAGCTCGCTGTTCCAGAGCCTCAAGGGATCGCCCGCCGGCATCGGCAAGGCCGAACAGGTCCGCGCCTGCACGATCGAACGCGACGTCACACTGCGGCCGCTCGCGTATGAGGATATCGTCTCCGCGACGGGCGTCATCTATTCGGTTCAGGGCTGCGGCGAAGGCTGCCGACGCTTTCGCATCATCGGAGATGGCAATTGCAGTAGCGCGCCGCCGATCTTCACCGCGCGCTTCGAAGTCAGCGACCCCGCGAAGCTCCTGTCGGCGCGGATCGTCGAGATGGGCGCCGACGACTGGGTCCAGGGCCGCATCAACGGCCGCGTCGTCGGCTCCGCGGGGCCGCGTCCGTGGCTGACGACAGGATTGCCTTCAGGCGACTGCCGCACCGATGGCGGCGCGGCGCGCAATTACACCTCCTATGATTTTACCACCGACCTGCGGGCGGGGCCGACGACGGTGTCGGCACGCGTGCGCGGCGGCGGCGGCGGTGCGCCTCTCACGACCGAATGGGGACTGGTCGACGTCGAGATTCGCGTTTCGGACGCATGCGAACCGAGCGACCGGCTCGTCGACCAGTGCGAAGATATTGGCGCCAATCAAAAGTGCCGCCTCGACAGCGAGAGCGTCGATGGCGTCCAGACGTTTCTGAACGGCGTCGGCACCGGCCTTCGCCCCCTCCCGCGGTCGCGCCAGTTCGGCACGGGCAGTTGCACCGCTACCCTTACCCGCGACTTTTTCCTGCGCCAGCGGACCTATAAATGCGCGATCGACACCGGCGCGATGCCCGAACCCGACCTGTCGCGCGGCGCCTATATCATCGATCGTTCGACCGAGACGCTGCTCGCCGACCGCGTTCGGACGGCCGACGGCGGCAGCGCCGCGTCTACGCGCGCCTTCGCGCTTCCCGATCGCGGCTCGGTTCCAGCTTGCGAGGCGGTCTGCAAGACGCGCTCTGCGAAAGCCAATACCGACGCGGCGCCTGCGGGCGTCGTCGGCGCGCAGCAGACCAGCCCGACCGGCTTCGACACCTTCTATCACGCCTGCTCACCGGGCAATGTCTGTCCCGCCGGTCCCGGCGAGACCATCGTCACGCCCTGCGGCTGCCTTGATACCTTTCCCGAGGCGGTGGTCATGATGCAAACGGTCAGGCTCGCTGGCGCCGATCTCGCCTGCACGGCGACAGCGCGATGATGGGCCGCTTTCTCTTCTGGCCGTCGCGCCTCGCGCTGATCCTGTTCGGCATCGTCGCCTTCGCGCTCGCCGTTTACGCGTCGGCAGCGCAGGCGCAGCAGATTTGCGCGGTCGACCTCAATGGCAATGGTGACGCCGACGACGCGGGCGAGACCGCTAGCTGCGTCGGGATGCAAGGTGGTAGCTGGCAGTGCCCGATCGAACGGGCATCGTGCGCGCCCGAGCCCGGCGGCGCGTCGTCCTGCCCGCTTGGTTCGCAATATGCGTGCGAGACGCTGGCGAGCGGCGGCGTGCCGAGTTGCTCGCCGAACGCCTGCATCGATACCGCGGCAAACCCGATCGAGGATGAACCCGTCGTCGACGATCCGGGCGCGCCCGCCGACGGCGAAGTCGACACCGACGGCAATTGTCTCGGGAACATCGAGATATTCGGCGGCCGCGCGCTGCGCTGCCGCCCAGCGGGCCTCAAGACAACCTTTTCCAACTGCTGCAAGGACAAGGGTAAGATCGTCAAGGACGGAATGGGCTCGTCGATCGCGTCGACGCAGACGAAGATCGCGATCGCCAAGGGCGTGTTCACCGGAGCCCAAGCCGCCTATGCCGCCTTCCAGGCGGGCGCGACGGCAAGCCAGGCGGCGAGCGCGGGCGCCAATGCGATCATTGTCGGCATCGATCCGACCTCGATCGCGATCAGCCTCGCGGTCAACGTCATGATCGAGTTCCTCCTCTCCTCCTGCGACCAGCAGGACATGGAGACGGGCATGCTACGCGGCTCGGGCATGTGCGTCGAGGTCGGCTCCTATTGCTCGTCGAAGATCCTCGGCATCTGCGTCCAGAAGTCGCGCAGCCATTGCTGCTTCAATACCAAGCTCGGCCGCATCATCCAGGAACAGGGCCGCCCGCAGCTGAAGTCGTTCGCGGATGGCTGGGGACCGGTGAAGACGCCGAACTGCCGCGGGTTCACGCCCGAAGAGTTCCAAGCGCTCGACTTCAGCCGAATGGACCTCTCCGAATATTATTCGGAAGTTCAGGCCCGCGCGCAGGCCGACATCCAGTCAGACATGAAGGATCGTATCGATGCCTATATGCAGGCCATCGGCCGCTAGGCGCCGCGCCGTACTCGCGGTGGCGCTCGCCGACGTAGCCGGCATCGCCGGCCTTGCCGCAGCGCAAATATCGCCGGGCATCGACGACAACCCGTCGGCGCGCGAGAAGGTAGAACGCGAGGGCGAAGCGGCGATGGACCGGCTGAAGGGCGCGGTGTCGCGCCGCAAAGCCCAACAGCAAAACGGCCCATCTGACCTGCCGAAGCCGAGCGAGGTCGAACGCCGGCGCGCCTTCGAGGCGATGCGCGACCGTGCCAAGTCGCCAGCGATGGAAGCCCGCGCCCGCGATGCGCTTGAGACCGGCAAAGACCGCTTCGCCGCAGAGCGCGAGGCGATGGCGAAGCGGCTCGGCCAGGCACTCGGGCTCGAAGCGCCCGAGATCAAGGCCGTCGCCGATGCCGGTCCGGCGCCGGCGGCGAAAGGCTGGGTGCCTGTGCTGTTCGTCTCCTCGTCGATGCCGTCGTCAACGCTGCGCACCTATGCAGCGCAGCTCGAGAAGGCACGCGGTGTCCTCGCGTTTCGCGGCATGCCGGGCGGGATGGCCAAGGTCGCGCCGATGGCGAAGCTCACCGCCGAGATTCTCCGCCTCGATCCCGGCTGCGAGGGACCGGCATGCGTGATGCGCGACGTGCAGGTGATCGTCGACCCGCTGGTCTTTCGCCAGCACGGCGTCACCCGCGTGCCCGCGCTCGCCATGATCCCGGGCGATCCGGTGCTCCCCTATTGCGAGCGCGAGGAGGAAAGTCCGCGCGGGAGCCATATCGCTTACGGCGATGCCGCCCTTTCCGGTTTGCTCGAAGAAATTGCCCGCCTCGGCGGAAAAGAGGAGGTGCGCGATGCTCAGTCTCGCCTGGAAGGCCGGTAAGCATCTGGCGATCGGTTTGAAGGGACTGCCGCGGCGCGCAGCCGTTGCGCTCGGCAGTCCGGGGCTCGGCGAGCCCGCGCGCCCCGACCGGCTCTGGAAGGCGACGGCGATCGTTGTGCCACTCGGGCTTCTGACGTGCTGGGCGATGCAGCAAGCCATTCTCGTGATGTCGCCGTCGATCGACGCCTGGGCGGTGCGCGCGGCGCCGGGGCCGATCGAGAAGGGCGATTTCGTCCTGTTCATGCTCTCCCATCCGCTGGCCGGCCCCGAACCGGTCAAGGTGACCAAGCGCGCGCTTTGCATGCCCGGCGAGCGCATATCGCTGATCGAGAAACCGTCGACGATGGAGCCCCACGCCATGGACGGGTGGTATTATTGCGACGGCGTCCTGCTCGGCGTGACCAAGCCCTACGGGCGAAATGGCCAGCGGCTCGACTATTGGCGGCCCGATCACGGGCTGATCCCGCCGGGATTGATCTATGTCGGCTCGCTGCACCCGAGCGGGTTCGACAGCCGCTATTACGGACCGGTGCCGATCGCGCGCCTCACCCGCATGGAGAAGCTGCTGTGATCCGCCCTGCCCTCCTCGCGGCGCTCATCACGGCCTTCCCCGCCGCCGCGCAGCCGACCTCACCCACCCGCGAACCGAAGCAGGGCTATTGGTGGTATCAGGCACCGCCGCCGGTCGAAGATGCGGATGCCGAGCCCGACGCGCTGATGAAGCCGGCGATACCGCCGATGGCGGAACTGGCGACATGGACGCCGCCCAAAATCCGCAAGCTGATCGAGCAGCAACGCGACTATGCAGCGACCGTGCTCACCGTCGACGCGGTCGCGGACTTCTGGCGGCTGCAGGACTTCGCGCGGCGCAAGGCACGTGCGTTCGCAGGCGTGACTCAGATCGCCTTGCTTCAGAACCCCGAACTCAATGCCAAGTCCGCCAACCCGATCGTCGGCGACGCGCGCGCGGCGATGGGTGCCGAGAAGGAAGCGGTTCGCCGCCGGTATCTCCGCGCCCACGCAAGCCAGTTCGCGCTCGTCATGTTCTCGCGGAATTCCTGTGGCTATTGCCGGGTGCAATGGCCGATCCTCGAACGGTTCCGCGAGGAGACGGGCTGGCAGGTCACACAGATGGATCTCGAGCGCCGACCGGAGCTCGGACAGCGCTTCGGCGTCGAGGTGACACCGACGACGATGGTGATCCGCCGCGACAGCTCGGCAAGGATGGTGATCGCGTCGGGTGTCGAATCCTATCCCAATCTCGCGCAGACCACATACCAGGCCGTGCGGCTGATGCTCGGCGACATTCGGCCCGAACAGTTCCTGACCGGCGCGGGCGAGGAAGATGGTTTCTTCGACGCACTCGGCAATGGGCCGGTTTCCGCGACCGATCCCCGTGTGTTGGGCGGCGACCTCGTCGGTGCGGGCTTGGAGCCGCGTCGATGACAGCGTCTATTGCCGAGCAGCGCAGCGCAGTTGGATCAAGCTTTCGATTGATCGGGGTTCATCGCAGATTGCCCATGCTTTGCCAGAAGGCCAACAGCGCCTCGATCGAAGCTCACGAAGGTCTCGCCTCCCAGCCATTGGCCATCGTGGGCGATGACCCCATCAGCGAAGTCTCCACCTTGCTCCAGTATTGCAAGCCCCGCTTCAACAGCCTGTCGGTCCGCTGCGACATTGCCGGCGTCGATAAGCAATCTGACCGATGCAGCGACCCTTGCCGCCTCATAGCGATACACTTTTCTGAGCACCCAGCAGAACTCGCACAAGGCCGGAAGCGTCACAGCAACAAGTTCTGCTTCCTTCAGGAGCTTTTTTGCCAAGGGGCTTTGAACGGGATCGTCCAGCGTTGCGGATCGGACGAGGATATTGGTGTCGGCAGTAATTTTCACAGCTGTCCGGCCCAGCCCTTTTCAATGGCCTCATTCATCTCCTCGATCGAGATGGGCCGCTGGCCTTCCCGCTTGAGTGACCCGAAGAAATCCTCAATCTTTCCGGAAGGCCTGATGGCCCGAATCTTGATTTCACCGCCGGGGAGTTTGTCAAAGCTGATCTTGTCGCCTGGATGGACGCCGAGATGCCTGAGCAATTCCTTCCGCAGCGTGACCTGCCCTTTCGCGGTAATGGTAACAGCGTTCATGTGGCGAGTCCTTTCAATAGCACAAGGTAAGAGCAAATCCCCTTACCTGCAAGGCGAGTTCAGTATGTTGGCGCGATGTGCAAGCGCGCTGAGCATGAGCATCCTAGTCATTTCGCCCGGCATGGCGCAGACTGTCAGCCGCGAGGATGCAGCGCGCGCCGCGATCCATCCGGTCGGAACAACTGCGGCGATGAACCACTGGCTCTCGCGCGTTCCGGTGACGCGCGCTTTCCCGCCGGACTTTACCGAGGAACTGCGCGGACGCAGTTCGGCCTTCGTCGTCGAGATGAGCACCGCGCCCGGCTGCGTTCCCTGCGCCGATCTCTGGACCAAGCTCGGAAGTCTGGGAAGGCGATATGGCTGGCAGGTCCGCGCCATTTCCGCGCAGGAAGCGATGCTGCGATCGGGCCGGCTCGGCTTGCCCTGGATCGGGCATCCGGTCGCATGGGTGCGTCCGATGAACGATACGAACCGGATCATTCCAATCGCCGTCGGGACCGATCATGCGCCCAATTTAGCGCGCAACCTCTATCTCGCCGCGAAGATGCTGACGGGCGTTCGCCCAGCGGTAGGCGTCCGCGCACTCTCGAAATTCACTGGAATCGTTGGGGGCCCGTCGCGATAAGCCGGACGGAACTTTCTTAGCTCTGGCGCGGAATCTGCTTGAAACATCAAAGCCATGATGCATGCTTCATAAGCTGAATCTGGTCTTGTCATTATTGCCTCGCGTCGGGCGTAGGACGCGACCTGAGCGAGATTCTTGTTTTGATAACCGCTCGCGACTATATGAAAACAACGATCCAAACAGGATCGTGTTATGAGTGGAATGATGGCAAACGCTGTAACTCAAGTGCTGACGACGGTGAACGCCCCTTATGGGGCGGCCGTTTCCGCACATCAGCTTGCTGCCATGATCGTCGACTTGAAGAGCGCGATTGACTGCAACGCGCCGGTTTTCGCTTTCTTCTCCGAAGTGCCGCTGAACGTCCAGGAACAGTTCATGGCAGCGATGGGCGTAGACGCAAGTCAAGCGAGCCAAGTCGCCGATAAAATCTCCGAACTTTCGGGCTACACGCTACCGCTGGCGGCCTGACGCCGTGTCTGCAAAGCGGCCGAGCGAATGGCCGGTCCTTTTCAATCTCGCCGTAGATATTCTTGACCATTTCAGGAAGGCGAACGGCTTCGCGCCTCAGTGGAGCTTCGGCGGCGGAACCGCACTGATGCTGCAGATCGATCATCGTGAAAGTCACGACATCGACCTGTTTCTGGACGATCCACAAATCCTCCCATTTCTCAATCCGGAAACGCAAGGCATCAAACTCGATCACGCTCCTGACAGCTATCAGGCAGGCACCGATATGCTGAAGCTTGCTTATCACGATCTGGGCGAAATTGATTTCATCTGCTGCGACAGCATCATTCCAGATCCAACACGAGCGCACGACGTTCAAGGTCACGCCATCGCGCTTGAAACGCCAGCGGAAATCATCGCTAAAAAGGTCTTCTATCGCGGTTGGAGTTTCCAGCCGCGCGATATGTTCGACCTTGCAGCGGTCGCCGAGCATTTTGGACCCGACTATGTAGTCGGGGCTATTGAGCATTGCGGCCGCGCGAGGTGCGAAACGGCTCTGGCAGTCATCAACAAAACGAATCCCGCCTATGTTGAAGGGATTATTGGCCAGCTCATGCTTCGCGAAAAGACGCGCAATCTCGTTGCCCACTCCCGAGAAATCAGTCGAGACCTGATCGGACGAGCTTCAGCGAAACAGCCTATCCTGAATCCGGATACCCGGCCGCATGAGTCCGACCGGTGAACGATACGAACCGGATCATTCCGATTGCCGTTGGCACCGAATCATGCGCCCAATATCGCGCGCAATTTATATCTCGCCGTAAAGATACTGACCGGCATGCGCCCTGCAAGCCGGGGTCCGGGCGTTTTCGAAATTCACGGGAATTGTTGCTCAAGGGCCGGACATCTCACCGCAACGCCGAGCAAAGCCATAACTTCGAGCTTATTCCGGTTGGATATCCGTTCAGGGCGAAGAAGCGAAATCGAGCAACGACTTATCCCTGCAAATCTGGAGCTACGATCCAGATTTGCAGGGATCACATCATCGGCGTGCGTCCGACATGGCCGACGAGAGTCCGAGATGTTCCACGAAAGGATCAAAATCGCGGTCGCTGTAGAGCAGTGCTAACCCGTCTTCTATGCAACGGGTGGCGATAAGCGTATCGATGGTCTTGCGAATAGTGGCCCCTTTGCCGCGTAGTGCCCGAAAGTTTCGGGCCGCCTGGATCGCGATATCGCGACCTCCGATATCGATCTGGTCGAGAGACCCCATCAATCTCAGCCCGACGTTGAAGTCGCGGTCGCTGGTGAAACCCTGCAGGACTTCAGCCAGAATGATGTCGCCGGTCAGCAGTGGCTCGGCGCCTAGCAATGCGTCTAATCGTTCCGTCTGCGGTGTGGCATCGCCCCGGAAATAATCGATCCAGACGCTGGAATCGACGAGGATCACCCGTCGGTTCTCATGGCATCAAGATCGCCCGTCCAAGCGAGCTTACCCCGAAACTTCCGAATCTCGTCCTGTTTGCGAAGCCGAAGCAACGTCCGCAAGCCGAGCTCAACGGCCTCACGCTTTGTCTTGAGGCCCGTTGCCCGGAGAGCTTCGCTCATAAGATTATCGTCGATGACGATGTTGGTCCGCATGATGTGTATCCTTTTCTTAGATCATACACATACGAACCTTTGAAAGCGTTTGCAATCCATCACGGCATCTTGCCGACCCTGAAACATGGGACGAGGCGATGATCGACATGGCAGTGGCCCATTTCGCGTGGGACATATTGGCGGAAGGACCTTGCCTCTGAGAGGCGCGTACGTGCCTCTGCCCTTGTCGCGAGAGGTCAACACAAGCGACCCTGAGCGGGTTCAGCCTGCCACATCCCGCCCCTGAGAAAGAACGCTGATGTCCTCGCTTGGCGGCCGCCGCGCCATTATGATCGCCCTCATCCTGTCAACCTGCGGAGCCGGCGCGCCGGGAGCCTATGCCCAAAGCTGGGCCGAGCATTGGTTCGACAATGTGACCTACACGTCGCCCGGCAGTTTCGAGGACCAGGCGCGCGGTTATGTGACCGCGGGCGGCTTCTCGGGCCGCGTCGACGTCCACAACGACTATCTGATGAGCGTGACGCTGCCCAAGGTGCGCGCGGGCTGCGGTGGCATCGACATGTTCCTCGGCGGCATGTCGTTTCTCGATCCCGACTATCTCGTCCAGAAGCTCGAGAGCATCCTGCAGGCCGCGCCCGCCGTCGCCTTCCAGTATCTCCTCGAAACCCTCGACGAGAAGATGGGCAACATCATCTCGAAGATGGAGGCGGCGACCAACTTCCTGAACTCGATCCAGGTCAACGACTGCCGCCTTGCGAACCGCATGGTTCAGATCGCTCGAGGAGACGACAATATGTCGGGGATCATCGAGGAGATGACCGGCTATCGCTCGATCAAGCAGGGTTATGCGAAAAGTTATCAGCAAAGCCGCGAGAAGATTGAGGCGAACAATAATAATCCGACCGAGGATCTGAAGGAAGCGCTCGCCAACTGCCCGCGCGAGGTCACCGACATCTTCCGCACCGGCTCGCTGCTCGCGCACGCCGCCGCGCGCGTCGGCGCCAGCGAATGGACCAGCGTGATGCGTGCGCGGGTCGGCGATGTTTACATGCGTTGGGACGCGACCGACAAGGTGCCGCTCTTTTCGGCCATCCCTGCCTGCCCGCGTCAGGACACCGAAGGCGTCGAGGATTTCCTGACCGGACGTGTCCAGGCCCGGTCGCTCAACGTCCCGCCGACCAGCGCTGACTGCGCGACTGACGGGCCGGGCCGCGGCGCGCTCGTCCTCGCGCGTGAACGGATGCAGACGATCGCGACCAAGATCCGCACCCGCGCCGCGCTGACTGCCGAAGAGCGCCAGTTCGTCGCCAATGTGAAGACGCTCCCCATCTACCGGATGCTCGAATGGGGCGTGCGCGAAGGCGTCGAGGATGCCGTGATCGGCGATACCGACGAACTGGTCGCCCTGACCCTCGCCTACCAGATGCTCAATGATCTCACTCGCAGCATCGATTTCGCGCTGTCGAATGCCGAGCGCGGCACGTCGGCCGCCGGTGCCGCCGACGCAGGCAATGCCAATATCTGCCAGACGCGCATCCTCACCAAGGGGATAGAGCAGCTGCGCGATCTTCGCGAGGAAGTGCTGCGCCAGCGCGCGCAGATGCGCCAGTCCTATATGGCGGCGCTGAACCAGGCCAACCTCTCGGCGAACTATGCCGGGCTCGTCCGCCAGCGCGACCGCGACGCGCGCGACGCCGCCGGTGCCGCCGCTAACCGCAATCGCTGATCGCGATGTGCTCCCGATTCCTTTCCGCGCTGATCGCCGCCCTCGCCGCCACCGTGCCGACCGCTGCGCTAGCGCTCGAAACCAGCTTCCACACCTATGACGGGTTCAACGAGACCGTCGACGCGTTCCGGCTCGTCTCGATGATCTTTGCCGATCCGCGCTACGAAACGCTGGTGCTCATCGTCGCGGTCGCCGGGATCGCGCTCGGCGCGCTACTCGCGAGCGTGCGCGGCAACGGCATGGGGATCGTCGCTTTCGGCTTTCAGACGCTCGTCGGCATCGGGCTTTTCGTCGGCATGGTTGCGACCACGGGCACCGTCCATGTCTACGACCGGGTCCGCAACGCCTATCAGCCCGTTGGCGACGTCCCGAACCTGATCGTTCTCGTCGCGGGCGTCACCAATATGATGGAGCGGGCGATCGCCGAGACGATCGACGATAATACGATCGACCCCAATGCCAAGCTCGAGTTCGGTGCGGGTGGTCACAGCTTTGACTTGTTCCTGAACGCTGTTAGCCCGCGAGGGCCGATGACCGACACCTTCCTCGATGCAACGATCAAGGATTATGTCCGGCAATGCTATCCCGTCGCGCGCGTCTCTCCCGCCTATGGCATCGACGACGATCAACTCTTTCGTACCACGAACGATCTTCCCGCGGCTTTTGCCGCGATGTCTGGGCCGGCGACCTTCAGCACCGTCTTCACTGCCACCGACAAGGGCGGAACAACGGTGAGCTGCACCGAGACTTGGACGCATATCTCGGACCGGCTTTCCGATCCGTCGCTGTTCCACGGTTACAGTCAACAGGTCTGCGAGCGCACCGGCTATGACGTCTCGAACGCGGCTCAGCTCCAGCGCTGCCGGTCGAACCTCGGAGCGCTCGGTGACAAGATGCTCGCGACGCCGCTGACGCTCCAGCAGCTGATGACGAACATCAACCTCGGCAACGCCGTCGGCGACGTGCTGTTCGAAGATAGCCCTGCGACCGCCGCGCGCGTCATGGCGAACCGTGCCGTCGTCTCGAGCGGTCTCGCCACCATGTCGACGGCGAACGAATGGATGCCGACGATCCGCGCCACTGTCTTCGGCATCATGCTGTTCATGATGCCGATCGCGCTGCTCTTCATCCTGACCCCGATCAACCTGCGCGTCGCGAGCTTCGCGCTTGGCCTCTTCGTCTTCGTCGCCATGTGGGGCGTGATCGATGCCGGAATCTACCAGCTCACGCTCGGCCGCGCGATGGACGTGCTTGCCGAGATGCGCTCGAACCATGTCGCGGCGAACGCCTGGATGCTGGCGCCAGGTTCGGCGATGAAGGCGCTCGCAATCTTCGGAAGCTTTCGCACCGCGGCCGCCGGGCTGGCCGGCGCCTTTGTCTTCACCGTGTTCCGCTTCTCGGGCAATGTGTTCACCTCCTTCACCAGCGGCGCGCTCGGCGTGCAGGGCCAGGGCACCGCGGCCGCCACCCCGATCATGACGCATGAAGGCCGCGCGCAGGCGCTCGAGGCGCAGGCCTCGGCGACCGGCACGACCGCACGGCGCAGTGCGGCGTCGAGCTTCGGCGACTTCGGAGAGCGGTCTACCTTCGGTACCAATCGCGCCTTCGGCGCCGCAGGTGGCTATCTCAGCGATCGCACGCCTGGCGCGCCGGGAGCGACCGGCTTCGGGCTCGGCGTCACGGACGCCGCACGCGAGCTCGGGGGGCTCGCCCCTGCCCTCGTCGGCCGCGACCTCACTCATCCCGCGACGGCCGCAGCGGTGCGCGCCAATGCGACGACGTCGGCGATCCACAATTTCGCCGAGAAGGACGCGCTACGTAGTCTCGGCACGAGCTATTTTGGGCCGGGCCAGGCGGGCGAACGCGCCTTCGCCGGCTTCGCGCAGAACATGGTGCAGTGGAAAGCCTTCGGCGATACGCGCGCCTACGACATGATGATGCGGGGCGCGCAGCGGCATTTCGAGCGCAATGGCTATGATCAGAAAGACGCTGCGCTGAAGGCCTCGACCGTGATCGCGCAGGCATCGGCCGACCCGACCTTCGCGAAGTTGATCGCCAACACGTACGACCAGGAGGCAATGCTGCGGAACGATCTCACGGCTGCGCAGGTCAACGTCGGCGCTATGGAAGGCCGACGCGACTATGCGGGCGACAATGTCGCGGGGATCGAACGCCGCAACGTCGCGACCGAGCAGGCGTGGCGCACCGGGAACAACGAGGGGCAGCGCAATTCCGCGTCGATGCTCGGCCTCTCCATCGACGAAACCTCGCGCCGCATCGGCTTCATCAACACCCTCTCGGGCGAGGCGCGCTCGTCGGCGATTACCTCCCTCTCCCGCGCGACGGGCCGCAATGAGGCGCAGGTCATGCGTGCGCTGGAAACCTATAACGCCTCGGTCCAGCTCGGCACCGCCGACGGCGCGACCGCCGAGGCGGCACGCGAAGGCACGAGCGTCTATGGCCGCACGCGCGAGGCCGCTGGTTACGATTTTGCCGAGCGCTCGGGCAAGCTCGATGCCCAGCGCGAAGTCGGCCACGATGGCGTGCGCGGCGCCGCGCGCATCGGCGAGCAGCGACGGCAGAGCGATAATTTCGGGTTTGCGGAAGGTGCGGCGGCTGCCGGCGTATCGACGCGCGAGGCGGCCCGGCTCGACGCCTTCATCCAGGCACTGAGCCGCACGGCGGGCAACCAGGTCGACATGGCCGAGGGTGGCGCGGCCGGAATTGCCGATCGTGCGCGCAACGAGCGGCTGACGCGGATCGTGGACAATGAGCGGTTGACACGCATGCAGGGGCTGCTGCGCAGCGAGGGCATCAACATGACCAAGCGCGAGCTCGCCATGGCGCAGAATGGCGATCTCAATCTCAATGTCTCGCCCGACGTCGCGCGGCAGCTCCGCGCCGCAGGCCTCATCAACGACAGCCAATATGGCACGATCGCCGAGGGAGGCCGCGCCCGGTTCAGCTTCGCGGACAACGACCTGCTCGTGTCGAGCAGCACCGGGTTCACGCAGTCCGCACGCAGCGACACCAGCACCAAATATGAGGCCGGCAAGCAAGCCGGACCCGATACCATCGAAAACATGCTAAGCAGCGGACCCGAGGGTCAGGCGATGATGGCGAACTGGCTGCGCGGTGGCTTCGAAATGGACCGCAACGGCGAGTGGCGGCTCAATCCGCAGGTTGCGGATACGCTTCAACGCGACGTGTCGGCGATCATGGCCCAGACGGGATGGCAGCGGGCTATATCTCGCTCGGCGCAAGACCAAATCTCAATGGGAACTGCGGTTGGCGGCAATGTCGGCGCAAGTGCCCAAAGCAGTGACTATGCGTCGCGTGGTGGTCCGGCCAAGGGTAAGGAACGATCACAGACAGCAACGTCAGGGAGCGTCGGCGGGAGCTTGGGATATAGCAGCAGCGACATGGGCACGAGTAACGAGACAGCTCGGGCCTCGCTCGATATCGTAAACTATGATGTACGCGAGGCGATATCCGCCGCAGAGCGGGCGGCTGCGCGCTCTGCAAACCCTGAAATGACATTTACGAGCGAGCTGAACCGTCAGGTGCTTGGCCCCGAGGGGCTGCGAAATCGCTACCTTGGGCAAGCCGATTCCGCACGTGGAACCGCCGATATTACTGGACCGATGACGTCGCTCGAACAATCCTCGATCTTGAGCAGTGGCCGATTTTCGACCGACCTAGCAAATGGTCCATTCGACGGAGATAGCAGCTACAAGAAGCGCTAATCTCGACGTCCAGGGTGCTGAAGGCTGAGTGGGTTGCCGATATATAGTCCGCCGGAGCGCGGATCATAGATGTCGACCGACCAATGAGGTCGCCCAAGACGCTCCCAGTGCTCGTCCTCCATCCTCATCTGCTCGAGTTCGCCGATTTCCTCGTCCGAGAGAGGCTCGCCAGATAGCGGCCTGTCGAGCCAAGCTTTGACGAACCCGAAACCAAGCACCAGTAGTGCCGTCGGCGGAAAGAACAGCATGTTGAGATAGCCTGCGAGAGCGCTGGTGTAGAACTCCGCCAGTGCCGGGACCTTCAGCGAGGCCACCGCGCCTGTCCAGTAGACCGGGATCGCCGCCCACCAGAGCTTCGCGTACCAAGGCTTCCAGAGCCAATTGCGCGCAACGGGCGGCCGCGCGGTCTCGGCTGTTGATACGTTGGAAGGTTGGCTCGCCTGCATGGGTTTTCTCGGTCGGCAGCCTATCAGAAGATGCCGATTGAAGGAATCGAAAGAGTTTCCGGAAATGGACATATTGCCTTCCCTGATCCGGTGAGCATCCAGCCATCTCCTGTTCCCATTTGCAACTTCACACCAACGTCAGCTTCCCTCCTCCTCCCTTGGACTTGAGGCCGGATTCCCCGTCCCTCGCTTAGGTATGATAGATTGTGTTCTGGACGATCGAGAACGCGGCGGCCAATCAGATTCTATCGGAGCGGCACATTCGCCCGGGACTTCGCATAGTCGTCTAGAATGCACCGCAGGGTCGCTCGACCGCGAGCGGTCAGGGCGATGTTCGTTCGGCGCCCGTCGTGAGGATCGCGCTCGCGAGCCACAAGTTTCCGCGATTCCATCTCAGTTGTCTGCCGCGTCGCCGTCGGAACCGAAACGCCACTCGCATATCCTAGGCTTGAAACCGGCAGCCCTTTACCGACCGTATCCGCGACATAGAGTTCCAGTAGCATGATCCAGCCCGCATGGCTCCAGTCTTGCTTCTTGAGGTACCGCGCAATGATCTGCCGTTCGACAAGTAGTTCACGGCAAAGGCCAAGTCGTCGAGCTTCGACATCGAACGGTGGATCATCTTGTTCGATCCGCGTCGCCATGCGTCCGTTTGCGCCTCGCGTCAGTTTGACGTGGAGAGCCGGAACGTCCGGCGCCGAGGTGGATGCTGCGATCTATTGTGTTCCGTGCAGAGGCTCGAAAATCGGGTAGGCTAAAATCGAGCCCCCCTGTGGTAAAGTCGATCCAGCGCATATGTCGGAATCGAATCTTGGCGTAAAAGATGGTCAGCGCTTATCCGCATAGGCGTCCATGAGGAGTTTTTGATTATGGGTGGTGCGACGCGCTGGACCGTCAATGTCGCGCCCGAAACCGACATTGATGTCCGCACATACCTAGCTCAGCGCGGAATGAAAAAGGGCGACCTATCGCGCTTCATTGAAGAGTCCGTGAAATGGCGCCTGCTCGATCTTACGCTCGCCGAGGCCCGCGCCGGTTTCGATGACGTCTCGCCGGAAGAGATGAGCCAGTTGATCGATGAAGCGATTGCGGATGCGCGTCGGAACTGATCAATGCGCGTTGTCATCGACACCAATGTGCTTGTCAGCGCCCTTTTGCACGGGCGGTCGCTTCCCTTTCACCTGATTGCCTTGTGGTGCCAAGGCAAGATCACCTTAATCACCTCTGCTGAACAGCTAGAGGAAATTCGGCGCGGTACGCGCTATCCCAAACTGCGGGCTCGCTTGAATCCAGCCGTTGTCGGCAGACTCGTCAATGAACTCAAGGGCAGCGCCATTGTTATAGAGAATCTGCCCGACGTGTCCGTCAGCCCGGATCCCTGGGACAACTATCTTCTGGCGACGATTGAGGCCGGGATGGCCGAACTTTTGATCACCGGCGATAAGGCCGACTTGTTGAGTCTCGGGCGCCACGGCGGGGCGCGGATTATCACGGTTCGGGAATGCCTGAGGCTGATCACAGGAACCGAGCCTGATATCTAGCGCCTCGTCGGCGCCAGAGCCGGCGTCCCTTCAGCCGAGACGACTCCATCTCATCGGCCGAAACTGTGAGAGCACGGCAAAGGGCCGCTTTGACTTCATCGACGCAGAGCCCGTGACGATGCCGAGTTCGCTATCGCTCGCGTGGTCGACTGGGGAGCCTAAGGAAACTCGGCGCAAGCAGAGGCGCTGGGCGATTGCGAAGCGCCAGGCGGGACTCGACCGCGACCGCGACCGCGAGAAGCTCGGACCGATCTACAATTTCATGGTCACCAAGCGCTAAGGTCGCGTCGAATATGCGGTCCTCCAGTTCGGCGGTCTATTCGGTCTTGGCAGCGACTATTATCCGCTGCCCTGGGACGTCCTGACTTACGACACCGAACAGGGCGGCTATGTCGTCGATCTCGACAAGAAGGTTCTCGAACAGGCGCCGCGCTATGGCGCCGATAGCAAGCCGACCTTTGATCACGACTATGGTCGCGGGATCAATTATCCGTTCTAGTTTCCGGCGCAGGATTCGGATGCGAGGTAACCGCATCGGAGGGCTGCCTCATCGGCGCGGACTGTCCCTGCGCGGCAGCACGAGCGGCAATCCGCCGACCGCCTGCCGCCGGCGATGCATATCATCTGCGACCGCATCAATGATCACGACGAAATGCTGCGGTCGATCGCACGGATGGATTTCACGGTCGCGCCGGGCCGCGGTGACGGGGCGAAGAATGGCGGCGGCCCCGATCCGCGCGATCCGACATGGGCGCCGCGCGGGCGCACATCGGCGTCACGGCCGTTCGGACGACCCCCGAACAAGATGAAATCCTCCGTATCCGCAGCCATGATTTTCACTAACCGGACCTTATCGCAGAGCACCCATACGAGATACTCGGTGAAGAAAAGCAAATCGTTGCCAAGGGTTGCCTGAAAATTCCGGTCCGCCTACTCCCGTGTTAAGTTGAAATTCAGAGAGAGTCGGGAACCGGCTCTGTTGACGGAATGCACGGGGAGCCGCTTGCAGAATCCGTCGGAAAGCAATGCTCGGGTCGAGAAAAAGAGGTGCTGTTTTAGATAGCGTAAGGGACTTGCCGTCCATTGATGGCAAGCAGCGCGCACTTGTCTGCTAGTGATGTAAAAGAGCCGAGCATCGCTCTCTGCGAACGCTTGGCCCCGCGCCAACGCGAGTGCCTCCGCCATGTCTATCGGCTCAAGACCTCCAAGGAAATCGCCCTCGAATTGGGTCTGGGCGTCGGCACCGTCGACACTTACATCAGCGAGGCTGTCGCCATTTTGCGCGCCCGCAATCGCCGGCACGCAGCGGAACTTTTCCACGCCTTCGAAGACGCCGCGATGACCCCCCGCAAAATGCAGTTGGAGAATACGGGGGTAGGCACCGGCCAGGCCGATGAGCCACCGGAGAAGGCGGAACCACCGCCCACCTCCTGGGTCAGGTTGCTTCCTCTACGAACCATGGGAGTATCTGCAAATGACCTCGACCCGTACCTCCGTTACTTCTGGCTCGTCTTCCTTGCGATCGCGCTTGCAGTCGGCTTCGGCATGCTCGCCGTCGGACTCGACGTCCTCTCCCGGCTTCTCGGATAGAAGGTCCGACGATGAAGAGCGCATCAAGCATCTGACCGAATCGCTGTTCGGCTACGAAAAACTGCTGCAGCAGATTTTCGCGGAAGGCGGGCGGCTCGCCACTGCGGCAATCGACGCGCAGACGCACCAAAATCTTTCGCCGCTGGTCGGACATCAGATATTGTCGGCCCTGACCAACGCGCAGCTCTCGGTTACCGGAGCGCTCGGTTACATGGCCGAAGGTCATCGACAGCTTGAAGTGCTGGCACAAAAGCTGGGCATTGATCCTGAAGCTTTCGGGGATGTCGTCAAGCGCCCAAGCGCGCGCGGCGCGACGCCCCTTGAATTGGCCGCCTGACCAAGGGGGCCGCTGCTCGTGATCGTCATTGTGGCATTCATGATCCTGCTCTTCCTCGTCTCTGCCTATGCGCAGTGGCGAGGCGGAGCCCCGGAAAGGACTGCGTCGATCTGCATGGTCATCGCCACGATGGGAACTTTTTGGGCCGGACTAAGCAATCCATCCTATCGCGACGTCGAATGGGAAATGTTACTTATCGATTTCGGGCTCCTGCTGGCGCTTTCGGCAATCGCCGGGGCGGCAGACAGATTCTGGCCGATCTGGCTGGCAGCCTTTCAGTTGGTTGCGGTCGCGGCACACGGCGTCACGGCATACAATCCCGAGATCTTGCCCGTCGCCTATTGGTGGATCGTAGGTAAGATCGCCTATCCAATGGTCGCAATCCTCGCCATTGGGACACGGCGACATCACCGCAGGACACGTGACGGGCTCCAGGAATATGCTTGGACTCATCAGCGACATCGCGCCGCATCTTCGCGCGCGAAGACGATCACACCCGCCCCGCGTTCCTGACTGATTCGTCGCATCGTCGCCGACGCGCGAACCGTGGAGGGGCTCTGTGGCGACCATTCCACGCCGGGATTGACCACAATGCTCAGTCCGAGACTCCACTAAGCATCGGTCATGTCCGCGACTGGCGCACGGGCGCTCGAACTCGGAGTGTATGAAGATGAGCGCAGATCACGGGCTTAGCCAAAGAGCCTACACCAGCCTTAAACTCGATCTCATTGAAGGTCGTATCGCGTCTGGGCGAATCAATATCGGACAACTAGCTGATCGATATGGAATGAGCGCGACTCCGGTCCGCGAGGCGATGTTGCGGCTCGTCGGCGAAGCTTTACTCGACATGCCGGTAACTGGCGGATTTGAAATACCGTCGCTCGACGAGAATGCGGCTCGCCACCTCTATATTCTGAGCCAATATGTAATGCTCACAGCCGCCTCGTGCCGGAGCAGTCTCCTTGTTTCCCATGACTTTAATCAACAGGACGAGCTCGGCGCGCCGCCGCCGATTGAACTACTCTTCGACTCGATCTCCCAGGTGACCCAGAACGTCTTTTTCATGCATTTGGTCCGGAATCTCAACGATCGAATGCGTCGGATCCGGCGCGCCGAAGAGCGTAAATTGAGCGGTTTGCGCCGCGAATTCGATGCTTTGCTCGGGAAGATTGAACGCGGAAACAGGCAGTCAATCAGGCGATCGGTAGTCGCATATCATCGACGCCGTATCCGTAATCTTCCTGAAATCATGAGTGGACTTACCTAGGGCGGCCTCAAGAATGCCGATACCGGGGTTCGCCCCTTCCATATATAGCTTCAGATTCAGAACATATATGTTTGGATATATCCTCTGAAACTGGGATTCTTTCGGTGTCGCATTTGTGCGGCGGGAAAGGAGACTATCATGGACAAGGAACCGAACTATCGCGACGCTGAACTGATCGACCTCGGCACCGTCACCGAAGAGACCCACGGGTCGAACGAAAACATCGCGCCGGACGGTGTGCAGCCGCGCCAGCCGCTCGGCATCGTCGTCGACTGATCAATGGCCGGCCGGGAATGGATAAATTCCCGGCCGGCTTTTTCCGCCAAGGCGTCACTCATGCTTCCTTCGTGGGTTTCGAGCTGCGAAATCGATGGTCAGGTCGTCTTTCTGGATGTCCTCGCAAATCGATATTCACGCTTGGAAAAGGAGGCTGCGTCTGCCCTCGGAAGAGGAGACGTTGATTCACTGCAACCGAGCCTTCGGCGCCTGATTGAGGATCGCCACTGGTTGAACTCCAATGCGGAAGGAGCCCGTAGTTCCTGCTGCGCAATTACTCGCCCAGCTCGTGAACATTCCGCGGAATTCGATATGCGTTCGCCATCCGGCCGGCAAATTGCATCGGCATTCAGATCTCTCGCCAGCGCACGATTCACCATTGCACTGCGCGGATTCGATGAATTGCTGTGGTGGGTGCAACGCAATAACATGATCGCCCAGACAGAAGGCCCTCCGGCGTCAAACCGCAGCGGTCTGATATCAGCATTCGAATATGTAGAACGGTTTGCGATCAGGAGGGATCGCTGCCTGCTCCGTTCAATCGGCCTTCAGCATCTTTTGGCCCAAAACGGGTATGAGAGCACACTGGTTTTCGGTGTTCGGCTTCATCCATTCGAAGCCCATTGCTGGCTTCAGGATGATGACCTCATCCTCAACGATACGATCGAAATGGTCGGCCCCTTCGAACCTATCAGAGCAGTGCGATGATCGGCAGATTCTTAGCCGTCAGCTCGCCGACCCAGGTCCCATGCGCCCTCGACCTACATTTGGATGAAATAGCTCATCAGTCGGGGCTGAGCGTGACCCATCGTGACGAACGCCTTGTTGTCTATTCCGACAGCGGGTTGGAAATCAACCACCTCACCGATGGCACTGGCGTCGTCGTTGGCGACGTCTTCTGCCGGCATGTCCCGTCGCGCGCATTTGGAAAGAACATCGACGAAGGGGCGCGTGTCACGGCGGCGTATCGAGGCGGCCATTTGAACAATGAATATTGGGGTTCCTATATCGTCCTGGCCAGTTTGCCCAACGGCGTGATCACCTGCGAACGATCCCCATTCTGTAGCATCAATGCCTATTACATAGTCGAGGGCGGAGTCCTCGTTGTTGCCTCGGACACAAGGCTATTGCTGGAAATGGCAAGGCGCCCGCCGTCGATAAACTGGGAATCAGTCGCCAGACATCTGATTTGGGATAATCTCAGCATGTCATCCACATGCCTCTCCGGAGTTTCCGAGATCAGGTGTGGAGAATCGATCAAGTTTGAAGCCCCACGGGCGCTTGAGGCCAGTTTTCACTGGGACCCTTGGAAGTTCACCAATCCCGACGTCCTGATCACCGATCCAGATGAAGCCATGGAACTTGTTCGCCGGGAAATTCTTCGCTGCATCGGAGCGCAGATGCCGCGCGGACGGTTTTACGCCCTCGATCTTTCAGGGGGCTTGGATTCGTCGATAATCGCGGCGGGGTCCGCCACTGCTGGGCGTGAAATTCACGCGATCACGATGTTCAGCGAAGGAAACGATGGGGACGAGAGGAATTTTGCAAGAAGCGTAGCCAGCCACTTACATATCTCCCTGGACGAGGGTGCGCCTGATCATCGAAGACCAGATCTTCTTCATTCGGCGCGGCCGCACTTGCCCCGACCCCACTCGCGGTCCTTTGTTCAAGAAACCGATCGCATCTCCCTCGAAATGGCAACGGACCGGTCGATCGACACATTTGTCAACGGTCAGGGCGGCGACGCCGTATTCTGCCATCTGCAGAGTTCCGGACCCGCGGCGGACACCCTTCGAGCGAAAGGTCCGAGTCCAAATTTTGCACGAACCGTCTTTGAGGTGGCGCGTGCAAATCAGTGCAACGCGTGGGATCTCGGCTGGAAGGCGATCAGGAAGGGATGGAAAGGCAAGCACCACGCCAACTGGCGCGCGAATGATGCATTTCTTTCCAAAGATCTTCCATCCAATGAATCGCCACCTGGGCTGCCGTGGCCTCCGCCAAAAAACCGACCGCTTCCCGGAAAGGTTGAACATGTTCATGGACTATACAACAGCTGCTATAACATGAATGGTTATCGGCGCTCCGATTTGATGAAGGGGATATTTCCCCTATTGTCGCAGCCCCTTGTCGAGACTTGCCTACGCATACCGACTTGGCTTTGGGTCGGCCGGGGGCGAAGTCGTTACATAGCCCGCCGAGCCATGGAGCGGGATCTTCCCGCCAAAGTCGCATGGCGGATCTCAAAAGGAGGCCTCGGCCAGTTTCAATTGCAGATGCTGCGCGAGCGACGAGTTCTCATTCGCGAAATGCTGATGGACGGACTACTCAGCGGCGCGGGTATTCTTGATCGCAGCATGATCGAACAGCAGCTGAAGGACGACCTGACATTTGGCGTGAATGATATGGGACGAATTCTCCGCCTGTGCGACGTCGAGGCTTGGTGCAGAGCATCGCCGCAAGTCACCTTGAACACCGCGCCTTAGGCAATCGCCGCCAGTCGTCGAGTTCCATGAGCGTTCGTCTGAAAACGGCCTGACGATGAACCGGCTGCCATTTCACATGATACTCATCGGGGAAAATGAACATTGTCACATCACGGCCGAATTGCCGCAGCGCCCGAAGGGAGGCAGTGGCCAGGCGCGCTTCCCGATCCGCGCTCTGAATTATAATCTTCGCGCACACGCGGCTTGCGTTCATCGCGAGACTGACGCGCTTCCAACTCGATTTGTGCTGTTCCCAAGGCAGTGGATATTCATTCGTGCGCAAAATGCTCGCATAGGCTTCCCCAACACCGGTCTCCAAAATGCTCGGGTCTTCACAGCATGAGCTAATGAGCGCCAGCGAGAATATATCGGCATGGATTAGCGCATATGTCGCGGTGGACGCGCCATCGCTGAGTCCCGTGATCGCGATATGGTCGGCATCGATCGGGTGCGTGTCAGCCGCCAGCTTGATTCCGCGCATAAGAGAATCGTGAACGCTCGCACGATCGGTCCACGCGTTCGCGATGTGCCGTCGGGATACCGATCGGCCGGCGCGAGACATCGCGGTCCGGTAGTCGAGCGGACGGTCAAAACTCAGGACGGCAAAGCCTTTCGCCGCGATAGCCTGAATCGGATATTCGTCGCCAGTTCCGCCTCTGAGAAAGCCGCGACTGCTGTACTGCACGACAACAAGTGGCAAACGCTCATCGTGCCGAGCGTCCGGTGGAAGCACGAGATCGCCAAACGTTTCGATTCCATATTTGTTGGTCCAACGCAGGCGGGTCACTGTTCCGAGCCTGCGCGCGATCCATTCGGGGTTGAGCTCGATAAGTTGATGGATTTTTCCCGACCTCAGATCGATTTCAACGATGTCGCGGGGTTGAAGAGAAGCTTCTCGGGCGCAAACCAAAAGGAGTTGAAAATCACATCCGCGGATCGCGTCGTCTGTTGTGAGGATATTCGTCAGCTTGTTCTCACCCAGAGCCCATCGATAAATGCCGGTTCGCGCTGCGGCGAACCCTTCTCGGCGCATGAAGACAATTTCGTCGGCTCCCGGAACCGTCCATGCCGCTGCGACGCGGGCGCATTCCTTAAATTGGCAAACTATATTTTTGTCGCCGACCCTCGCCGCGAGTTGTCGATGGTCGATGATCGCAACAGCGGCGCCTTTGCGCGTCGGAGCGCGGCCTGCCTCCTCCGCCATTCTATCCTGCTGTGATGCACTGCCGGACCCACCGAACGTATCGGCCTCTCCGATCATGACAAAACGTTCGACTTCCGCAGGTGTCTCGCGTGGATATGGCGTGAGCTCGGCAAGCGGCCAAAATCGCTCGTCGAATTGGAAACCGCTTCGCCCCTCGGTTTGCAGTCGTTCTATGGCAGCGGCGTGATTTTCCCGTTGTCGATAGCGCAACTGCGATGCGTCATCTGACCAGGCGAAGTCGGCGACGTCGAAACGCCCGTCAGAGATACTTCTCGTGCCACCTTCGGACAGCGCGGTCACGAAAAGTCGCGTGATTCCTTCTTCTCGTTTCAGGAAGGCCAGCCACTTGCCATCTTTTGACCATTTCGGCGTCAAAGGTTCCGGAGTGCCGGTGGGGAAGCCCTCGAGACCGTAGAGCGTAATCGTCCGGCGCACGTAGTCGCCGCCCATGTCGACAATGCGCGGCGCAGTTCGAACATTGCCGAGATCATAAATCAGCAGGGCTTGGCAGTAGCTGTTGGAGACGGGGTCCGCCTGTCGAAGCTGGATTGCCAGATATCTTCCGTCGGGCGACACAGCAAAGCCGCCCGGGTCTGCCTCAGACGCATCCATCTTTCCGAAATCGCGGAGGCGAATGATATCATCCGCCTCCACACTTCGTGCTATCGATTGCGATGCGACCGGAGGAACTATCGTCGGACATGACGGGCTTGTGTCCCTCGCTGATTGCAAGTCGACGCCGGTCGCATTCGTAGCCACAACTTGCAGAGCGGGCGCCGTCGGTGGCAGCGGCGCAGCTTGTGAGAAAGCCGCACCCGGCAGCGCTGCGGTAGTAAGGAAAATTAACGTGAACGCGCGGTTCGCCGATCGCCGCGCGATGCATTCCATGACGAGGGCCATTAGAAAGACTGCGATAGCGACAACGCGACAAAGCGCCCCATTGGGGAATAATTGGTCGAGTCATAGGGTTCCGTGAAGGGTGCCGGCGCCAAATAGGGGGGCCGCTTGTCGAACAGATTCTCGACGCTGAGACCGATACGGAAACCGTTCGGAAAGCCGCCGGAAGTGGACGTTCGATAGCTGAGCGAAAGATCGACGGTAAACATTGATCGCCCGTCAATCGGGAGCGCCGCACGACGATCTTCGACGCCTCCAATATAGTTGAAATAGACGAATGCTTCGGCGGAATTCCCTTCCCAACCGACACTGGCGCGCGATCGAAAATGGGGTGGGTTCCAGATCGTTCCGGCAAGGTCAAAATAGGGGAAAGCTGATCCGTTCTTCTGGCGGCTGCGAAGCCAACTGCCATTCAACGCTGTGACCAGCGCGCCGTCGTGCAGATCCAGGCGATAGGACAAATTGACATCCACGCCCTCGATTTTTTGCGCCGCGACATTCATATTTCTGTTGTCGATGAGGTACAGGACCGACGCCGGGTCGTAGGCCCCGGCGGTATAATTGAGGAAGCCGCCGGACGCGCCATTGATGGCTGCCTGGAGCGCCACTTCGCTGGGATTCAGTGTGACATAGTTCGCATAATTCGGACTGAGTGCTTCGGGGTAAAACCCGATTGGAGTGCGAACACGGTCGATATATTTCACCCGGAAGTAGGACAGGTCCGCGTTAAGCCCCGGCAACGACTTGGGGTGAAAGGCGACCGTCGCAGTCCAGGTTGTGGCTCGCTCCGGCCGCAATGATGTGGAACCGCCATCAAGATAGAGGGCTGATTCATCTGGTGCAGCGTCGCTCCTCCCAAAATATGTCAGCGGAAGGAGGTACGCATATTGCGTCTGATAAATGGACGCGAGGGTGGGAGCTTTGAACGAACGCCCCCAGGAGAATTTCAGGTCGACGGCATTATTTGGGCTGTAAATCAGGCCGATCTTCGGCGTTGTGACGCTACCGCTATAATTGTACCGGTCGTAGCGGCCGGCTACCGAGATCGTCAGTGCCTTTGCGAATGCCGTTTCGTTCAGCCCTGAAATGACCGGGATCTGGATTTCGCCGAATGCGTAGGTATCGCTCTGATCCCCTCCAGTTGTGACGAATTGATCTCCGTTCGCCGACGATCTCCCGTGAACGCGATAGCGATTTTTCCGGTAGCCGGCGCCCAGCACCGCCCGCACATCCCCTGCGGGCAACGACAGCGCTGAGCCTTCCAGATAGGCTTCAACGGCGTGGAGCGAATGGCAGTAACAAAAGTCTTCGCGGAGGAATACGGTGCCGTTCGATGACGACGCGGTTTGGCGCCGATTCCGACTTCTCGCATAGGTGCTCGCGACCGAAAGCGACCAGTTGTCATCGACGGGGATGGTCAGAGACGGGCTGATCGAAAGCGAGCGATCGGTCGTATGGGAGACGCTAAGGATGTTATTCGTGTTGTAGCTCCCGTCCATGGCCCGATCCACGAAGGTAGCGTCGAGACTGAAGCGCACATCATCGAACAGGCTTTGTGACCCGCTTACGAGCGCGGAGTGCACGCGCTGCCCTTTGATCAGCGGATAAGGTTCCGGGAGATAGTTGGTATAGTCCCGATCCTCTGCATCCACCTCCTCATTTCGGCGAAAACCATATGCGACGAGCAGGTTACCGCTCTGCCACTGCTTGCCAGCCACGATCTGATAAAGCTGCGAAGTGCCGCCTCCATCGGTTGCCGTGCCGACGCGCGCGTTAGCGGTAACGCCGTCAAAGGAACGCCGCAAAATGACGTTCACGACGCCAGCCACCGCATCGGAACCATAAAGCGCCGATGAGCCGTCAGGAATGATTTCGACGCGCTCGATGGCTTCAGTCGGGATACCGGAAATATCGATGCCCTGCGCCGAACCCCCAAAAGACAATCTGTGACCGTTCAGAAGGGTGAGCGTTGCATCGGCTCCGAGGCCGCGCAAGTTGACGGCGGAACCTCCGGTCACATTATCGTTAGTATTTGCACCAGAGCGAGCGCCCTTCCCGACCCCCGGGTTTTGGCCCCCGCCGAAATTTTGCGGGATCGATCTCACGGCTTCGCCAAGATCACCAAACCCGGCTCGCTGAATATCGCCGCGATCAATTCTGATCTCGGGCGATGCAAGTCGCGCGCCTTTGATGCGCGATCCCGTAACGGTGATCTCCTGCTCGGCTGTCTCGACTTGGTCCGGAGAACGCGGTGTACCGGCCCGGCCGATTATAATCGCACTTTTCGTATTTCGGACGACCAGACCGGATCCCTCGATCAGACGCCTGACGGCTTCCTCAGGAGTGAAGTTTCCCGCCAACCGCGGCGCCTTTCGCTGTCGGACGTCTTCATTGTCGAAGACGATGTTTGTGCCGGAAATTCGGCGCACTGTATTCAGCGCGGAAGACAGATCCTGGGCAGGAAGATCATAGCTGGCGGTGATGGCGGACTCAGCAGCGATCGCTGAAGCAACCGGCACAAAGCTGGTGGTCGCGGCGAGCACGAAGCCCGCCACGCTGTAACGAAATTGCATGGACTCTCCCCTCAGTACAGCCAGGCGAGTTCTTGCCCGTGCCTACAGGGTATGAGCGTTGCGCACGCTGCGCAGGGTAGTCGAAGGAAGCGTTATTTCTGCGGATCGCCTAAAATAATGCGGTTCCCGCTCCGCGTTATCTGCAGATCGTAAAGATTCGACAGATTCTCAGCGAGCAATTCCGGGTCATCGATCCCGTTTAGCCCAGACACGATGCGCGGCGCGATGGCGGGGTCTTCAAGGTAGATTTTAGTCGCTGATCGATTGTTCACTCTGGCTATGAGATCTGCAACGCGCGCTTCCTGCGCTTCGGACACGCCCTCCGTCCAGTCGGCTTCCGTTCCTCGTTTTTGAACACTTGCCGAGTTGCCCGAACCTTCGATCGCATAGCGGAGCTCGTCACCTGGCTCGAGCCGGATCGGTTCAGCCTTCCCTGCCGACTGCGCTCGGCGAACGTCAATGGCGCCCCGCAGGAGATGAATCTCCACCGTGCGCTTGTCGCGAAAAGCTACGTCAAAGACAGTTCCCACGGCAACGATCTCGCTGTCGCCCGCGTCAACGACAAACGGACGTTCTTCGTGCGCGACATCGAAGCGCGCTCGGCCGCGGCCTAGTCGTAGACGGCGCTCGCCAGATCGAAACCATGCTCGGATCGTGGTGTCACCGTCCAAGGTCAGGCGAGACCCATCCGGAAGTGAAAACTCGCGCACCTCGCCAGCTTCGGTCGAATATTGGAGCGATGCGTCCGCGTGGCCCTGCGCCATTTGTGTCGTATCCGCTTCCGGCCAGAAGGCTGGTGCTCCGCTCGCGCGCCATGCGACGAAGCCTATGAGCGCCATGCATCCGATTACGGTGATCCAGACGCGTTTGGCCGTCCCGCGCACCGGCTTGGGCGGCGGCAGGTTTTCCCAATCGACGCGCTTGCCGGCGGAATGAAGGCCAGCGATGCGATTATAGGTCGCGCGATGCAGCGCACCACGCGCGAGCCATCGCTTAAATTCCCGCTCGTCTTCCTCACTCACATTCTCATCGTTCATGATAACGAACCATTCGCCGGCCTCGCGGCGGAGCTGATCTTGCTCATAGCGATGTGTTTCAGCCATTGGCGTTCACCCTGTGATCGAGATAGAGCAGTGCCTTCTTCATATGGTATTTGACACCGTCAACGGTGATACCGAGCTTCTCGGCGATCTCCTGATAGGTCAGTTCTTCCTGCCGATGGAGCCGGAATACTTCCCGCGTTCGCGATGGAAGTTCTGAAAGCGCCTCCTCGTAGCGGCGCATGAAATCCGACGCCTCCATCATCCATTCCTGTTCCGGATCGACCCACAACTCGTGGGCCTCGTCCACCGGGACATGGTTTGCTCGATCATGGGCGCGGGGACGCCGCGTGCGCTCCCACAACAGACTTCGGGCAATCGTGCGGAGATAGGCAGCGGGGGTGCGCACCTTAGACCTAGGGCGCGCCTCGACGAAATTGACAAATGTGTCCTGAACAAGGTCGTGCACCTCATCTTGGTTCCGGATCGATCGGCGGAAGAGGCGTGCGAGGCGCGGCGCCTCCGACCGGAACAACCGGTCGATCAACCGATCATTTTCGCCGGTTTCCGGCACAGGGGCGCGATCATTATCGGATCGGTTCATGCCGCAATACCCGCTGCAGAACGCCGCGTGCGCCGAGACGAGGTCTGAAGATTTGGTGGCATGGAATTGAAAGCCGATCAGCAAAGCATGACGCAGCATTGCCCGTGTGCAGGCCAATTGCGTAACGATGTGACGGCCGACCCGCATAGTCGGGCGTTTGTAGATCAGGAGACGGGTTCACCCATCCCCTTCGCGCATCATGACGAGGGTAGCTTGTCGTTGCAACAGCAGAATTTACGCCGCGCCCGCTCAGCACCGGTCCTGAGCGTGGCAACCGTCCGGCACAGGATCAGATATTGCCCGACTCTGACGCGGCAGCGCGTTCGAGCTCAGCCAGTTTCTCGGTGCAGATTTCCCGGACGATCGCGCTCAGCTCCTGCACGCGCTCGCCCAGCCATGCGAGATCTTCCGCGCTGATCCGATAATGTTTCGAATAGCGGGCTTTGACATAGGCGTCCTTCAAGAGGCTGAAGCGGCGGCGCGACTGCCTGTCGTCGTCGGGCCAGACATGGACGAGGCGCCGGTCGACCTTCCTCGCCTGGTTGCGGAGATTTTCCAGATTATGGCTGTGCGGCGTGTACAGCGTGCAGGTCAGCAGCAACGTGTGATAGAGACGCTCAGTAGCCTGATGCAGCTGAAACGCGGCATTCTTTCGAAACCCTTGATTTTGAGCAGCTTCGAACATGGCAAAGAACTCGCCGGCGCTCGGGTACCATTCGTCAAAATATTCGCGTGCCAGCGCGAGCGCATCCGCAGGGCGCTTGGGTCGTGGCGTCGCGAGCTCGCTGTCGTCCGATTGATACAGCGCAACCGCATCCTTGACGACGTCCAAGAAAAAGAAGCGTCCATCGGCGAGATTATTATTCACCTCTTGGAGCGTGTGGACGATCAGGCTCACCGGATGACGCAGCCGGTGAAGAACCATATAATCGCGCGCCAGCCGGTTCTCGAGATGATACCAATATTCGTGATCGGTAAGTTCGACCTGATTGACGATGACGAGGATGTCATAGTCCGAGACATAGCCCTTCTCGGTGTGCGGCTCGTATATCCCCTCGCCGCGCGCCATCGAGCCATAGAGAATGACTTTCAGGATCCGGCCAGCCTTGCGTTCGCCGTTCGCGAGCTTGTGGGCATCTTCGAATTCTTCGAAAATCGCCTGCACGATGGCCTCGAGTTCGCGCTGGCCGCGGGCGGGAAGGTGCGTAATGTCCGTGCGCATGACAATTCTTCCTGCATGACTGGGGGCCATCAGGCAATGGGCGACGGGTTATCGCGCTGCTGGATCGTCAGAGTCTGATCGATCGCGACAAGCGCCGCGGCAAGTTCGCGACGAACCAAATCCTCCGAAATGCCAAGGGCCGCGGCGATCGCCGGATAGTCGAGGCTGCCGCGGGAGGACAATGTGAACACGTCTCGGGCAAGAGGCGGCAGCGCGGCGATGGCGGCCGCCAAGCGCTCGGGATCGATGCTTTCACGGCTGCCGGGGCCGGTTGCGGCGCGGATCCAGGCGCCGATCCACACGCCCGCGCGATCGACGCGACAAGGTGCCCGATCGGCGATGAGCACGCGGTCTTCGGCCGCCCAGGCCTGCCTGGTCGCCTCAATGAGACCTGACGGAGCGGTGTCGTCGGCATCGACCGCAAGCACGGCCTGCACGCGTGCGAGAAGTTCACGTCGACGTCTGCGACGGCTGACGACGCCCAAGAACCTGCTTTCGTCGGCGAGTTGGTCGCGCAGTTCCCGGAGGAGCGCGCAAAGATGAACGGTGTCCATGGAATATATCCTTGATGGCAGCCGAGGACTCCAGCGGGTACGCAACCCGCTGTCCTCGCTTCCATCCTTCCCACTCCCCTTCCTGTCCGACACCGATCGCGCAGTCGTGGGATGCATCGATCAGCCATTGAGTGCCGACGAGCGGGCAGGATGCCGCGCACCATCGAACCTTGCGATAGTGTCGGGCAAAGTAAGTTCGCCCCCCGGAAATTCTCACTGGAAAGTCCGGGGGTAGTGATCAGCAATCACGATGACCGATGAACTGCGCAGACGCGCCGAGCGCGCCGCCTATCGGGGTCGATCTTGAATTCACACAATCCAAATCTTCGGTTCGACGCTGCATGCGTGCGCCAGCCATCGATCTATGCGCGGCAGCTAGCTGCCGCGCATTTGCCGTCGCACTTCTCTCGCGATCAGTTTGTCCGCGGTGAATGAGCTGAGATGGCGTCGGGAGGAAAAACCCAGCGCCGCGATGCCATTTTCGCCAGCCGACCCAGCACCTTATGCCCGCGCCGTCACGATCCCCCAGCATCTGACTGGTGCGATCCTCGCGAATATGATGCGTTGTTGCGGTGCGATCGCCGCGCGTTCGCGTGGGAATGGCTACGGCGGAACGGATTCTATCGCAGCCTTTGGAGCGCGCGTGATACACTGCCGTCAGACGCGCCCAAATGTGTTGGCCTCGTCGCATGGGTCGATCCGGCTCTCGCATCTCCCGTGGCGCGACCGATCTGGAGCACAAAACTGGACCCGAAGGTTGTGAGGAGTCACTTGACCGGCCGGCGAGCGGCTTCGAGTGACCTGTTCGATATTCGGGACTTCGCGTCATTCGTCTCGGTTGAAATTGATGCGAGCCAGACGGAACATTGGCTATTCAGTGACGGGCACTGGATCGTCAGGCTGGACGTGCATGGCGGTTCGCTACTCGGCGGCCCGGCAAGACTTGAATATCAATTGAGTGGCGTACGATCGGCAAAACCAAAACTGGAAGCACTACGACAGTTGCTCGCCCTGTTTGAAAATGGCCGCTTACCAAGGTCAATGATTCCCCGCGAACAGCGGGCTGCAAGGTGGATAATGGAACTTCGTATCGGCGATGCAATACTTGCCGGCGCCAGCGAACAAGAGATCGCGAGGGAATTGTTCCCAGATGCAATCGCGCCCAAGCGCTGGCGCCGAGAAAATTCGTCTCATCGCCTGAGGGTGCAACGGCTGGTTCGGACAGCCCGAAGTCGTCTTTCCGATCCGCTGGGAGGGCCATGGTTCGAATAATTTGTCGCAAATAGCCGGTGCCTGGGGGCAATTTGCGGGCTGCACACATGTCATCGCTATCTTGCGCGCTCACCATATTTGGCTGCCGAATCTTCTGCGTAGATGCTGCGAGACGCTCGCCGCGTAGCGCAGTTGCCTCCAACCCGTCGGGCTATGATAGACGCCGATCGCCTTCCAATAATCGCCGGCCGCCGCGAGCCCCGACAGGAATATCCAGCGCGCCGCCTCCGCATTGAAACAGGCATCGTTCTGGAGCCAATGCCGAACATGGGTTTCGGGCCGCCCCACGAGCGTCGCAATTTTGGGCACCCACCAGCTGTTGATTTGCAACGGCCCCAGATCATGAGTGCCATTGCTGTTGACGACAGCGGCGCCGATCCAGCCGCCTTCCTGATCGCGCAGACCCCAAAGCGTGCGTTCGAGCCACGGCTTGCCATGGGCGGCGCTGCGGATGCAGCGAGCGATCTCAGCATCGCCCGTCGCGACTGGCGCGCGAGCCATTGCCGGCAGTGAGATGCCGAATGCCAAGGTGAAGATGGCCGCCGTCACCCCAAACCGCAAACCTTGCGAAGCGCGGACCCCGATAGGCGCGCTGGCGAGTTCGGCTGTCCGTGGAAACGGGAATATGTTCATCGATCATGTCCTTGCTGTCGGGAATGCGGTTGCTCTGCGGGCTCGGGATCAGTCGGTGCTTGCGCGCGCTGGCTCTTCGTCGAGCCAGCGAGAATGCCGTTCAGATAGGAATCGAGCTTCGACATGCCGTCTCTCGCGCGGCCCGCGAGCATTTCCGCAAGCGATGGCGGACGCAGAACCTCGTTCCATTCGCGCTCGCGCTCGGCCCTTCGCTCGGCGCGATCCGCACGCGTGCTCAGCATCAGCTCGCGCGCCCGGTCGAGACTTTCAGCGAGCCGGGCGCCGCGGATGTGGTGGCTGTCGCGCCAGAGACGTCCCAAGCCTTCGAGCGAGGACGTCTTTTCGCCAGAATGCTTCTCGAGCTTCTGCACGAGGCGATCACGGTCCTCGGTCCAGAGTTTCACGCCGTAACGAGCACGAGTGATGGCGGTGTAGTAATTCTGGCCATTGACGAGGCCCGATCCGACCGGGGCAAGGACATAGACGCGGTCATAGGTCTTCGACTGCGCCGAATAGACAGTTTCGGCGTAGCCATAATCCCAGGTGCGATGAACGGAGAGGTCGATCTTCTGCGGCTCGACGCTCCGGTCCCAGCGAATAGTCGCGATCGTCCCGTCTAGACGCTCGATCGTCCCGCGCTCCGCATTTTTGAGGCCGAGCTCCCTGGTCGCAAGCCGCCACTGAATGCGATCGCCCGCGGCGATGTCGCGTTTGTCCTCGACGAACACATTGACTTGCGACGCGCGGCCGAGACGGGGATTCCAGAGGATCGTCCCACCCTTCTCGTCGACAAGCCGCACGAGCTGGCGTCCGCGAGCATCGCGTGCGATACCGTCGACACGATATTCGGCGCCGGCGGCGATACCGAGCCCGGCATTGTCGCGGGCGAAGGTCACGACCTGGCCACCCGAATAAAACCGGGCAAAATGCTTCTCCTGGTCGGTCATACCGGAGGGCGAAAGAATATCGATGCGCGCGTCTTCGGCGGCAACGGCCCCTTCCCGCTTCAGAACTTCGCGGATCTGCGTGTTGACGATCAGCCTGGTCGCGTTGTCGAGAACCAAGATATTGGTCTTGTCGCGGTTCTCGGGTTTGAGCCGCGTCCATTCCGCGACGAGGTTAGCCGCAAGTTTGTCCGCGCCCTCGCCGCTGACGATCTTGTCGAGCGATTGGAGTGACGCGGCATAATCCCCGCTGCGCGCGCTCGCCACCGCGGCCTTCATCGACTGGGTTTGCTGTCGGACCGCCTCCGTCAGTTCAGCCGTCGGCAGGCCCAGCTTCTGCATCAGCCAGAATGGTTTGCCCTGCTCGATCGCCCCGGTCTGCTTGTTGTCGCCGAGAAGAAGAACGCGCGCACCGGTGTCGTGGCTGATCTGCAATATCCGCTGCGCTTGTCGGCTACCGAGTTGGCCAGCCTCGTCGACGACCAGGACATGACGGTCGGTAATATCATGCCCGCCGCCGCCTAGGAGCGCGGCGACGGTACGAGAGTCGATACCCGCGTCCTGGCCGAGTTTCGCGGTCGCCGATGAGGTCGGCGCCAATCCGATGAAGGTCCAGCCCGGATCGGCCGCGGCCTTCAACTGCTTGATGAGAGTCGATTTGCCCGAGCCGGCGACGCCGTGAACACCCATGACGCGGTCACTGGATATCGCGATTTCGGCGAGCACCTGTCGCTGGTCATCATTGAGAATGCTCCCGCGCAGCGACGTGTCGATCCGTTCCCGCGACGCAAGCGGAACCCCATCGCCAAGGCTTAGCGAGATATGCGTCGATAGCGCGATCTCGAGCCGCGCGGCGCGGCGCGAGGTTCTGCCGCGCGTAAGGACTTGGTCACCGGTGGGCTCTCTCGTCTTTAGCAGCTTGAGCCGTGCTTCATGCTCCTCGAAGAGGGGGCGAATGTCTCGGAACCGAACATCGCCCACATGCGACGCGAGCCCGGTGCGGATGAGCCGACCAAGGTTATTGACCGCTTCGCGTGTCTCCGACTGGCGAAGCCCGAACAGCGCAGCGCGGCGCACGGTTGCAGTATCGGCGTCCAGATGCTTCTCCTCTCGCGCATCGGCGGCGTCGCGGACAGCTTCGAGCGCGGGAATGTGAGCCTTCGATCGCTCTGCCCATTGGGCATGGAGCGTGTCGAGATCGACTTTCTGCTTGGGGGGCCGGGTCGCGAAGAAAGAAATCGATCGCTCGGCCTGGCCCTGGAAACCATGTTCCTTCGCGTGCGCATTGATCTGCTCGGCCCGGCGCGACGTCGCATCGATCAGCTCCTTGGGGACACCCCGAATCTCGAACAACCCCCGGCGCGGGTCGAACTCGATCTCGTAACCAATCCCCCTGAGGTCATGGGCGAGGTCGTTGCGATAGATCTGGCCGGCGACCATCTGCTCGGCGAACATGGCGCGGGATTCGAGGCTCACCATCTGCTCGTCACCGGCATGGCGGGTCATGTTGAGGATGACGACATGGGTATGGAGGTGCGGATCGAGCTCGCGCGAGGCATGTTCGGTAAAACGCGCATAGAGAAGCTGGCCCGTCGTCTCGTGGGTAATCTTGCCGTCCATGCGCCGACGGAGTTCGGCATGCTCCTCGATCCAGGCGATGGCCGTCCCGACCGCGCGCTCATGCGCGGCGATGATCCTTTCATCGCCCGTCACCAGTGCCATGATCGACACCGACTTCGGGGCTTTGACGGCAAAGTCCCACCCCGGATGATGCTGAACTTCGCCATTCCGGATACGCCCGAGTTGCTGCCCATCGACCTTGCCGGCGAGCAGCGCCTCGAACGCCTTGCGGTCGACCGGCCCCGAAAGACCGAGGTCGGCCGCAAGCTTCCCGCCCCACTCCGAGGGCTCATCCCCACCCTTGGTGTAATAATCGCCGATCGTATAATAGCGGGCGATATTGCCGGGTTTGCCTCCAAGGCGGCGCGGATGGATCATGCAGGCTTCGCGGGCCGGCGGCGACCGCCCGGACGACCGTGCTGCCGTAGGGTGCGATCCCAGTGCGGGGCGATGATTTCGAGGGGCGTGGCCGGATTATCGGGCGAACCATCGGCGGGCGCGTCCCGGTCGGTTGGCGCCTCCCCATTCGTGTCTTCAGGCGCGGGATCGGACGCGCCCATCGGGAGATCGAGCTTCAGCTCGGGCGCATTCGCATTCGCTTCGCGCTTCCCGGACCGTTTGCGCGCTGGCGCACCGTTCTTCGCCGGTTTCGCCGATGACGGGGCAGCCTCTACCGAACCTGATGGTGACGGCGGCGCGGGCAGAGGCGCGATGCGATGCGGAAGTCGACGGCGTTCGGTAAATGCCTCTCCAATGGATGGCAGGTCGTTGTATCGATCCGCAAAGCGAACGACGGGCAGGTCGCGACCGAACCGCAGATAGCCCGACAGGTTCGGGAGGTTCGTGACCTCGGTGTGCATCACAAGAGGTCGCGTCACCTGGATGCGCGAGAGATTGACCCCGTCGCGCATGTCGTTGACGCCGTAGCTCATCCCCTCGTTCGCCTCGACCTGCTCGACCTGTCCCAAATTCTCGCTGACGTGCTTGGCGGTGGGGGTATCGTTCGCCCGGAGCGCGACCCAGGTCGAGCAATAGCCGGTGATCGCCGCGGCATCCTGGATGCCGTATGTCGCCTCGAGCTGCGGATAAGACTGGAACCCGAGGATGCCGCAGCCGCCATATTTGCGGGCGCGTGCGAGAAAGTCCGAAAGCGATGGCAGTTTCTGGAGCGAGGGTAGCTCGTCGATCACGCAATAGAGGCGGCGCTGCTGATCGGGTTTCAGGCTCATGATCGCGCTGATCGCGATATCGAGCCAGACCGTGATGAGGGGGCGGAGCGAGGGAAGCTGGTCGGCCTTCACGGTGACGAACAGCCAGCTGTCGTCCCCCTCGGTCGCCACCCAGTCGCGGATCGAAAGCCCGTCGTCGGTATCATCGAGATAGGCGAAGCTGCGCATCACCGACGCGAGCTCAGCCTGGACGCCCGCCGACGTGCGTTCGCCCTCCATCGAGATAAACGCCGCCGCATCGGTCCCTGCGGCGAAGGCGGACAAATCCTTCAGCGAGGAGCGGACGATGGTGTGAAGGAGGATCGATATATAGGTGCGTCCCTGCGCTGCGAGCTTGCGCAGCACGGCGACCAGAGTACCGCGCGCGGCCTTAGGCCAGAAAGGATCGCCATGCTTGTCGGGGATCGTCGATTCCGCGATCTGGTCATAATGATAATCGTGCGGAACATCGACCCAGGGCGACCAGATGGCCGACCGTTCGTCGAGGGGGTTGAGCAGGATGTCCTTCCCCTCGCGGTAGAATTTCTCGACGAAGGTGCCGGCGGTGTCGTAAACGATCGCCCGCTTGCCCTTGGCGCGGATGCCCTCGAGCATCTTGACGATCATGTTGGTCTTGCCCGTGCCGGGAGCGCCGCAGATCAGAACATGCTCGGTTTCAAAAGCGTTCGGGACGTTGATGCCCCCGATCGCGAAGCTGCCCTTCGCTTCGCCGCGAAGCGCGCGTCGTACCTGACGGACTGTCCCGAAGTGGGCCCCGCGCAGATATTCATTGGAACCGAGCCCCTTCCCTGTCCGGGTAAAATAGAACCAGGCGAAGACAAGTGCTGCGAGCGCGAACACCCCGGACAGGATCGCCCCGCCGATGAGATCGCTCTCGAGCTTTTCGAGCGCCTGCTTCGCGATCACAGAATCGACCAGCCAGTCGGCCGACGTCCAATATTCGCGGCCATCCGGGGTGCGGAACAGGACCGGGTCGTTCGTCCCCGGCGCGGCGTCGGCCTTGAAGTTTGCCTCAATGAGCTTGGTAAGGACGAAGCGCTGATAGGCATCCGATTTTTCGAAGGCGTACCAGATGGCGCCGATGACCCAGATGCTGAGCCCGGCGAGGGTGGTCTGGAAGAAGACCTGGGTGGTCATCCGGACATTGTGGACGATGGCCTGGCCGCCGCGCGTCCAGCTGCCGAGCGTGTCGTTGCGGAAGATGCTCATGACGACGCGCCTCCCCCCAGAGCGGGAAGGTCGCCAGCGGTGATCAGTCCCCGGTCGAGGAGTAGCCGCTTTGTATCTTCCATCCCCTTTGCGAGCGATTTGGGCGCGCGCGCGCCGACGTCGGACGCGAGGATCGCGAGCACTTGGATGACGGTCGAATGAAGTTCGTCGAAGCGGGCATGGAAGCCAAAGGGGTCGGCGCCGTTCAGCTGTTCGAGGGCGTCACGAACGAAGGCCGCGGTAGAGGCGCCTGCCGCATCCGCATCGGCCGCGAGCCGGTCGTATAGATCGTCGGGAAGACGAATAGTCAGTCTTGCCATGGCAAGCTCCTGGTCTGGAGCTTCGGCAAGTGAGGACGCGTAGCCCCTCTTATATAGCAAAACCGGCTCTGACAGGCAAATCGACGAAGGATATTTCGAGGTTCTGGCCTGTCGCAATCATCTCGATCCAGCTACGGTCGGCTTGAAAAACGGTTCAAACAAAACTATCTGAATGCCGTAAGCGTCGTATTTTGGTGAAGCCATGCCGAGCCTGTCGAAACAGATTCTGGATTATGTCCCCGAGGGGAAAGTCGTCGATCGCGCGCAGATTGCGCTCGACGCCGATTATGATTCCATTGGCCGCGTGCTGCGCAAGCTGGTCGACGATGGTAAACTCGTGCGTGTCGGTCGCGGCCGTTACCGCAGGCGGGCACGCGGCTCGACTATGTCCTCGAACTCGATCGCCGATCGTGTTGCGCGACGCGTGGCTCGTTCAAAGCGCAATGTCTTCCTGCGCCGGGATTTCGAGACGTTTGGCAGCTATGATGCCGTTGGGCGCGCCCTGCGGAGGGTCACCGAGGAGGGCCGCCTCGTCCAGATCGGCTACGGGCTCTATGCGCGCGCCGAACGCTCGCCGGTGACCGGCAAGCCCGCCCCCGTCGTCGGGATCAAGCGGCTCGCGACCGAGGCCCTCAAGCGGCTGGGGAAAACGGTCTCCGATTCCGGCCAGACAAGAGATTATAACAGCGGCCGAACGAACCAAGTCCCCACCGGGCGAACGATTGCCGTCAAGAACCGTGTCCGCCGCCGGATCGGCTATGATGGCGCCTATGTCATTCTCGAACGCGCCTGACGCAAGAACGCTCGGGCGCGTCGCAGGTGCGCTGCGCGTCGACGAAGCGTTCGTCGAGAAAGACTGGTATGTCGTCCAGGCCATTCAGGTCCTTCTCAACTGGCCACGCCCGACCTTACGCCAGTGTTTTCAGGGGGAACGTCGCTCCTAAAAGCGCACGGGCTGATTCAGAGATTTTCAGAGGAGTTAGATTTCAAGCTCATCCTCTCGGACGCATTCTTGGAAAAGTCTCCGGGGCAAAAACGTAGTGCGTTGAGCGCCTTCAAGAACGGACTCGCCGATGCCTGGGCGGCAGCGGGATTCGTCATAACCGGGGTCGAAGCCGGAAGTGGCAACGGGTTCATCCAGATCGACATGGACTATCCAACGATCCTCGATGGGCATGACGCGCTCCGCCCCCATATCCAGGCCGAGATATCCGCCAAGCCCACGCCGCTTGCGACCGGCGAACGGCCGCTGGCATCTTTCGTCCATCAGTATCGTGGATTGGAACCCGAGATCACCGCGATTGCGTGCGTCGATCCGGTCGAGACAGCCGCCGACAAGCTGAGCGCCTTCTGCTGGCGGGTGCTCACCCGCGACCGCGAGAGGGTCGGTGATGACCCGACGATCGTGCGTCATCTTCACGATCTCGCGGCGCTCGAAGCGACCGCTTCCGCAAACGCGCAGTTCCCTGCCCTGGCTGAAGAGACGATTATGGCCGATTCGCATCGCGGTGGCGGCGCACTGGAAGGCATGCTCCCTGCGCAACGCATGGCGGCCCTGGTGGAGCACCTGCAATCAGACACGCTCTATGCGGATGAATATGCCCGCTTCGTAGGCGGAATGGCCTTTGCCACTGAACAGAAATTCCCACATTTCCGGAAGCCGTCGGGGCGCTGGAGCGGCTTTGCAGGCCGGTACCGGCCAAATAGAGTCGGTACCGGCGTTTTTCCATGTGGCAGCTGCGGCAGCCAAAAGATGCCAAATGAAATCAGAAGCTTGCACCCAATGGCTGCCAAACGCGGCCGCAACCGGCAGCCGCGGCTGCCAGATGACGCCATCTTGGTCGAGCCAGGATATCCACATAACTAGCTGAATTAGAATGAGGAACAGATCCGCAGCACCCGTGCGTAGGGTGCATTACAAACGCCAACGGCGTGCGTCCGCCCACCGCAGCGACGTGTCGCTGCGACACCTCGTGCCGGAAGGCGCGGGGGTTCCCCCCGCCGGGGGGGATTTCTTCATCTGCCGGCGGCACGCCGGCCAGGATAATTGACGTTTGATCATGGCGCATTCCTTCGGATAGAATTGGAAGCTGGCGGGCAGACCATTTGAAGGATGATGGTTATGCCCAAGAAGAGTGAACGTGAACGCCTCGCCGATCTCGAAGCGCGTCAGCGCAAGGTCGCCGAGGACGTGGAGAATGCCCGCCGCGCCCTGCGCGGCCGCTATGCGTCGATCATCGGCGAGCTTGCCGTCGAGGAACTGACCGAACGCGAATTTCGAGAGCTTGTAGGCCTTGCTATCCGGTCCGGCGGCGAAGCGGCGGTGGGGGCACTCAAATCCCTGCCGATACGTCCCGCCAAGTAACGCTATCCCGAAGGGATGCCCCTGCGACGAGCACGGCGAAGCCGCGCGCAGGAGGCCGATGGCATCGCCATCGCATCGCCCGCGCGACGGACCCCGCCAGGGGTCCACGAGCGCGGGCGACCTTCCCTTACACCAAAAAGAAAAGGGACGGCCCGGCACTCCGGACCGTCCCTTTGCGCCGCCCGATCAGGCGGCGAGACGCTGGTCGATAAGGCGGAAGAAATGCGCGGGCACGCCCTTCGCGCGGACCAGCCGGGCGAGATGTGACTGAAGCCCCGAGCCTTCGCAGACCAGGGCTTCCACCGGGTTCAGTCCGAGCAGTTGCTCATTGCGCATAAACCCCGCGCGTTGCCCGAACTTGCTGCTGAGGGTGAAAGCGACGAGCGGTGTTGCGGTCCGGGCCGCCCATGCAGCGGCAATGGCATCGCACCCCTTGGACTGCGCGGTCGTCGCCAGCACCATCGCCGGGATGCGCACCTTGATCTGGTCGAGCCGCTCGGTCAGCAGGGCGTGATCTTCCCATTGCTGCCCGCCCGAGAAGATCACCACGGGCCCCTGCGGGGCGTGGGCGTCGATCCGGCGCTGACGCCGCGCGGCGAGGAAATCGGTCGCCGCCACCACCGCGGCGGTGCGCTTGCTCGACACCAGCGACCCCCGGGGTGCCGCCCATGGGCGTCCGGTTTCGGCGGCGAAGGTCTGGGCGGCATAGTCGCGCATGCAGGCCACCGCGTCGCGCGCCTCGTCGAGAGAATGGCAGAAGGTCTGCGCCTCCTCCAGCTCGGCGGTCAGGATCTCGCTGCCGTCGGCGTCGCGGACGAGATCCTTGACCTTCAGCGCGGCCTTGTCGGCTTCGGCATCGAGCTGGTCCGCGACCTTGTGGAAGCTGTGGACGATGCCCCAAGCAATGCGGTCGGCGATCCCTTCGAGGCGGGTGTCGCGGAACAGATCGAAGAAGGTGCGGACCGCCATTTCCGTAGCGAGCTCCGCCGCGTGGGGGAGCGGCATGTCGGCGTCGGTCGGCTCGTCGGCATAGCCCATCCGGAAGCCGCCCGTGGTTTCGGTGAAGGCGTTTTCGAAGGCGGGCGACACGGTTTCCGCGGCGATGAGGTCAGCGATTTCTTGGTCGGTGCGAGTGGTTTGTGTATGCTTCGTCATGAGAACCTCCTTGAAAAAGAGGTCTCCTTCCCTGCACGGGCTCTGAGCGACGGGGTCAAGGATCGGGCGCAGCCCGACCGCGCAGCGGCGATGGGGGTCACGATTTTCTTTGGCGGCCACCGGCACCCGATGGGCTACGCCGCGCCCGCCGCGCCGAAGAAAATGGTGGGGCCCCGTCGTCCTTGAGGCCGGCGCTGCCCCCGTGCCACACTAAAAAGAGTTGAGAGAGAAGAAGAGGCTTGCGAAGCGGGGGCTCGATGCCCCCGATTCGCAAATGGTTGCATCAAACGCGATTATTTGCGGAAGGTCTCCGCCAGACCGGGAGGTGCGCCGCAACGGTGCTGGTCAGCCCTTCGAAGGGGAAGCGAGAGAGGATGAAGATAGTTGGACGCGTGTGAGCAGACCGAACGGGTGGACAGCGCATCGCGGATGATCCTCGCCACGCCGCGGCAGTTGTTCCGTACCTATTTTGACGCCGAGAAGATGAAGAGTTGGCGGGTGCCCGATGGCGCGACGGGCACCTATTCGGTGCTTGAACCGCAGCCCGGTGGGCGTTTCTGCCTAAATCTCCTCTATTCCGATCGGGCGGAGATCGACGGGCCTGAAGCCGCAATCGAAATCATCACCGGCACATTCACCGAGTTCCTACCCGACGAGCGTGTGGTCGAAGCGATTCGCTACACGAACGCCGACGCGGCTTATTCCGGCATGATGACGTTGACCCTCACGATCGAGCCAGCGAAAGTCGGCTCCAAAGTCTCGCTCCACGCGACCGGCATGCCCCCGGCGCTGGAGGTCACCGCCCATCGCGCGACACTTGCCGCAGCGCTACGGCGGCTGGCGCTGCTGACCGAATGAACGAGGAAGGCGGCCGCCTCGCAAGAAAGGCGACCGCTCATTTTCTTAACGTCGTTCGAAGGCTTCTCCGGTCGGCGGCATATAGGCCTCGAACGGATTGCCGTCATGCAAATGTCCGAACGGCGTCATGACATAGCTCGAACCCTCGCGCCCCACCGCGCAGATGACATAACGGGGCTCGCCCGACGCCGCATCGGTACATTCCATCAGGGCGAGGTCGCCTTTTTCCGCCGCACGGCGGAGCGTCGCGAAGTTCCGCCGATAAGCCTCAGGAATCGCCATCGCCGTCACGCCGTCAGGCGGAGGCCGGGGCCCCGCTGTGCCGCCGGGCGCGAAACGTCATCCGGCTTCTTGAAGGCATGAATCGGCACCCCGGCCTTGCGGAGGAGCTGGTAAAGATTGGCCTGAAGCCCCGACCCCTCGCAGAGCAAAGCCTCGACTGGCTTCAGCTCGGCGAGCTTGCGGTTGCGGTTGAAGGCGGTTTTCCGCCCCGAGCCATAAAGGCCATAGGCAACGAGTGGCACGCTGTTCTCGGGACGCGCCGCCCATGCGGCGGCGATCGCGTCGGCGCCCTTGCGCTGGCCGGTCGTCACTAGCGTCATATGCGGCACGCGGGCCTTGATCTGGTCGAGCCGCGCCCACAGCGGTTCCCAGTCGGCCCAGACGGCGGGACCCGAGAAGACGACGATCGGGCCTTGCGGGAGGGTCCGTTCGCGCGCGGCGAGCGCCCGCTCGCGCAGAAAATCTTGCGCCGCGATCTGGCTCGCCATCGAGACGGACGACGCCCGGGTTCCCTTCGCCGGCGACCATGGCCAGCCGGTGAGCGCGCGATACATTTCGGCGGCATAATCGCGCATGCATTCGATGGCGTCGCGCTGTTCCGCGAGCGAGCGGCAGAGGAGCTGCTTCTCCTCCAGGCTCGTCGCATAGACTTCGCTGAGGTCCGGCGTGCGCGCGAGATCACCGAGTTCCTGCGCAATTGAATCTTCGCGGCGCGCAAGCTTTCCGGCCGTGAAATGGAATGAATTGACGAAGCCCCATGCGATGTCCGGAGCGAACGCTTCGAGGCGCGTGTCGGTGAAGAGGTCGAAGATCGCGGCGATCACGCCGCCGCATTCGGCCTGCGCGGCGAAAGGCTCGGGCATGTCGAGATCGCTCGGCTCGTCCCCGGCGGAGACGATCGAGAGCGGGATTGGGTCGCCGAAGGCGGCCTGAAATTCAGGCGTGGCGATGGCCTCGGCGTATAGCTGTTTCAGGTCGGCGAAGCGGTCGACGGACGCGGGGTTGGCGTTGGTCATGATGGGCCTCCAGTCAGCAAAAATGAAAATCGGCCGGAGCGGCTGCGCCGCCCGGCCGCACGAGGATCAGTGGAGCGTTGCGCCCGCAGGCTTCCGCGGCGCCGGGCTGGCAGCGATGCCGTCCAGCGGGCGCAGCCCGTTGACGACCTCCCATGCGAGGACGGGCGCGAGCGGTTCGAGCGCGGTTCCGGCGACGATGTCGAAGACAGCGGCGATGACGGCGCCGCATTCGATGAGACGAATCTGGGCCATGACGGCCTCCCAAGCTGGATGAGAAAAATGGGCCGGGAACCGAAGCCCCCGGCCCGTCAAGCCTGACCGTCAGAACGGGACCTCATCATCGACGTCGGCGCCGGCGCCCGCGCCATTATCCATCAGCGCGCCGTCGGTGCCTGCGGTGCTCTCGCCGAACCCGCCGCCCTGCTCACCGTCGCCATAGTCGCGGCGCGACGAGCGGATCGCGGGACCGAAGTCGTCGCGGCGCTGCGGGCGCCGCCACGCGACGCGGTAGCCATCCTGCTCGGACCCGAAGAGCGCGATCGGGAGCGGTTCCGGGAGGCTCGGGTCGTCGATCGAGCCCTGAAGGAAGACTTCGCCGGTGGTATTTTTGGCGACGGCTTCCCAGAGAGCGCCGAGTTGGACCCAGCGATTGCCGACGTTGAGCGCGACGATCTCATAGGCCGGGGCCCGCTCGTGATCGCTCTCGACCGGACGAAGGCCGAGACGCGGCAGATCGATGGTGCGGGTCGCGATCGACCCCATCAGACGGCCGTTCCGATTGCTGAATTCACCAATATTCATGGGACTTTCCTTTGACGTTCATCGCTCCGGCCAATCCCGAAGCGACACCCGCCAAGGTCCCCCTCTCCTCTCTGTCCCGCCGCCGCCGTCCGGCGCCGCGGCCTGCGGTCGCACCCGCCCTCGCGCCCTCACGCACCCGCTCGCTTCAGGCGCGCGGATGCGCTATGCAGGTCGCATGGATGCCGAGACGATGAGGACGGTTGCGCGGCTCGCGCGGTCGCGCGCGGATCGCGGCAGTTCCGCGGCGCATGGTGACGGGCTCCAGCGGCTCGGGGCCGCGCGGGCGCTGCGCCAGCTCGCGATCGATCTCGAAGTCTCGGCCGATGCGTGCGAGGTCAGTCCCCCGCCATCCCGTCGGCGCGGCCGACCGGCCTAGCTCCACCCGGCCCCCGCGCATTTCCCTTTCGGCAGCCAATCGTTACCCTTCAGGGCCGAGATCCGGCGCAGCCGGAGCTCGGTCGGAGCGGCGCGCAGCGCCGCGGAGATAGAGCGGCGGTGCCCGCGGCAGCGGACAGCCGCCCCGCAGCGACATCCAACCATCTGCGGATCAAGCACAACAGTCCGGTGCCAGGCTATTCCAGGGGACAGAGTCTCGAACGCGCCGCAGGCGCGCTGCCAATGCGGCGCGCCTGCGATCGGTCGGACGGCAGTCTCAAGATAAGAGAGGCGGCGGCCGCTAACGCCGCCGGTAGTGTCATTCCGCGATGCGAGGGGTCAGAGCGAGCGGTAGCTCGCGGTCCGGTGACGGCGCGGTCGCGGTGTTGCGCGTGAAGGTCGCCGGACCGCCCACAGAGCGGCGGCCAACGTCAAGACCAATTTCATTGAGGCGTGCCCAAAGCGCGGACGATCTAAGGGCGGGACCTTCCGGAGGATAAGACCGGGCTATTTTGCCTTGGCGCGGCCACGCGGGGCCTTGCCGCCGCCGCCCCGACCCTTGGTTCCGAGGCCAATGGCCTTGGCGAGAGTGCGGCGGGTCTCGGCATAATTGGGCGCGACCATCGGATAGTCCTTGGGAAGGTCCCACTTCGCGCGATACTCGTCGGGGGTCATGTTATAGGCCGTCATCAGGTGGCGGCGGAGCATCTTGAGCTTCTTGCCGTCTTCAAGGCACACGATGTAATCGGGCTTCACGGAGGCGCGGATCGAGACGGCGGGCTCCTGTTTGACTTCGGGGGGCTCGGTCACGCCAAGACCGGCGAGGGCTTCATGGACGGACCGAATGACGAGGGGAATGTCGGATATCGCGACGCTGTTGTTGCTGACATGAGCAGCCACGATATCGGCGGTCAGCGTTACGAGCGTTTCGGAATCGTCCATGCGTTCACCCTTCGAATGCCAAGCTATCTAACTTTACCAATAGCAGGCATTCCACCGGGAACAAAGGGCAAGTAATCGGCAGTCCGACACCGAACTATCTCATCCAGACACTTACAGGGACCTACCAAGGGAACGTCGGTAGCAAGTCCTCGGTCGGTCCGTCGCTGTCGAGCAGCACATAATCACAGCCGTTGTCGCGGCCGAGCGCCAGGATCGCGGGCAGTTCCTTGGGGAGACAGCGCTGCGCTTCGGGCGGTAGCGTCATCGTATGGAGGAACCAGCCATATTGCGTTGGCGCGACGCACAGCGGCCGCCTGTGCGGCGGATAGTCTGCCCAAGCGGTGAGCAGCTGCCCGGTCGCGCAGCGAATATGGGCGGTGCTGAGCACAAGATATTGTCCGGTTTCCATGGCGTATTCCTTGAAGGGAGGCTCTGGTCGAGGGCAATTCAACGAACCGATTCCTGCTGTTCGATCCGCGAATTCGGATCCGCGGTGCTCGATGGTCACGCCGCGAGCCGCGTGACACCGGCGTTGAACCGGTCGATCCATTCGCGGAGCGGCGGTCGCTCTTCGATCGGGATCTGCGCCGCGACTGCCTGGAATTCGACGAGGGCGACGGGTGCGCCGTTCACGATCGCGGCAATCTCGCGGGGCGGCAACAGGCCGCGGTCCCGGATGAACTCGGTCATCGTACCGGGCCGCGCACGGGTGGACCGCCGCCACAGGCCTTCGACATTGATCAGGCGGGGGGCCGCGCGCGCTTCCATCAGGACGATCAGGCGCAGACACCAAGCGGGCAAGGTCTGAACCTCGTGCGGCTTCATCGCGGCGCAGAAGAAGCAGCTCGACTTGACGGGAACGGGAAGGCCTTCGGCCTTGATGCGAGCCGCGCATCGATGCCGGTCCCAACCCCAGTCGCGTAAGGGGTAACAATAGTCATAGCGCGGGTCGACATGCCCCTCGCGGTGCGCATACCGGCGGCTGTCCGCCGGCGATGCATCGTAGCCAATGAGCTTGATCACCTTGCCGCCGCGTGCCCACGCCTGCTTCGCGGGATCCCAGCTCTCGACCCATTTATCCTGTGGCTGGATCTTCCATTTCTGACTGCAACTGTGACGCCCGAAGCTGATCGAGGGCAGGGTCGCGTTGGTGAGGCAGTTTTCGAGCAGGGAGAAATAGGGCGGCCAATGCTTGAAGCGCTTCGGGGCATAGCGGACGATCTCGTGCGCTATGCCGCGGGCATCCATCCAGCGCTGAAATATCGGGAGATAGTCATAGGTTTCCGGACGCTCGCTGCCGGTGTCGGCCGTCAGCACGAGGTCCAGGGGTCGGCCGCGCGCGATCCATTCGATGATCATCGCCGTGCTATCGAGTCCCATGCCCCATGCGGCGATGACCGGCGGACGTGGCAGCGCAGGATCGTCCGGAAGACCCGGGTGTGGCCGGACATCAGACGAGAGGCGGGCGAGCGCGGTAGCCATATCAACGGCACCGGCAGCCGAGCGATCGCCGAAAGAAGCGGTGCGAATGTTGCGGGCGTGAAGATGTCATCGGCGAATACCCTTCCAACGATCCTCGCCGATGCTTCTCCCTTCCCTCCTCCGTATTGGCCGGTCAGGCGATGAGGGTCGTCAACCTTTCGCCATTGCCGGGCGGTCGCGATGAGACCCTGAAAGGCCGCAGCGTCTCTCCAGTGTTCACGATGAACTGGGCGCGACCGCTGGCGGCGCACCGCCTGACGGCAACGGCATAGCAACGCTCGAAGGAGGCGAGTTCCGCGCGCCGCGGCGACAATCGGATCGATGGTTCAGCGTTCGCCATGACAAAGTCCAGTCGAAGTGGATGAGGAGAGGCCCGCCTTCAGGTGCCGACGCGTTTGATCGTGAGCCGGAAGGCATCACCGTCTTCGAACACGACATGAATATGCGCGGCATCGATCCTGGAGCTGGTCGCGATGCTTGCGATATAAGCCTGCGTGCCAAATGCCTCGGAGACGATGTGCGGCGGGCGCTCGTCCGGACCGCCCCCGGCGTTCTCGCATTTGTCGATATGCGTCTCGATCAGTTCGGAAAGGAACGCGGCCATCGTCGAAAGGCGCGTCCTCGCGGAGCCCGCGTCGCCACTCTCGGGAGGGCCGAGGTCGCGCAAGATGGGCGCAAGAGCATCGTTGATCAGGTTCAGGAGATGCGATCTCCCCTCGGCATCCATTCCGGCGAGTAGCGAGGATGGGATCAAATTGTTGACCGCATGGGTCGCGTTGTCGACGAGATCGTCGAATTCGTCTTCCGCCATGGGAGTGACTCCTCGGGAATTGGGCCGGTCAGGTGACCACGGATCGCCCGCTCGGTTCAAGATTCCGGCATCGTCATGCCACAGTGGTTTCAGGGTCGGCGTCATTGGCCGCCAACGCGACCCGCACATTGCCGTGATAGGCCTCGAGCGTGAGCCGCCGCCCGATCGGGATCATCCATTGAACTTCTTCGGCGAAAACGGCGCGGATGTTCTCGGCGAGCGCTTCATCGGCTCCAAGAAGCAGTTCATTTGCAAATTTGCGGGCATCGCGTTCAAAATCGCGGTGCTGGGTGTGCCAACTATCGCTGCTACAATCCTCGTCGTAGGCAAAGCAGCAATCCTCGATCATCTGCGCAAGCGCCGCCGGCGCGATAGTGGCTCCTTCGCGAACGAAGACATGGGTTTCATCAAGACCGCTTCCGCCATTCGCACAGACCAGCATGTCGACGGGAAAGTTCAACGTCGCGATCGGCTCGTCGGACGCGGCGCAGCGGACGACTGGAACTTCGAGCGTGATCATAGGAACGCGGCCAGACAATGTGTCCGAGCAAATCACATCGCCGTCGGCGTAGTGAATCTGACGCCCGTCAATCTCGGTCGCAAAGGACAGGCCCGTGACGCGGGGAAGGTCATCATACCATTTGTAGCCCGCGAACGCGTCCTCGGCGCGGACGGCACGAAAGCCGAGCCTCTCTTCGGTCAGCAGCGATGCCGCGCATTGCTCGATATCGGCGTCATGATCGGGAATCAGGATCATCGGGACGGCCTCGATGCGGGCGCCCTCGGCGCCGCCACGATCGTCCGCCGTGCGTGGGCACCATTCGGAGAGCCAGGCACTGGCTTCGGGAAGTTCGATGCCGAGATCGGCTGCGCGCTGCCAGTTCTGGAATGAAAGTCGGTGGCTGCTCTCGGTTGCAATGGTTCGATAAATGGTGGCCTGAACGGCTACCCGCAGCGAAGCGAGCGCGGCATTATCGACCATTTCCTTGCGCGCAGGGAGCACGAGCTGCAACGATGGCGCGTCGACGATGTCGATCCGGGCCGTCCAGGGATACGAACCATCGACCTCTTTGACCGACGGCAAGCGGCAGGCGACCTTGACCCCGTGAAAGTTGATCCGCGGTTCAGTCGCGAGATCATAATTCGCGCGGAAGATGCCGATCCGGCAACCGTTCCATTCCTCGACCCGATGGGCCCCTTCGAGGAAATCCTCACGCGGCAGCAGTGCGCCGTGGAAGTGGACAGGCAGGGGGAAATGCTTGGCAGCGGCCTCGATCTGGCCCCGAAGATTGCAGAGCCATTCCTTGGGCATGGCGATGATGATCTCTGTGCCCGCCCGGATGCGACAGTTTTCGACAGCCAGGGGCTGCGCTCCTTCCCAGCCGTCCGCGGGGATGGTCATTGTCCAGCCCTCGTCTGCGACCCGCGAGAAGGACCGCACGGTCACGGTCCTGCCGGCCAGGCTGAACACACCCATGCCGGCCGGGTCCTCGCGCTGCGCGATCTCGTCGCTCCAGCCAGAGCGCCCAAGCGTGACGAAGGAAGCAGGGTCGTCGATACCGCGGCCATCGTCGGCGATGTGAAGGCTCGAGCTGCCCTCGTGGCCGCCCAGATGAACGTCGATCCGTCCGGCGCCCGCGCGGCGGGCATTCTGGAACAGCTCGTTGAGAACGTCGGTGATCGTCCCATTGAACAGGCGCGATACCTTCGTGATGAGTTCATCGCCGACCGATGGCCGAATCTCGCGGGGAAGCGTCATGACAGGATCTCCGGTTGCCGGGCAACATCATTGCTGCCGCACCGCCCCGCTCCCCCTTTCCTCCTAGCCCAGGGGAAGCGGGCGCATGGGCCCGTCATCAGGGGCCCCGCTTATCGGCTTCGGCGAATGGCTCGCTCAGCCTCGGTTTCGACATAGACCTGTTGTGAGCGACCGCGGCGGCGCTTGCGGATGCGGCCATCGACATGGGCCTCGGCCCAGCGCCGCGCCTCGGCGGCGCGCATGCCCATCGCGCATTCGTCGGCTTGCTCGAAGATCGTGTAGGCAAGCGCATATTGCTCGCGCTCGGGAAGAGCGAGCAGGGCCGAAGCGACCGGCAGAAGCCCCTCGTAGAATTCGAGAACATGGCGGCCGCCGCCATGGTGCATCAATATGGCGAGGCGGCCCTTCTTGCCGATGCCGGTCGGCCTTGCGATCATCACATTGTGCGAGGCATAGGTGACGCCGGCGCTGCAGCCGTCGGGTTCCGTCGGATAGTAGACGCGATCATCGCGCGCCGGCAGTGGGTGGGCGATGATATCGTAGCCGTCGAACGTTTCGACCTTTCGTATGTGATTATGTCCGATAACGCTCATTTCAGACCCTTTCTTTTTGGGTGGCTTCAGGACGAGGTTGCAGGTTTCGTGGACTCGGCCGACCGACATCAGGCGGCGCGTAAATTGTCGCCCTGACGCAGACCGAGGTCGAAGGCCGTGAGAATGTCGAGGTTGGCCTCAAGGCGATCGAACGCGGCCGTGAGGTCCGCGATTTGGATCCAGACGCACGCATCGCCTGGGTCATGGTCGAGCTCGAATACGATCGGCACCGAGTCCGCTGTCATCTCGGGGAAGATCGAGCGGATGATCAGCAATTCGATCCTGCGGCTGAGCGCCCCGATGCGCGGCGCGAGGGCCGCACGTTCGACGGGGCTCATCATCAAATAGCGCTCGGGCGCTACGATGGGCGCCATGCGAACACATGCGATCCGCCCCGCAATCTTGGGCGCAGCGGACGCACCGCCGATCATGCGTCGTTCTGCCGCGACGCCGTCGGCGGGGACCAGGACGCGGTAGATATAATGGGGCGGCGTCCCCGCGAGGCGGGAACGGGAGACAATGATTTCCATCGATTTGCTCCTCAGGCAACGAGCCGCAGGGGCGGCGATCCGGGGTTGGGGAGATGGAGGTCGCGGCGGATGCGCGCCGCCAGGCGATCGGGCTCGAGCAGTTCGCCAATGGCGGCCCAATGATTGCGGTCGCCGCAATAGTCTCGTCGACCTGCGACACGGCGAAACATCACCTCGCGGCCGGACCCGATGCCGAGGCCGAGCTGGACATAGATGCCTTCGCCATGAAGGACGATCTCGCCGCTGACCGCGATGCCGCCCTTGTTCGAGCGCAGGTCGTAGCTTCCGTCGGCGAGGCAAAGCGCGTCGGCGAGGCGCTTCAGCGCCTTCCGGCCATCGCTATGGAAGAGCTTCTTGGCCTGCTCGTCATAGCTGACGCCCTTTTGCGCGAGCACCGCGAGGGCGGATTTGCCTCGCATGTCGGCAATCCGGTCCATGCAGGCGCGGCGAAGCAGACTGTCACCCTCGCCCAAGTCTCTCGCGATGGCGCCGAGATGGCGTGCCAGCAAAATCACGGCGGGATCGAGATCGTCGGACTTGCCCGCGTTCCGGCAATCCGTGATCGCGGCGGTCAGCGCGTGGAGACAGGCGGGAAGCGTCGACAGCCCCGAGGGATCGAGCGCTTGCTGAAATCGGAACGCGATATCGTAAGCCATGGGATAGGCTCCTGCCTTCGGGCGCCCCATCGCGCCCGCCCCTGCCCATCCCCCTCTCCTCCGGCTTCAGTCGGCCAGTTGCGGTTCGCAATTATCGATTAGCTCGGCACAGCAATCCTCGATCTGGACGCCCAGCGGGCTCGGGCCGGGATCGAAGATCATCTTGAGGCATGCGCAGATATCGGGCTGGCCCTGTGTCCCGCACATCAGTTCAAAATCGGACTGATCGGCGGTTCCGCTCGTCTGCGCATAGGCGGCAAAGGCCGATTGCCGCATGATTTGCTCGTCCCACACATCGACATAGAGCGTCACGCTCGCGCTGGTGATGCCGGTCACGTCCTCAATCCCGGGCGGACCGATCGCAGCGTTTCGTCCATCATCTCGCGGGTCGAGGTGCCGAGAATCTCCGTGCCGGTGATGACGAAATATCCGCCGCCATGCTGGCCCGGCCTGAACTTGTCGCAGGTAGACGCCCACTCGAAACCGAAGGGAAGCGCGCTTTTGCAGACCTTTTGGATCAGCGATGCGAGCGCCTCAACATCGGCTTCATGTCCGCGAATGAACGCGACGCGGCCCGTATCGTCGCGATTGTCGTCGATCGTGATGTCCGCATCGAATGAGGGAATATCAGGATAGGGCCAGAGTTCGAGGAAGGATGCGAACGGATCTTCTTCGTGATCTTGCTTGGGGAAGAATTTGCTGAAGGCATCGCTGCAGGCGGCGTAGAGCGACGCGAGCGCCGCCATCTCCCCGCTCGGTGTTCCCTCGAAATCGCCGGACAGTTTCTCGGCGACAAGAAAGCATTCCTCGAGCAGCGATGCTTCTTCGGGCGTGACGGGCACATTGAAGGCCGTCTCGACATAGTTGTTGGCCATGTTCGGATTCCTTGGCGTTCGTGCTGGTCGCTCATTTCTGCGATAGGTGGATGTCCAGGGCCTGGCGGAGCAGGTCGTCGCGCGCGCCATTGACGATGATCGCATCGGGATTGGTCGCCAGGACCGCACTGATGATCGTGTCGGCCGGGCGCTTACGCAGCGGGTACTGGAAGATCTGACCACGCTCGATCGTAACGACAAAGGTGCGCATCAGCCGCTTCAATCGGCGGCGTTCGAGTTCGCGGGCAAGGAGATCGCCGACTTCGACCTCGAGGTCATGATCGTAGGTGAACTTGCCGAAGGACTGCTGCGGCCGGTTCGCGACCAGCCATTGGTTGACTTCCATCTCGGTCCAGCGGCCGACCTTATGGAAGAAGTCAGCGCCGCCCGTCCCTTGGTTGCGGGCATGGAAGGCCAGTTCGCCATCGATATAGACGTCGGCCGTGTAGGCGCTGGTTTCCTGCGACAGCGCAGCATTATAGGTGATGCGGCGAAGTTCGATTTTCATGGGTAGTATACCTCCTGAGTTGGACGATCACCCGAGCCCCTCTCCCTCTTCTCCATGCAGCGACCACGATGGCTGCGCTGTCGGTCGCTGTTTGTCGGGAATTTCAGGCCGTGCTGGAGTATCGAGCCTGGGCTCAATTCTATGTGCGGAGAGTCGCTGTTCGATCGTACAGGTCGAGGAGAATTCCCAACCCCGCGGCTTCCGTATAGGTGAGATCGCGATGGCCATCCGCATCGAGGCCGCTTGCCAGCTCGATGACAGGGTGAACCGAGATAATTTGCCCTGAGGGAAGCCGAAACTGGTTCTCGATGCCGGGTGAGGGAGTGGTGCCGTCAGGCACGTCCATCCGACCTTGAATCTGGAAAATGATGTGCATGAGCTTTCTCCGTGAACGAGTAGATTTGGGCAGTCGTCGCCGCCGATCACTGAAAGGACCGCCTAGGCAGCGAGGTCGAGGAGCGGGAGCGCTGTGACGTCGCCTCCGGTCGCCGCCCGGTCTAGGATGGGATAAGGCAGGCTCGGCACCTTGCGCGCGGCGATCCGGACCGCCCTCGTCAAGGGAAAGAGATAGGCGTGGCAGCCAGGATGGCGGCGCCGTGTCAAAAAGCCGGTGTGTTCTAGGCTGGCGAGCCATTCGCCACGGTCCTCACCGAGGCGCGGCGCGCGGGCACCGGCTCGGATCAAATCCTCCATCGCATATCTCTGACCGCATTCGGCATTGCGGATCTTGGATATTGCCCGCGACGATATGGGGCGCCCATCGGGAAGGATGAGGTCAACGCGCGGGCTTGATCGGCCGGTGTAGCGACTTCCCATCACCGCGTAGAGGCCGCCGACATGGCCAGGAAGGAACACGTGTCCGTCTGCATCGACGCGCCTGACCGGGTCGGCATAGGATATGACCGACAGAATCTCGGGTTTCTGGCGGCGGAGCAGCCGGAACGCCCGTGCCGCCAGGAACGATTCCGAATTGGCGCCCTGACTGTCGAGTATGACGAGACGTCCAAGGTCGCACGCCGCGCGCGGATCGCCGAGGCCCGCCGTTTTCGGAGCGCTTGCATTATTGACCGGGTGCGAGAAGACGCAAACGCCCACGAGTTCCGATCGTCCGCCGCGGCCATTGGCGAAGAGGCCGACCGAGAGCCGTGCGACCGGCATCGCCCCCGCATAATGATGTTCCCTGACGAACGGCGCGGCCTCACGCCGGGTATCGATTATATCGACGGACAGGGTTCCGGGGTCGATCTCCCAGTGCCCGGCACCCAGCGGCACCGGCGCTCGCGCCACCGCTGGGTCCGGTCGGTGATCATTCGGGATCGCCCGCGCCGTCGTCGGTGGATTTGACTGCGGCCGTCCGAGAAAGGTCGGGAATGCGCGGGTCGTTGTAGATGCTGTCGAGCGACAGCGAGAGCGCGCGGTGCTGGGCGCCTTCGGGCGTCGAAGCGTCGATCGTGAAGACCTCGGTCGCGAAGCGGTCATCGCCGCTATAGAAATCGACGTCGACGACATAGGTGACGATATCTGCCGGAGCGGTCGGCGACAGTGACTTGTCGAGCAGGTCGATGACGGTGGATCGCAGACCGTCGATATCAGGATCGAAATCTTCCCACGTCACATGGTCGGGGCATTCATCGACGAGATAGTTGGACATGAGATCCTGCATCGTCTCAAGCAGCGTGTGGCGTGCGTCGGCCATGGTTTTCCTCCTTCGGAAAATTGGCCGCCGGACGATCGCGTCCGGCGGCGCAGAATGTCAGTGGACGGCTTCGAGGAGCTTGCGGGCCTTGCTCTCGATATCGAGCCTGCTGTCCTGGTGGGTCTTGGTACGGGCGAAGGCGGTGATGCCCTGCACGAAGTCGTAGATGCTCTCGGGCGGGCGGCCTTCCTCGCCCAGCACCGTCGCGACAATCTTGGCGGACTCGGCCTTCGAGAAGCCCCGCTTGCGCAGAAAGTCCTCGCGATCTTCGTCCTTCCGGGCGACGATGCGTTCACGCGCGGTTTTGACGCCACTGACGAAGCGCATCGGCGAGGAGTCCGCGAAACGCTCGAGCGCCGGCGCGGCTTCGTGCGCGAAGCGGTTGGCAGCGAATTTCGAGTGCCGGATCTTGACCTCCTCGAAATTCTCCACGCCCCAGAGGTTCCGGTTCATGCAGACGGCGCGGAGATAGAAGGTCGCCATGCCGAGCGTCTTCGCGCCGACCTCAGAGTTCCAGGTGTAGAAGCCGCGGAAGTAGAGATCGGGCTCGCCGTTCGGAAGCTTGCCCGCCTCGATCGGGTGCGTGTCATCGACCAGAAAAAGAAAGACATCGCGGTCCGAGGCATAAAGCGTGGTCGTGTCGCGGCTGACATCGACATAGGGATTATAGTACATGTTCGACCAGTCGAGCACGCCCGGAACCTTCCACCGCGTCTGCCCGACGCCGTCGCCGGCGATCTTCATCACCGCGGCGACGAGTTCGTGATCGAATATCCGGCCATAGTCAGGACCGGTGGCAGCGCGTAATTCGTTCCGACCATCGTGGGTCTGGTAGAGTTTGACCTGCTCGGCCCGGTGCGCGACGAGCCCGTGCTGGAGGTTGATCCCCGCGAGCGCCGCAGGCAGTTCGCGCAGATAGGATGCGGGCGCACTGACAAGGCTGCAAAGCTGTCCGAACGACCAGTTGGTCGGGGCAACGGGCCGTTCTTCACCGGGAACGATGAGCGAGAGGCGTTCGGGGCTGTCGCTGCGCGCCTCGACGCGAATCTCCTTGCTATCCACGACGCGCGCCGTGGAGCGGTCGGCGCGGGTACGAACGGCCGCGTAAAGCTCGGTCAGCGAAAGATAGCGCTCATCGTCGGGCCGCGAGAACCATTCAGAAGATACGCGCCCGATATTTCGGCCGCGGGAAATATCGACACGATAGGCGCCGGAAACGGGATGATCGGTCGTGGGTGCAAGCGTGGCCATGGTGGCTCTCCTTGATTGGCTGGGTTACGCAGAAGGCCGATCAGCCTTCGGACGCACTCCGCCCTCACCCCCTTTCCACCTCTGAAGCAGGGAAGCCGACGATCAGTCCAGACGGTCGAGATCGATCCGAATTCAGGATAGAGCGTCATTCGATGCCGGGGCGGTAAAGTGGCCGTTCCCGCTGCCACCGCCAAACGGTCAAGCTGGTCAATCGCTCACGGGGCTGCTTTTGAAGCAATTCTGACCGGTTGCGGTCGTGCAGCTTTTATCTAGCCAGCATCGAGAAGCAGACTTTCCGGGACTGAGCGTTAACTACCCAAGCTACCCGCAAACCGTTCGGCCAGCCGCTCGCGTTTGAAAACATCGGCGACCCAATCGACGAACGCGCGCGTCTTGCCGGGAAGCAGCGTGCGCGACGCATAATAGACCGAGATCGCACCCGCGTCGGCGTACCAGCGTGGGACCAGCCGCACCAGCTTACCACTCTCGAGTTCCGGCAGCACATCGGGCATCGCGAGAAGCGCGACACCGAGCCCGAGCCGCGCGACTTCGCGCATCGCGGCGGGATCGTTGACGACGATATCCTCACGCAATGTCGCCGCGCTCTCGTTCCCGACCGCATCGCGCATCATCCAGTGGCGGATGCGCCCCGACTGGAGCGAGCGCATGACGATGCCTTCAAACTCGACCAGTCCGGCAGGATCGCCCGGCGCGACGCGGCCCGCCATATAGGCGGGCGATGCGACCGCGACGATATGCGCGGGCGCCAGGGCCCGCGCCACGACTCCCGGCGACAGGTCGAAGCCGCCCCCGATCGCCGCATCATAACCCTCGGCAACAATGTCGACCGGCCGATTCTCGAAATGCCATTCGGGCCGGATGCGGGGATAACGCGCGAGGAAGGCGGGCAGCATCGGCAGCAGGTGCATAACGCCAAAGGTCGGCGCCATACTGACCTTCAGCACCCCCGCCGGTTCCCCGCTGTCCGAAGCAATCCCCGCGATCGCCGCCTGGATGTCGTCGAGGCTTCCCGCAATCGCGAGGCGAAAGGCTTCCCCCGCCTCGGTCAGCGTCAACCTGCGCGTCGACCGGTGGAAGAGCCGCACCCCCAGATTGCGTTCGAGCATCGTGACGTTGCGGCTCACCGCCGCCGGGGTCAGCGCCAGCCGGCGCGCCGCTTCGGAAAAGCTGCCCAGCTCGGCGCTGCGCACAAAGGATATAAGATTGGCGAGCGTTTCCATTTTCAATCAATGATTGAATATATAGCAAATCATTACCGACTAATCGAGCCATAAACATTGCGCCATCTTGGTCTCACCCCACAACAAGGAGTGCAGACCATGACCAAAGCTAGCCAGAACCTCACGGGCAAAACCGCCCTTGTCACCGGCGGCTCGCGCTCGATCGGCGCCGCCATCGCGCGCCGCCTCGCCGCCGACGGCGCGGCGGTCGCCATCACCTACAGCGCGTCGCCCGACAGCGCGGCGAGCGTTGTCGCCGAGATCGAAGCCGCGGGCGGGAAGGCCATCGCCATTGCCGCCGATGCGGGCGACCCCGACGCCGTTCGCGCCGCGGTCATCCAGACCGTCGAAGCCTTCGGCGGCATCGATATCCTCGTCAACAATGCCGGCGTCGCGGTCAACGCGCCGATCGAAGAGTTCCGGTTCGAGGATTATGAGCGCATGCTCGCGGTCAACGTCACCGGCGTCTTCGTCGCGACACAGGAAGCCGCGCGGCGCATGAAAGTGGGCGGCCGCATCATCCACATCGGTTCGTCGATGACGCGCTACGCCGCCTTTCCAACCGCGTCGGTCTATACGCTGACCAAGGGCGCGATCACCGGCTTCAACCGCAGCCTCGCGCGCGATCTCGGGCCCAAGGGGATCACGGTCAACACCGTCCACCCCGGCCCGACCGACACCGACATGAACCCCGCCGACGGCCCCGTCGCCGCGATCGTCGGTCCCGGCATGGCAATCGGCCGCTATGGCCAGCCGGCTGAAATCGCCAGCATCGTCGCCTTCCTGGCCAGCGACGAAGCCGCCTTCGTCACCGGCGCCGACATCGTCGCCGACGGCGGCTTGACCGCCTGACCCGACCAGAAAGGACTATCGTCATGCCCAGCATCGGCATCATCGGCGCCGGCAACATCGGCCGCGCCATCGCCACCGCGCTCGCGAACAAGGATATCCCGGCGACGCTCGCCAACCGCCGTGGCCCCGAGAGCCTCGCCGAGGTCGTCGCGGCCATCGGTCCGGCGATCACCGCCGGAACGCGCGAGGAAGCCGCCGCGAAGGATATCGTCTTCGTCGCGGTGAACTGGTCGAAGCTTCCGGCCGCGCTCGCCGACCTGCCCGACTTTGGCGGCCGCATCGTCGTCGACACCAACAACCCGATCGAAGCGCCGCTATTCAAGCCTTTCGACCTTGGAGGGCGTGCGTCATCAGAAGTGTTCGCCGACATGGTGCCGGGCGCCCGGGTGGTGAAGGCATTCAACCACCTTCAGCCGCATCTCGTCTCGCGCGATCCGGCCAGTGAAGGTGGCCATCGCGTGCTCTTCTACTCAGGCGACGATGCCCCGGCCAAGGCCAAGGTCGGCGCGCTGATCGACCGGCTCGGCTTTGCCGGGATCGATCTCGGCTCGCTCGCGACCGGCGGACGCCTCGTCCAGTTCCCGGGCGGACCGCTCCCTGCTCTGAATTTGGTCAAATTCGACTGATCAAACCGATCGGCGGCGGATTGAAGTGCAATCCGCCGCCACTGGCCGGTGCACCGAAGACTTTCTGACGCCTGGCGGCGTCCGAAACTCTCAACGTTTGCGGTCAGGCCGCTTTCGGTCACGAATCTTTGAAAGCGGACGCGGAGAAATGCTGAGCGCAGTGCGGCCACCCCAATGCACCTTACTTGCAGCCGTTTGGCGCGCGCGACCCGAGGTAGGCCCCGATGCAGGCGCATTCGCCTCCCCGCCATTCCGCACAGCCGGTGAAAGGAAGAAAACCCAACGCATCCTTAGTCACAATTTGCACCCACGCGGATTGCTTGGTGCATTTGTTCCTTATTTGTTCTATTGCGACATTTGAATCGGAGACCGAATTCGAGGACGACGCGTGCTCACCATTCCCAGGTTCCTGATTTCTGGATATCCAGATTTCTTGCAATCCACATTTGTGGATTGCAAGAAAGGCCGATTTCTGTATTTCTCCACCAGATGCGCACGGCCCACGGCGGTCCGCAGTGGGGAGGTTCGCCTGATGGTCGACAAGCAGATCGTAGACGATGGTGCCACGGATGGCGAAAACAAATCGCTCAATTTCAAGGTGAGCGCCGACTTCAAGAAGGACTTCAAAGGGTTCGCTGTCGCGCAAGGCATGACGATGACAGACCTTCTCAAGGAAGGCTTCGCGCTAACGAAGAAAAAGCGGCAGAAGTGATGCTGACGGCGCCGTCGCGGCTGACCGGACTCCGGCGATGACAGTGCACGCGCCCGATGCGGCGTTCGCTGGCGCCGAATGGCTGTTTTCGATCGGCCGCGGGGACGTCCCGGCCGTCGAAGGATTGGTTCCGGTTGCCTCGTTCGATCGCGAAGGGCAGAATCCGGATGTCGTAGCCATGATCGAGCGTGCGGCCAGTTATGGGGCACGCGCGGTCTTCTTCGAGGCGCAGCGACAAGGACGGACCCCGGTCGCGCAGGCGTTCGTCTTCGACACCAAGGATCATCCCGACGACACAAGATTTGCCGAACTCCACAAGCGACTATGGAGCTGGGGCGGCGTGCCGCTGGTCTATCGCGCAGGACCGGGCGTCATCCAGTTGTTTCGCTGCGCACACCAGCCGGATTTCGTCGGTACGGACGATCGTCCGATATGCAATCCGATCCGCACGCTGGAATTGGGCGCGGCGATCGCGGAGCAAGATGTCTGGTGGGACGCGCAGCGAATCCGCAATGGCGCGATCTGGGATGACCCCGACGCATGCCTGCTCATGCTGTCCGCGACCAAGTCGGCTCACCGCAAACTGGTCGCCGGGGTCCGCGCGCTCGCCATACAGCTTTCGGACAGCGAATTGCTTGACCCGGCGCTGCGCCGCCGGCTGCTCATCCTGTCACTGCTGATCGCATATCTCGAAGAGCGACTGGTCTTGCTCCCCCATGATTTCGCGAGCGCCCTGCCCGGTGCCTCTCGCTTCTTCGAGGTCCTTGCCGACGGTCCGGCGCTGATCAGGCTGCTCGAAGCGCTTGAGGCAAGATTCAACGGCCATGTCTTCCGACTTCGCGACAGCGAACGCGCCGCCTTGGCCAAAACTTCCGATCTCGCCCGCTATGCGCGATTGGTGCAGGGCTATGAAGATGAAACCGGCCAGCTCAGCTTCTGGCGCCTTTATTCGTTCCGAGACCTGCCGGTCGAGCTGATCAGCAACATCTACCAGCTCTTCGTGAAAGACGAGGCCAGCTCCATCTACACGCCGCCGGCGCTTGTTCGACTGATGCTCGAGGAGGTTCTCGATTGGGATCGGATCGACGCGCTGATGGAAAGCGACGGAGTCATCCTCGATCCGGCATGCGGTTCGGGCGTTTTCCTCGTCGAGGCGTACAAGCGGCTCGTGCTCCATTGGCGTTCGCGCAACGGATGGGTGCATCCCGGCGTGGAAACTCTTCGCGGGCTGCTCCAGCGCATTCATGGCGTCGATCTCGAGGAAGGTGCGGTCGAGCTCGCAGCATTCAGCCTCTGCCTCAGCCTATGCGACGCCTTGAAGCCCGAGGATATTCGCGCCAGCGTGAAGCTCTTCCCACGCCTTGCCGGCGAGACGCTCCATTGGAGCTGCTTTTTCGACGCAAAGAAAAATGGCCTTATCGCGCAGAAGGTCGCGATCATTGTCGGCAACCCGCCCTTCGCCTCGTCGCTGACGACCAAGGGTGCTCGCGATTGCGCCGCGTCGTATACGAAGGAGTACGGCCCCCTCGCCGACAAGCAGCTCGCCTACCTGTTCCTCCACGAAGCCATGGCGATGGCGACTAAAGGCGGCATTCTCGCAATGATCGAGCCGTCGGGGTTCCTGTACAACCAGAATGCCCATTCGGTCCGCCAAGCGTTCTTCAAAACCTGGCGTGTCCGCGAGCTATTGGACTTTGTATCCGTCCGGGGACTGTTCAAAAAGGGAAACGCCGATCCGAAGATTGTCGTCGTAATCGCAGAGGCGGAAGATCCCGAAGTCGACGGCCGCCTCCTGCACGCAGCTTTCCGGCGCAACGGCCGGGCGACCGCAGAGCAGGGATTCGACATTGATTATTACGATCTTCACTGGATCAGCAACATCGATGCTCAACAGTCGCGGGACATCTGGCGGGCCAATCTGCTGGGGGGCAGCCGGGCGCACGATCTGATCAAGCGGCTGCGCACCTATCCTACGCTGCGACAATTCGCCGAACAGCGGCAATGGGATTTCGGCGAAGGCTATATTGCGGGACAGAAGGGTATCTCGCGCCCCGCCAACCATCTCATCGGCAAACCGCTCCTTCCCACCAGCGCGCTATCCAGCGCCGGTCTCGACACGAGCAATCTTGCCGTCGTGCCCAAGCAACCAATCAAGGATACGAAGACGGAGCGCCGATTTACGCCGCCGCTCCTGCTCATCAAAGAGCATGAAGATCTGCACCACGGGATGTGGACGGGTCACTATCTAACCTATAAACACGAGATCGTCGGCCTTGCGGCACCACGCGGTCAGCTCCCTCAACTCGCGGCGATTGGCGAATGGCTTGAACGGGAGTCGGTAGCCCTGCGAGCCTATATCGCGGGCATCAGCCCCCGCCTGTTTACGCAGCGTGCGACGGCGATCCTAAACGCAGACGTGCTTGCCCTACCCTATCCCGAAAGCGGGAATCTGGATCTCAGCGATAACGAAAGGATCATTGCTGAAGACATCGTCGAGCATCAGCGCGATTTCATTCGGCTTGGTACGGGTTCCGCCGTCATGCAGGCAGCCCCGCCAGCGGCCCTTGAAGCCTTCGACAAGGTGTTCACGCGGCAGTTGAATGCGATCTATTCGCGCACGCCGCTGCGCCCGCTTCCCGCACAAAAATGGTCCGGCGCTATTTGCCGGGCCTTTGCCTTCGGTGATGGCCAAGTCGATTGGACGGGTGCCGATGAACTACGCATCAAACTCGACAGCTTGTTGCGCGAGCGGCGGGGCTCGAGCCTGACGATCACGCGGATTACGCGACTGTACGACAAGGAATTCGTTTTTCTGCTCAAACCCGACCGGCACCGTTTCTGGACCCGATCGGTCGCGCTCCGCGATGCCGACGATGTTCTCGCCGATCTGCGAGGCCAGGGTTTCTGATATGCTGGCCGACGACGGTGAAAGCGTTGGTCATGCGGGTTCGCTTGACGCCGGCGTGCATCTTCCCGGCGAATGGTTCTCATCCCTGATCCGCTTCCTACGCGATGCCCTTCCGGGATGGCGCGACGATCCTGCGCGCGAAACGGCGACAGGGGAGACGAAGTTGACCGCGCAACTCTGCGCGCGCCTCGCCAGCCTGACACGGCACGCTCCGGGATGGGATTTTCTTCAGTTCCGGCGCGAGGAGCCCGACGAAACCAACGGCAATCGCGCAATCGATCTCGCCGTCGCGCCCTGCGGCGATGTCATATGGATCGAAGGGCGGGCGTACACCGAGTATCAGACCCTACTGCCCGTGGAATGCAAGCGCCTCCCCACGCCTCCTGGCTCTGACCGCGACGAGCGCGAATATCTGATCAGCCGTTTCAGCAGCGCGGGCGGAATCCAGCGTTTCAAGGCGGGCCACCATGGGGCTGCACACAATCGCGCGGCGATGATCGGGTACTTGCAGGCCGAAGATTGTGTCTTCTGGCGAACGCAGCTCGACAGTTGGATCGACGGCATTGTGGCGGAGCCGGTGGAAGGATGGTCCGAAAGCGACAAGATCACATTGCACGACCATGACGCCGGAGCGCGTCTTGCCGCTCTGCAGTCCAACCATGTCCGGAAGCCTGGCCTAGCGCCAATCCTCATCGATCACCTTTGGATCGAAATGTAGGTCACGCGTACCTGCCTGACCAATGCGCCGAAGGGAGGGAGCGAGGCCGATGCAGCGGACCGTGGAGATAGCCGATTTCGAGCTACCGCGCGGCGGCATTGCTATTTCCCAGCTGATGACGATGGACCGGGCGAAGAATGATCGACCGGACGCAGGAGCGCTTCGGCATCTGGCCGCATCGGCTTGTAGCGGACGCAGCCTATGGTTCCGCCGCGAACCTGGCGTGGCTGGTGGAAGAGAAAGGCATCGAGCCGCATATCCCCGTGTTCGAAAAATCCGGTCGCAATGACAGCAGCTTCGAGCGCGTCGACTTCATCTATGATTATGACGACGACAGCTATATCTGCCCGGGTGGCAACCACTTGCGGCGGTCTAATCGCAACTTCAGTACACCGCGCACCGGGATCGATAAGGACGGCTCCATCCGCTACCGCGCGCGTCAGCACGACTGCGAAGGCTGTGCTCTGAAGCCGCAATGCACGCCCAATGCGCCAGCCCGCAAGATCACGCGTTCAATCCACGAAGGCGCGCGCGACATGGCCCGCGATATCGCGACAACCGACGCCTATCTTGTGTCGAGCAGAGAGCGGAAGAAGGTCGAAATGCTGTTCGCCCACCTCAAGCGCATCCTGAAACTGGACCGCTTGCGTCTGCGCGGCCCCAATGGTGCCCGTGACGAGTTCCACCTCGCCGCCGCGGCCCAAAACCTCCGGAAAATGGCAAAGATCTTCCCGATCCAGCACCTCGCCACCGCCTGATCAAGGTGGGGAGGCCGTTCGCCTCCCGTCCGCTTCCACCCTCCGCAGTCCGCCGGGCGACTTCTTCAACAGAATAGGGCGCTAAGCCGACAATCATTCGTCGCCTCTGAGGTCGATTCGGACGGGCGGATCGACATCTTCTCCTCGGCCAGGATAGTCGTCGAAGACCGTGACACTGTTGTCGGAACAATTATCGCGCTGGGCGGTCAGCTTCGATGGTCGCCGCATTTTTTTGCGCTGTCTGGATCGAAGTCGATTGCCCGGCGAGCGCGATACGCCGGCGTGGTGAGGTTCCGGGAACAGGAATGAATTTGAAATGCTGGGTATCCGCCTCGAACGTCCGCGCTCGGCGGTTCATTTCCTGCGCGGTTTCTCGCAAAAGTGAAAAATCCACTGCAAAATATGTAGCTCAACGCGCAACCGGGATCGACGGTGGATCTAGAATTCTATGAGTTCGAATCCACGCGGTTTGAGGATCTTGCGGACCCAGCCCTTGTCGATCTGCAGATTCTCACCGGTCAGGTCGATTGCGGGATCCGCTCGCTCGAACAATGCGATGCAAAGTTCGTCCGTGTCGAAGCGCGACCTATACTGGATGCCATCGAACGCCGTCTCGGTATAAACGATCGCGGAAATCCGTTGCGTAATGTCGTAACCACCAGGATTGGTGACCGGATCGAAATCGGCCGCTACGCCGGCAGCGGTGGTCTGAAACCAGGCGAGACCGGGGCCATGCAGCTTGGCAAGGCGTAGTGTTCGTCTGGTCTTGAACGTAGCCGCGCGCTTCTGCTCGACACGGTCCCATAACAGGTCCCGGTCAGCGGGCTTCCGCAGCAGGCTTTCCGCGAACGGGCCAACCAGTGTTTTCCCAAGATAAAGAACGCCGAATTGTCCGTCGGGATCGTCCCAGCGCCAGGACGCGTCCTTGCGGCCATACCAGCGCGCGTCGACGGATTTGCCATGAACACGGTGCAGCGTCCGTCCGGCAGCGATCGTCGCCACCGGCATCATCGATTTTGCCGCCATTGTCAGTCGTCGAGTGTTTGGGCGACACGCACGACACGATCGACATCGTCTTGATTGCCCCTTAGGAGGTCGATCGGCCGCGCGTCGCCCAGACCGTCGTCGCCGCTCACCAGATACTGGAGGACCGCCCAGCCGCTCGCCCCGGGTGCAGCACCGAGAACGCGGGGAATCGCCGGGAGGATGGCATTGCCATCGAACTGGAATGCCGGAAACAGCTTGGCACCATTGTCATCGATCATGAGGAGGCGACGGTCCCGGGCGGCCTTGTAGACGGCCTGCACTGTCTTGTGTCCGAGCAGATTGCGAACTGCTTCGGCATCGAAAGCTCCACCTGCGGCTTCGATCAGTCGCCGTTTGAAGGCGATGGCCCGGGTAATCTCTTCCGCCTGTTCCGGATCGCCGGCTTCGACCGACGGAATGCCGCGCGCGATATTCAGGACAAGCGCGGGGACGTCGATGCTGCCAATCGCCGCCGTCTTGGCGGCAGCTGGCATCATCTTGATGATCCGGTCGGCGCTTGCCAGGATGCGGTCACGCAGGATGCGATCTACATCGATAGCGGCCATACTGGCTGTGCGAGACATGTCGGCGCTCCTAGTTTAGTGAGTTTCATATAGGGCATATTGGGAACGCTTTCAACCATCCACAGACGCCGAAACGATGAACCTTCAAACATGGACGTCGACGGACGTCGTGCCATCACGCTGGCTCCGTGGCCTTGGCGGCTGCCGCTTCAACTCGCTGGGAGTAGCAGTAAACACCGTCCAGTCGCCGTAGTAGACCCCGTCATGCTCGACATAATCGTTGAAGATGGTGAGGCGCCAATCGCACAGCGGGCCGACGACGTTCGACAATCCTCGCGCCCGCCAATCGGACATCACCGCCGGGAAGTAGCGGTCCATCACTTCAGGTGTGGCAGCAAATTTGACGTCACACATATAGGTGGTGTGGACATAAGCGAGCGGCCCGATGACGGGTCCATCACTGCCCCAGTCTTCGAGGTTCTCATCGGGATCTTTGCGACCATGATAGAGGTGGAGATAGAGTTGCGGAACATCCGGGGCGACGGCTTCGGCTCTTGGCATCGTATCACCGGTCTCATTCGCTTCGCGGGCGGCAATCCAGTCCAGATAGCCGAGACGCGTGTCATCGTTTGAGATCTCGTATTTCCAGTCGGCTAACGGATGACCGGCGCGGCGGCTCCACGGTCCCTGCTCTTCCGGCGCGGAAGCGATCGAAATCGGAGGCGGAACGAATGCGGCAATTTCGAACCAGGCGTCGGCCGCGGCTATGGATCCGAGCCCATTCAACTCGGTCCGGCTCATGAGAACATGGTCCGACCCGTTGGTGTCGAAATATAGCGGATCGCCCTCGCCGGTATAGACGGCACGCTGAGCGCTGAACGCGCCGACACACGGATCCGAATTGCGAACAAAAGGAATGCCGTGGTGGGTGCAGAAATCCTCGACCTGATCGAATTGCCCGCCAACCAGGCCATGGGCGCAGATTTCGAGGGCTTGGCCATCGACAATGTGGGACGCATCGACGGTCGCTCCAACCCAGTCGAGCATTCCATGGTCGCACGCTATGGCGTCGATCAGCGGCTCGATCAGATCGCTCCTGATCGCCCCGCCGATCCGAATGATCGCGGATGCACGGTCTGTCATGGGAACCTCCATCGTCTCGATGGCCCTGCGGACAATTCCGCCGCCACACCGAGCCCCCCCCCACTCCCCCCTTTTCGCCTGTAAATTGGCCCAGCACGCAAACTATGGCGGTGACTGGGGGCCGCATTCGGCAGCGCCGATGAGGCTGCGAAGCTTCGACCATGCGAGTGCTTCGCCGGCGCACCGCCCTTGCCGGACGCCTATTTCGTACAGGCGATAGGTCAGGCTGACGATTTCAGGTGTGGCGTTCGAGGGGACGAGGATCAGGAAATCGCTTTCGTCGTCCAGGAGCTCGAAGACCGTGCCGTCGGTCGGCAAGGTCGTGACTGCAATGCTGGCCGAGCTCCCGAGCGCGGTGAGAGCCGTGTTGAAGCGGTCGACAAAGTCCTGATCGACCAGTGGATAGAAGTCGGACATCATGGCCCCCTTCGTGGATTCGGGATTCACTGCGGCCGCTCGGCGATGATCGCGGCGAGGACCTCGTCGGCCTTCTCGACAGGCAGGAAGAGCCGCGTCTTGTACTGGATCACCTCGCTGAACAGACCGCGCGCCTTCAGCCATTCGCGGTCCTGTGGCTGGAAATCCCGGACCTCGAAGCGCCGGCTACTGTTCACCATCGTGGAAACGAGGCGCGCGCCATGGAGGCCCGGGATCAGTGCGCCATCGCCGCCACGCGCCGCCTCGATCAGTTCATCGGGCGTGAGTTTGATCGAGGACTCAAGACCGAAGGCGGACTCCAGTTTCTCGAGCGCGGTGGGCATCACGATGCGTCCGAGGATGGACGTTCCCGCCGCGTCATCGATCCGCCAGACGCGGACATCGTCTTGCGGCAGCTTGTTCCAGACGGGCAAAAGGAGGCCGGTCGCGACGCTGATCGTGTCAATATCGACCTTATCGAGCGCTTCGGACACCTCTGCTTCCCAGAAGCTTTTGAAGCTATCGTGATCGACCTCTTTCCAGAAGGTGTGCCAAAGTTCGGCGAGTTGGATACGATTGGAACCCGTCGGCCGGACAAGCTCCAGCATCTTGACGGGGCGCCCCTCGTCGTCGGTGATCGACCAGGATGGAACGCAAACGGCGACGCGCCCCGAACGGCTGTTCCGCAGATATCGCACGTCGTCGGAGCTTCCCCAGATCTTGTCGAGGCGCGTCCATCCGGTGACGTGCGGCTTCAGATGAAGCTCGAGGCGGAGCAAACGCGTTTCGGCGCCGGATACCGGGTCTTTCCTGAGCACGCGCTCCGAGATCTGAACGATACGCTCGGCCCGGATCGCTTCGACGCCGAGGTCGAGCGTTCCGGCTTCGCGCGCTGCGTCGACGCGGGCCTGTATGAGCCCCATATATTCCTCGAAAACCGCGTTCTGGGTCGCGATCCTGAGCGCGAGGATGCGGTTGAGCCAGCGCTGGATCGGCGGCAGCTTGTCGAGCAAGGTGCCATGCTCATCGACAAGCTTCAGGCCTGTGATGATCTGGAATTTCTCGAGGCTGACGCTCGCGAGCTTGCCGGCGTGGAGGAGGTGATACCACTGGGTCAGGGCCTCGCGGGCATAGCTGCTTTCGAGATTATCGGCGGGATCGAACAGGTTCTGGCCGCCTGTCTGGCGTTGGCCGCGCGTGAGCGCGCCCAGCGTGTCGAGACGGCGCGCGATCGTGCTGATAAAGCGGCGTTCACCCTTGCAGTTGGTCGTGACCGGGCGGAACACCGGCGGCATGGATTGGTAGGTGCGGTGGGTGCGACCGAGGCCCTGGATCGCGATGTCGGCGCGCCATCCGGGTTCGAGCAGGAAGTGGATGCGCCGCTTGCGCGCGGTCGGGCAGTCCAGGTCAGCGTGGTAGGACCGCCCCGTGCCACCCGCCTCGGAAAAGACGAGGATGGGCTTTCGCCCCGACATGAAGTTGTCGGTCTCGGCGATGTTGGAACTGGACGTGCGACGCTCGACCTTCTGCCGGCCCTGCCCATCAACGACAATCCGCCGCGTGCGCCCCGTGACCTCGGAAACCATGTCGGTGCCGAAATGTACGATGAGAAAGTCGAGCGCAGCCGGAACAGGCGGCATCGAGCAGAGCCGCTCGATCAAATCGTCGCGCGCGGCGACCGCTTCCTGGCACAGGACACCGTTGCCGTCGTCATCGAGCATTGGCTCGGAGCGCATTGACCCATCGGTCGCGCGAAAGGCGCGCATTTGCCGGGTTGGGAAGGCGGTCTTCAGATAATCGACCATGGTGTCGAGTGGGGAGACATCGATCGAGAGGTTCGCCCGTTCTTCGGGTGACAGGTCAGCCAGGCGGCGGTCGAGTATTGCCTCGGCGGTACTGGTGAGCTGAACGACGGCGACATGGCCCGCGGCGAGTTCATCCTCGATCGCGCGAACGAGCGTCGGCATCTTCATCGCGATCAGGACCTGCGAGAAGAACCGCTGCTTCGCGCTTTCGAACCGGCTCAGCGCCGATCCCTTGGCCTGGGCGTTCATCGTCTGCCCCGAAATGCGGTCGACGATGTTCGACGCCTTCAGAACCTCGTCGAGGTTCTGGTGAATGATCGCCCATGCATCGGCATAGGCGTCGTAGATGTCGATCTGGTCCGGCGTGAGCTGATGCTCGAGCGGGTCATATTCGACGCCGGCGAAACTGAGCGCCCGGGCGGTGTAGAGACCCATGGACTTGAGATCGCGGGCGACGATTTCCATCGCGGCGATGCCGCCGTCGGTCATCGCGGCGAGAAAGCCGTCGCGATTGGCAAACGCCGTACCGGGACCCCAGAGCCCGAGCCGCGACGCGTAACTCAAATTTTCGGGCTTGGTGGCGCCGGTCGCCGATTCATAGACAACGCGGGCGCGCGGCAGCGCATTTTGCAGGCGGACCCCGGCGAGGCCCTGCTCGGATCCCTTGGCTTGCCGGTACTCGTCCTTGGTCCCGGCGGCGTTGCCCATCGAATGGGATTCATCGAAGAGGATCACGCCTTCGAACCCGGCGCCCGTCCACTCGAGAATCTGCTGCAGGCGCGAGCATTGGTCGTGGCGCTGGGACCGGAGCGTCGCATAGGTGAGGAAGAGGATGCCACTCGCCATGCCGATCGGCTGACCAAGCGGAAAGGCGTCGAGCGGCTGGACGTCGATTGGAAGCCCGCCGAGCGCGCTCCAGTCGCGCCGGGCATCTTCGAGGAGCGTCGCGCCCTTCGAGATCCACATGGCGCGCTGATTGCCGCAGTTCCATTGGTCCCGGATAATTGCGGCGCCTTCACGGCCCTTGCCGACGCCCGTCCCGTCCCCGATGAAGAAGCCCATGCGATAGGGGCGGCCTTCGGGGTCCTCGATCAGCAAGTCGCCTGCCGTGTTGGTGACGAACCGGCCCGAGAGGTCGCGCGAGAAGGCATCGCCTGCGTAAATGATCGCTTCGAGCTGGGCGTCTGACAGCGCCTCGCTTGCCCGCTTCTGGAAAAGCGGGCGATATTGGGGGATCGGGGGCAGAACCGACGCCATGGCGAGCGATTCCACGAGATCGTCGGGGTGGGGCTTCGCGCCTGGAATATCGATGCGGGCGAGCCGCCAAGGCGCATAGATACCGACCGGATCGCCGACAGGGAGCGGCGCGTCGCGGACCGAATAGGCGAGCGGCTGCGCTAGATCATCGGTCGCGGCGATCCGCGAGGGTGCGATGATCCTGGGGCCAGCGAGGCCGGAGAAGAGTGAGGACGACGAAGGCCTCAGCGCGGGACGCATCGGGATTACCGCCGGGGACGCCGGGGGCGGTTCGTCGGATGGGTCAAGCCGCGCCGGAGCCGCGAGCACGATGGGCAGCGCCGCCGCGATGGTGTCGACCGTGTGGCGCTCGGTTTGGCCGATCCAGCCCTTGTCGAAGACGATCAGGCGGACGGCGACGCTGGTGCCATGCTTCGCATAGGGACGGCCGAGAATCGTGATCTCGACGCGCGGGCGGGCAATTTCGGCGACGGAGACATAGCCGCTCGCGCCGCTCGCATCGTGCGCGAAGGTCGGCGACATGATCGCGACGCAGCGTCCGCCCTCGGCAAGACGCAGCAGCGCGGAGCGAAGATGGCGCGCTCCGGCATGGCGATCTTGGCCGCGCCCCTCGCTGCGGCTGAAGGGCGGGTTGATCAGGACAATTGTCGGCCGAACATCCGTCGGCAGCCGGTCGTTGATGAACTCGGCGTCATGGGTCGTGACTGGGCGGCCCGTCACGAGGGAAAGCAGCGCCGCCCGGCAGGGATCGCGCTCGTTGAGCGAAGCGCTCGCGCCCGCGGCGATCGCGCGCGCCGCAAGCATGCCAGTACCTGCCGACGGTTCGAGCACATGATCGCCAGCAGTGACCGCCGCCGCTCGGGCCGCGAGCCAGGACAGCGCCGCCGGCGTGCTGAACTGCTGCATATCGACCTGGTGCTCGCTGCGATAGGTCTGGGTCGGCAGCGCCTTCTCGAACGCGAGGATATCCGCGAATTCGTCTTCGGGCCCCCAGTCCGGGTTCGGGTCATCATCGGGCACGAGCGTGTCCGATGCCTGCGCGGCTTCGAGCGCGTCATAGGCATCGCGCATCGACCAGCGCCCGTCGGCATCGGAGCCGCGGAACGCTTCCACCATCAGGCGCTTGAGCAGCGAGCGGGTCACGGATTGCGGATCGGCGAGCCGGTCGCGCAGTGCGCGGGCGACGCCATAAAGGCGTTCGGCTTTTTCCCGGGCCTCGGTGCCCGGGGTTTCAGCGAGCTTCAGAAGCGGAAGGGTCATGGCAATTCTCCTGAAGAGGTTCGGGAGCAACACGCCCCCGCTGCCATCGCCCCTCCCCCTCTCCTCCCGACTGGAATGGGGGCATAAGAAAAGGGGCCGCGGCGCAGGACCGCGACCCCATAAAATCGAAGAGCGAGATTAGGCCGCGTCGGAGAGCGGCTCGTCCTCGTGGGTATCATCGGCGGGATCGCCCGCCGCCTCGGGTTCGACGGTGCCGCTCGTTTCGTCTTCGCCATCATCGTTCACCGGCTCGGCGACCGGATGCTCGAAGCGCATGGCGTCAGGCAGCCAGGCAAGCGCCTTTTCCTTGACGTCCGCCTCGACGATGATGTTCCCGGCGAAGAGCTGTTCAGCCGAAGAGGCGAGCAGGTTCTTCTTCGACGCCCCGTAGCGCTGGCTGAGCTCGCTGCCGCCGATCTCCTGAAAGAGGTCGATGATGGAGCTCTTGGTGAGCCGCTTGAAATAATTCTTCGCGGTCGGGCGCCACCAGGCGGCGACATCGATCTTGAGCTTGCGACCGAGATGATCGACGAAACCGCTGGCGGAATCTTTCATGGGCACCGCATGGATCGTCCGGGCGATCGCCCAAGCGAGCCAAGCCGCACGCGCTTCTTCGCCGAGCGCGCAGAAGGCATCGTAGCGCCCGGCGACGCCGATGTTCGGCTGGACCCAGCTTCGATCGAGCCCCTCTTCGAGCTTGGCCCATTCGTCAGCCGCGAGCGATCCGCTTTCGAAGCCAATGACACGCGACGGCGCGGCATCGGCGCGAAGGTCGCTGGCGAGATCGGAAGCGTAGCGCCGTAAAGCCGCATCGACCATCACGAAGGTTCCGAGATCGAGCGCAAAGCGGGGATCGCTTGCGACATGGACACGAAGCAGTTCCGCCTTCATCGTTGCGAGCTCGTCGATGAGTCGTTGGCTCATTGCCGGTTTCGCCGAGACAGAGCCGTCGGTCTCGGCGTCGCTATCATCGTCGCCATCGATGTCTTCGTCGGCCTCGGTCGGCACCATGTAGGCCTGATGGTGCACACGCGGCTGGCCATCTTCGCCGATGACGAGGAAGGCAAGTGCCGCGGCCTTTTGGTCGTCGGTCAAGACCGCCGGTCGATTCTGGATGCCGCTCAGTTCGGATTCAAGTTCGCGATACCGCTGTTCCTCGTCCTCGGTGATGCCGTCATCACTCTCGTCGGCAGATTCGGCGATCATGTTCATCTCAGCTTCGATTTCGGCGCAGCGCGCTACCTCCTCTGCGGTCGGTTCAGGAATCTCGCCGCGGACCGGGCGGAGGCCGTCATAATCCGCGAACGAGATGCGCGTCATCGGGACCGCGCGAATTTCCGCGAAGCCCTCGCGCGCCCGGATCGCTTCGGCTTCCGCAGCCAGCTTCTCATCAGCGAGGCGGTCGAGGACGTCGCCATCGATCCAGTTCTCGGATGCACTGTCGGAAAAGAGGTCAGAGTCGATCCGCCCGCCCGCCTCGACATAGGCATCGCGGCCGACGAGCAGCGCTTTCGGGTCGCCGCCCCGGTAGCTGCCGGCGGCGAGCTCACGCCGGATGGTGTACGGGTCGTTGCGGTAATAGCTGTCGCGATATTGCTCGAAGACGCGGGATTGGCGAGCCGTATCCGAGGTGCTGCCATAGGCCTTTGCAATTTCGAGGGTGATTTCGCCCTTGCGCAGCGCATCGAAGATCGTCTCGTGGAGATCGGCGAGACGGACGCGGCCGAGCACGAAGCGCTCGGTTTTGCCGAAGCGCGCCGCGACCTGGGCCGCAGTCTTGTCCTCCTTCTCGATCATGTTCTTGAACGCCATGCACTCGTCCGCGGCGGTCATCGGGAGCTTGTTATTCTCGGCGTAGCTGAACTCGATGGCACGCTTCGCGTCCGGCATCACCATGACCGGAATCTTGAAGTCGTCCGGGAGCCGCCCCTTTTCGATCAGGACGTGCACGCGCTCGAGGCGCCGACCGCCGCCGAAGATGCTGTAGTGGTCCTTCTTGCGCTTGACTGCCGTACCAATCAAATTCTGGAGCACGAAGCCGGCCTCGCCGATCATCGCCTCCAGTTCTGCGTCGGCATCGGGATCGCTTTCGGTCCTGACGTTGAGCGGCGAAGGGACGCAGTTGCGCGCAGGCGCGTATACGATGGGAAATGACATAATCAGTCTCCTGGCGGCGGAAGCCCGACCATTCAGGCCGCTCGGCGCCGCCAGTCCCCCACTCCCTTCCCTCCTTGCCTGAGGACATCGTTCCAGTCGTTTCGGCCGTTCCATGGCCAGATCGTATCGATGCGTCGTCCGGGCACCGCGTGCGCCTTCACGGCGAGCGGCACGGCGAGGCGGCCGGCACGGTCGTTGTCGGGCAACAGGATGAGACGCGACACCGATTCTGGAATAGTAATTTGTGGGATGCGCTCATTGCCGAGTGCGGCCCAGACCGGGATGCCGAGGAGGATCATCGCCGAGATCGCTGTCTCGACGCCCTCGGCAATTCCGAGTGTATAAGCGGCCGGCGCGAGTCGAACCGCACCTGTGCGGGGGTGACCGAGCAATCTGCGAGGGTGCCGGAGGTCGCGCGCGCGTCGGCCCCTGCCATCAAGGAAGGTCCGTTGGACGGCCAACAATCCCGAGTCATCGGTTACCGCGGCGAGCATCGCCGGTCGAAACACGGCCAGTCGGCCCTTGCCGAGAGGCGTTCGGGGAGCGAACCGCAGGCAGTTAGGTGCAATATCGATCGACCTGTTCCGCAAATAGGTCTCCGCGATTGTCCAGTTTATTGGCCGACCAATGCCCCACAGGTCACGGGCACGCTGCTGTAGCCATTCTTTAGGGAGGGAGGATGGCGCCCCCCTGCCGTCACGTGCGTCGAGGGCGTTCAGACCGTCGCGGCGAAGCGCCCGGAGCACATCGGAAATATCGCAGCCGGCAAAGCATTTGAACAAAAGTCGTGTTTCGCCAATCCTGACCGACAGGCTCGGGGTTTTATCCTCATGAGCAGGGCAGCGGCACATGCCAGAATCGCCAGACCAAGTCCCGCCGAAGCGGCGCACAAGAACGGCCCCGGCGACTTCGAGTTCTGGCTTGCGAGACGTTGAAAACCCTGCAGGCATGGCGAGCCTCTTCATCAGGACGGATACGCAATAACCCCCTCTTTTCCTCCTCGCTCCGCTTGGCTGCGGCATTAGTCTGTGGCCCCGCGGCGCGGGAATGCCGCCGACCGGTAGCTACGTGCCCTCCTCCTTGTGAAAATCGTGCCGCCGACCATGCTTGAGCGGGCGAAAGCTGCGTTGGAACCGCGCGCAAAAATGTCTCGTTGCGAGGACATGAAAGATGCGGGATTCCGATGACACTCCGGTTGAGATCGTATTTATCGAGCCCCTTACGGTACGGATTTCCACTGCCGTCAAGCTCACCGGAATCAGTCGATCCAGGATTTACGAACTCATCGAGTCCGGCGACCTTGAAACCGTCAAGGTCGGCCGATCTACGCTGATCCCATATAAAAGTCTGAAAGCCCTAACCAGCGCATAATCGGTTGCGCCACCGCTCGAAAAGAGGGTCCCAAATTTTCGTTCCCACCGTGTAGCTCGCGTCGGAGCAGCTATTGATCGCTTGGTCCATGCGGAGTCACATGCTGGCTATCTAGCTATGATCGTGCAAAGAGCAACAATGGCCCGATATCATGGCTATCGGCTACTTTAAGTGCGGCAACATAAGCTGCTCTCGTTTCGCTGGCATTGACCAGGCCAACGCTTCCCCATGTAAACGGTGTACATCCGAGTTGGACCGCCAGCATGTCGCCGACCATACGCGAAAAACGGCCATTGCCGTTCGGGAAAGGATGGATGGCAACGAGCCGGTGGCTGAATCGGACGGCAATTTCATCGGGTGGGTAGGTTCCATGCTCGACCCAATATCGCGTGTCGTCGATCAGTTGACGAAGGTCCATGGGGATTCTGTAAGCATCGACGCCAATGTTGCGCGGCGTGGTGCGATACTGCCCGGCCCAACGCCACACGTCTCCGAACATGCGTTTGTGAAGCTGGTTCATGAAATCCTGATCGAGAATATCCCGCTTCCGGCTCATCACCCATCGTAAAGCTTGCCTGATATTGATCTGTTCGGCTTCATTCAGCTCATGCCGCATGGTGATATAGGACGGGATGAGTTGTTCGCGCTCCTCGGCGGTCAGCGGCGTGTTGGCGTCGTCGTCATCGTTAAACAGCTTATCTGTCATTCATCATCCCACAGGCCGCGCAAGGAGCCGGATAGAATGAGTTCGATCATGCGCCGCTGTTCTTCGTCGAGATCGGCTTTGAGCAGGGCCTGATTTTCCAGCCGCATGGTATGGTCCAGCCGCGCAATATCCTTGCTCGCTTTCTGCTTCGCGCGGTCGCGCAGGATATCATCAAGCGGCTTCGTCGGTACGAAGGCATAAACGAAAGTGCAGTTCATTGCCTCAGCCGCCTGACGCAGCGTCTTAATCGTGGTGGATCCGCTGACTTCGGCCTTCTCAATCACGGGAATGCGCGAAATCGATGTTCCCATACGAGCGGCAAGCTGGCGGACCGTCATGCCCAGAGCTTCGCGTATTGCCTTTATCCAGCCTCTTGGGGGCACGGCAAAAGACGTTTCGCGCAAGGGCGCGAAACGTCTTTCGAGTTGCTTGCGGGCAAGGGCGGCCTGATCTTCGTTCATATATATATGTCCTGATGAGCCGAAGATGTATATATAAATATGAACATATCAAGATATTTTGATCGTAAATTTATGATCGTTACCTCATAAAATATACATAAATATATGAACGTACTACCGCAAAACCTGAGCGCGCTAGGCAGTCATTCGGCCGCCCCTCTGAAAAGATGGCCGCACAATCTGTGCGCCATCGCGGAGCTGGTCGAGATAGTCCGACCAGTGCTGCATCATGCGCACACGCTCATCCCAATATTCGCCGCGCGTGTAGATTCGCCGCGTCGCGTTTGCATCCAGATGCGCGAGCTGCCTCTCGATCGCATCGGGATGCCACATGCCCATCTGGTTGAGAAGAGTCGCGGCTGTCGAACGGAAGCCATGCGCCGTCATCTCCTCGCGGCTATAGCCGAGACGCCGAAGGGCCGCGCTCACCGTATTCTCGGACATGCACCGCCGGGAAGTTCGAAATGAGGGGAACAGAAATTGCCCATGGCCCGTGAGGCCGTGCAGCGCTTCAAGCATTTCGAGAACCTGCCTGGACAGCGGGACACAATGCTGACGGCGCATTTTCATCTTGTCGGCCGGGATCGTCCACACCGCGTCCTCGACATCGATCTCCGTCCATTCCGCCTGTCGCAGTTCGCCCGGCCTCACGAAGACATGCGGCGTCAGTCGCAGCGCAATTGCCGTGATTTCGTGACCAGCATATCCTTCGATAGCGCGCAGGAGCGCCCCTGTTTCCTTGCGGGTCGTGATCGCGGCGTGGTGCTTTACCTTCGGAGCCGTGAGCGCGCCGCGCAAGTCAGCCGCAAGATCACGGTCCGCCCTTGCGGTGGCGATCGCGTATCGGAAGACCCTGCTGATCACGCTGCGCATCCGACGCGCACTTTCATACCGTCCATTGGCCTCGACCTTACGGAGTACGGCCAGAACCTCCTGGGGCGTGATTTTCGAGATCGGACGGCTGCCGATCAGTGGATTGGCGATATCGAGGAGCCAGCGAATTTTGCGAAGCGTGACGGCCGCGCGCTCTTCCCGTTCGTTTTTCGCCAGCCATTCCTCTGCGATCGTCTTGAACGTGTTGTCCTCGGCGATCTTTCGGGTGATCCGTTCGACCTTCTTTTCCGCGGCCGGATCGAGCCCTGCAAGAAGCAGCTTTCGCGCTGCGTCGCGCAGTTCCCGAGCGGAAGCAATTCCAATATCAGGCCACGAACCGAAGTAGAGAGTCTTTTGTCGGCCCAGGTGACGATAGTTCATTCGCCAGACCTTTGCTCCGCTCGGTCTGACCACGAGATATAGGGCATCGCTATCGGCCATTTTATAGGCCTTTTCTGCGGGCTTGGCGTTCGAAATCTGGATGTGGGTAAGCGTCATGATGGTTTCACCTGCAAGAGGCTGACCGGAACCATCAAAAACACCATCAAAGCTGATGGTACGCTGATGGTTCCGGCTGGATCAGCCTGGATTCCATTCAGCGATTCTCATCGAAAAACGGTGGAAAACCAGCCGCTTGCTGGACGTTCCCGGACGTTGCCGGAAAGGTCACTGGTGCCCAGAAGAGGACTCGAACCTCCACGACCTTGCGATCGCCAGCACCTGAAGCTGGTGCGTCTACCAATTCCGCCATCTGGGCACGGGGTAGGAGCGGGCGCTTAGCGGCGCGTATGTCGGCTTGTCAACCGCATCGCACGAGCCGACGTGCATTTTATCGCAAAGCCGCCGGTTTCGCGTCACAATGCCGTCCACGCCCCTTGCTCCCCTCTCCGCTTCGCGGCATGGGGAAGGCCGTCGGCGCGCCCCGCGCCATCCAGAGAATCGATCACAGGCGGACGACATGCAGAAACTCGACGGGCAATTGATCACGGTATTGGGCGGCGGCGGCTTCCTCGGCCGCTATGTCGTGCAGCGCCTGCTCGCGCGCGGCGCGCGCGTCCGCATCGCGCAGCGGACGCCGCGCGCCGCGACCTTCCTGAAGCCGCTCGGCGGACTCGGCCAGACGCAGTTCGTGGCATGCGATGTTCGCGACCCCGCCAGCGCCCTCCGCGCGGTGCAGGGCAGCGATGCCGCCATCAACCTCGTCGGCGCGTTCGGCGACATGCAGGCGGTGCAGACCGACGGCGCGGGCCATGTCGCCGCGGCGGCCAAGGCGGCGAGCGCCGGCGCGCTCGTCCATGTTTCGGCGATCGGTGCCGACTCCAACAGCGCGTCGGCCTATGGCCGCAGCAAGGGCGATGGCGAGGCGGCGGTCCGCGCGGACTTTGCCGATGCCGCAATCCTGCGCCCCTCGACCCTCTTTGGCCGCGAAGACCAGTTCATCAATCGCTTTGCGACGATGATGCGCATGGCGCCGGTCATCCCGGTGATCGCGCCGGATACGAAATTCCAGCCCGTCTATGTCGGCGACGTCGCCGACGCCGTCGTCGCGGCGCTCGGCGCCGACGCCGCGGGCAAGACTTTCGAGCTTGGCGGGCCGCAAGTGTTGACGATGGCCGAACTGCTCCGCTGGATCGCCGACGCGATCGGCCGCAAGCCGCTGTTCGTCGACGTGCCCGACTTCGTCGCCTCGGCGCTCGCGAGCGGCTTCGGCTGGGCACCCGGCGCGCCGATCACCAAGGATCAGTGGTTGATGCTCCAGCACGACAATGTCGTCGCCGAGGGCGCCGCGGGCCTCGCCCAGCTCGGCGTCACGCCGACCTCGCTCGCCTCGGTCGCCGAGGGCTGGCTCGTCCAATATCGCCGCCACGGCCGCTTCGCCGAGCTCGCTTCGCGATAATGGGTATCTGGCTGACCGCAATCATCCTCGGCATCGTCGAGGGTTTGACCGAGTTTTTGCCCGTCTCCTCGACGGGGCACCTCATCCTCGCGACCGAATTGCTCGGTTATGACGCCGCGCGCTGGGCGATCTTCAACATCGCGATCCAGCCGGGGGCGATCCTCGCGATCGTCGTCCTGTACCGGAAATTGTTCTGGGAGATGTTCACCGGCTTCTTCCGCCGCGATCCGGTGGCCATCGCCTTTGTGCGCAACCTGCTGCTCGCCTTCTTTCCCGCGGTGATCCTCGGCCTCGCCTTCGGCGATTATATCGAGCTGCTGCTGGAAAATGCGGTGGTCGTCGCCTGGGCGCTGATCATCGGCGGCTTTGCGATCCTGCTCGTCGAGCGTTTCGCCAAGACGAAGGACGTCGGCGGGGTCGCGAATGTGTCGGCGCGGCAATCGATGCTCGTCGGGCTGGTCCAGTGCATCGCGATGATCCCGGGCGTCAGCCGCTCGGGCGCGACGATCCTCGGCGCGATGTCGTTCGGGGTCGACCGCAAGACCGCCGCCGAGTTCAGCTTCTTCCTCGCGCTCCCGACGCTGACCGGCGCGACGGCGCTCCAGCTGTTCAAGCATCGCGATGCGATTACGTCGAACGACCTCAGCCTGATCGCGGTGGGCTCGCTCGTCTCGTTCGTCGTCGCCTGGGCGGTGATCAAGGCGTTCCTCGCGGTCGTCACGCGATACGGCTTTGCGCCCTTCGCCTGGTATCGAATCATCGCAGGCGTCGCCGCGTTGATCTGGCTCGGCATGAGATAGGTCCGAAACGGTATCAATTGACGAAAGATAATTGCGCAAACCTATTTTGAGGCAAATTCACCCCTCATTTTAGGTTAGCAACACTGTCCTAACTCGATATTCGCCCGTGACAGGGCTTTTCGAGCGATGCAATTCCCCTCTCAACGAAGGGGATATTGCATGGCTTCCGATCGCATGCTCCAGTTTGTGGAGCGTGAACAATCCTATCCGGACAAGCGCTCCGCCGAAGAACGCGCGCGCGACTTTCGCGAGATCGCCGAGCGCTACGCCGCGCCCGACGCCGACGCACAGGCGTCGCGCTGTTCGCAGTGCGGCGTGCCCTATTGCTCGGTGCATTGCCCGCTCCACAATCATATTCCCGACTGGCTGCGGCTGACCGCCGAGGGGCGGCTGCGCGAAGCCTATGAGCTGAGCAACGCGACCTCGACGATGCCCGAGATCTGCGGCCGCATCTGCCCGCAGGATCGCCTGTGCGAAGGCAATTGCGTGATCGAATTTTCGGGCCACGGCGCGGTGACGATCGGCAGCGTCGAGAAATATATCACCGACACCGCCTGGGCCGAGGGCTGGGTCGAGCCGCTGCACGCGGGCGCCGCGACGGGCCAGTCGGTCGGCGTCATCGGCGCGGGCCCGGCGGGGCTGACCGCGGCCGAATATCTGCGTGCCGCGGGGCACGAGGTGCATGTCTATGATCGCCACGACCGCGCCGGCGGGCTGCTGACCTATGGCATCCCCGGCTTCAAGCTGGAGAAGGATATCGTGATGCGCCGTATCGACCGGCTGGTCGAGGGCGGCATCCATTTCCATTTGGGCTTCGCGGTGGGCGAGGATGCAACGCTCGATGCGCTCCGCCAGAAGCATGACGCGATCCTGATCGCGACCGGCGTGTACAAGGCGCGCGAGATCAACGTGCCGGGCAATGCTGCCGAAGGCGTGATCGCGGCGCTCGACTATCTGATCGCCTCGAACCGCAAGAGCTTTGGCGACGCGGTGCCGGCGTTCGACGACGGCCGCCTCGATGCCAAGGACAAGCATGTCGTCGTCGTCGGCGGCGGCGACACCGCGATGGACTGCGTCCGCACCGCGGTGCGTCAGGGCGCGAAATCGGTCAAATGCCTCTACCGCCGCGACCGCGAGAATATGCCGGGGTCGCAGCGCGAAGTCGCGAATGCCGAAGAAGAAGGCGTCGAGTTCGTCTGGCTCTCGGCCCCCGAAAGCTTCACCGCCGACAAGCATGTGAAAGAGGTCGCGGTCGCCGGCATGCGCCTCGGCGCACCCGACGCGAGCGGCCGCCGCAGCCCCGAGGCTGATCCCGGCCGCAAGTTCGACGTGCCCGCCGACATGGTGATCAAGGCGCTGGGCTTCGATCCCGAGGAACTGCCGCACCTGTTCGGCTCGCCCGACCTGTCGGTCACCCGCTGGGGCACTTTGCGCGTCGATCACCAGACGATGATGACCAGCCTGCCCGGCGTTTTTGCGGCCGGCGACATCGTGCGCGGCGCCAGCCTGGTCGTCTGGGGCATCCGCGACGGCCGCGACGTCAGCGATCAGATGGCAAAGTGGTTGAAAGCCAAGGCGAAAAGCGAAAAGAAGGCGGCATGACCAACAGGGAAGGAAATTCATGATGCCGTCGTTCCAATCGATCCTGCTTGCCGGTGCCGCCGCGATGCTGCCGCTGGGCGCGTCCGCCCATGCCGCGCCGGAGGAAGCGCCGGTGGCCGAGGCCGTCGCCGCGCCCGCCGACGACCAGGCATCCAGCGAGGATGACAGCAAGGCCGCTGCCGAAGAGGCGAAGGCCAAGATGCAGAAGGAAATGGACGAGGCGATCGCGCTCGTCGAAAAAATGTTCGACACGAGCAGCCTGCCGCCGATCGATCCCGCCCGCCTGACGCTCGCAGAGCGGACGACCGCCGCGCTGATCCCGACCGGCAGCATCGAGAAGATGGTCGACAATCTCTACGGCAAAATGTTCAAGACGATCATGGGCGAGTTCGGCGGCCAGTCCGACCTGATGCTCTCGATCCAGACCGGCGTCGAAAGCGACCAGATCGCCAAGCTCGACGAGGCGACGAAGGGCAAGGTCGCCGACATGTTCGACCCGCACCGCAAGGAGCGCGAGGACCAGATCACCAAAGTCATCAAGCCGCTGATCAGCGAAGTGCTGGGCGATATGGAGCCGCCGATGCGGAGCGGCCTCGCCAAAGCCTATGCGCGCAAGTTCACCGGCGCGCAGCTCACCGACATCAACGGCTTTCTCGCGACGCCCACGGGCACGCTCTACGCCAATGAATGGATGGCGCTGCAGGCCGATCCCGAAGTGATGCTCGCGGTGATCAAGGCGGTGCCGCCGCTGATCACCAAATTCATCGACCGCGCGCCCGAGCTCGAGAAGGATTTCAAGGATCTGCCGAAGGAAAGGCAGCTCTCCGACTTCGACGACAAGGAACTCGCCAAGCTCGCCAAGCTGATGAAGGTCAATGTGAAGGTGCTGAAGGAACAGCGCGACATGTGGAAGACCGACAGCGTCGAAGCGACCGAGGCGGTCGCGGTCGGGGCTGCCGACGACTATGCGGTCGACGCGGCGGCCGATGCTGCGACCGCGGCGGCTGACGCCGCCGCCTACGCCACCGATACGGTCGCCGACCCGGCCTATGACCGCAGCAACTGGTCGGCCGCCGACCTGAAGCGTGTCGAAGATCTCGAAGCCGCGTACGAAAATGCGTCGCTCGCCGCGCAGCAGGCCGCCGAAGAAGCAGCCGCCAACGCGAGCAATCGTTCAAAGCTACCCAACAAATAGGCATCCAGCCTGTCAGGACGAAGATGATGACCCACTACCCCACCCCCGAACACGCGCGGCTCGAAGCCGAAGGCATGTATCGCCCCGACATGGAATCCGATGCCTGCGGCGTCGGCATGGTCGCGGCGACCGACGGCAAGCCGTCGCGCCGCGTCGTCGAGGCGGCGATCGAAGCGCTGCGTGCCGTCTGGCACCGCGGCGCCGTCGATGCCGACGGCAAGACCGGGGATGGGGCGGGCATCCATGTCGACCTGCCGGTCCGCTTCTTCGACGATGCGATCGCCGCATCAGGCCACAAGGTGCGCCCGAACCGCCTCGCCGTCGGCATGGTCTTCCTGCCGCGCACCGATCTGGGCGCGCAGGAGGAATGCCGCACGATCGTCGAGGCCGAGATCATCGACGCCGGCTTCACCATCTATGGCTGGCGCCAGGTGCCGGTCGACGTGTCGGTGATCGGCGACAAGGCGCAGCGCACGCGCCCCGAGATCGAGCAGATCATGATCGCGGGCCCCCTGCCCGACGAACAATCGATCGCCGAGTTCGAAAAGCAGCTTTATCTTGTCCGCCGCCGGATCGAGAAAAAGGTGATCGCGGCGCAGATCGCCGACTTCTATATCTGCAGCCTGTCGGCGCGCTCGATCATCTACAAGGGCCTGTTCCTCGCCGAGAGCCTCGCCGATTTCTATCCCGACCTGACGAACAAGCTGTTCGAGAGCCGGGTCGCGATCTTCCACCAGCGCTATTCGACCAACACCTTCCCGCAATGGTGGCTGGCGCAGCCGTTCCGCTGCCTCGCGCACAATGGCGAGATCAACACGATCCGCGGCAACAAGAACTGGATGAAGAGCCACGAGATCAAGATGGCGAGCCTCGCCTTCGGCGAGCATTCGGAAGACATCAAGCCGGTGATCCCCGCGGGCGCGTCGGACACCGCCGCGCTCGACGCGGTGTTCGAGGCGCTGTGCCGCGCCGGCCGCGATGCGCCGACCGCCAAGCTGATTCTGGTTCCCGAGGCATGGACCAACGAATGCGACGTCCCCGACAATCACCGCGCGATGTATAGCTACCTCGCCAGCGTGATGGAGCCGTGGGACGGCCCCGCCGCGCTCGCGATGACCGACGGCCGCTGGGCGGTCGCGGGTATGGACCGTAACGCGCTGCGCCCGCTCCGCTACACGCTCACCGCCGACAATCTGCTCGTCGTCGGTTCGGAAAGCGGGATGGTGCTGCTGCCCGAAGCGAGCATCCGCAAGAAGGGCCGCCTCGGCCCCGGCCAGATGATCGCGGTCGATCTCGACGACGGTACGCTCTACGAAGATCTCGCGATCAAGGACAAGATCGCCGACGCGCAGGATTACCGTTCGCGCGTCAAGGGTTTCCGCACGATGGCCGACCTGCCCAAGGGCGGCAAGTCGAGCCTGCCGACCCTCGAACGCAGCGAATTGCTCCGGCGTCAGGTCGCCGCGGGCCTCACCATGGAGGACATGGAGCTGATCCTGTCGCCGATGGTCGAGGATGCCAAGGAAGCGATCGGCTCGATGGGCGACGACACGCCGCTCGCGGTCATTTCCGACAAGCCGCGCCACGTCGCGCAATTCTTCCGCCAGAACTTCAGCCAGGTCACCAACCCGCCGATCGACAGCCTGCGCGAGCGGCATGTGATGAGCCTGAAGACGCGCTTCGCCAACCTCGCGAACATCCTCGATGAAAAGGGGCAGAGCGACCACGTCCTCGTGATCGATAGCCCCGTGCTCGTCGGCGACGACTGGGATCGGCTGCGCGCCTATTTCGGCGATGCGGTTGCCGACATCGACTGCACCTTTGCCGCGGGCGGCGATGCATCGACGCTGCGCGAGGCAATCGCGCGGGTTCGCCGCGAGGCCGAAGATGCGGTGCGCGCCGGACGCTCCGAACTGTTCCTCTCCGACCAGTCGATAGGCGAAGGCCGCGTCGGCGTGGCGATGGTGCTCGCCGCCGCCGCGGTTCACACGCACCTCGTGCGCAAGGGGCTGCGCAGCTACGCCTCGATCAACGTCCGCTCGGCCGAAGTGCTCGACACGCATGCCTTTGCCGTGCTCGTCGGGGTCGGCGCGACGACGGTTCACGCCTATCTGGCCGAAGCCGCGATCGCCGACCGCTGGACGCGTGGCCTGTTCGGTGGCGAGCTGAGCCTCGACGATTGCCGCCTGCGTTTCCGCAAGGCGATCGACGACGGCCTACTCAAGATCCTCGCGAAAATGGGGATCGCGGTGATCTCCTCCTATCGCGGCGGCTATAATTTCGAGGCGGTCGGGCTCAGCCGCGCGCTCGTCAACGACCTGTTCCCCGGCATGCCGGCAAAGATTTCGGGCGAAGGCTATCAGTCGCTCTTCATCAACGCGACCGACAAGCACACGGCGGCGTTCGACAAGCGCGTCACCACCCTGCCGATCGGCGGCTTCTATCGCCAGCGCGCGGGCGGCGAGACGCACGCCTATTCGGCGCAGCTGATGCATTTGCTGCAAACCGCGGTCGCGACCGACAGCTACTCGACCTATCTGCAATTCGCGCGCGGGGTCGCCGACCTGCCCCCCGTCTATCTGCGCGACCTGATGGAATTCAACTATCCGGGTCAGGGCGTCGCGCTCGACAGCGTCGAGGCGATCACCGAAATCCGCAAGCGCTTCGTCACCCCGGGCATGTCGCTCGGCGCGCTTTCCCCGGAAGCGCATGAGACGCTGGCGATCGCGATGAACCGGATTGGCGCCAAGGCGGTGTCGGGCGAAGGCGGCGAAGCGAGCGAACGCTATCGCCCCTACGCGAACGGCGACAACGCCAACAGCAACATCAAGCAGATCGCGAGCGGCCGTTTCGGCGTCACCGCCGAATATCTCGGCGCGTGCGACGAGATCGAGATCAAGGTCGCACAGGGCGCCAAGCCCGGCGAAGGCGGCCAGCTTCCGGGCTTCAAGGTCACCGAGTTCATCGCGCGGCTGCGCCATGCGACCCCCGGCGTGACGTTGATCAGCCCGCCGCCGCACCACGACATCTATTCGATCGAGGATCTGGCGCAGCTCATCTACGACCTCAAGCAGATCAACCCCAAGGCGCGCGTCTGCGTCAAGCTGGTCTCCAGCGCGGGCATCGGCACCGTCGCGGCGGGCGTCGCGAAGGCGCACGCCGATGTCATCCTCGTCGCGGGCAACACCGGCGGCACCGGCGCTTCGCCCCAGACGAGCGTCAAATATGCCGGCACGCCGTGGGAAATGGGCCTGTCCGAAGTCAACCAGGTCCTCACCCTCAATGGTCTGCGCCACCGCATCCGCCTCCGCACCGACGGCGGGCTCAAGACCGGCCGCGACATCGTGATCGCCGCGATCCTCGGCGCCGAGGAATATGGCATCGGGACATTGAGCCTCGTCGCGATGGGCTGCATCATGGTGCGCCAGTGCCATTCGAACACCTGCCCGGTCGGCGTCTGCACGCAGGACGAAAAGCTGCGCCAGAAGTTCACCGGCTCGCCGGAGAAGGTCATCAACCTGATGACCTTCATCGCCGAGGAAGTGCGCGAAATCCTCGCGAAGCTCGGTTGCCGCAGCCTCGACGAGGTGATCGGCCGCACCGAATTGCTGCGTCAGGTCAGCCGCGGCGCCGAGCATCTCGACGACCTCGACCTGAACCCGATCCTCGCCAAGGTCGATGCTCCCGACGATCAGCGCCGCTCGCAGGGCCCCAGCTTCCGCAACCCGGTGCCCGACAGCCTCGACGCGCAGATCCTGGGTGACGCCAAACCCTTGTTCGAACGCGGCGAACGCATGCAGCTGACGTACAATGTCCGCAATACGCACCGCGCCGTCGGCACGCGCCTGTCGGCCGAGGTCACCGCGCGCTTCGGGATGAAGGGGCTCGCCGACAATCATGTGCAAGTGCGCCTGCGCGGCACTGCGGGCCAGTCGCTCGGCGCCTTCCTGTGCCAGGGTATCACGCTCGAAGTGTTCGGCGACGCGAACGACTATGTCGGCAAGGGCCTCTCGGGTGGCCGCATCGTCGTGCGCCCCACCGTCTCGAGCCCGCTCGTCAGCCAGCACAACAGCATCATCGGCAATACCGTGCTCTACGGCGCGACCGCGGGCACGTTGCTCGCGGCGGGTCAGGCGGGCGAGCGTTTCGCGGTCCGCAACTCGGGCGCGAAGGTCGTCGTCGAAGGCTGCGGCGCGAACGGCTGCGAATATATGACCGGCGGCACCGCGGTGATCCTCGGCCCCGTGGGCTCGAACTTCGGCGCGGGCATGACCGGCGGCATGGCCTTCATCCTCGACACCGACGGCCAGTTCGAACGCCGCGCCAACGCCGAATCGATCGTCTGGCAACGGATCGACAGCGCGCATTGGGAAGGCGTGCTGAAGGAACTCGTCGAAGACCACGCCAAGGCAACCGGCAGCAAATGGTCGAGCGAAGTCCTCGCCGACTGGGACCGCTGGCGGGGCCAGTTCTGGCAGATTTGCCCGAAGGAAATGCTGACCCGCCTCGCACATCCGCTGAGCGACGCAGAGGCTGAGGTGGTGGCGGCGGAGTAATCCCAATCCTCCCTGTGGCGAAGCCATGGGGAGGTGGCAGCGCGAAGCGCTGACGGAGGGGCCAGTGGCGCGAGGTCGCGGCCCCTCCACCACCCTTCGGGCGGTCCCCCTCCCCATCGCTACGCGACAGGGAGGACTGTTTATCGCGCCAGCGCCGCGTCTTATCGCACACCTCAAACGCGTTCACCGCAGCGAAAGCGTCGCGTCCCTATAAACGCCGCTTTGCTGAACCCTTGCGTCCTTCGAAAGGATGGAGCCATGACCCGTTTCACGCTGATCGCCCTCCCCCTGCTCGCGCTCGCCGCGCCGCTGCCGGCGGCCGCCCAGGAAATGCGGGGCGCCGTCGCGACGCTCAACGACCCTGTGACGCAGGACCGGATGGCCGACACGATCACGGCGATGGTCGGCGCGCTGATGCAGATGCAGGTTGGCCCGCTCGCGAAAGCCGTGGCGCAGATCGATCCCGAATCCAGCGCCGCCTATATCCCGCCCGATGCCACGCTGGGCGAGGTGACCGGCCGCGACCCCGAATATGCGACACGCATGGGCGCCGACGTCCGCGCGAGCACGCGCATGGCGGGGCACGCCGCCTCGGCGCTGGCGGCTTATGCCCCGGTGCTCAAGGACATGGCGCGCGATTTTGCGGCGCAATGGGAACGCGAGCGCGAGGCGTCGCGCCGCTAACGCAATAAATAGGGACAGTCCCTATTTAATTAGGTTGGTCGAGCAGGATCGTAGCCCCGATAGCGATTAGAGCGGTTTGTGATCTGACGGAATCATTGGGGATTCCCAAGGCGGTGGATTTCTGATTCAAGATGCTGGCTGTTGGAGGTCGGCATGGATGACCAGAGCCTATTCGCAGGATTTGCGGGATCGC
>Ga0265296_1000218_pt1 | contig 104296 bp, 110 predicted proteins | sample MunlanPumphouse1_FD_189073 | JGI IMG/M metagenome (GOLD analysis project Ga0265296, IMG submission 189073) | Groundwater microbial communities from a municipal landfill in Southern Ontario, Canada - Pumphouse #1 | ecosystem: Environmental > Aquatic > Deep subsurface > Groundwater | place...
AGAAGAGGGGGGCGGCCCCCCCCCCCCCCCCCCCGCCGCCGGCCGCAAGCATTGAACTGGAGCGAAGGAAAGGCATGAGCCGCAATCTAAACCGGCGCGACGTAATGCGCGGAACCGCCATGCTTGGCGGCACGCTGGCCATGTCGGCCTACCTGCCGGCTTGGGCGCAACCTGTGTCGCGCGGCATCGCCAGGCCCCTGCCGACCGTGTCGGGCACAAACATCGCGCTGACGATCGACAGGATGAAGCTCGTCATGGACGGGATCACGACGCCGGCAATCGGCGTCAACGGCACCGTGCCCGCACCGCTCGTCCGCCTCCAGGAGGGCCAGAACGTCCGTCTCGCAGTGACCAACAATCTCGACGAGGATAGCTCGATTCACTGGCACGGGCTCATTCTGCCGTTCCAAATGGACGGCGTGCCCGGCATCAGCTTCCCTGGCATCAAGGCGCGTTCGACCTTCGTATACGAATTCCCGATCTTGCAGTCGGGCACCTACTGGTATCACAGCCATTCGGGCGAACAGGAGCAGGCAGGGCTCTACGGACCCATCGTGATTGATCCGGCCGGTGCCGACCCGATCGCGTTCGACCGCGAGCATGTGATCGTCCTCTCCGACCATAGCGAAATGACGGGCGAGGAAATTTTCCGCAAGCTCAAGCAGATGGGCGGCGCCTATTTCAACTATCAGCGCCCGACGCTGAGCGGGCTGCTCGCCGGCCGCGAGATGCGCCTCAAGGATCGGATGGAATGGGGCAAGATGCGCATGGACCCGGCCGATATTGCGGATGTTACGGGGTCGACCTACACCTTCCTCGTCAATGGCTTTGGCCCTTACGACAACTGGACGGGCCTCTTCCGACCGGGCGAGCGGGTTCGGCTGCGCATCGTCAATGCTGCGGCGCAAACCAACTTCAACGTGCGCATCCCTGACTTGCCGATGACGGTGGTGCAGGCCGACGGCCAGAACGTCCGGCCGGTAACCGTGGACGAATTCCAGATCGGCGTCGCGGAAACCTTCGACGTGATCGTGACGCCCGAGGACCGCGCCTACAGCTTCGTTTCCGAGGCGATCGACCGATCCGGCATGGGGCGCGCGACACTGGCCCCGCGCGAGGGCATGATCGCCCCGGTCCCGCCGCTCCGCCCGCGCACGTTGCTGACCATGACCGACATGGGCATGGACATGAGCGGGATGGAGGGGATGTCCGGTATGGCGGACGAGAACCCGGTCGCAAAGCGCGGGCCGGATCCCACGTTGATGCAGAATGCCTCGCGCAACCTGTGGAAGCTCACCGGGTGGAAAGAGCCCACCGATCACGGAACGAAGGCGGTAGGCGCTGCGATGGCCGGCATGGCTGGGATGGGGGGCGACCAGATGAGCGGCGCTATGCCAGGGATGGACCATAGCCAAATGGCGGCGGGCGCTGCCGGGATGGCGGGCATGGACCATGGTCAGATGAGCAGCGGCGGCATGGCCGGGATGGATCATGGGTCAGGCGGCAGCATGGACATGAACATGCGCAACCCCAAGAACGCGCCCGGCGTCAAGATGGGGCCGGGAGTGCAGACCATCTCGCCGATGCCGAAGGACCGCACGGGCGAGCCGCCGCAGGGGCTGGAGGACGCGGATCATCGCGTGCTCACTTATCGCGATCTTGTCGCGCTCGACCGCAACCCGGACGTTCGCGCCCCGTCGCGTCAGTTGGAGATCCACCTGACGGGCAATATGGAGCGCTACATGTGGGGCTTTGACGGCCAGAAGATGAGCGACCCTGCCGACCCCATCCCGTTCCGCAAGGACGAGCGCGCGCGCGTCACCCTGGTCAATGACACGATGATGCCGCACCCAATTCATTTGCACGGCCACTTCTTCGAGCTGGTGACCGGACATGGCGACTTCGCGCCTCGCAAGCACACGGTGAATGTGGCGCCCGGCGGTAAGATGACATTCGACGTAACGGCCGATGCGCCCGGCGACTGGGCGTTCCACTGCCACAATCTTTATCACATGACCGCGGGGATGATGCGTGTCGTGACGGTTCGCCCGATGGGCGAGGAGAACCGCGATGCAGCCTAAGTTCCTCTTGATCGCTGGCGGCGCGGCACTTGGCCTCGCAAGTCCGGTGGCCGCGCAGATGGACCATTCCAATATGCCGGGCATGAAGATGCCGCCGTCAAATACGCCAGCGGTGAAAAAGCCGGCCGCTAAAAAGCCGGCCGCCAAGAAGCCCGCAGCGACCAAGCCCGTCGCGCGCAAAGCGTCCCCAAAGCCCGCCGCTAGATCGACACCGCCCGCGAAAACGGGATCGGGGGCCAAGCCCGCTGCGAATCAGCCCGCCAAGCCTCCGGCCCCTGCAACGATCGTTGCCGATCCTCACGCCGGTCATGACATGACGACCATGCCGGGCATGAATACGCCTGGAGCCAACCCCAACCCCAATACCGCGCACGACATGTCGGCCATGCCAAGTGCCTCCGGCGGTGCCGCCTCCGGCCAGCCAAGCACCAGGCAAGGCATGGACCATGGATCGATGCCGGGAATGGGCCAGAGTTCGGGCGCGATGCAAGGCATGCCGGGACACGACATGGGAAGCATGCCCTCAGCCACGGGCGCGGCGATGATCGGCACCAACCTGCAGGCCGGCACCGCTCCGCCGCCGCCCATCCCGACCGATCGGGCCGCGGACCAGGTCTACTCTGCCGCTGCCATGGCGCATTCGCAGCAGCATCTGCGGTCGATGCACGGCGGGCAGAATTTCTCCCAGGTCATATTCAATCTGGCTGAAGTCCAGATCCGGGACGGTCGCGATGGTTACCGGTGGGACGGCAGTGCCTGGTATGGGGGTGATATCAACCGGCTGGTGCTCAAGACCGAGGGCGAAGGGAATATCGGGGGAAGTCTGGAAGCGGCGGAGGTACAGGCGCTTTATTCGCGCGCCATTGGCCCATACACCGATATACAGCTTGGCGTCCGCTACGATTTCAAGCCCAACCCCTCGCGCGTCTATGCGTCGGTCGGCTTCGAAACGCTGGCACCCGGCTTCTTCGATGTCGAGGGCGCGCTATTCCTGTCCAACAAGGGCGACCTGCTCGGGCGCCTGGAAGGCTATTACGATCAGCGGATCACGCAGCGGCTAGTCCTTCAGCCCCGCGCCGAATTAAACTTCGCCGCGCAGGACGTGCCGGAAATCGGCATCGGCTCAGGCCTTTCCACGGCCGAACTCGGTCTGCGTCTCCGCTACGAGATCAGGCGCGAGTTCGCGCCCTATGTGGGCATATCGTACGACCGCAGCTTCGGGGACACGGCTCGCTTCGCACGCGCCGAAGGCCAGGGGGCGGCGTCGACCAGCCTAGTTCTGGGCATTCGCACATGGTTTTGAGGCCGACTAGTCTTGTCGGGTTGGCTGAGGTCAAGAAGGAGAAGTCGATGTTCAAGACAGTAACACTTCTGGCTCTGGCCGCGACGTCGGCGAGCCCCGCTTTGGCTCAGCAGCAGATGCAGGGCATGGACCATTCGAAAATGCAAGGCATGAACCACGACAACATGCCTGGCATGAACACGCCTTTCATGCCCGCCGAAATGGCGATGCACGAAAAGATGATGAAGGCCAAGGGCGCTAATGCGAGCGAGACGTGGGTCCGCAAGATGATCGAGCATCACCGCGGTGCGATCGCCATGTCGCAGATCGTTCTCCGGGAGTCGCCCGATGCGAAGACCCGGCAAATGGCCCAGAAATCGATTGCCGAGCAGAACAAGAGCATCGGTGAACTCCAGGCGATGCTCCGGTCGATGGGCAAGCGTCCTCAGTAATAAGCCTCGTTCCTCCCGCCCCCAGCGAGGAGACGGGAGGAACGACCAAGGAGATTTTTCCATGAAGTCAGCGTTGCGATTTGCGCTTACTGCCGCAGCCTTGTTGGTTCCGGTTGCCGCCAGCGCGGCTACCCCGATCGTTATGCACCGCGACCCCGGCTGCGGCTGTTGCGCCAAGTGGGCGGCGCAGGTGCAGCAGCAGCTCGGCCGTCAGGTGCGCGTCGTCGATGATCCCAACCGCCCGGCGCTGCAGAAGCGCGCGGGCGTTCCCGCGGACGTCTCGTCCTGCCACACCGCAATCGCCGATGGCATCGCTTTCGAGGGCCACGTGCCGATCGCCGACATGAAGCGGGCTCTTTCGACCCGGCCCAAGGGCGTGCGAGGCCTCGCGGTCGGCGGCATGCCGTTCGGCTCGCCAGGAATGGAAGTGCCGGGCGTCAAGGCGCAAGCCTATGACGTGGTCGCCTTTGGTCCCAGCGGCCGCCGCCTGTTCGCCCGCCACGGCAGCTGATCGGTCGATGTTTTTTGGCGGAGTGGCATGACGCGGTCGCCGCAGCCAGCGTAGCTGTGGCGTCCAGTCCGTCTTGAAGAGCAGACGGAAAGTTTCACAAAGGAAGCTGGGCAGGTGAGGGAAGAAGGCGCGGCGTGCGTAAACTGGATTGAAACAACACGGTTCAAGGGGTTGGGTGATGGGCGGTAAACGAGGCGGGGCTTTCGCTCTACTCCTTGCGGTTGCAATCTCAGTAAGCACGTCGGCATCGGCGCACGAAGATCACGATGCGCTCGGGGCCGGTCCCGGGCCGGCCGCTAGCAGCGCAGCCGAGACGCAGAAAGCAGATGGGGCGGACGCTGGCGACGGCCACATGGGCATGGGCTCTATGTCGACCGTGGACATGAACATGGGCGGCCGCGACATCGCCGGCGACGACATGGACATGGGCGGCATGCACGAGGAGACCGCCAACAAGAACAAGACTTTCGGCGAACGGCTTGTGAGCTGGCTGGGCCGGGTGCATACCATGGTCATTCATTTTCCCATCGCCCTGTTCATCGGTGCGTTCGGGGTGGAGCTGTTCGGGTTGTGGCGCCGCAACCGGGATTATCAGCATGTCGCACACATAATGCTGGTCGTCGGCGCGCTGGGAGCGATCGTGGCGGCGTTCCTGGGCTGGTTCGCAGGCGGGTTCTACCTGACCGACCGCAACCCTATCCTGATGACGCATCGCTGGCTCGGGACATCGATCGCGGTCTTCGGCGTCGCGCTGGCTTGGATGGCAGCGCGCCACCGCAAGGGTCCCGAGCGGTCGCGGTCGTTGTATTGGGCGGTGCTTGGCCTGATGACACTCGCGATCTCAATCCAGGGGTTCCTCGGCGGAACCTTCATGCACGGCGGAATAAACCACTTGGCGTTCTGAGGGGCCCCGACGCTTAGTAGCCGGTCGCGTGTTGGCGCGCTGCGAAGGAGAATGCGACGAAATGCGGCAGCGCCGACCTTCGTGCCGTAGGCCTTTTCAAGCATAGCGTCGGATGCCGCCGGCGAGCCCGGCCCCGCTAGGGCGTGTCGAGCAACCCCCGACGCTGGTAATAGCACACTGTCTCGATGCACTCCCGCGCAAGCCTCGGGATCGTGGTGCGGGATCATCGAACGGAGGAAGGCCGTGTCGCCGATCGTCGTGTGGATACGAATAAGCGCGAAGCAGCCGAAGAAGATGACAAGCGAGCCGGCGATCAGCGCTTTGTTGGCGGCTTTCGCTCGGTGCACCGCCAGTGGCTCCCACTACGTCGGCGGTACGCTCCGAGCGGGATACAGCCCGGCGATGGCGGACGACAATCCGCTGTCGCGGTCGCGCAACAGATTATGGATTGCAGTCGCAGCGATTGCCGCTTGCCCGGCTGCGACGCTGATCTGATCGAGCCCTTCTACTACGTCGCCGACTGCGTACACGCCATCAACCGAGGTTTGTTGGTGGGCATCGGTCAGCACGCACCCTAATTTGCTGAGCTTCGCGCCCAGCAAAGTGGCAAGCCGCGTCCGAGGCGACGAGCCGAGCGCAGGGTAAAGCGTGTCGAATTGCAGCTCCAGGCCATTGGCCAACCGCACCTCGACACAGTCGCCAAGACGCAGCTGCTCGACAGGCGAGGGGGCGACATCGATGCCCTGCTGGTTCAGCTTGGCAAGTTCGGTCGGCCCGAGATCGAGCGAGCGCTCAGCCAGAAGCGTGACCTTGGCCCCATAAGCCCTCAGGAATTCAGCTTCTTCAGCGCCATGACCACTGCCGCCGAGCACCGCCACGTTCATCCGCCGGGCCTCATAACCATCGCAGATCGGACAATAGCGGAGAAGCCCACGCGCCACGCCGATGTCATGCATCGCATCGGGCATCTCGGGACGCCGGTTGAGGACACCGGTCGCGAGGACAACGGTCCGCGCGCGCAAGATGTTCAGTTCGCAGGTTGCCGAGAAGTGGTCGCCTAAGGCGACAATTGCGTCGATCTCACCGCTCTGGACCGTACCGCCATATTCGCGCAGCTGAGCCTGCAATCGCGCAAGAAACGCGACGCCGGAAATGCCTCCGGGAAATCCTGGCAGGTTGCGCGAGTGCGGGATGGAGGCGACGCGCCCTGCCGCCGCGTCATAGACGACGCAGCTCCTGAGAAACCGCGACAGATAGATCGCGGTCATGAGGCCCGCTGGACCGCCGCCCACAATCAGACAGTCGATGACCTCCTCGGGGTCGCCCGTCCAGCCTTGATCGGTCAATCGCAACCTCATCATTACCCCGCGCATGCGCCCGTCCAGGCCCGCGGCCACAGTTCGTCTCGAGAGGAGACGCGGTGAAAAGCGCCCCATGCTCCCTTCTGAATACGCGCCGCCACCGCCGGCCCCTCATCGAGAGCGGTGCGTCGGCACGAAAAAGATCGTGAGGGGTGACCCGCCCGGCTGCGTAATACAGGTGAACCCAATCGAAATGGAGATTACCCTGATGCGTCGCTTGTTCATCACGACTGCCGCCGCAGCCTTATTCTTCGCAGGCGGCGTGGCGAACGCGCACCCGAAGCTGGTGTCCTCCAGCCCCGCCGCCAACGCGGCCGTCGCGACCCCCGAGAAGATCAGCCTTCAGTTCAGCGAGAAACTCGTGCCGGCTTTCTCCAAGGCCGACCTTACCATGGCAGCGATGCCGGGCATGGCGGCCATGAAAATGCCCAGCAGCGCCGCAGTCGGCGCCGATGGCCGGACGCTCACCATCACCCCGAAGCAGCGCCTCCCGCGTGGGCGCTACAGCGTCGGCTGGCAGGTCGTCTCTAGCGATACACACAAAATCACCGGCAGCTACAATTTCACGGTGAAGTGAGCGAATGCTCGACTGGCCGACCGTCGCCATCCGCTTGGCGTTGTACCTGGTCCTGGCGGCGCTGTTCGGCCTGTCGGCCTTCAGCCTCTACGGCCTTCGCCTTGGCGAGCGCGATGATGCAATCGCGCTGCGGCCTTGGCTCACGGCAAGCGCGGCGCTCGGGTTGCTTCTCTCGGCCGCTGGCCTGATCCTCATGGCCTCGGCGATGGCCGGATCTCCGTTCTGGCCGATCGATCAGGCTGCTGCGGCCGCGCTGCTCGGAGGGTCGGCGGTTGGCACCGCCTGGAAGGTGCGTATGGTGGCGCTCGTCATCGCCGGCGGTGCAGCCCTGCTGGCGCGAGGCAGAGCATCATGGCTGGCTATGGCCATGATTGCGGCAGCCGCGGCATTGGCGACACTCGCGTGGAACGGGCATGGTGCCGCGAGCGAGGGAAGCACGGGATGGCTTCACCTCACTGCGGACATCCTCCATCTCCTTGCTGCCGGTCTGTGGGTCGGGGCGCTGTTCGGATTGCTTCTCCTGATGGCGCGGCGCGCCGAGGAGATCGATGCTGCGCACCTTCGGCTGACCCATCGCGCCCTGCACGGGTTTGGCTCCGTTGGTACGCTCGTTGTTGTTACCCTGGTGGTAACTGGTTTGATCAACAGCTGGCTGCTCGTCGGCCCAGCCAATTTCGCGGCCTTGGGGACGACGCTCTACGGCCTGCTGCTGCTCGCCAAGCTGGTTTTGTTCGCAGCGATGCTGGGGCTCGCTTCGCTCAATCGGTTCCGCCTCACGCCGGCCTTCGAGCGCTCGATTGCCATGAACGACCATGGCGGGGCGCTTACGGCGCTGCGGGTCAGCCTTGCGGTCGAGACAGCCTGCGTGATCGGCATCCTGGCGCTCGTGGCATGGCTAGGCACCCTCGCGCCACCCGCGTCGGGCATGTAAGCGCTATGGACCAACCGTCCACGCAAGCGCCGCTCAGGCCTTCCACCTTCTTTTACCCACTTACGCGGCTTAACCCTCGCCTCCCAAGACACCCCCCGCTTGGACTGAGCTTACGTGTCCGACGCCCTAAGTCGCCCACAGGCGCTTGCGGGAAGGCCGCGTCGCGCTGCAAAGCTGGGCGTGCGAGAGGGTTGGTCCGGGTGGGCCTGTCAGTGTTTTCAGAGATGAATGAACAAGGGTGGCAAAGTCATGACCGATGGCAAACGCAGTGAAGCCGGCAGCGGCCAGGGCGGCGAAGTCGTCCTCATCACGGGTGCGAGCGGTTTTATCGCCGCAGCGCTGATTGCCCAGCTCGGCGAGCGCTACACGGTCGTCGGCCTTGATCGCGCCGGCCCTCCCGACCCACCGCCGCCCGCGGCGGCGATCGACATAGACCTCGGGTCAGACGAAGCGGTCCGAGTTGCGCTTGACGAGGTGCGCGCACGGTACGGCAACCGCATCGCCTCGGTGATCCACCTCGCCGCCTATTATGATATCACGGGTGACCCCAATCCGCTCTACGACAAGGTCACCGTGCAGGGCACCCGCCGGCTGATTGACGGGCTGCAATCGTTCGAAGTCGGACAATTCGTCTTCGCCAGCACGATGCTCGTTCATAAGCCGACCCCCACACCCGACGAGCGCATCAACGAGGACTCGCCGATCGGCGCGTCCTGGGCCTATCCGCAGTCCAAGGTCGACGCCGAGACATTGCTGCATGAGCGCCACGGAAACATCTCCGTCGTTTATATGCGCGCCGCCGGAGTTTACGACGACGACGGACGCTCGGCTTTTCTCGCGCAGCAGATATCGCAGATTTACGAGCACCGCCTGATTTCGCATTTTTATCCCGGCATGCTGTGTGCGGCGCAGTCATCGGTGCACCGCGACGACTTGGCTGACGCCGTGCTGCGTCTGGTCGATCGGCGGCACGAACTGCCGTCAGAACTGCCGCTGCTCATCGGCGAGCCCGACGCACCCGGCTATGCCGAGATCCAGGACATCGTCGGCGAGGCGCTCCACGGTGAGGGCTGGAAGACGATCCGGATTCCGCAGCCGCTCGCGAAAGCCGGGATCATCCTGCAGAACGAAGCGCTCGGCAGCGACGACTTCATCCAGCCCTGGATGATCGACAGCAGCAACGACCACTATATCCTCGATGTCTCCCGCGCGCGTTCGCTGCTCGGATGGGAGCCGAAGCACAATCTTCGCGACTCGCTGCCGACGATCGTTGCCGCGTTGAAGCGTCATCCCGGCGCCTGGTATCGGAACAACAAGCTCAACGAGAACCTGGTCGCCTGGAACGACAATCAAGCTTCCAAACCTGCGGAGCCGGACCACCGCCAAGCTGAAGCGGCAGTCGCCGGAATGGCCGGTATGGATCACGGCGGGATGGACCACAGCAAGATGGACCACGCGGCGATGGGGCACGAGACCGGCGGCGCGGGCGCGGCGATGTCGGGCCATGGCGGGCACGGCGATCACATGGCCTTGATGGACCGCGATGAGCGCCGTGCCCGCTGGGCGCTTTACGCCAACATCGGTCTCGGTCTGTGGCTCGCCTCCAGCCCGCTCATATACGATTCCGTGACCACGCAGAGTGTCGGCGAAGCCGCGCGCTTCGTAACTATTGATCGCGGGCTGCCGTCGATCGAGTGGCGGGCGAACGCGCTGGCCATCAGCGACGTCGTCAGCGGGTTCGCCATCGCGCTGTTCGGTGCACTTTCCCTGTCAGCCCGCACGAAGACATGGGCGCAGTGGGCGGTCGCGTTCGTCGGCATCTGGCTGTTCTTCGCCCCGCTGATCTTCTGGAGCCCGAGCGCCGCTCAGTACAACAACAACCTGCTCATCGGCTCGGCCGTGATCGCCCTGTCGGTGCTCGTGCCGATGATGCCGGGCATGAGCATGGCGGGCATGATGGACCCCAAGAACATCCCGCCCGGCTGGACCTATTCGCCATCCACCGACGCACAGCGGCTGCCGATCGTCGCCATGGGTCTGATCGGCCTTCTCACCTCGCGCATCCTCACCGCCTACCAACTGGGGCATATTGACGGCGTTTGGGAGCCGTTTTTCGCCGGCTCCCTGAGCGATCCACGCAACGGCACCGAGGAGATCATCACCTCGGACATGTCCAAGGCCTGGCCGATTCCCGATGGTGGGCTCGGCACGGTCAGCTATGTCCTCGAGATCCTGATGGCGGTAATGGGCACCCGCGACCGCTGGCGGACCATGCCGTGGATGGTGACCTTCTTCGGCATCCTTGTCATCCCGCTCGGCGTCATCAGCATCTATTTCATCATCAGTCAGCCCATCGTCATCGGCACATGGAGCACGCTGGCGCTGATCGCCGCGCTCGCCATGCTGATCATGATCCCCTTCGCGCTCGACGAGGTGATTGCGATGGGTCAGTTCCTTCTCTGGGCGCGCCGGCAAGGCAAACCGCTGATCCGCACCTTCTTCCAGGGTGACGCGATAGAGGCGGGAGCGGTGGACGCGTCGGACGCGATGGCCTCGCCAAGCACCTTCTGGGCGGACGCAAAGAAGGGACTGACCCTGCCATGGACGCTGACTGCGAGCATCGTCATCGGCGTCCTGCTGATGCTGACCCGAATACTGTTCGGCACGGAAGGCGGTATGGCGAACAGCGATCACGTTGTGGGTGCGCTGGTCATCACGGTCGCGATCATCGCCACCGCAGAAGTTGCCCGCGCGCTGCGGCTGATCAACGTCGCGTTCGGAGCCTGGCTTGTGGCCGCGCCTTTCCTCCTCGACGGCGTTGGTCACCTTGGGGCCGTGGCCTCGGTCGTAGCCGGCATTGCGCTCGTCGGCCTCAGCTTTCCAAGGGGAAAGCGCAGCGCCGAGCATTATGCAAGCTGGGACAAGTACGTGATCTGAAAGTATCTTCAATCACTGCTTAGCCTCATCGAAAACCTTGATCGTGCATCGCACACCGTCACGCGCCTTCGCTGCCGCTTTTCTACCCCCCCGATCGTCTCCGGGTTCGCGGTCACGATCTTGTCGCCGGAGACGATCGCCCGCCAGCTCTCCGGCGGCGATGTTCATCATCCTGCCATTGGTGGTCGCGCACGCTGCCCAATACTGCTAATGAGAGCTGTTCGCATAGTCCGCGACGAGTGAAGCTTGGAATCGATCACCCATATGCCGTCACCTCTGGTCGCGCTGGTCGCGTCGCTTATGCTGCTGTTGATCCCCGCTGCGGCGATGGCCGATACCCGCGATGTTCAAACTGCTTGGCGTCTGCTCGACTATATGGCGGTCGATTATGGCGGTGCGGTCGCCAACGGCGCGGTCATAAGCGCGTCCGAATACGCGGAGATGACGGAGTTCGCCGCTGGGGTGTCGACGCGCCTCCGCGCACTTCCCGCGACGCCTGAGCGGCAATCTCTAATCCAAAGCGCTTCGCAGCTCGAAGCCGTGATCGGCCGCAAGGGATCGTCCCGAGAGGTCGCGACACTCGCGCATGGCCTCGCCGCCGATCTGCTCAAGGCCTATCCGGTGCCGCTCGCTCCCGCCAAGGCACCCGACCCCGCCATGGGAACAAGGCTATACGTCCAAAGCTGCTCGTCCTGCCACGGCCTCACCGGCGACGGACATGGGCCTGACGCTGCCAGACTCGACCCGCCGCCGATCGCGTTCACCGACGCCGAACGGGCGCGCCAGCGCAGCGTGTTCGCGCTCTATCAGGTGATAAGCCAAGGCATCGACGGGACCGCGATGCAGAGCTTCGCCGATCTGCCGAACGATCAACGCTGGGCGCTGGCGTTCCGCGCTGGCAGCTTCGCCCTGACCGACGCGCAAGCGGTCGAAGGCGAACGGCTGTGGAAGTCCCAGCCGAGCTTGCGGGCGCGGATCCCCGATTTGAAAACCCTGGTCGCGCTCACCCCCGCCGCGCTTGCGGGCAGCATCGGGCAGGCGAAAGCCGACGCGGTGCTCGCCTATCTGCGGCGCCACCCCGATCAGGTGATGCAACAAGCCCCGGGCTCGCTCGCGGTCGCTCGCTCCAAGCTTGCGCAAAGCCTCGCCGCGTTCCGGCGCGGCGACCGGCGCGGCGCAAAGGAACTGGCGCTGTCCGCCTATCTCGACGGGTTCGAGCCGATCGAACCGACGCTCTCGGCGCGCGACCCGACGCTCATGTCCAGGATCGAAGGCGCGATGGGAGAATATCGCGCCGCTGTGGAGAGCAGCACGTCGGCCGATGATGTGGCCGAACGAGTGGCAGTGCTGGGCGGCCTGTTCGATGATGCCGAGGCGGCGCTCGCGCCCGACGCCGCGACGCAGGCGTCCACCTTCTTGGGGGCCTTTACGATCCTGCTGCGTGAGGGGCTGGAAGCTCTTTTGATCGTGGTCGCCATGATCGCGTTCCTCCGCAAAGCGGAACGGCCAGAAGCCTTGCGCTATGTGCATGGCGGGTGGATCGGGGCGCTCATCGCGGGCGGGCTTACCTGGGCCGTCGCCACCTATGCGATCGGGATCAGCGGCGCGAGCCGGGAGCTGACCGAAGGGTTCGGCTCGCTGTTCGCCGCGATCGTGCTGCTCTCGGTCGGAATCTGGATGCACGGCAAGGCCCAAGCCGATCAGTGGCAACGCTATATCCGGGAGAAAATGTCACGGGCGCTATCGAGCGGGTCGGGATGGTTCCTGTTCGGGCTCGCATTCCTGGTGGTCTATCGGGAGGTCTTTGAAACGATCCTTTTCTACGCCGCGCTCTCGACACAGGGTAACACCGCGATGCTGCTGGCCGGCGCCGGCGCAGCGATCAGCCTTCTCGCCGTCATCGCCTGGGCCATGCTCCGCTACAGCCGGACGCTGCCGATTACGCAGTTCTTCCGCTACAGCTCGTGGCTGATGGCCGCTCTGACGGTCGTGCTGGCCGGTAAGGGAGTCGCTGCCCTCCAAGAGGCGGGGATCATCGACATAGCGCCGCTCGCCAGCGTGCCACGTATCTCGATGTTGGGCCTGTTCCCGACATTTCAGTCGGTGCTGGCACAACTCCTGATGCTTGCCGTGATCGTGATCGGGTTTGCCTGGAACCGCCGCGCCAAGCCGCGGGCGGGCGGGCCGCTAGCCTACTAGCGGCAGGGCAGACAACGCCCCTCTCTAAAGCGTTGCCGCAACCCTGACCGTGCATCGCACCGTCTCACGCGCCTTGGCTCGCAATGTAACGGGAGGGCGGCGGGGAAAGCGCCGCCCTCGGGCCATTTACGCGGCCATCTTGTCGCAAGCCTCGGCGCACTTGCGACACGCGGCGACGCAATCCTCCATGCCGTCCAGCCCTTCGCAGCTCGACGCGCACGCCCGGCAAATCTCGGCGCACTCGCGGCAGATATGCCGGTGATGCTCAGATTTCCGCGCCATGAAGTCGATCGCGACCGCGCAAATCTGCGCACAATCGGCCATGATCTTCATGTGCTGCGGCTCGGCATGTCGGCCTCCCGCCTCAAGGCAATGGTTCATCGCCATGTGGAGGCAGGTGACATGGCATTCGTGGCAGGCGTCCATGCACGCCTTCATCTCGGGATCGATCTGATGCATCATTCATCTCCAGCTGAGCCCCCGCCCATTTGAAAATACGCGGCGCGCGCGCGTACCCCTTACCTCAATCGATCAAGCCAGCTTGCTGGAGATGGCTTTGATCGCTTTCAGCCCCGAGCCGAACCGGGCGATGGCCTCGCGGTTTCTCTCCAGCTCGCCGTAGGGAAGATACGATATGTCGAGATCGGCGACGCGGCTGAACGCGGGACGCTGTAACTGCGCGCGGACATCCGCCTCGCGGGCGTCGGGTGCGACCAGAAACAGCCCTGCGGTCGCGTGGAGGTCGCTGCCGCTCAGCGCCAAGTCGAGCATGCGCACAATGCCCGAGTAGATCGACGTCGAATGCTCGACCTCGAACGCTGCCGCGACGTGATCGCCGCCGCGCTCAAGCCACAGCACGTCGATTAGACGGATGGAATCCGCCCCCTTGGAGGTTGCGATGGAGGCGGGCAGGCGCTCAAGGCACCCATGTCCCAACGGCGATCCATTGAAGGCACGGCTGCGGTCGTTCGATGCGATCCACACGTCATAGCCGAGCGCGAGTCCTAGATCGCGAAGCCATGCTTGGATTTCAGTATGGGTGCGCTCGTTCTCGCCTTCGCGTAGCGCCGCCTTGCTGAGCGTGCGCGCCTCCTCGCGCGCCGTCTCAAGCCGTTGTCCCCAACTTGCCAGCGCCTCGCCGCTAACATCGAGAGGAGGGGCCGGGTAGCGATCGAAGCCGATGTCGAACAGCAAGCCGCCAATCGCACCCAGGTCGTTCGATAGCAGGTCGCGGTGGCGATCGTTCAAGTCGAGTACACCCGACCGCATCGCCAGAAAATGCTCCCAGCTCCCGAGCTTCACCTTCGCGCCGGTCAGCGCGTTGTAGCCTTTGACGATCGCGGTGTTGAAGGGCGGCACCAGCGTCGGGTGAAGAAAATAGAGCAGGTTGGCGACCGCTGGCCCGAGCCCCTTGATCTTCAAGCGATCGATCGTGTGGATATGGCCAATAATTTCCTCGGCCGTGTCGCAACACGAACAGGCGTCGAGCAAGTGACCGAACGCCCGCTGGTTCTCCGGGTTTTCGTAGATATCGGGTATGCGGAGCTTCGGTTTCCAGAGAAAGGCGTGGTCGGCGCCTTTGAAAATTTGACGCTGCTCTGCGACGGAATGAACGACCGTTTCGAGCGACGATCCCCGGTAGGCGACGCCGAACGTGCCGCGCTCGATCTCACCAACGACCTGGCCAATACCACGCCGGATCGAGCGGAAGTTTTTCAACCGTTCGTCCCACAGAAACCAGCTTCGGTAGGTTGCGCCAGGATCGTCACGCCAACGGGCAATAAGACGACGAACGAGGCCACCGTGATCCTCTCCGGTAGTAATTTGGTCGGGTTGCGTGGCCATATTGTCAGTGTGATCCCCATTCGCTGAACCAAGACCTAAGCCCCTGGTCGGTGACCGTCGAGCTTCTTGATTCAGCATATCGGACCGCGAATGACGTGCTCCCCGTTTTCAGGCCGCTGATAAGTTAGCTTCGGTGTCCTCATTCCCCTGACGGGGGCGGTTGGTGAACTCGGCGGGTGCCATGCCGCCGAGGCTGCTGTGGGGACGCACGGTGTTGTACAACGAGACGACGGAACGCCCATAGGACCGACGTTCGCGAAGTTCTTTATCAGTGGCATCCCTGGACCGGGCTTCAGGTTTACATTCATGAAGTAGTCGAGCGCGCGGGGTGCGGCGTTTTCCGTTGCAGCATCGCAGGATCGGCGGCCGATCGCTGGCTCGAGATCCCAGCCTGGATGTTCGACCGCGCGGTTTGCAGCATGATGCGTGTCGACCACGCTCCCCGCGTCAATATTGGCGCGCTGGTTGCCTTGGTGAAGCTGCTGCAGGCGACGCGGCCGGTTTCGGCTTCATTGGTTTCAGGCGCAGCATCGGGCTCTCACGACTTACATCGGGGAGGTCTCCATGCCGCGCAAGTCCATGACGTTTCAGTTCGATCTGTTCTCCAGGCCCCACGGTTCCGGGATCGCGCAGACACCGCGTTGGCAGACTCTGCCCGCGCCGACGCGGCAGACGCTGACGCCATTGATCGTGCGCCTGCTTCTCGCCCATGCCGACGGCGGCCCCGTCGCGGAGCTGCAGGAGATGCGCGATGATCTTTGAGAAGATCGGGGCTCAGCATCTCGAGCGCAAGGCGATCCTGTATGTGCGGCAGTCATCGGCCTGCCGCTAGCGAGGTGCCGCCCATCAGCATCGTTACCGCGATTAGAAATACGGCAAAAGCTCTTTTGGCAACGTTGCTCTCCTGTTGAACGGTAGACGCTGCATAAACTCTTCAGAAGTGGGAGCCTCCGCCTACGCAACACTGAACTGGCCCATCATTCCATTATCCTCATGTTCAAGGATATGGCAGTGATACATGAAAGGAGCGCTCTTGGCCGGCTGATCAAATCGGATGAGAAGCTCCACCGGCTCCTTGACGACGACAGTGTCGCGCGGCCCCTGGTCGAGAACGTCAGGCTGACCGCCCCCACGGGTGAGAACATCAAAGTGGACGCCGTGAATATGGATCGGGTGGCGCATCATTTCGCCAGACACCTCCCATATTTCGGTGGAGCCTAGCTTCACCGTCTCATCGATGCGATTAATGTCGAATGGCTTGCCGTTGATCGTCAGGCCGCCACCGCCGTTTCCTGAGCCCATCATGCCGCCCATGCCCATGTTGAGGATCAGTCGGCGACGGCGCACCGCCTTGCTGGCATCGGGCCGAGTTCGTGATGCCAGAAGGGTCGGCACGGCGCCGCTGGCACGAGCCTGTCCCGACGGCCGCGGCTCAAACCGCAGCACGGTCGCTGGCGCCGCGGCATCGGTCCTCCCGGCGCCACGCCCCATCATGCCCATGCCGCCCATCATCGCGCTGTTGGTATCAGCCGCCGTTACCAGCGAGGCGGGCCTGCCGTCCGTGAAGTCCACGAGAAGCTCGCCGCGCTGGCCCGGCGCCAAGGTTATGGATTCCAATGCCACTGCTCGTTCGAGCAGCCCCCCTTCGGTTCCGATCCAGTAAAAGCTTCGTTGATCGGAAAACGACAGCTCATAGATCCGGGCATTCGATGCGTTGACGAGCCGCAGGCGAACCAACCGGTTTGGCACTGCCGCCAGCGGGTTTACCGCTCCGTTCACAAGGGTCGTGTCGCCGCGCCGGCCCTGCATGGCGACCATCATGCCGCCTGGCATGACGAGGCGACCATTTTCGAATTGGCGATCCTGGATGAGCAGGGGCAGGTCGTCCACGCCATATTCTGACGGGAGGCCCAAGCCCTGCTCTTCGTCATCGGTTACCAGCAACGCCCCTGCCAGACCTGAATAGACTTGCTCGGCCGTCAACCCATGGACGTGTGAGTGATAAAGGAGGGTCGCTGCCGGCTGCCGGATCGGAAGCGTCGGTCGCCAGGTCGCGCCCGGCGCGATGATCTGATGGGGGCCGCCATCCAGCTCTCCAGGGATCAGAAGCCCGTGCCAGTGCACAGTCGTGTCCGCCTTGAGCCGGTTGGTCACGGCAACCGCCACATCGTCGCCGCGACGCACTCTGATCGTCGGTCCGAGATAGCTGCCGTTATACCCTAGCGTGTCGCTCGGACGGCCCGGATAGAATGAAGTCGTTCCGGACTGGACCTGTAGCGCGAATGATCGTCCAGGCTGCGCATCCAAGAGCGGTGGTATCGGGAGGGGGTTTGCACCGCCCCCGCCGAGGGAAGACGTGGAGCGCGAGCAAGCGGCGGTGGCGAACAGTGCCGCTCCGCCGGCCAACAGTGAACGTCGATCGAGCATCTAAATCTGGCCCTGCGCGCAGCGCAGCTTGGAAGCGCCACCGGCAGCCTTGTCGATCGGCATTGGTCGCCCACGCTCTAGCGCTTCAATAGCGCGCAGGACCACTTTCCTCGAAGGATGCCGCGATAGTCTGGCGAAATAGTAGCGCACGGGAAATCTCCTAAGCTGGCTTGATCGAACGCTCATCCATCATATATGTTGCATATAAGATGTCTGGAGCAATCGTGCGACCTTCTCTCGTTAAGATGTCCCCAGAACTTCTGGAGGAAAAGGCCGGCGAAGCGGAAGCGTTCCTCCGTTCGCTGGCGAGCCGGCACCGTCTGATGATCCTGTGCAGCTTGCTCGGCGGGGAGCTGTCGGTAACCGAACTGGGCGAACGCCTCGGGCTGACACAATCCAATTTGTCCCGCCACCTTGCCACGCTGCGCGACGAGGGCCTGGTCGGCACGCGGCGGGAGAAAACAACGATCTTCTACCGCATCACGTCCGAACGCGTGCTGCCGATCCTGACGGAACTCTACGCACTCTTTTGTGCTGGCGCCGATCCTGAACAAGGAGAATCCTGACGATGGAGGGGTTCACCCCATTTTCGGCCATCGTGGGCGGCGCGCTCATCGGCCTCTCGGCATCCCTCCTGTGGATCGCCAACGGGCGCATTGCTGGAGTCAGTGGCATCGTCGGGGGCGTGCTTGCGCCCGTCCGCGGCGATGTGGCGTGGCGCGGAATGTTCCTGGTCGGCCTGCTCGCTGCGCCCTTGCTTTACCGGGCGGCGGGCGGCGTGCTGCCGGACCTCACGTCGCCGGCCCCAGTCGCCGGCGTGATCGCAGCCGGCCTTCTGGTGGGATTTGGGACTCGGCTTGGGAGTGGTTGCACCAGCGGGCATGGTGTCTGCGGGATAGCGAGGCTTTCGCCCCGCTCGCTTGCCGCGACCGGCGTCTTCCTCATCACGGCGGCTGCGACTGTGTACGTTGCCCGGCACGTCGTGGAGCTTTGAGACAATGAGGAAGCTGCTCATTGCGCTGGCCTCGGGGCTCATTTTCGGCTTCGGCCTGATCGTTTCCGCCATGATTAGCCCAGGCAAGGTGCTGGCGTTTCTTGATGTCGCCGCGCCGTCGTGGGACCCGAGCCTGGCCCTGGTACTGGCCTCAGCCGTCATCGTTTCCGCCTTGGGATTTGCACTCGGCCGAAGGCGCGAGGCTCCGCTTTTCGCAGCCACGTTTAATGGGCCATCGTCCCGGTCCCTGGACAAGAAGCTTCTCTCCGGCGCGGCTTTGTTCGGCGTTGGATGGGGCCTCGTCGGCTATTGCCCTGGCCCAGCCCTCGTTGCTTTGAGCCTCGGGGCGCCGGCGGCGCTGGTGTTCATCGTGGCGATGCTGGTGGGCATGGGCCTCTTCGCCATTCAGGAACACTATCGTGCGGCTAGGGCCGGAGCTGCACTATGACACTGGTCGACATCCTCACGCTCATATCCGGTGTCCTCGTTGGCTTCACCCTCGGGGTGATCGGCGGCGGCGGCTCGATCCTGGCCCTACCATTGCTGCTGTATGTCGTGGGCATGAAGGACCCGCACGTCGCGATCGGTACGAGCGCGCTGGCGGTCGCTGCCAACGCCTTCGCCAACCTGATCCAACACGCCCGGGCCGGAACCGTGAAGTGGCCCTGTGCCCTCGTCTTCGGGGCATCGGGTGTCGTCGGCGCTCTGGTCGGCTCCACCCTGGGCAAGATGGTGGCGGGTCAGCACCTCCTGGTGCTGTTTGCGGGCGTGATGATCGTGGTCGGGGTTTCGATGCTGCGGGGCAAGTCGGGCGGCGGCGATCCGGACGTGCGGATCACGCGGCCAATCGCTGTCCGGCTCGTGGTGATCGGCCTTCTCGCCGGCCTGCTGTCAGGGTTCTTCGGCATCGGCGGCGGCTTCCTGATTGTGCCCGGCATCATGCTCGGCAGCGGCATGCCCATCCTCAACGCGGTCGGATCGTCGCTGTTTTCGGTGGGAGCGTTCGGCTCGGCGACAGCCTTCAACTATGCCCTGTCAGGCCTCGTGGACTGGCGCGTGGCCGGCTTCTTCATCGCTGGCGGGGTCGCTGGCGGCATGGCCGGCATGCAAACGGCCATCCGGCTCGCCGATCATAAGGGCCTGCTCACCCGCATCTTCGCTTTCGTCCTGCTGGCCGTGGCCGCCTACATGCTGTTCCGCAGCCTGGGCGGGATCGGCAGCTAAGCACCATTGGAGGCCGATCATGATCTTTCGTCAGTTGTTCGAACCCGAGTCCTCGACATACACCTACCTCCTCGGCTGCCCGGAAACGCGCAAAGCCGTCCTCATCGATCCTGTCCTCGAAACGATCGAACGCGACCTTGCCGCACTTCAGGAACTGGATCTCGAACTGGCCTATACGTTGGAGACGCATGTGCATGCGGACCATGTCACCTCGGCCTGCTATCTGCGCAGCCTTACCGGCTCCAAGATCGCGTACCCCGCCATGGACAGCCTTCCGTGTGCTGACGTCGGCGTCGCCGAGGACCAGCCCCTGACCGTCGGCGCGCTCAAGCTTCAGCCGCTGTTTACGCCGGGGCACACCGATGCCCACCATACCTACCTGGTCGATCAGCCCGATGGTCTTCGCGCCTTCACCGGCGACGCCCTGCTGATCGACGGCTGTGGGCGGACCGATTTCCAGAACGGTGACGCCGCCACGCTCTATCACTCGGTCACGCAGAAGATTTTCACGCTGCCGGGCGACGGTCTGATCTTCCCCGCTCACGACTACAATCATCGCCACATCACGACAGTGGCGCAGGAGCGTGAGCGAAACCCGCGCCTTGCCGGCAAGACCGTTCAGGAATTTGTCGCGATCATGGCGGCTCTCGATCTTCCCTACCCGAAGAAGATCGACGTTGCCGTTCCGGCAAACAAGCTTTGCGGTGATTGCCCAACAGATTTGCCGGAGCGGCTACGCCAAATAGGCGGCAAGTCCGAGCAGGGCTGAGCGATCCGCTACAGGTTCATTTACAGGAGAAAGTCGATGCCAACACGCACCTCGAAGCAGCTCGTTTCTGAAGCGAATGCCCTTGTCGAAACTATCGCGCCTGAGGATGCAGCCAAACTTGTCGGCAATCCCGAGGTACGGTTCGTTGACATCCGCGAGCCAGGTGAAGTCGCGAAGTCAGGGCTGGTGTCTGGTGCGGTACATGTCCCGCGCGGCCTTCTGGAATTCCAGGTCGATCCTCAAAGCCCCACCCACAATCCCAAACTCGCCGCCGGATCGCGGTTGGTGCTCTATTGTGGGTCCGGCGCCCGCTCAGCGCTTGCCGCAAAATCACTCAAGGATATGGGCGTGGAGAATGTCGCCCACGTCCCCGGCGGGTTCGCGGCGCTCAAGGATGCCGGCGCTTCAATCGCACCGGAGTAATCCCATGGCGCGCTCGAGCACCCGTCCTCGCTGGCAGGATACAATCCTTGGATAGCCATATCGCATTTGCCAGCCTCGGATTGAGCCCGATTGCCATCTCCATAGGCCCGCTAGACATCCGCTGGTACTCGCTCGCCTATATCGCCGGCATTATTGCCGGATGGTGGTATCTGTTGCGGCTGCTGGCCCAACCCGCGGCCCCGATGAACCGCCAGCAGGCTGATGATCTCGTATTCTATGCGACGCTCGGCGTCATCCTGGGTGGCCGCCTTGGCTATGTAATCTTCTACGGTCCCGAGATGATCCTCCACCCCCTGCAAATCCTCAAGCTGTGGGATGGCGGCATGTCGTTCCACGGGGGTGCCGCCGGCGTCTCGCTCGCGCTGATCCTGTTCGCGCGACGACACGGCCTCGAATGGCTGCGGGTCCATGATTATGTCGCCTGCACCGTGCCGATCGGCCTGTTCTTCGGTCGTCTCGCCAATTTCGTGAATGGCGAGCTTTGGGGAAAGCCCACCGATGTGCCCTGGGCGATTGTGTTCCCCGGAAGCCATGATGGTCTCGCCCGCCATCCCAGCCAGCTTTACGAAGCCGGGCTGGAAGGGTTGGTCCTGTTCGCCGTGCTCGCCTTCCTGTTCTGGTTCACCGACGCGCGGCGCAAGCCGGGGATGCTCGTCGGGGTGTTTCTCATCGGCTATGGTCTGGCCCGATTTACGGTCGAGTTCTTCCGAGAACCCGATGCCCAGCTTGTCGGCTTCGCAGCCAGAACAGGGCTTCACATGGGTCAGTGGCTCACGGTGCCTATGATTGCGGCAGGGATCTACCTCGTTGCCGCAGCATGGCAGCGGTCAGTCGATCACCCGGCTCAAGTTACCCGAAGCCAGTGACGTGCTCGCATCGGGCAGATCTGCGCTCCGCTGGAATGGCAGCGATCAACCTACGCGATTGAACATCGATCGATTCAACCGTAGCTTCGCCCCCCGAACATTAGGTCCCTAGCGGCCAGATATCTCGCCTAAGCAGTAGCGCCAATGGCTGTGGGAGACGGCGCCAGGCTGGCGTCGGCGGCGTCCGCCCGCTCTAAGGTAGTGCAAACGGCGACACATATTCGTTATGTTTATCCTGCACGGGGCGCCATTTTCAAGATTATGGCAGAGATTTTCGAAGCTTTTCGAGCTTTCGAGCAACGCCGATTCGGGCATCGATGCTCAACGCCTTCTCATAAGCGTCCACCGCCTCCCGGATCGCGCCTTCCTTTTCGTACCATTCGCCCAAGAGCCGCAAAGCATGCGCTTGCAGCGTGCGCTCAGAACCTTGCGCCGCGACATGCAAGCCGGCCAAAAGTGCCTCTCGCATCCCGCGATCCATTGGCTTTTCTGACGCGAGGACCATACGAATGACATGAAGATCGCCAGCGCCGATGCGCTCGATCTGCCAGCTCTTGCGGTCGAGCATAGCCCCGTCGAAGTCATAGCCGACACGGCAGGCGTTCGTCCGTAACAAGTAGACGTGGCGACTGGTCGTATCGAACTCATAACCGTCCGCCCAACCTGTCTCGACCTCCCAGCGAGCGATTTCATCCCCCAGTTCGAGATCGAAAAGAATGTAGCGGCAACTGTCGGTGCTGCCGGGGGCATTTGCGGTCTGACAAATAGCGATGCGTCCATCGTCCGACAGGCCGTTGCTTATCAGATTGGCGCTCAGTTCCTTTTCGACCAGCTTTGCGCCGTCGGCCCCGAAGGCTACGAACCGACCCTTGAGGCCATCGCCGAACAAGCGGTCGTGGATGATGAAGCTGCCATTGTTCGCGGTCTTTCCATCCGCGGGACGCTCGAGCTGTCCCGTTGCGACAATTTCATCGCCGTGAAGCAGGGACCAGGAACCATGGCCTTCGCGGCGGTATCCGCCGACCGTACCTTCACGATTTCGATCCGCCCAAATCAGGTGAAAATCTCCATTGGGGGATGCGGCATGATGACCGAAAAACCCGATCGACTCGATCCGAACGAGGTCGTGCCCGAACTTCTGCATGCGAAGACCTGTTATCTTTGGGCGCGTGGGCAGCTCGCTTTGGGTTTCCGTTCCAAAGAGCCGCCGCAGAAATCTCTTCATCCCATACTCTCCGTCTCTGGGCGCGTTGCGACTTCAGAGCCGTGCAGGGGAGGCCCGCTCGACGCAAGAGGGCTCAAGCTCGCTGCCCGCCTTCTTGCCGATTGACTTGTCATTGGCGCTGCGCCAGATTTCTCGCAGGCCTTCAACAGGGGCCTGCCGCCTGCATTTGCGAAGCCATAATGGCACTGTTTTGATCACTGACCCATCGCATTTCGTGGCTTTGGGGGCGGTAGCAGGCGACGCCGGTCCGAAGCCCACGGAGACCTGCGATGATGTTTCAATATTCCACCCTCGCCGGGTTGAAATCGCTCGCCAAGCAAATCCAGGCGGAGCAATCGGTCCCTCGGCACGATGCGCTCGACCTCGCGGCATGTGCAGGCGGGTTCCAAGGCTATGTCGATGCGAAACGGAAACTTCCAAGCCGATCCACGCTCCACAATGTCATGGTTCGTCAGAACTGGTGGGGATATGAAACAAGGGAAAGCGGCACCGCGCACATTGATCTCAAATTGCGTGCGCCACTGACCGAGCTGGTACGGCGTCACCATCTGACGGGCTATCTGGGCGCCTGCAAGATCGAGGACTCGGTCTTTCTGGAGCGGACGGGCCAGCAGCGCCACGCCAATGAAATCCAATGGTATATTGGCCGGATCGCCCGTGCGCTGCAGTTCATGGACGCAACCGGTCTCAAACCCTCAAGCGCCCGCAGATGCTATCCGACGCACGAGTATGACAGTCGTCCGCCCGTCGCGGATCATGTCATTGCTGGTTCGATCCCGAAGCGCGGGTCCATATATTGTCGACAGAACCCTATCCCGGACGAACCGAACGAGGCGAACCCCGACAGATCGAATGGGAACGGCGGCATGGATGGAGCACCATCTATGTCAACTGGGGCAGCATTTATGGAAACGGCACTGAGTTCATCCTTTGTTGCCCCGCAGCCTACGCCGAAGTGCTTTCGGCCAAGGTTGAACTCCTCGAACGCTCGTCGCCAGCCGTCGAGGATGAAGCGGTCGTGATCGAGACATTTGATCCCGCCGCGCGCAAGGTCATCGTCTTCGATTAGGTTTGCCGGAAGGAGCGGGGCTGCGGGCGCGCTCTTTCCCGCCGGCCTGTCGGTCGGCTCCTGAGGGCGCGGCACCTGATGTATCGGGCCCCGCCGCACTCTGAACCGGCGGCATTTCCAAATTGCGGGCGTTGAAAGCCGACATGCCCCGGCTTTCCGCCCGCACTCATTGGGCACATGGCCGCCTTGTTGCAGGGTGCGCTCCATTGATCAGGCGCTCGCTGGGCGCTCGCGGTCCGTCAGCCACGGTTCGGCCTCGATAATGATTTCAGAAAAATACATCCAGATTTGGGGCCAGTTTCCATTGCGACAATTCCGGTTTCGACCAGAACATCTTGGCGCCTTATCAATACGGGCGTGTGACCGGGTTCCGTCACGTATGTCCAGGCGAAAGCTAAAGGTGACGGTATGCGCTCCCGACGCGCGTTTCCTTTGCGCGGTCACCTTTTTACCCTGATCGCACGTTCAGAAAATAAACGGATTATAAAATAGAGCAGCTTTTCGCTGTGGCTTAGCGTCGGACTGCGACTCATTTCGGTCGCGAATGATGAAAGGAAAAGCCATGGACAAGCGTGAAAACGGTATCGTCGATCTGGGCGATGCGCGCACCGAAACCCGCGGCCTCGGTGTCGAAGGTCCGATCGACCTTGCGACGCTCCAGCGGACATACAACGCCGGCATCCAGACCGACGACTGATGCACCGGGCGTGCGGCGCCTCGGTGCCGCACGCACGCATATATCTCATATGGCCTCCTACCGCCTCCGCTCCGACCTCAGATATTGCGCAATAGGCACACGGATAATTTGCCTCGATCTTTCGGCGAGCCGCTACTTCCTGCTGGAAGATGTTGCAGCCGAAGCGTTTGAGGCGTTTGCGAAGGGCAAGGCGAGTGAAGAGCAGACCGCTTGGCTGGTCGAACGAAATCTGGTCGAGGCTGGCGTTCCCACAGTCCCACCATCGCTGGCTCCTGATCCGACCGAAAGCATCTTCGATGGTCCAACCGGGGCATCGCACCCTTGGCTTATCTTGGAAGCCGTCGCCTCCCAATGGCGCGCTCGCCGCAACCTCGCAGCCCGGCAGCTTGGCACTCTCCTTATCCCGACGGGGCTGCCCGAAACTGGACTAGATCCCTGCAGACTCGTTGCCGCCGCCTTTGCCCGGGCATCGCGCTATCGCGATGCGACCGACCAATGCCTCGTCCGGGGGCTTGCCATGCGAACGATGCTTGCGCGCCGCGGACTGGGCGTCGATCTCGTCATCGGAGTGATGCTGCCGTTCGCAGCGCATTGCTGGGTTCAGGCAGGCTCTGTCGTACTCAGCGATCCCCTGGACCGCGTCCGGAATTTCAAGCCCTTGCTGACGGTGCGATGAGACTTGCCTTCCGCCTCGACATTGCGCCGTCGGGTCTTCCGCCGTCGCCTGCCAGCACCGCGACGGAGTGTCCGGTCTTCAGCTCGTCCGTTGCGCGGTTATGCAGTGCGGCGCCGTGTATCGATCTTGGGGAAAGGGGCTGCATCGTCGGGCCGCTCTTCCGGCGTGAAATACCATCGGGCCGCGTGACCGATCTCAATCGGGACGAACGGCAATCGATCGCCGAGACGCGCGGCTTGGCGCTGCTCGCTGGCTATTGGGGTGGCTATATTGCCATGCTGATCGGCGATGACGGAACAGTTTCCTTGATGCGTGATCCGTCCGGAATGATGCCATGCTATATGCGCCGCGCGGCGAGCGGTGTCGTGCTGGCCAGCGATATGACGGCCATCGCCGAGCCGGGACAAGTCGCCGTCGATTATAGCGCGCTGGCGCGCATGTTTGGCGGGATCGACTTCATCGGCCGAAAGACAGGCATCGATGGCGTCGAGGAACTGCTTCCCGGCGAGCGTCTCGTCGTAACGGCTGACGGGAACCGGATCGAGCAGGCATGGTCCCCATGGGACCATGTTCGCCCGCCTAAGGGCTGCGGGTTCGAAGCTGCGGCTGTCGCTCTGCGTGACACGCTCAAGGACAGCATCGGCGCCTGGTCGACCGGCTTCGACAACATCTTAGTCGGCGTGTCGGGCGGGCTCGACAGCTCGATTGTAGCAGCGGCGCTCGGCCCGCGCATACCAAGGTTCCGGTGTCTGACCATGGTCGAGCCCGGCACCGATGGGGATGAGCGGCGCTATGCTAAGGCCCTCGTCGATAGGCTCGGTGTCGGGCTTGATGCGCCGATCTTCGACCTCGGCACCGTCGACGTTACTAGGCCGGTCATGCGCCACCTGCCGCTGCCCATTGCTGCCCACTACTTCCCCGCCCTTCAGGCCGAGCATCGCCGACTCGCGCGCGACAGGCCGATCGACGGATATTTTTCGGGCAATGGCGGCGACAATGTTTTCTGCGCCCTGCGCAGCGCGGCGCCGCTTGCCGACCGTTTTCTTGCACAGGGACTTCACCCGGGACTGTTCGCTACCGCGCGCGACCTTGCCGACTTGACCGGCTCGGGCATGATCGACGTCGTCCGCGCAGGCTGGGAACGCATTCGGCGACGGAAGGGCGGGCATCGCAGGCGTATCGATCTTACGGGCCTCGGATCTACGGGCCGGGCCGCTGCTGTGGCGGAAGGAGATCGGCATCCCTGGTTCGCGGCGCCGCCGGGCGCGCTCCCGGGCAAGGCAGCGCATGTTGCCATGCTGGCCCGTGCCCAAAAGAGCATCGAACTCTATCCCCGTGCGATCAGCCCGCCCCAGATCACCCCTTTGCTGTCGCAACCGGTCCTCGAACTCTGCCTATCGATTCCGTCGTGGTTTTGGGTGCGAGGGGGCCGCGATCGTGCGGTAGCGCGCATGGCGTTCCGTGATCTCCTTCCCGATCTCATTCTCGAACGCAGGACGAAAGGCAGTCCCGGCGGGTTTGTCCGGCGCGTGTTTGACGCTCAAGGAACGATGGCCGTCGAAATGCTTCTGGAGGGCAAGCTCGTCGGCGCCGGGCTGATCGACCCCGACTGGCTTATCCGAGCAAGCAAGGAAGGCTGGCGGGACGATGGACGCGATCACCGGATCCTGACGTTCGCGGCGGCCGAGGCATGGACGCGCTGGTGGGAGGAGGGAGGCCGGGTCGAAAGCTAATGTCGGTTCTCATCGTTCGCCGTTTTGGCGCTGCAACTGCGCGGGGCCGCGTCACGCATCTTGTCCCATAGCGCGTAGCGGTCGGCGTGAGGCGATTGTGGATCGCGCTTGCCGAGGAGCCAATAATCGAACCACGCGATATTTTCCTCCATCGCAAGAATGCGGTTCGACGGGATGTGGAAGATGTGCGTTTCATCTGTCGCTGTGTTCTCGCCCGGATAAAGGCTGAGCTGCGCGGGAACACCGGCCTTGCGGAGCGCGGCGTGAAGATCAATCGACGGAATGAGCGGTGCCGCGACCTGTTGCAGCACCGCGCCGCAAACTTCGTTTGCACGAAGCGACGGAGAGAGCCGGCGATAATTTGCGAGCGCCGCCGGATCGGTTGGCGGCCCGCCGAACACCGTGCCGTAAGAACCTGCCACGTTGAAATAGAAGGCCGGTTCGAGATAGCCGCCGTCGCCGCTCGATGCCGCGCGGAACATCGAGCTGTTCGTGATCGTGACATTCGTCATTTGCGAGCCGAAGCTGTAACCTGCGATCCCAACCCGCGCCGGATTCACGATCCCTCGATCGACGAGCTCCTTCACGGAATCTTCGAAGGTCGCGACCGAGTTCAACCAAATTAGCTGCCTCAGCTTCTCTGGCGAAACCGCCTTCGTCTCGCTGACCCAGGCTTCATAGGCGGCATCGATTTCGGCGTTTTGGCGGGACGTCGGACTATTGACGAGCAGTACGACATAGCCCCGTTCGGCGAACAGTTGCGCCGGATATTCCCATTGATTTTCGTGCGTTGCAAAGCGGTCGTCCGCGTCCGATGCATGCGTAATGACGATCGCCGGATATTGCCGACCCTTTGTGTATCCGCGCGGCCAGACGATATAACCGGTCGCCTTGTAACCATGTCGATTGATCCAAGTTCGGGGTTCGATCCGAAGCGGCGCGATCCCTTCGTGATCGGCCGAGACCGATGCCACGCGGGTTATGCCGCCACTCGCAACGTCGACGCGCACCACCGATGGCGGCACCGTCTGCGATTGCGCGATGCAGGCGCCTTTGGTGAGCGAGACCGTAAAGTCGCAATAGTTGAGGCTGAGAGCGCTACTAATCGTTCGGACACGATCATTTTCGATGATTGCTAGCCCGAAGCGAGGATTGTCGATCGTGCGGAACCCCGCAATCGCGCGCCTTCCATCAGGCGACAGGAAGCCGCCGGCCGCGCGGGCATCGCCCACCGCAAAGGGAAAGCGTCCGAAGCTCCGCCGCTCGTCGCCGGGAATGGTTTCGACAAGCTCGCGCGTATCGCCGGTGCCTTCCGACGACAGCCGGCCGCCATGAAGGCCGGGGAGGCGCCAGTAACCGCGAGCGGCTTTGCCATCCACCACTCGAATTTTTTCCGATGTGAACGACCAGCCTATCGTCACAACCTGCTGCCCTCCGGCGGGGTCCGTTTCCATCACATCGAACCGCACCTCATCCTTCTCCCACTGGACGAAGCTCCTGTCGAAAAATGTCCGAAGGTCGCTTTGCGGACGCGTCGCGAGAAGAATGTCCCTGCCCTCAGGATCGCGGAGGTAGATCGAGGCAGTGGCCCGGCCGGGGGCGCGGCGCTGCGCGCGCTCGGCAGTGACCGCGTCGTCGTAGCGCATCGCTTTGACGAACGGTGCGGCGTCAAGGACGACATACCAGAGCCAGCGCCCATCGGGAGACCAGCTGTGCGCCCGCACCCCCGTAGCAAGCGGCGCATGACCATAGCCCGGAAGCACAGCACCCTCGGTATCGCCATAAATTGCAGTCGCAGGATGCGCGACGATCGGGGTTACAGCGCCGCTCGCCCCTATCCGATAGAGCTGGACGCCATCGCCCTTATCGAGCCGCGCGCTCCAGTCCCCCGTTCCGGGAATGCGCTTCAGCTGATCGATCCACGCGGCTCGCTGCAGCTCGCGGGTCGTGCCCTTTTCCAGATCAACATATCGCAGCAGCGCGACCGTCCGGTCGCTCTGGCGGTCGGCGATCCGCACGACATAGATCGCGCTCTTCGCATCCGCCGAGACCGCGAGATCCCGTACCTCGGGGACCGTCAGTTGATCGTCGATCGTCCAGCTGCGGCCGGCTTTCTGTGCGGCTGAGGCCGGCGAGGTCGGCAGCGCCGCGCCGAGCAGTGCCGCCCCTGCGAGCAGAAGAGGGCGGATCATGCTCACCACTCCTGCCGCACGGTGAGGCCGACGAAGCGCCCCGCCGGTGAATAATTTGTCGTATCGTAGGGCGTCTCGCTGGGCAGGGCGGTGACAATCGCCGTCGGCTTCGCATTGAACAGGTTGAGCGCGGCAAGCGACACGTCGGTCCGCTTGCCAAGGCGCACCCGCGCCGTGAGGTCGAGCGTGGTATAGGAGGGAATGCGCATGCGCACCGCCTGCCGATCGTCATCGAGCCCGCTCATATGGTTGACGAAGGCGGCGAGCGTGAAACGGTCGCCGCCATAGGTAACTCCGGCACGCCCGCGAAAGCGCGATGGCCGGAACAATGTGCCGGCGAGCGACGTCCAGGCAGCGCCGGGAAGGATCTGCTGGCGGCTCTTCAGGAAACTGCCCGCGGTCGAGAGCGCAAGCTCTTTCCCACCATCGAATTCAATGCGGTAGCGCATCGAAAGATCGACGCCCGAATAGCGCTGGCGCGCGATATTGCGGTCGCGTGCGTCGATGAAAGCAACGATGGTCGCAGGGTCGTAGGGCCGGCCCGTACTATTCTCCAGGCCGAGAAGTGCGCCGTCAATGATCGCGGCAAGATCGTTCGCATCGGGGTTTAGCGTAACAAGATCGGCATAGAGCGGATTATCGAGCACGCCGACGAGCGACGGGATCGGCGTCGCGACGCGGTCGGTGTAATCGATCCTGTACCAAGTGGCGGAGAATTCGAGGCCGCGCGCAGGAGTAAGCTGCGCGCTCAGCGTAATATTCTCCGAACGCTCGGGTCCGAGGCGACTGTCGGGGCCCGCCGCGAAGATGACGTTCGCGCTCGCCGGATAACCGTTCCCATAGCGGGCAGCGCGTCCCATGATCGCCGAATAGCCGCTATACTGCTGGTAGAGCGTCGGCATTTTGAACGAACGCCCCCACGAAGCACCGAGGCGGAGGATCTCCGCCGGCTCCCAAACGACGCTGAGCTTGGGGATCATAATGCTCGGCGCGTCCGAATAATCCTCGAAGCGGAGCGCGGCTGTGAGCGAGAGCGAGTGCAATCCCGCAATCTCTTGCGCGGGTGCCGTGACCGGGACCAGCAGTTCGCCATAGGCAAAGAGATTGTCACGCCGCCGCCGGACATCGCCCGTGGGGGACGCCGCGAAGAAGTGATTGCGCCGCGCCCCACCGCCGACGGCAATGCGCACGTCGCCCGCCGGCAGGGCGAACAGTGGTCCTTGGAAGCCCGCTTCAAGCGCGAGGTTGCGGTTGAAAAAATGTTTGTCGATGTGTGCGAGCAAATTTCCCCCGAAAAAGAGGTCGGAGAAGCCGCCCGTGCGATCGGTGCCGAAGAAGCCGCTCGCCTTGAAGCGCCAGTCCCCGCCGAGCTCCGCAGAGATGTTTGGGGCGATCCCGAAGGATTCCGAGGTACTGACATTGTCGAGCCCCAACTGGTCGGGGGCGAGCGCCAGGCTGTATCCGGTAACCGAGTGTAGCCGACTCTTCTTGTAAAGAAGGTCGGCAGCAAGCGTCACATCCGGACCGATCGCCTGATGTCCACTCAGGAGCAGCGAGTGCCGCCAGGTCGCGGGAAAGAGCATCGTTTCCGCATTGGCGGCGTCCGCATAATCGCGATCCCCCGCGCGGATCGCCGACGAACGGCTATAATCATAGGCTGCGAGCAGCCCGCCCGACGACCACGCCTTGCCGCCGAGCAGCCCGTACTGCTGCTGGACATTGCCGCCATCGGTCGATGCGCCGACGCGCGCCATTGCCGACGCACCGTCATAGTCGCGCTTGAGCAGGATGTTCACCACGCCCGCGACGGCGTCCGCGCCATAGATGGCCGAGGCCCCATCCGCGACGATCTCGATCCGCTCGACAGCGGAAACAGGGATGGCGCTGACGTCGATCACCGATGACACGCCGGTATAGGCGAAGCGATTTCCATTGATCAAAGTCAGCGTTGCATTGGGACCGATCCCGCGCAGGTTGAAGGTCGAGGCGCCGTTGACGTTGGCGTTCTCGTTTGGCGCTCCCTGGCCGTTGCCGATGCCGGGGTTGAATCCGCCGCCGAAATTCTGCGGGAGGCTGCGCGCAACTTCGCCGAGATCGGCCTGGCCTGCGTTACGGATATCTTCGCTCGTCACTCGGACAACCGGGGCTGCGGACGGGGCGCCCGCGATACGGCTGCCGGTCACCACGATGTCTTCTTGTGCCGGACTGCTCTCGGACTGCGCTCGCCCCAAAATGATGACCGAACCGCGCTCGAAGCGCGGGGTCAGCCCGGTTCCGCGCAGCAGGGTCTCGATTGCTTCGCGCGGAGTGATGTTTCCGTCTAGCGTTGGGGCCTTCCGGCCTGCGAGATCGGCACTCGACGCATAGAGTTCGATTCCTGCCTGCGCAGCCACTTTTCGCAGTGCCTCGTCGAGATCCTGCGCTGGCAGATCGAAGCTCTGGCGATCCTGCAACTGAGCCGCCGCGGCAACGGGATGCAGACAGGCCACACCGGCCATCAGCGACAAGCAAAAACGAGACTTTCCGGACATCATCATACTCCCCCTGGGTTGTGACCGGGTGCTTGGGCACACGGCCTTTGGGGGAGCGATGACGCCGGGTCGGCGACCGCCTTAGGGGAATGATGAAATAATTATCGGTGGCGCAGGTGGATGCCGTCGGCGCGCTTGCTGATCTCCAGATCGAACAATTGGGCGAGCCGCTCGGCCACTGTCTCGGGCTGGCTGATCCTGAACCGGCCCGACGCCTCGAGCCCCGCGGTTCCTGCGTCGTCGATGATGATCGGCTTCGCCGCGTAGCGATTGGCTTCGGCAGTGAGCTGATCGAGCCGGACCGAGCGATAGTCCGCCCAGCCCGACGGCCATTCGCGGCTGTCTTGCTGTGTCGGCGATGCGGCTGGTGGCTGCTCCTTGCCGTGCGGGCCGTAGGTCACGGACCGTCCCGATGACAGGACTTGGGCGTGCCGGGCGCCGGTTTCCGGGGCGCCGCCGAAGCGAATATCGGCCTCGCCGCGCAGCATCGTTACGCTGAGCGCGCCATTTTCCTCGAAACCGATATCGAATGCCGCATCCTCGGCCGTGACCACGCCGTCGCCGGCCTCGACGCGAAGCGGTTGTTCATTCTTGCTCACCGAAAGCCGGACGCGCCCCTTGGCGAGCCGCAGATGGCGTGTCGCTTGCGCAAATGAGACTTCGAGCCGGCTATCGGTGTCGAGCACTGCGGTGGAACCATCGGCAAAGCGGAAGCTGCGGATCTCCCCGCGGCGGGTGACCAGCGGCTCGGCCGCGCGCGCCGCGAGCGCACCGTCTCCGAGCGGACCGGAAAGCGGAGCGCCTCCGGCGCCGAAAGCCAGAAACACCACCGCAGCGGCGGCGATCACGGCTCCCGCCGACAGCCAGCGTCGCCCGGCCCGGCGTCGGCCGCTGCGCTGTTCGGTTTGCGCAGTGCCGTGACGCGGCGAGGATTTCAGGATCGCCGAGGCGGCGAGATTCTTCGCGATCCGTTCATAGGCCGCCTTGTGATCAGGCGAGGCCGAAAGCCAGGCGTCGAACTCGCCGCGGTGCGCATCGGGGTTCTCGCCGCGCATCTTCACGAGCCAGGCGTGCGCTACCGTGTCGACCGGATAGTCGTCAGACGCCTCACTCATCGGCCGCCGTCCACCACCTTTGCGATAAAGCCGAGCGCCCTCATCATATGATATTCCACCGTCGCGATGCTGATGCCGAGGCATTCATGTATCTCACGATAGCTGAGTTCGTCGACCCGGTGCATCAGAAACACCCGGCGTGTCTTTGGTGGCATGGCGTCGACCGCCTCTTCATAGAGCCGGAGAAGGTCGTCGGCTTCCATATTCCATTCCTGCTGCGGCGGGCTGGCGGCATCGCTTTCCTCCTGAAAGGAAAAGAAAAGCGCGGGGTTGCGCCGCTGCCTCCGGGCGCGGTCGATCAGCAGGTTCTGCGCTATCCGGCGAAGGAAGCCGCCCGGATTGGCGAGGCTGTGACGCTGCTCGCTGCCCGCCGCGCGCGCGAAAACTTCCTGCACGAGATCCGGCGCTTCTTCGGGCCCAGCCCTTCGGCGAAGAAAATGAAAGAGCCAAGGACCATGCGCCCGAAAAGCGTCATCGAGGTCGCAAGCGTCCGCCGGTGCCACGACGGGCCGGTCGTCGGGATGCGCGTGACAGGCCGACGACACCGAAAAGGGGTGGCGCTCCTGCGACAGTTTCTTGGCAGGGTATGATGACAATTTACACAGCCGATTGGCACGAGATCGCTGGCCGGCGTTTGCCCGGCTATCGATCTTCCAACGCTGTGCCGCCGTTTGGCCGCGTGGGAGCGGCATGGTCCGGAACGGCCGCCAGTCCGACAAGGACGGGCGTTCATAATGGCTGGCGAGAATATCGCGCGGGCGTTGCCAAATCTGTCCCGCACCCCGAATCATGTCAGCATGGCCGCGCAAAGACAAGGATTATGGGCAGAATCAGACGTTGGGCACCGGGTCTGGCACTATGACGCGCCTCCAAGCAGCCGCGCATAGCTGGCCGCTTCGCCGGCGCGGCGTTCGTGATAGCGGAGCAGAAGGTTGCGCGTCTCATGCGGCGGGCCGCTTGTCAGCGCGGCCGCGAGCGCATCCAGTTCGGCGACTGTTTCGCCGACAAGCTGTTCGTCGAGGTGCCGCGCCAGATGGAGGCGGTCGCCGAGCGCGGTGATGCTCGCGACCAGTTCGCCATTGCCCGACCGCGCTGCCATTTCGATGAACAGTCCGGCGGTTCGATCGGGATAGTCGCCATCCTGCGGAGCCGGCGTCGCGCGCCCGCGCGGGGTCGTCGCAAGCGCAGCGAGCAGCAGGATGAGATGGAGTTCGAGCATGTCGCGATACTCGGTCTCGGACAGGCGATGCGCGTGAAACCCGTCGCCATGGCTGAAATCGACCATGCGCTCGCCCGCCAGTCGGTAGAGGCAATCACGCACCGGCGTCACGCTGACCCCGAGCTGATCGGCGATCTTCGCCGATTCCAGCCGGCTGCCAGGCACCCAGCCGCCGGCCATCAGCCGGCGCTTGATCGCTTCATAAGTTGGCTCGACGACATGCGCGGGGCTCATGCGCCGTTCCGCTCGGCCGCCGCGAACTCTGCGAGCATCGCCATCTGGTCGGGACGCAGCCCATCGACCGCGCCGATATGCTCCGGGATATCGCCTCCGAGGAGTAACGAAGGGCATTGGCCTTCATAATTGCCGAGATTGGGACGGTGCTGGCGATAGCCCGCGAGCGCGGCAAGCTCGCGCGGGAAGCCGCGCGCGATCTCGGGGGGATAGGCGAGCCATAAATTCTCATAAGGTTTGAGCCAGCCGAGGCTGTAGCCGATCACGACACCGCGCCGCACCTGGTCGGTGATATTGGCGCCGGCGCCATGCGCGGTCGAGCCCAGAAAGCAGATCGCGGCGCCCGGGTCGCACGCAGCGATGATCGGCTCGCCGGGGTCGATCTTCGCCATGCCCTCCGCGCCATGGCTGTGAGGATAGATGTGCGTTGCGCCATTGTCCGCGGTGAAGGGGGTGAGCGGCCAGATGACATTGAGCAGATATTCGTGCGCGCCTTTTTCTCCCGCCCACATGTCATGGTCGCGGTGTGGAAACTGCCGGATCTCGCCCGGATGGATTTCGATCGCCTGCGCGACATTGAGCTGGATGCTCTCGCAGGCGTCGCCGAGAATGGATTCGACCGCCGCGAGGATTGTCGGTTCGAGCGCCAGTGCCTGCGCCCAGACCGAGCGCTTCATCAGGGCGCCGAATCTTTTGGTGCGGTGACCGTAGAAGTCGCCGCGCCCGAACGGTGTCGCGGCGAAGACCGGATCGAGATCGGCGTCGAGCGCCCCAATCGCATCCGGCGGCATCAGGTCGGGGACGATGCAGTATCCCGTCTCGCGCAGTTCCCGGGCAAGATCATCGGACGCAAGACCGGTCATGCTTCCGCCTCCCCATCGTCGTCGGCGAGGCGGAACGAGAGCGGCGCATAGACGCCGCCGCGCTTGAGGTCGTCGAGCACATGCGCGTCGATATGGATGTGCAATGCCATCAATCTCCCACCCGGATCCGCGGCCTTCGGCCCGAGCGCGTCGCATCTCCAGCCGAACTCCCGGACCTGATCGAACCAGCATAGGTCGGCGACGCCGGTATAATCGGTGATGCCTTCGCGCAGCGCATGCTCTGCAAGGGCGGTCACCAGCTGGTCGCGCGCGGCGCGGCGCGATGCTGCGTCCTGGTCCCGGTCGAGGCAGAAGCGGCTGATCTCGCACACGGTGGGGCCGCGCGGCACGTCGCCGGCGCACAGATGCGCAAAATGATCGCCAAGGAGATGTGCGCCCTCGGTCGGGAGCAGCCGCGCCGAGGCGCGGTGGCGGCCATCGGCGTCGAGCAGGATGAGATAGCGCGCCGCCGGCGTGTCGAAATGGTCGAGCTCATATTGGCCGGCGAGTACTGGCAGGTCCCATTTGAGCAGGTCGATGAAGACGCTCTTGCGCGCGGCGAACATGGCGCGCAGCGCCGCGTTCCCGGGCGCGGCGGGCGCCCGCGGGGTCGTGTCGATCATGATGATTCCTCGGCTGTTGGTGCCGGGAATCAAATCATTTTCCGTGGACTGCGCGTATCCCCAGATATGAGGATGATCCGCGCGATTCCAGAAGCTCTTGATAGTTGAGCCTGTCGCTCGTCGTCACGCGGGTGTCATCCGGACGATCAGCCGTGCGGTGTACCGGCCCGAAGCGTCTGGAGCAGCGGACAGGCGGGATCGTCGCCGGCCTCGCAAGCCCGTACCGAAGCGGCGAGGACACGCTCCATCCGCTTGAGATCGGCGATCTTCGCGCGCACATCCGCAAGGTGCGACGAGGCGACGTCGCGCACCTCGGCGCAGGCAGCCTGGCCTCCAGTCGCGAGTTGGAGCAGCGCCCGCACCTCGTCGAGGGTGAAACCGAGCTCTCGGGCCCGGCGCACGAAGCCGAGGCGCCCTACATCCTCCTCGCCATAGTTGCGGTAGCGACCGCGCCGGAGCGGAACGTCGAGGACGCCGATCCGCTCATAATAGCGGATCGTTTCGATGTTGCAGCCTGTGCGGCGCGAGAGTTCGCCGATCTGCATCGCTCTGGTTGCGGCCATCGCAAAAATACCTCTTGAGTCTGTAGCTGCTACAGATGCTACGGCGTCCCCTCACACCGCACAAGGAACCGATCCCAATGCAGAATCGCCCCAAGGGTATCGACGCCGGCGCGTTCACCTTAGCCGGCATCGCCGCGGCTTTCGGCGTTGCATCCTGTTGCGCGCTGCCCTTCCTGCTGGCCTCTGCGGGGATCGGAGCCGCATGGCTCGGCGGCATCGCGATGGTCGCCATGCCCTATCGCACGCCGCTTCTTCTGATCGGGGCGGCATGCCTCATTCTCGGCGCCTTCCTGCTGTTCCGCCAGCAGCGCGCGGCCGCGCGCTGTGGCCCCGGCGGTGCCTGCACGCCCCGCTGGGTGCGCATCCTGACGCTTGCCGGCCTCCTGCTTGGCGCGGCGCTGCTGTGGGCGGGCTACCATTATGTCTGATGCCGGCCCCGACCTTCGTTCGACGATCACCTGTCCGCAGTGCGGCCATCGCGAGACGGAAACGATGCCGACCGACGCCTGTCAGTTCTTCTATGACTGCAAGGGCTGCGGTGCCGTGCTGAGGCCCGAGCCCGGCGACTGCTGCGTGTTCTGCTCCTATGGAACCACGCCCTGCCCGCCGATCCAGATCGGAGGCAAGGGCGCGTGCTGCGACTGAGCGGCACGCCCTTGCCTCGGCTGTCATTCCGGGCGTGCCTGCCTCCTTGCTGAATTTCCGGACAAGTCGTCGTTGACGCGGTCAGCGCGCGTGCCACCAGTCATAGACGTCCCCGAATCCGATGAGGCCATCGAACAGCGCGCAGAGGGTCAGCATCTGGCCGCAATGCACGTCATAGCGGTCGCGCGCGGTCTTGAGATGCTGGACGACCGTCACTTCGCCGATCCCGAGAATGACCGCCACTTCGGCCGCGGTCTTGCCGCGTGCGGTCCATAATACGCACTCGCGCTGCCGTTCGCTCAGCGTCGCTTTGCTTTTTAGCGGCACGGCGCCGACGAGCTGGCGTGCCGAGACGATCGCGAGCGCGCCGATGATTTCGGCAATGCGGAGCATATCGTCCTGAAGCTCGCTTTGCGGGCGCAGGACGAAAGAGCAGGCGCCGCTGGCCTCGCCAGGGAGGTGGCGCGGCACCGTATAGCCGTCGGCGAGACCATATTCGCGGCCGACATGGAGCATTTGCCGGTCGCTGCGGGTCAGCGGGATGTAGCTTTCGATCTCGTCCCAGCGGAAGCCGGTCATCGACCGTTCGCCGGCGCGGCGCACCGGATCGGCACCGCCAAGATCGAAACCGACATAGACCTTGGCCCAGGCATCGGGGTAATTGTGAACCAGCAGGGATGCCGGCTCGGCATTGCCGCGCCGGTCATAGGCGAGCGCGAAATGGTCGAAGCCGAGGCGCATCGATGCGCGCGCGAGGGCTTCGAAGAGCCCGTCCTCATTCGTCGCCGTGGAAATTTCGAGGGCGAGTTCCTCCATCAAACAAAAATGCTTCACTGTGACCGTCCGGTCGCAGGCACGTTCCCAACCCGTCGATCCCGCGAGCCGCTCCCTGGGTCGCCGGTCCCGGTTCCTCTCCGGCACGGACGACAGATGGGACATTATGCGACTGGTCCCGGCCCTCGGCGAGGCGGGCTTTTGCCCTAACCCCTGCTGCGCGATGGCGATCGCCTCCCGGTCCTAATCGATTGGCCGGAAACGGGAAAGGCGCGGGCCCCGGAAAATTGGCCCCAGATCTGCATCTATATTCCGGTCGCCGGACGCTGCCGCGCGGCGCCGGAAAGAGAGCGAGAGGAAGGCACGGGTCCTGGCGAGCGGATCGAAGGAGGCGGGAGTGGCCCTGCCTCCGGTCCGCCGCGGAGACCTTGCATGACATATCATCCCTTCTTCCCGCCCCGGGCGCTCGCGCGGCCCGGCGACCGTCCGGCCGGCATGTACGCCCCAACCCTGGCGGGGAGGGCGGCGGCATGAAACTTCTGACCCCTGATCTCGCGGCGCGCCTGCGCGCCAACGACGCGGCCCGTCGTGCCGCCGTCGCGCGCGGCGGGCGCGAGCCCGATCCGGCGCCCGTCGTGCGCTTCTTCAACCCGGTCGGGTCGGCGACCTGGCTCGCGACGGAGATGGACGAGGACGGCATATTGTTCGGCCTTGCCGATCTCGGCTTCGGATGCCCCGAGCTCGGCAGTTTCGCGCTGGCCGAGCTCGAAGCGGTCCGGCTGCCGTTCGGCCTCGGCATCGAGCGCGACCTCGGCTTCACGCCGCATCACCCGCTCTCGGTCTATGCCGCGGCGGCTCGCAGCGCGGGCTCGATCCTGCTCGGCGAGCGGAGTTTGCGCGAAGCGGCGGCGCGGATGAGCGGGCGTGGCTGCCGGATTTCCGGGTGCGGATAGGTCCGCCTGCGGCGGCCCCAAAGGGAGAGGAGGGCCGGGTTTTCGTGACGGGCTTGAAAGCCGGGAGAGTGTCTCGCGGCGGCCCGTCATGGAGAATGGCCATGGCCAGAACTGCCGCCAAAATCACCCTCAGCCCGTCGCGCGACATCCCGCTCGACCGGCTGGTCCTGTCGCAGTCCAATGTCCGGCGCGTGAAGGCCGGCGTGTCGATCGATGCGCTGGCCGACGATATCGACCGGCGCGGGCTGCTCCAGAGCCTCAACGTCCGGCCACTGCTGGGCGCCGACGGCCAGGAAACCGGCCGGTACGAGATACCGGCCGGCGGGCGCCGCCACCGCGCGCTGGAACTGCTGGTGAAGCGCAAAAGGCTCGCGAAGGATGCGCCGATCCCCTGCGTCGTGCGCGTCGCCGACAATGACATCCTCGCCGAAGAGGACAGCCTCGCCGAAAACAGCTTTCGCGAGCAGCTTCATCCGCTCGATGAGTTTCGCGCGATGCTGGTGATGGTCGAGAAGGACACCGGGATCGAGGAAATCGCCGCGCACTTCCACACCACTCCGGCCGCGGTGCGCCAGCGGCTCAGGCTTGCAGGTGTCTCGCCGAAGCTCCACACCCTCTATGCCGATGATGCGATGACGCTCGACCAGCTCATGGCGTTCACCGTGTCGGACGATCATGCGCGCCAGGAAGAGCTGTGGGACCAGCTCGAACACAGCTTCAACAAATCGGCGGCCTATATTCGCCAAAAGCTGACCGAGAACAGCGTGCGCGCCGCCGACAAACGGACATGCTTCGTGGGTCTGGGCGCCTATGTCGAAGCCGGTGGCAGCGTCGTTCGCGACCTGTTCGAGGCCGATGGCGGCGGCTGGCTCACCGATCCGGCGCTTCTCGACCGGTTGGTCGATGAGCGGCTGAAGGCGGAAGGCGAGCGTGTCCTGGCCGAAGGCTGGAAATGGGTGACGACCTCGATCGACCTGCCGTGGGACGCCACGCGCGGCCTCCGCGAAATCGACCGCGAGGTGATCCCGATGAGCGACGATGAGCTGGCGCGCGTCGCCGCGCTCGAGGTCGAAGCCGAGGAACTCGACACGGAATGGGCCGATGCGCCGGAGGTTCCGGCCGAGGTCCACGCGCGGCTCGATGCAGTCGAGACCGAGCTCGGCGCGCTTGCGGACCGACCGGAGCTTTTCGACCCTGCCGAAATGGCGATCGCCGGCGCTTTCGTCTCGATCGACCGCGATGGTTCGGTGCGGGTCGAGCGTGGATTCGTGAAGCCCGAGGACGAGCCCGAGACGGAAGCGTCCGAAGACGAAGCGCATTCGGCCGCGGACGGCGATGCCCGGTCCGCCGGTCCAGACGCGGGCGGCGAAGCCGCGGTGTCGGCCGACGCTGGCGAGGACGAGGAGGTGGAGACACTCCGGCCCCTTCCCGATCGGCTCGTGTCGGATCTGACGGCGTGGCGCACGCTCGCGCTTCAGGACGCCTTCGCGCAGGATCCGGCGACCGCCTTCGCTTCGGTTCTCCATGCCCTCGTGCTCGGCTGCTTCTATTCGAGCAGCAGGGAAAGCTGCGTTCAGGTGTCGCCGAACCGCGTCTATTTCACGAACGCGCCCAACAATTTGCGCGATTGCGGTCCGGCACAGGCGATCGATGCGCGGGCCGCCCAATGGAAGGAGCGGCTCCCGCAGTCGGACAAGGAGGTGTGGGACTATCTGCTGACGCTTGATGGCGACGAGCAGACGAAGCTGTTCGCGCATTGTGCGTCGCTCTGCGTCAACGCGCAGGCCGAGATCGTCCCCAAATATGACAATGGCCGCATCTCGGCGCATGGCGTCGCGCGCCGGATCGCGCACAGCCATGTGCTGGCGCAGGCGGTGGGGCTCGATGTACTCGGCGCGGGCTGGCGTCCGACGGCCGACGGCTATTTCCGCAGCGTGACCAAGCCGCGGATCCTCGCCGACATCGCCGAAGCGCGGGGCGACAATTTTGCCCAGATGATCGACCATCTCAAAAAGGCCGACATGGCACGCGAGGCCGAGCGGCTGCTCGAAGACAGCGACTGGCTTCCGGCGCCGCTGCGCACGCCCGGTCTCGAGCCCGCGGTTCCGGCTGCGGCGAATGATGACGCCTTGGACGCGCTTCCGCCGGGTCTCGCCCACGCGCTCGATGACGATGTCGCGGGCGGCGATGCGGTTGCGGCCGAATAGCCGCTGCTGGGCCAGGCAGGCCCGCCCGATCTCAAACTTAAAAAGCCCGGCCGCGTGCCGGGCTTTCCTTCTTCCGGAGAATTGAAATGTCCAATCTTGCCAATCAACTGTCACCGGTGACGATGCCGGGCGCAGACCATGGAGGGCGTCATGGCTGACCGTGTTCCAGTTTCGATTACGATCGGCGGCTATGCCGACCAATCGACCTTCGCCGAGCTTGCGGGCCTGATCGCCATGGAGGGCCTGTCGACCGAATGGGATGGTCCGTCCTTCGAGCCCGGCCATCGCACCGTCGGCGAGGCGGTGTCGCTCTATGCCCATGAGGTTGCCTGGGGCCGGGTCGAAGCCCTCGAAAGCTTCTGTGCCGAGAAGGGGCTGCCTTTTGTTCGCTGGTCGGGGAGCTATCCCGGCGAATGGAGCGCCGAACGGATCGTCTTTCGCGGTGCCGGCTCGATCGATTCCTACATGGTCGACGAATCCGACCGCGTCATGATCGACCACTATCTGGTGAACGAGCGCGGGAGCATCGAGGCGGTCCTCGCCTATTTCGACGCGGCGGCCTTTATCGTGCCGCCGCTGGTGGTCGAGGGCGATCCCCCACCGGTGGATGCGGCTGCTGTGGAGGAGGCGCGTCATGGCTGACTATTTCTCCCAGACGGTCATCCAGCCCGATGTCCCGGTCGCGGCGATGACTGTGCTCGAGCGCAGGATCCTTGGCGAAATCTTCGAGCATGAGGATATGGGCGACGACGTCTATTTCTTCGCGAGCGCGGGTCCGAACGACTTTCTGTTCCTGTCGGTCGATGAGGCGAGGGCGCTGCTTGCGGAAAGCGAGGGTGTTCAAAGCTGCGCAGCCGAATTGGTCGAAAAGGAACTCGGCGAATGCGAAGCGGAGGCGACCGAACTTGAGATCGACATGTCGATGTTCGGCTATGAGACCATCCTCCAGGACATCGTCCGGCGATCGGAGACACTCGATCATTTGCAGGTGATGATGGCCTGGACCTGTTCGAAGATGCGCCCCGACGGCTTCGGCGGCATGGCCATCTTCATCACCGCCGACGACATCGACACGATGTCGACGACGGGCTTCCTCGAGGAGGCGCTTGGCCGGCTTCAGAGCGACCGTCCTACGGGATGATCGATCCAGTGCTGACAAACCGACGGAAAAGCCCGGCTCTGTGCCGGGCTTTTCCTTTTTGGGGAGGTAGGTCCTTGTTTGGGAGGCAGGCGTGTCCGCCTCCCTTTTTCCCACCTCTTCGACCCGTTCAAAGGAGGCAAGCCCATGCCCGAGATTGTCGAAACGACCATATATGGTCTCGAAGAGCTTTCCGAGCCGGCAAAGGACCGGGCCCGTGCATGGTATCGCGAGGGCGGCTTCGATTATGATTGGTACGATACGGTTTTCGACGATTTCGAGCGCATCTGCGACCTTGTCGGCGTCGAACTGGCGACGCAGCGGGTCCGGCTGTTCGGCGGCGGCACGCGCGCGCGAAGCTGCATCTGGTTTTCGGGCTTTGCGAGCCAGGGCGACGGTGCCTGCTTCGAGGGTGTCTATCGTTACGCCAAGGCTGCGCTGAAGAATATCCGCAGCTTTGCGCCGAAAGACGCCGAGCTTCATCGCATCGCGGGCGCGTTGCAGGCGGTCCAGCGCCGCAACTTCTATCGGCTATCGTCGGTCGTCGTGCACCGCGGCCGATATCATCACGAATATAGCATGGCGATCACCGTCGAGCGTGATGACCCGAGGATGCGGGAGATGACTGCGGATGCCGAGGATGAGATTGGCGAAGCGCTGCGCGATCTGGCGCGCTGGCTCTACCGGCAGCTCGAGCGCGAGTTCGATTATCTGAACTCCGATGAAGCCGTCGACGCGGCGATCCTGGCCAATGGCTATGGCTTCACCGAAGCCGGGGAACGCTTTGGCTGAGAGGGAGAGACGGGCCGGAAGGGGATAGCCCCAGGGTTCAGGAGAGAGCGCCTGGCGGCTGCCCTTCAACGCCTCTCCAGGATATTCCCGCCATGCGAACCATTTTGCCCGACGCCGCAGCCGGCGCCGCCCCCATTTCCTCATCTCTTTCCTCACCTGCAGCCACCCCGGCGGCGCGGCTCTTCGATGCGGCCCAGCGCCTGCTTCCGCTGCTTGAGGACGGAACGCCCTTCGACACCGGGCAGATCCGGATCGCGATGACGTCGGCCTACGGCCAGAAGGATGCCGAGGGCGCATGGGACTGGAAGATGGCCTATGACGCGTGCGAGGCGGCGCAGGTCCTGCTGCTGCGCCGCTATGGGCGCGCGCTGGCCGCGCGCAGCCGCTCGCCGCAGCGCCAGCTCGCGATGTGGCAGCGCATCGCGGCGCGTGTCCCGACCCAGACGCGGCGCTCCGAGGAAGGACAGTCCTTCCAGCAATTCTCGACCCCGCTGCCGCTCGCCTTTGTCGCCGCCTTCGCTGCCGCGATCCGGCCCGGCGATTGCGTGCTCGAGCCCTCGGCGGGGACGGGCATGCTCGCCGTGCATGCGGGTCTTGCGGGCGCGACGCTCGCGCTCAACGAATTCGCCGAACTGCGCGCGGGCCTGCTCGAGCTGCTTTTCGCGCCGACACCCGTCAGCCGTCACGATGCCGCGGCGATCGACGACCGGCTCGATCCGGCGGTTGTGCCCGATGTCGTTTTGATCAATCCGCCATTCTCCTCGCTCGTGAATGTCGACCGCAAGATGAAGGGCGCGGCGCTTCGCCATATCGCCTCGGCGCTGGCGCGTCTGAAAGACGGCGGCCGTCTCGTCGCGATCCTCGGCGCCGGCTGCTCACCCGAGGCGCCGGCATGGCGCGACGCCTTCATCCGCTTGCAGGAAAGCGGCACGCTTCGTTTCTCGGCGGCGATCACCGGCCAGGTCTTTTCGCGGCATGGCACGACGATCCCTACCCGCCTCATCGTGATCGACAAGATTCCCGCGGGCGATCCCGCGCAGCTTCTACAAAGCCGCGGTGAAGCGCCCGACCTTTCCACATTGCTCAAATGGGTCGAGGAGGATCTGCCGCCGCGCCCGGCACCGCCCGCTTTGCTCGCCGCAACGACGACGGTCGGGCCGGCCCGTACGGTCGCGAACATTGATCGCGCATGGGCCCCGGCTTCGGCAAAGGCTGCGCTGCCCGCCGATCCCGGCGTCGAGCTTGGCTATGAAATATTGGACTGGATGCCGCCCGAGGGCCAACTCGGCGACACCATCTACGAGCCCTATGCGCTCCAGTCGCTCCTCATTCCCGGCGCGAGGCCGCATCCCACCGCGCTGGTCCAGTCGGCCTCGATGGCATCGGTCGCGCCTCCCAAGCCTGTCTATCGACCGCATCTGCCGGCGCGGCTGGTCAGCGAAGGCATGCTGTCCGACGCGCAGCTCGAATCGATCATCTATGCGGGTGAGGCCCATGCCGGGCATCTCTCGGGCGCGTGGACGGTCGATGCCACCTGGGACGTCGTCGGCGCCGCATCCGATGACGCGGAAGGCGCGGTGCAGTTCCGGCGCGGCTGGTTCCTCGGCGACGGCACCGGCGCGGGCAAGGGCCGCCAGGTCGCGGGCATCATTCTCGACAATTGGTTGAAAGGGCGCCGCCGCGCGCTCTGGATCTCGAAGTCGGACAAGCTGCTCGAAGACGCCCAGCGCGACTGGTCGGCGTTGCAGCAGGAGAAACTGCTCGTCACCCCGCTGTCGCGCTTCCGCCAGGGGGCGCCGGTGAAGCTCGGCGAGGCCATTCTTTTCACCACCTATGCGACATTGCGTTCGCAGGGGCGCGAGGGGAAGGCGAGCCGGATCGAGCAGATCGTCGAATGGCTCGGCCGCGACTTCGATGGCGTCATCATCTTCGACGAGGCCCATGCGATGGCCAACGCCGCGGGCGGCAAGGGTGAGCGCGGCGATCAGAAGCCATCGCAGCAGGGGCGGGCCGGGCTTCGCCTCCAACATGCGCTTCCCGAGGCACGCATCGTCTATGTCTCGGCGACGGGGGCCACCACCGTGCAGAATCTCGCTTATGCCCAGCGCTTGGGTCTCTGGGGCGGCAGCGATTTCCCGTTCGTGTCACGGGCGGATTTCGTCGCGGCGATCGAGGACGGCGGGGTTGCGGCGATGGAAGTGCTCGCGCGCGACTTGAAGGCGCTCGGCCTCTACGCGTCGCGGTCGCTCTCCTTCGACGGCGTCGAATATGAACTGCTCGAACATGCGCTGACGGGCGAGCAACGGCGCATCTACGACAGCTATGCCGCCGCCTTCCAGGTCATCCACAACAATCTCGATGCCGCGATGGAGGCGGCGGGGGTGACGAGCGCCGAACATGGCACGCTCAACGCGCAGGCCAAGTCGGCGGCGCGATCGGCGTTCGAGAGCACCAAGCAGCGCTTTTTCAACCATCTCATCACCGCGATGCAGACGCCGAGCGCGATCGCGAGCATCGCGCGCGATCTCGAGGCGGGCCATGCGGCGGTCGTCCAGATTGTCTCGACCGGCGAGGCCTTGCAGGAGCGGCGGCTCGCCGAGATCCCGGCGGACGAGTGGAACGATGTGTCGGTCGACATCACGCCGCGCGAATATGTGCTCGATTATCTGGCATCGAGCTTCCCGGTCCAGCTGTTCGAACCCTGCACCGACGGCGACGGCAATCTTTCCTCGCGCCCGGCCTATGACGGCGATGGCAATATGATCGTCAGCCGCGAAGCCTGCCGCCGCCGCGATGCGATGATCGAGAAGCTGGCGAGCTTGCCCCCGGTGCCGGGCGCGCTCGACCAGATCGTCCAGCATTTCGGGGCCGACAAGGTGGCCGAGGTGACCGGGCGCTCGCGGCGGATCGTGCCGCGGGTCGGCGATGACGGTGACCTCCGTTTCGCGGTCGAAAACCGGCCTGGCAGCGCCAATATCGGCGAGACCCATGCCTTCATGGACGATGAGAAGCGAATTCTCGTCTTTTCGGAAGCCGGCGGCACCGGGCGGTCCTATCATGCCGACCTTGGCGCGAAGAACCAGCGCCGCCGCATCCATTATCTGCTCGAGGCGGGCTGGAAGGCCGATGCCGCGATCCAGGGGTTCGGACGCACGAACCGCACGAACCAGAAGCAGCCGCCGATGTTCCGCCCGGTATCGACCGACGTGAAGGCGCAGAAGCGCTTCATCTCGACGATCGCGCGGCGGCTCGACACGATGGGCGCGATCACGCGGGGGCAGCGGCAGACGGGCGGCCAGAATATGTTCAGCGCGCACGACAATCTGGAATCCTTCTATGCCCGCGACGCGCTCCGCCAGCTCTACATGCTGATCGTGCGCGGCAAGGTGGAGGGCTGTTCGCTGCTCAGCTTCGAGACCGCAACCGGGCTGTCGCTGCTCGATGCCGAAGGCGGGATTCGCGACGAACTGCCGCCGATCACGACCTTCCTCAACCGCATGCTCGCGCTCACCATCGACCTTCAGAATATATTGTTCGAGGCGTTCGAGGCGCTCCTCATCGCGCGGATCGAGGCGGCGGTGGCGGCGGGCAGCTATGAGGTCGGTCTCGAAACGCTGCGCGCCGAGAGTTTCGTCGTCACCGATCGCCGGACGATCTACACCCATCCCGGCACCGGCGCCGAGACCCAGCTTCTGACCATCGACCGGAGGGACCGCGTCGTCCCGCTCTCGCTCGGCAAGGCGCTCGATCTCGCACGGACCGAGGACGCGGCGTTGCTGGTGAACGGGCGTTCGGGCCGGGCAGCGGTCAAGCTGCGCGCGCGCAGCCTCATCGACGACGAGGGTGCGGTGCATCGCCGTTTCCGCCTGATCCGCCCGATGGAGACAGTGCTGATCCTCGCCGAGCAGTTCGGGGCGAGCCACTGGACTATCGTCGATGCGGAGGCGTTTACCGCGGCGTGGGAAGCCGAACTTGGAGAGCTTCCCGACTATGAGACCGGAACACTGCACATGGTCTCGGGGCTCCTGTTGCCGATCTGGCGCAGCCTGCCGAACGAGTCGACGCGGGTCTACCGGCTGCAAACCGATGCGGGCGAGCGCGTCATCGGCCGCCGCGTATCGCCCGCATGGGCCGCGCGGATCGTCGATGACGGGCCGCCGAAGCTGTCGGCCGAACAAGCCTGGTCGACGCTGCTTGCGGGCGAAGCCGTCCTTCACCTCGCTGAGGGTCAGCGCGTCGCGCGCGTCCGCTCGATGAACGATTGGCGGATCGAGCTCACCGGTTTCAACGATCTGGGGATCGAGCGCCTCAAGGCATTTGGCTTGATTTCGGAGATCGTCTCGTGGAAATTGAAGCTCTACGTGCCGGCAGGGGCTGCTGGCGCCGATGTGTTCGCGAAGCTCGTCGATCGGTTTCCGATTGAACGGGTCAGCGACCGCAAGGCCGCCTGAAGGAGCCCCGCATGGAAAGTCCAGCCCGTGAACTCGCGCGCCGTCTCGGTGAAAATGCCGAGGCGGTGTGCCGTCACTATCTCTCGAACGGTCGCCGTGAAGGCCATTATTGGCTGGTCGGCGATGTGCATAATGCGCCGGGGCGAAGTCTTTATGTCCGTCTCAGCGGTGACGACGGCAAGCCGCGCGCTGGAAAATGGACCGATGCGGCGACCGGCGACCATGGCGACTTGCTCGACATCATCGCCGCGAGCTGCACGCATATGAGCCTCGGCGAAACGCTTGCCGAGGCGCGGCGCTTCCTGAGCCTGCCTCCGCCTGACCTGGTGAAGCGCAACCCGCGTCCGCGGCGGGCGAGCCCGGGAAGCAGGGAGGCGGCCGCGCGGCTTTGGGCGGCTTCGAAACCCATCGCCGGGACGCTGGTGCCAATCTATCTCGCGGGCCGCGCTCTTCGGCGGGGCGGGGATTTGCCGGCGCTGCGATATCATCCGCATTGCTATTATCGCCGGTCCGAAGAGGATGCCCCATCGGTCAAGCCGGCATTCCCGGCGATAATCGCCGCTGTCACCGATTTGGACGGCTCGCTCATGGGCGTCCATCGCACCTGGCTCGATCCGGCACGGCCGGCCAAGGCGCCGGTGGCCTATCCGCGGCGCGCGATGGGACATCTTTTGGGGCATGGCGTTCGCTTCGGGCTGGCGGGAGAGGTCATGGCTTTCGGTGAGGGCATCGAGACCATGCTGTCATTGCGCGAGGTCGCGCCATCGCTGCCGCTCGTCGCCGGCCTCTCGGCGGCGCATCTCGCGGCGCTCCTGTTTCCGACAGGCTTGCGGCGCCTCTACGTCGCGCGCGACGATGATCCCGCGGGGCGCGCCGCTTGGGCCGCGCTGAACGAACGCGCCTTGCCGCTGGGCATCGCGGTCCACGCGCTTGAGCCGCAGCGCGACGATTTCAATACCGATCTCCGCCGCGTCGGCCCGGCGCGGCTGGCAGAAGGGCTGCGGTCGCAGTTGACGCCTGTCGATGCGGGGAGATTTCTTGGACGATGATGCCTGACAAAAACCGTTCGGCTTGGAGCCCGGACGCTATCGTGCCCTTTTACGTATCGAGGCTCTTCTTTTCATAGATGGTCGTGATGGCCGTGCCGTCCCACATATAGCAGAGATGCCGTTCCTGCCGGCAATTGGACAGGAGGCGCGGCCGGAAGGCGGCGGCGCATTCGCCGCCGGGATGGCGGACGCTCTGGTAGCGGATACCGTCCGAACCCGCATCGCGGAGCTCCGCCCCGAGCCCTTGCGCATGGATATAGCTGTCCGGATCGTAGAGATGCGCATGGCTGTCCGCGAGACCGCGAATGTCGTGGAGACTGGCCTCAAGGTCGATGGCATAGACGCGCATGTCGATCTCCTGGGCAGGCTCGTCGGTCGCGGTGAGGAATCTGGTGCGGTGATGCCGCGTTTCGGCGATCGCGGTGTCGAGCGTGTGGCCGGCGTAGAAGACGCCGAAGCTGCCGTCGGTAAAACGGCTGCCCTCGGGATTGAGATGGGTGAAGGCCGCCATGATCGGTGTCGTGCCGGGGCCCGAAACACGGTCCTCGGGCGGCACCAGCGCGAGTATGCCGACTTCGTCGCGGAGGCGATCGTTGGTCATCGCCTCGATCTGGAAGACCGCCTCGAGATCGTCCGGATCGGCGACCTTCTCGAACAGGCCGATCGGCGGGAAGCGGCTGGGGATGATGCGGTAGCAGGGCGACCAGCTCGTCGCCGTGACCGGAATGTCGAGCGGCATGGGCTTAGCCGCGCTGCCCGTCGATATATTGCCGCACGACATAAAGGTCCGAGACATTGCCCGACACCATCCGGTCGAGGGCGGACTTGCCGGCGAAGCTCTTCGCCTTGTTCGGCTTGCGGACCCACTCGTCCGCGGTCTGCGGCACGAGAATCTGCAAGCCTTTGTAGATGCCCATGACATAGGAAATCCGCTCGAGCGCATCCTTCGAAAGCGCCGCGACCTCGCCGCGTTTCCAATTATGCAGCGTCGAACGGCTGTCGAGCCCGAGGACCGCCATCTGCTCGCTTTCGCTGAGCTTCCACGCCTCGGCGATGTTGAAAAAGGTGCGCAGCGCCGGGCCGGTAAGATCCTTCCGGTCGATCGTCTTCGCTACGGCTGTTGCCATGTCGGGCTCCTTTCATGGTCCATATGTTCCGTTATTGTGCTAAAGTCAATATTTATACCGAATAGGAACATTCTTGGCCATGAGATCCCAGCCGCAGCGATGGCGATGTCCGAAAAACATATAGGAATTTCGGACACATTCGATCTCGCCGTATCGCTTTGCCGAGTATCTGGCCGTGCGCGCAGGCGAAACTCCTAATGGCGCGGCACCCATCACATTCTGCGTGCGCAGGGCCGCAGCGGCACGAGCGGCTCGCCATATCCGGATGGAGGTACAGGGCTTTTGCTATCTTCTTCCGGAAAGCTGCACCTCCGGCCTTCGCTGGAGGGCGACTGCGGCAGCGCGCGCGGGCCTCGCAATGGCTTGGCGTGCGGCTATTTTCCGCCGGGGCTCTGCCCCTTTGCATCGCGAGGCAAAATAGCCTTCGCCCGCCATCCTTCGCTGCGCTTCGGCCGCCCGGGCTCTGCCCGTGCGGTGCGGACCCGCACCCGCCGCCGCGGAGGCGTCGCCGCGAAGGCCGCGAGAGGCGCGGCCGCCAGATGCGAGAGATGACATGACCGACCTGTCCGACCTTCCCGAACACGGCGAACCGCATGAACCCGGCGCCAGCGCTTATCTTCTTCAGGAAATGCAGCTTTATGGTCACCGTCCCTATGACGACGAGCCCGATGGCAGGCCGCTTCCCGACGACCGGCTCGCCGGCGGTGCCGTCGCCGACATCTTCGACGCAATGGCGGGTTGCCTTGTCGATACCCGCATCGAGCCCGATCTCGAAGACCTGCTCTGGAACATCGTCAATATCTTTCACCGAGCCGGCGAGCGGATCGAACGCGACCTCGATCGCAATGAGCAGGCGCAGCGCGAGCAGCAGCGCGAGCAGGACGGCAGCGAAATCCGCTCGGTCGAACTCGAGCGCAAGATCGCGGAAGGCATCACGATGATCGAGCGCCGCGATACGATGGAATTTTTCCGCGAATGCGCCGCCGAGCAGTTCCGCCTTCATGTCCGCAAGGCGTGGATGCCGCGCACTGGATCGCGCGCGCAGCACAAGACCTTGACCGCCTCGATGATCGACAGCCGCGATTTTCTCGACAAGAGGCTGCGCGAAAAGGCCGCAGCATTGATCCCCGAAGGCACCCGTGTCGCCTTCAGCGGTGGTCCCGGCTGCAACGATCACCAGCATATCTGGGCTGCGCTCGACCGTATCCACGCCCGCCACCCCGACATGGTGCTCATGCATGGCGCCACCCCCACCGGGGCCGAACGTGCCGCCGCCTGCTGGGCCGACACCCGCCGCGTGCCTCAGGTCGCTTTCCGGCCTGACTGGAACCGCCACAAGAAGGCCGCGCCCTTCAAGCGCAACGACCGGATGATCGACGCGATGCCTGCCGGGCTGGTCGTCTTCTCGGGCACCGGCATCCAGGACAATCTCGTCGACAAGGCGCGCGCGTTCGGCATCCCCGTCTGGGATTTTCGCGTGCCGCCCGAAACTTGACGGCAAATTTGACTGCAACACCGCTTGCCATCGGGCGAGCGGACTTACAGGGTGAGAATAGTTATGCGAACCGATGTCGATCATCTACCGGCGAACAAGCAGCGCGAGCTCGAGCGCGTGAAGGCGATCATCTTCGAGGAATTCGAGGATGCGATCGCACTCGCGACGATGAGCTGGAAGAAGAAGGGCCGGATCGAAAAGCTGATCCTTTACGGCAGCTATGCGCGTGGCGGCTGGGTCGATGAGCCCCATACCGCCAAGGGCTATCGTTCGGATTTCGACCTGCTCATCATCGTCAACGACAAGCGCCTGACCGAGCGGGTCGATTTCTGGCTGAAGCTCGAGGACCGGCTCATCCGCGAACTGGCGATCGACAAGACGCTGCACACGCCGGTCAATTTCATCGTCCACACCTTGCAGGAGGTGAACGACGGGCTCGCGCACGGGCGCTATTTCTTCATGGATGTCGCGAAGGACGGGATCGCGCTCTACGCATATGACGACAAAGAGCTGCACAAGCCGAAGCCGAAGACGCCCGAGCAGGCGCTGGCGATGGCGCAGGAATATTTCGAAGAGTGGATTCCCGGCGCGGCAGAGTTTTTAGAGGGATATAAGTTCTACATCGGTCGACGGAGTTACAAAAAGGCCGCATTCCTGCTGCATCAAAGCACCGAAAGTCTCTATCATGGCGTTCTGCTCGTCTGCACCTTCTATACGCCCTACGTTCACAATCTAGGTTTCTTGCGAACGCAGGCCGAGCGCATCGACATGCGTATCGTCAATGCTTGGCCACGCGAGACGCGTGCTGAGCGAGCCCGCTTCGAGAAGCTGAAGGAAGCCTATGTGAAGGCGCGCTATTCGAAGCATTATCGCATCACCGAGGAAGAGCTTCTCTGGCTCGGCAACTGCGTCGAGGAACTGGGACGCGCAGTCCATGCGATCTGCTCCGAGCGCATCGCGGAGCTCGAGGAGCGGTGCCGCCCGGCTCGATCGCCGGGCTAGTCGGCGGTGCTTTCCGCCTTTCGCAAGGCGTCGGCGATCATCGCGGCGAGCGATTCCTCGGCCTGGATGCGGGCGACATGGTCTTTTGAGTCCAAGTCGCGGCGGACCCATTGCGGAACCCGTTCGACAGCGCGCAGGACGATGCTGGTCAGTTCATCGGTCATGCGGGCGCTATATCGGAACGTGCCGGACTGGCAATCGCCAACGGTTAGGTGAGGCGATTGTGTCCTGGCTTAATCCTTGCCCAGGAACCGCTTGAAACGCTCGCGGCCTTCGACCGTCTGCACCGCGACGTCGGCGTTCGTGCATTCGTCGCCGCGCGTCGAGCCGGCTCGGCAGTCGGCGACGACCTTTCGCGCCTCGTCGAGATTCGCCTCGAAATATTGGGTGCTGCGCGGCTCGCTTTGGCCGCAGGCGGACAGGATCAACCCGAGTGACAGGATAGCGGAATGTCGCAAATTCATTCTCCAGCCAGAAAATGGGAAGGAGAATATACCCGCCAAGACCTTGGGCGAAAGGCGAACTGGAACCAGATCTGGTTCTATTTCCCCAGGTCGATCAGTCTCTTGGCCCGCCCTTCCTATGCCGCCTGCGCTTCATAGCCGGCTTCGCGGATCGCCGCGATGAGCGACGCGCTGTCCGCGCTGGTCTCGACGCTGACCTGTCTTTCGGGAATGTCGGTTTCCACCGTGGCCGCGGTATCGATGCCCTGGATCGCCTTGGTGATCGAGCGCGCGCAGCCGCCGCATGTCATCCCGGGGATATTGAAACGGATAGTCATAGTGCCTCCAAACTTCGATTGAAGCTCGAAGATGGGGCTTGCCATCGTGACAAGGTCAATGCCCCCGAAGTGCATTTTCTTCCTCTTGACCTTCCCATCGTTGGAAGCCCCACATTCCGGTCGAACGAGCAAATCCGGAGAAAAATATGATGTCCGATGTTATCGAGTTGAGGCGGAAGCGCGATGTTCCCACCACCGGGCCGGAGCGTCTGAGCGTCGCCGTCGCCGGCATGACCTGCGCCTCCTGCGTCGGCCATGTCGAAAAGGCGATCGGCAAGCTGCCGGGCGTAACCGGGGTCGCCGTCAATCTGGCGACCAACCGCGCCGACGTGACATTCGCTGGAGCGTCCGATCCCGGTGCCGTCGTGCAAGCAGTCGAGCGCGCCGGCTATGAGGTGCCCGAGGCCGATGTGGAAATCGGCGTCGCGGGCATGACCTGCGCCTCATGCGTCGGGCATGTCGAAAAGGCACTGTCCAAGGTGCCGGGGGTCAGCAGCGCCACCGTCAATCTGGCGACCGAAAAGGCCAGCATTCGTTATCGCGCCAGCATCGCGTCGCTGGAAGATCTGGAGGCGGCGATCCGTGGCGCCGGCTATGAACCGCGCCGGATTGAGAGCGACAGCACATCGTCCGACCAGGAAGCTTCGGCGCGCGAGCAGGAATTAGGCAGCCTGCGCCGTTCGCTGTTTCTCGCGGCGGTGTTGGCACTGCCGGTGTTCATCCTCGAGATGGGCTCGCACCTCATCCCCGCCGTCCATGATTTCGTCATGGGTACGATCGGGATGCAGACGAGCTGGCTGATCCAGTTCGTCCTCACCACATTGGTGCTCTTCGGGCCCGGGCTGCGCTTTTTCCAGAAGGGCATTCCCGCGATCTTGCGCGGCACCCCCGACATGAACTCGCTCGTCACTTTGGGGACGAGCGCCGCCTGGGGCTATTCGCTCGTCGCGACCTTTGCCCCCGGCGTCCTGCCGCCCGGCACCGCCAATGTCTATTATGAAGCGGCGGCGGTGATCGTCGCGCTGATCCTGCTCGGTCGTTATCTCGAGGCCAAGGCCAAGGGCCGGACGTCGGAGGCGATCAAGCGGCTGGTCGGGCTTCAGGCGAAAACCGCCCGCGTCATGCGCGATGGCACGGCGCTGGAAGTCGCGCTCGCCGATGTCCGGACCGGCGATATCGTCCAGGTGCGCCCGGGCGAACGCGTGCCGGTCGATGGCGAAGTCGTCGACGGAAATTCCTATGTCGACGAGTCGATGATCACCGGCGAGCCGGTTCCGGTCGCCAAGGCGGCAGGCGCAGCCGTCGTCGGCGGCACGATCAACAAGACCGGCGCCTTCACCTTCCGCGCGACCAAGGTCGGCGCTGACACAGTGCTGGCGCAGATCATTCGCATGGTCGAGCAGGCGCAAGGGTCGAAGCTGCCGATCCAGGCAATGGTCGACAAGGTGACCGCCTGGTTCGTCCCCGCGGTGATGGGGATCGCGGGACTGACCTTCCTCGTCTGGCTCATCTTCGGCCCCGATCCGGCGCTGACCTTCGCCTTGGTGAATGCGGTCGCGGTGCTGATTACCGCCTGCCCATGCGCGATGGGGCTCGCGACCCCGACATCGATCATGGTGGGAACCGGGCGCGCCGCCGAACTGGGGGTGCTGTTCCGCAAGGGCGAAGCGCTCCAGACGCTGCGCGACGTGACCGTCATCGCGCTCGACAAGACCGGTACGCTGACCAAGGGGCGACCCGAACTGACCGACCTTGAACCGGCCGCAGGCTTCGGGCGCGACGAAGTGCTTGCCTTGGTCGCGAGCGTCGAAAGCCAGTCCGAGCATCCGATCGCCGAAGCCATCGTGGCGGCCGCGAACGCGCGGGGTCTTGATGTTTCATCGCCCGAGGCGTTCGAAGCCATTCCCGGTTACGGCGTATCGGCAAGGGTTGGCGGCCGCGAGGCGCAGGTCGGTGCCGACCGCTTCATGACCAGGCTGGGACATGATGTCTCGGCCTTTGCTGCTAAGGCCCGCGAACTCGGGGCGATGGGCCGAACGCCGCTCTATGCCGCGATCGATGGCAAGCTCGCCGCGGTGATCGCGGTCGCCGATCCGGTCAAGGACACGACGCCCGAGGCGATCCGGGCACTCCACGCCCTCGGGCTCAAGGTCGCGATGATCACCGGCGACAATCAGGCGACGGCCGATGCCGTCGCGCGCACGCTCGGGATCGACGAAGTCGTCGGCGAAGTGCTGCCAGACGGCAAGGTCGATGCGATGAACCGGCTGCGTGCTGGCGGCCGCAAGGTTGCGTTCGTCGGCGACGGCATCAACGACGCCCCCGCGCTTGCCGAGGCCGACGTCGGCCTGGCGATCGGCACCGGCACCGATGTCGCGATCGAGTCCGCCGACGTCGTGCTGATGTCGGGTGACCTGCGCGGAGTGGTCAATGCGATCGCGCTGTCGAAGGCGACGATCCGCAACATCCAGCAGAACCTCTTCTGGGCATTCGGCTATAATGCGGCGCTGATTCCCGTCGCCGCGGGGGCGCTCTATCCGCTGAATGGTACGTTGCTGTCGCCGGTGTTCGCCGCCGGCGCGATGGCGTTGTCGAGCGTCTTCGTGCTAAGCAACGCACTCAGGTTGAAGACCTTCCGGCCGGTGATCGCTGCCGACAAGGGAAAAGAAGGAGAGGCGGCATGAACATCGGCCGCGCCGCGAAAATATCGGGCGTCTCTCCAAAGATGATCCGCTATTACGAACAGACGGGTCTCATCCCCAAGGCTGCGCGTCAGGACTCGGGTTACCGCGACTATGACGACGCCGACGTGCACCGCCTGCGCTTCATTCGGCGCGCGCGCGATCTCGGCTTTACCGTGGAGCAGATCGGCGAGCTGCTGGGCCTCTGGTCCGACCGAAGCCGCGCCAGCGCCGACGTCAAGGCATTTGCGCTCGGGCATATCGATCGGCTCAAAAAGAAAGTGGCTGAAATCGAGGCTATGGTCCGCACACTCGAAACGCTTGCGGATCACTGCCACGGCGACGACCGGCCCGATTGCCCGATTATCGAAGGGTTGGCGGAAGAGGGCGGTGCGACGCCGCATCTTGAACCGCGCCAACCCCGACGCTTCGGTAGGTCCGGCGGGCAATAGGTGCGGCGGCAAAAACCAGTCGGCTGAAACTGACGCGCTGACGCAGCTTTAGAATTCCGTTAGCCCTTCTCGGGCGCAAATCAGACCGCTTTGCGCCTGATGTCGGTCGTTACTCCTCCAACGCTAAGTCCGGAAAAGCGGACATCAAATGTTCGGTGCTAGTTCGGCTTTGATTGCTGACGCGCGAGCTCTTTCCGAGGTCATATCGTATCCTCCCTCCAAACCAGCGGAACCGACCGTAGATTTTGTAGGGCACTCGTTGGCGCTTGCATGTCGGAATTTCCGACATTATAAGAGGGCAATGTAGAGAAATCGTGTGAGGTTCGAATGGCGACTATTGCTCCCCCCGTTCCGACGATTACCGCCTTTCCGAAGAACGATGTCATCAAGGCATTGGTCGACGAATTGCTTGAGGTCGCCCGCACTGAGGCACAATTGCGAGGCATCTCGCTTCCGCAGGATGAAGCTGGCGCCAGGAATGCGCCGGTGCCCCTCGATTCTCTCTCGATAGTCGACACGCTGTGTGCGATCGAGGCGGTGATCGGCTTCGAGTTGCGCGACAATATCGTTCAGACCGGCGGCTATGTCTCGGTCGAGGACGCGCTCGGGCATCTGGTGCCCCGTATCGAAAAGGTCTGGATCAAGAAGAAGGGAGTCAAGCCGTGACACAATTGTCGCTGGGGCAGTCGGCCGATGACGAGGCTGAGCGGCGCCGGCTGGGCGACCGATTGCGCGAAGCGCGGAAATATCTGGGCCTGAAGCAGGACGAGGTGGCTAGCTATCTCAAGATACCGCGCACGGCTTTGACGGACATCGAGAGCGGTCAACGTCGTGTGGAGGCGATCGAACTCACGCGCCTCGCCAAGCTCTATCGACAGTCCGTTGCCTATTTCACCGGCGAGGACGAGGCGTCGGCGAGCTTACCGGCCGATGTCGCCCATCTAGCGCGGCGCGTCGTCGACCTGTCGATTGAGGATCGCGCCGAACTTGGCCGCTTTGCCGAATATCTGAGGGCGCGATCGTCGGGCAAGGCGGCCTGAGCCGTGGCGCGCGACTATACCAGCGCTGTCCGGGCAGGCGTGATGGCGGCGGGCCGCCTTCATCGCCAGCTAGGCACCCAAGCTCTGATCGAACAACATGGCGGCAACGTGGATGTGTTTGGCGCGATCCATGCGCTCGACCTGCCGCTGCTGTTGCGCCCGCTCAAGGGCCTGCTCGGAGCCTATCTCAGTGAACCGGCACCCGGCGTGCTGGTGACGACCGAACGGCCGATGAGTATTCAGCGTTTTACTGCCGCGCATGAGCTGGGACATTTCTCGATGCGGCACGAACCGAGCCTCGACGACGAGAGCATTCTGCGCCGAATGCCGATGAGCCCGGAACCTGGGAACCAGTTCCAGGAAACCGAGGCGGATGCGTTCGCGATCGCCTTCATGATGCCCAAATGGCTCATCGCCCAGCATTGCGCACGGCAGGGCTGGACCGTCGCCGACCTCCGCCGACCAAATGTCGCTTATCAGCTCTCGCTGCGCATCGGCGCCAGCTACGAGGCGACCTGCCGTACATTGGTCCGCTACGATCTCATCTCAGATACGATCATGCGCGAGCTTCTCGACACCAAGCCCCGGAGCCTTAAGGTGGATTTGCTCAAGGATTATCGCCCCGAAAATTATCGAGGCGATGTCTGGCTGCTTACCGAGCACGACCAAGGCGTGCGCCTCGACGGCAGTCGCAATGATCTGTTCGTGCTGCGTCTCAAGGAGCATAGCGGCGGTGGCTATCTTTGGGATCTCGACCAGCTGATCGCGAGCGGCTTTGCCGTGGTGCGCGATGAGCGCGAAGCGTTCGATGCCGAAGCGATCGGTGGGCCGGTCGTTCGCCGTGTCACCGCAGCAGCTGAAGCAGCAGGGCGCGGTCGCATGTCGCTCAACGAACGGCGTCCTTGGCAGCCAGCGGCCGCGCATGCCAACTTTACGATCGACTTCGATCTTACCGGCCCGGAGCAGGAAGGCCTTTCCCGCGCCGAACGGCGTCATCTCCTTGAGGCGGCCTAACAAGCATGATCGCAATCAAGACTGATCTTCGGCACCTGCTCGGGCCGGTGCGCGATCAGGGCGCGCGGCCGACTTGCCTCGCCTTCGCCGCGAGCGATGGACACGCCGCTTTGCGCGATGGTACGCCGCTCTCTTGCGAATATGCCTATTTCCATGCCCAGCGCCGCGGCCGCCGCGCAGCCGATCAGGGCGCAACGCTATCCACGATGCTTGATGCGCTGCGGCTAGACGGACAGCCTGCCGAAAGCGGGTGGCCCTATCTCGACATCGTGCCGGGCGATCAGTGGGCGCCGCCCGCCATGGCCGGACCGTGCTTCGGTCGGAAAGGCGGTACTGCCACTCTCGATTTCTCTTCGATTCTGGCTTCACTCGATGCCAACCGACCAGTGCTTCTGCTGTCCACCTTGTCGGCCTCTTTTTTCCAGCCGACCGGCGAGGGATTGGTCGATCCAGCGAATGACGAGATGCCCGATGCCAGCCTGCGCCACGCGATCCTCGCGGTTGGCCATGGCCTTGCCGACGGGCAGAGCGCGATTTTGGTGCGCAACAGCTGGGGTGTCGGCTGGGGCGTTGCAGGCCATGCTTGGCTCACCGAGAAGTTCCTGAAGCCGCGCTTGTTCGCGACGGCGATCCTAACGGAAGAGATCGATGTACCTTCCCATTCCGCCGCAGCCTGATTGCGTATCCGCCTGGCGTGAAGCCGTCGCGCTCGTTGATGCCCGGCCAGGCCATCACGATTTCAATGTCGTCATCGACGTGGCTAATCCGCTCGCGCGGGCCAGCCTCGCCGATCCGGTGGTCTCAGCCGTCGACGAATTTTTCAGCAAGCACGGCGCCAAGCGCATCGAGACCGTTGCCAACACGATCTTCCCGGCCGCCCTCTATCACCGATACGGATCGCCGCTCTTCTTCGACCGCTTCCGAGACAATGTCTTGCCGAAGGTGCGCAACAAAGGTGATCGGTGGTCGGGCTACTATTTCGAGCGGATGATGCAGCTGCCACAGCTCAAAGGCGAACCGATCAACCAGCTGACGGACATCATCCGCCGCCTCAAGGATCCATCGATCAGCGCGCTCAACAAGTTCGAACTTAGCGTGTTCGATCCCGCGCGCGACGTCGATGATTCACCCTATGGCGGCCAGTGCCTCAGCTTCGCGAGCTTCAAGCCGATCGGCGACGGCAGCAACCGGAGGCTGGCGCTGACCGCGATGTACCGGAACCACTATTATATCGAAAAGCTGCTCGGCAATCTGATCGGTCTCGGCCGATTGATGGCATTCGTCGCCGCCGAAGCGGGGATCGCGCCAGGGCCGCTGACGATCCTGTCCACTCATGCAACAATCGACACTGACAAATGGAACCGGACCGACATCAAGGCGCTGCTTGCGGCCTGCGATCAGGCCAATGCGCAGGTCGCAGCGGCCGCATAGCGCGGTTCGAGCGGAAGTTCAGGCGCGCGAGGGGTGTTGGCGATGCCGTACAGGTCGAACATACCATCGATAAACTCGCGCTGACCGCCATAGCTCGGATGACGGATAGCGGTGGTCGGAATGTCGAGCCCGTCGAGCGCCAGATGGGCGTCGCGGCCAATCGCGATGATCCGCTTGGGTTGAAGCATCGACACCAGCGCCTGCAACAGGGGCCAAGTCGCTTCGCGCTCGGCGCGCGTGTGGCAGCGATTGGACATTGGATCGTCCGCTTCGTGCGGATGGAAGGGAAACACGTTCCAGAGCATCACCGGCTGGCCGATCCGGCTCAGCACCTGCCAGACGATCGCGGCCGTGCGCTCGGCGATCGCCGGTCCCTCGGTGGCGCGCTCCAGCGCTATGCCGCCCATCAGCGCGGCGGCATGGGTCAGATGCACCTCGTCGGTGAGCGGCACGCCGGTCCTGCGGCCGCCGCGATAGCCAAGGTCGCGGGCGATCCAGATCGTCTCCACGCGCGCGTCGAGCGCGGCAGCGATTACACCCTCCAGATTGGCCCGGCGTCGGGCGGCCGCATCGCGACGATCATGGATCGAGCATCGATCGCGCCATGGATTGAAGACCGAGGGCAGGTCAGCAGCCGCGAGCGCCGTTACAAAGCTTTTGGGGGTCATCACGGCAACTCCTTGATACGCAAGCGGCGGCGGGCGAAATCGATACCGATTCGCGCCCGTCGGTTCTTCTGGAGGAAACGAAAAGCCGCGTAGCCTTGGAGAATTGCCTCCTCCCAGAGCCATAGCGGGCAGCGGTCAGCCTCGTAGCCGGCGACGAATTGGCGAACATGTTTGAGCATGTCCAGCGGAAGTCCACCTGGCTTCACGCCTTCGAAGAAATTGAGCTGCTGGGCCTGTCCGAATAGCCAAGACGTTACCCCTTCCTCGATCAGTATAGCCCGAGCACCATCCTCGGCGTCGTCCAGCTTGGGGTCGCTCTTTCGCTTGAGTCGGAGCAACGCACGAATGACAGGCGACCAGCCTAGCACCGCGACATAGGCATAGTGGAAGACGTCGTGGAACCGATAATCGTCCGGTTCCATGGCGTTATCGGTCAGCCGATCCCCGACATATACGCCGCGCGAGCGCTGGTAGACATAGACTTGCCCGCGCACCGTGCGCTCATAAACGTCGACTTCCATCGTCCGCGGAAGTTGTTCCTCGGCATCGTTACTCTCGTCGAACGCTGGAGGATATTGCCGTTCGCGGGGCCAGCGGTCGAATATCTTCTGGAGATTCTTGATGGCGGCCCCTTCCAGCGTAACGCCGGAATCAGTGGCGGCTTGGATCAAACGGCGCATGATCGCCACCATACTCTGGGCCACGGCTGCGCGGTGGCCCGGCTGACCGGCGCCGTCGATGTCGCGGGCCAGGAGTCCGACCTCGCCTGCCAGTCCCAGCAGCCCATGCTCGAACTTCGGCATCGGTGCCTTGGCGAGCGGCATATGCGCTGGTTGCAGCGCGTGCAAACTGAGGGCGGCATTGGCCCCGGCGCGGTAGACGCCGTCGGCGACCAGCGCGGCGGCTGCGATGTCGCTCAGCGCTAGCCGATGTCGGCGCGCAACCGCGGCGAGATACCAGAGCACATCGCCAATCTCCTCGGCGACCGCCTCGGCGTAGCCCAGATAGGACGCGGCATCTCGCTGCTTCTTCTTGGCTTCGGCGAGTAGGCTGCCGGTTTCGCCGACCAGACCCAGCATCGTAAAGCCGATCGTCCCTGGACCCTTGCGTTGATCGGTCCGCGCTGCCTCGCGAACATATTGATCGATGGTCAACGCTTCGAAGTCGTCGGCCATTAGCTGCGTTTCCGTCGATCGGTGATCGCGCCCTCCGGCACTGTCACGCCGTAGGCTGCCAACGCCCTCAGTACGACCATACGGAGCGGCTCACGGGTATCAAGCGCACGCTGACCGAGATCGCGTTTGGTCGCCGCAGGGACTTGAATTTGGAGATGCTCGTCATCGCCACCGCCCGTCGTTTCGTCAAATTTCATGAAACTATAAAATCATATTTTCATGAAATTTGGAAGCAATGCTTTTCATCGAGATGTTGAGACCGCCCTTGGGGCGTTACAGTTTGGAGAGCCGAGGCAGCGCGGCGCTTGAGCAACTGAGCGAGTGTCGGCTTCTTGGGATCAACAGCCCGAAAGCCGTCGGTCCGCAATTGATGACGTGGACGGCTCTCCAACTCCCCGCGGTATGATCTGCGGGATGAGCTGGAGGAGAGCAACGATGGAGAAGATTGCGACGATCGGGTTGGACATCGCGAAGTCGGTGTTTCAGGTTCACGGTATTGATGCCGCAGGCGAAGTCGTGGTGCGCACCCGATTGCTACCGAGCGGGCGTCAGATGAAGATCTCGGTTTTCCTGAAAGGAAGAACTCTCCTGGGTCGCAAGGCGCGGAAAGCTTCGCGAACAGATCGATGATTGTACGGCAGCGCCAAAAGATCGTTAGTCGGATGGAGTAGCCCGTTACCTTGTGCGGATCATCGAAGGCTGCGAAACGTGATCGACCAGCGCGGGGTCGGCATCGCCGCAATGCTGTGTTCCCACTCGTCGCGAATCTCGCCCTGCATATGATAGATCGAGCGTGGCGCGAGTTCGGCCGTGCGGCGCTCGAACCGGTCGGCGCATCTACGACGATAGCGCATGGTGGCCGTCGATCCGAGCGACACGCCGATCACATTCTCGAAGACCGGGCGATCTTTGTGCCAGCCGATCCCGGCACCGATCCCGTATTGGATGAGGAGCGCCTGCTCGAGAGCGGTGTTTGGGAGACCGGCAAAGTCTGCGGCGCGTTCGCGGAGCGGTTCGAGCCACGCGGGAATGGGGTCGCCCGGCGCAAAGCGGCCTGTCTGGAAATCGTAGGTCCAGCCGAACGAGCGGGTAAGCCGCTTTCCTTCCCATAGTTGGAACTGGAACGGGGTAAGATTTGCCGCTTCGACAAGGGCGATCAGACTTTGCTCCTCACCGGGAGCGACGAAGTCATTGCAGTAGCTAAGACCGGCAGGAAGCGACGTGCCGAACAGATCGGCTTGGCGCCCGGGCATGGTGCGATCCAAGCTTTGCGTTGTCACAGTGGCAGATCGGCTTGCGCGCGAAGAGGCTCGACGAAAAACGTGTGGCGCGGCGGCTCTTCGAACAGCACCTCGTTGGGCTGCGTGCCATCGAGCCAGTGCATGACGTTGCGCCGCTCGACGATAACGCCGTGCCGCGTCTGGTAGGGAAGCACGTCCGCGCCGGCCGGGATGGTGAGGATCCGGTAGGAGAGCGGCCAGTCGGCAAGCGGGGGATCCCAGATGGCGGCAAGATAAAAGAAATTACCGCTGTCGAGCGTGACCCTGTACCTGTGGTCGCCGGTGCCCATGCGGAACTCAGACGCCGGGATCAGGCAGCGGCGCTTCGGAAAGACGCGGCCTTCGGAGCGGACGAAGCGGAAATTGACGCCGTCCGAGAAACGCGGATCGCTTCCCCAGACCGCCTCGACCATTTCGACCTCATTTTCATCCTCGGGATTGCGCCTTATGAGCGCACGTCGTCCGCCGTCCGGGGCATCGGGATCGAAAGGGGTTGGCGCTATTCCCATACGTGGAACATAATGGGAACGAAGATGAGTCGCAAGGGCCAGGGAACTTCTGCGAATGTGCAATGATTACAGGCTGGAAGTCGACATCGCCTCGATCGCCGAGGATTTCGACGACCTCCAGATCAAGATCAAGATGCCCGAGGGCGCGCCGAACGTCCCGGCGCGCGAGGATGTGCGAATCACCGACATGGCCCCGATCGTGAAGGCGAGTGACGGCGATGCGGTCGGCGAGCTCGTCAACCGGCGCTGGAGCTGGCCGGGGCAAGGGAGCAAGCCCGTCTACAATATCCGCTCCGAAGGGCGCGATCTTGGCGCGCAGCGCTGCCTCGTCCTCTGCGACGGCTTCTATGAATTCACCGATCCGACCGACAAATCGCAAAAGCGCCTCGATAAGTGGCTCTTCACGATGAAGGATCATCGCTGGTTCTGCATGGCGGGGATCTGGCGCGATGCCTTTGTCGGCGAAGCCTTCAGCCTGCTCACGATGGACGCCGGTCCCGATATCGCACCCTATCATCATCGCCAGATCATTCCGCTGCCGCGCGATCGTTGGGCGGACTGGCTCGATCCGCGCGTGCCCGCGGCTGATATTCTGCAATGGCTTCCCGAAGGCAGCCTCGAGGTTCGCCAGGTCTATGGCAAACCGCCGGCGCAGGGAGCGCTTGCCTTATGAGCGACCATGACGGGCTCGATCGCTTCGTCGAGGCGCAGGCGGAGATTTATCCGCGGGCTCTCGGCGAGATCGGCCGTGGCCAGAAGCGCTCGCACTGGATGTGGTTCATCTTCCCGCAGCTCGCCGGGCTCGGGCGAAGCGCCATGGCGCAGCATTATGCGATCGCCGATCTGGGTGAGGCCCGCGCCTATCTCGCGCACCCGCTCCTCGGTGCCCGCTATTCCGAATGCGTCGCGGCGCTCCAGGATGTCGCGCTGAGCGATCCCGTCGCGGTCTTCGGCGAGGTCGACGCGGTGAAGCTGCGCTCGTCGCTCACCTTGTTCGAGGCGGCGAGCGATCGCCCCTTGTTCGCGGCGGCGCTCGATCGCTGGTTCGGCGGGGTCCGCGACGAGCGGACGCTGGCGCGATTGGCGCGCGCCGCCGATCGCTAGGCCGCCGGGTCCGAAGCTTTGGGGGTCAGGATCAATGTCCGGCCTTCGACGCGCCAAGACTTCAGCTGCGAGAGGAAGTTCATGCCGAGGACGTCGGTGTCGCCGAGTCCCGGCGAAATGACGATTTTCAGCTTTCGCGCCTCGATGCCGCCGATTCGGAGCCGGTCGACGGTGCCCGCGTCGGCGCGCACGGTGCCGTTCGCGGTTTTCATGAGCAGAGGCACGAGCGTCGCATCGGCCTTAACGCCCCCGGCCGCAGCGGTCGCCTCGGACAGCGCGGTGACCGTGGCGCCGCTGTCGACCAGCATTCGCCGCTTTGTGCCATTGAGTTCGACCTCGGCCCAGAAATGCCCGTCGCGGCTCATCGGAATGCGGACCTCGTTGCCGACGACCTCCTGCGTGTCGAGACCGAGGTTAGCGGTGATTCGCGACAGATTGGGATCGAAGGGCGCCTGCTGAAGCACGAGGAAAATGCCGAAGGCGAGGAGCGCAAAGGAGAAAAGCGCGCGAAGGACGCGGCCGACATAGGGAATCTTGAACAGGATGACGAGAATCAGCGCGGCGCCGACGGCGTAGATCGCGAGTTCGTTCCAGGGAAGATCGGTGGTGATCGGCATGAATTTATCCGCCCGATTATAGCGGCGAAGGTGTCGCGTCACTGAATGATCCACAGTGGGCCGCCGCAGGTCGCTTGACGTCCGTTCCGACAGGGTAGAACATATAGGGAACATTTGAGTCGAACCGGATATGACCGCACCGCCTTTCACGCAGCCCCGGCCAAGCGCCGAGGAGCTTCAATCGCTTCGCGAGGCGGTGGCGCGCGCCCAGTCAGTACGCGGGCCGGTGCTGCCGTTCGGCGTTGGCCCGCTCGACCATCTTCTCAGCGGCGGCGGGCTCGATGGCGCGGGCCTCCATGAGGTTGCGGCCGCCTCTGCGAGCTGGAGCGACGACGCGGCGGCGACCTTGTTTGCTGCCGGGATCGCCGCGCGCTTCGCGGCGCCGGGCCTGTCGGCGCTCTGGGCGCTGACCCGCTTCGATCTTTATGCCCCCGGGCTTGAACAGGCCGGGCTCGGGCCTGAGCGGGTGCTTTATGCGCAGGGGAAGACCGACAAGGAACTGCTTGCGATGTGCGAGGACGCGCTTCGCGACGGGGCACTCGCCTGCGTGGTGGCCGAAGTGAAGGCGGCCGACCAGACCGCGACGCGCCGGCTGCAGCTCGCGGCCTCCGAAGGCAAGACGCCGATGCTGCTCTATCGCCGCTACCGGCGTTACGGCCAATGCCCGCTCACCGATCTCTCGCTGGCCTGCACGCGCTGGCGGATCGGGAGCCTTGCCTCGTCGCCGCTTACGATGCCCGGCGTCGGGCGCGGGCGCTGGTCGGTCGAGCTTGTCCGCCAGCGCGGCGGGCCGCCTTTTTCCCTCGAACTGGAGGCGTGCGATGACCAGGGTCGCCTCGCTCTTCCTGCCGCAACTCGCGATCGAGCGATTGCGGCGGGCGGCGTCGATCTCGCGCTCGGGCACGCCGCCTGAGTTCGCGCGGCTCGAACCGCGCTTGCCCGAGCCCATCGACGATAACCCCGGAGCCTGTTCAGTGCCGCGCGGCGGCGGCTGGCGACCGGGCGCGCGCTGGGCCCAGGAAAACTCGGCGCATGCACGGCCCGACCGGGCCGCTATCGATGCGCTGCCAGCACACCAGCGGCCGCCGATGCGCGAGCTGGGACGGCGAAGCGAAGCGGCTGCGCCGGTCTTTCGCATGGCACGCAGCGACGACGGGAGCGCGGCGACAGGCAGCGCGCTTCCGATAGCTATTCCGTGGGGCGCCCGCCCGACGATCCTCGTCGCGCGCTCCGGCCAGCGCGATATCGTCACTGCCGCTTGCCCTCTGGCGCTCGATCTCGGCCTCGCGCCCGGCCTGGCGGCAGCGCATGCACGAGCGCTCGTGACCGATCTGGACGTGCTCGATGCTGCTCCCGAGGCCGATGCGGCGTGGCTTGACCGCCTGGCTCTCCATGCGGTTCGGCACTGGACGCCGACTGCGGCGGTGTCGGGAAGCGACGGGCTCTGGCTCGACCTCACCGGCACCACCCACCTCTTCGGCGGCGAGGCGCGCTTCGCCTCGCGGCTTGTGTCGTTCCTGCGCCGCCTCGGTTTCACCGCGCGCGTCGCGATCGCCGGAACCCCCGGCGCCGCGCACGCGCTCGCGCGCTTTGGCGGCGCGGCGACTTTGGTTTTGCCGGAAAGGGAGGAAGGGGAGGCGCTTGCGCCGTTGCCGCTTCGCGCGCTCCGGCTCGCGCCGGAGGCGCTGGCGGCGGCAGCGCGCTTCGGGATCGAGCGGATCGTAGACCTTTATCCCATGCCGCGCGGGCCGCTCGCGCACCGGCTCGGGCGCGGCGCGGTCGAGCGGCTCGACCAGGCGCGCGGGCATGTGCCCGAGCCAATCGTGCCCGTCGTGCCGTTCGAGATGCCTTTCGTATCGAGGCGGCTCGTCGAGCCGATCGCGACGGCCGAGGCAATCGAGCAGGTGATCGCCGATCTCGTCGGCGATCTTGTCGCCGATCTGCACGAACGCGGCCTTGGCGTGCGCACGGCGGTGCTCAGCTGCGAGCGCGTCGATGCGCGCGAGCAGCGCGTCGCGGTCGGGACGGCGCGGGCGACGCGCGACACTAAGCATCTGCTACGCCTCTTCAAGCTCCGCATCGACCGGATCGAGCCCGGGCTAGGGATCGAGGCGATGGCGCTCGCCGCGCCGCAGGTCGATGCGCTGACGCCCGAGGCGATCGGCGCGGGGCTCACGGACGAGCCGCGGACGCCCGATATTGCGCCGCTCGTCGACCAGCTTGCGGGCCGCGCGGGCGAGGCAGCGCTGTTTCGCCTCTCGGCTATCGAAAGCGACGTGCCCGAGCGCGCGATCGGCCGTGCCGGCCCGCTCGCAACGCCGGACGGCTGGCCGGCCTGGGTCCGGCCCATCCGTATGCTCGCGCGGCCCGAGGCCCTGTCGGGCGTCGTCGCGCTGCTCCCCGACCATCCGCCGCGCCGCTTCGCGTGGCGCGGGCGGAGCTACCGCGTCGTCGCGGGCGACGGACCCGAACGCATCCATGGCGAATGGTGGCGGCGCGCGGGCGAGATGTGGGCGGTCCGCGACTATTTCCGGGTGGAGGCGGAGAGCGGCGAGCGCTTCTGGCTGTTCCGCCGCGGCGACGCACAAGAGGGAAATACCGGCGATTTGAGCTGGTACATGCACGGCGTGTTCGGATGACGACCTATGTCGAGCTCCAGACGACCAGCCATTTCTCCTTCCTGCGGGGGGCTTCGGCGCCCGAGGAGATGTTCGCAGCGGCGGCTTTGCTCGGTCATTCGGCGCTCGGGCTCTGCGACCGCGGCAGCGTCGCCGGCATGGTCCGCGGTCTCTCGGGGCAGGAGGCGACGGGAGTCCGGCTCATCCCGGGATCGCGGATCGATCTTCGCGACGGCCGTTCGCTCTTGCTCTATCCCAAGGATCGCGCCGCCTGGTCACGGCTGACCCGGCTGCTGACGCTAGGCAAGGCGCGCGGCGGGAAAGGCAATTGCTGGCTCGACTGGACCGATGTCGCGGCATGGGCCGAAGGGCTGGTTGCCATCCTGCTTCCCGATGCCGCCGGCGAGCGGACGCGCTTCGACCTTGGCGAACTGCGGGATGTTTTCGGCAGCGATGCCTATCTGGCGCTTGCGCTCCGGCGGCGCCCCGGCGATTTCGCGCGGCTGCGCGCGCTCGACGCGCTAGCCCGCGAAGCGCGCATACGCTGTGTGGCGTGCGGAGACATTCTCTATCATGCCCCCGAGCGCCGGCCGCTGCAGGATGTGCTGACCGCGATCCGCGAAAAGACGACCGTCGACGCGCTCGGCTTCAAGCGCGAACGCTTCATGGATCGCGCTATGAAGTCGCCCGCCGAGATGGAAAGGCGCTTCGCGCTCTTTCCTGACGCGATCCAGGCGACCGCCGACATCGCCGCGGCCTGCCGCTTCGACCTCGCCGAGATCCGCTACCAATATCCCTATGAGGAAGTGATGGCGGGGCGGAGCGCGCAGGAGGCGCTCGCCGCGCTCACCGAGGAAGGCGCGGTTCGTATGTTTCCGGGCGGCGTGCCGCCTGCCTATCGGAGACAGATCGATCATGAGCTGCGGCTGATCGGCGAGCTTGGCTACGCACCCTATTTCCTGACCGTCAACTCGATCGTCGCCGAGAGCCGGCGGCGCGGGATCCTGTGCCAGGGTCGAGGGAGCGCGGCGAACAGCTGCGTCTGCTTCCTGCTCGGCGTGACCTCGATCGATCCGATCAAGCATGAGTTGCTCTTCGAGCGTTTCGTCTCGGGGGAACGCAAGGAACCGCCCGATATCGACGTCGACTTCGAGCATGAGCGGCGCGAAGAAATCATCCAGTGGATTTACGACACCTACGGGCGGCATCGCTCCGCGCTGACCGCCGTGGTCACACGCTATCGGACGCGCGGCGCCGTGGCCGAGGTCGGCAAGGCGCTCGGACTGCCGCGCGACCTGACGAAAATGCTCACCGGCCTCGTCTGGGGCTGGTCGGTTGACGGCATTCCCGAGGAACAGATCGCCAGCCTCAATCTGAATGCCGACGATCATCGCCTGAGACTGACCCTCGATCTCGCGCGCCAGCTGATCGGAACCCCGCGCCACCTGTCGCAACACCCCGGCGGCTTCGTGCTGACCGAGGAGCGTCTGGACGACCTCGTCCCGATCGAACCGGCGCGGATGGAAGACCGGCAGATCATCGAATGGGACAAGGACGATATCGACGTTCTCAAATTCATGAAGGTCGACGTCCTGGGCCTTGGGATGCTGGGCTGCATGAACCGGGCCTTCAACCTGCTTCGCGATCATAAGGGTATCTCGGTCGGTATGGCCGACCTGCAGGACGACGATCCGGCGGTCTACGGCATGATCCAGAAGGCCGATACATTGGGCGTCTTCCAGATCGAGAGCCGTGCGCAAATGTCGATGCTGCCGCGGATCAAGCCCAACTGCTTCTACGATCTGGTAATCGAGGTGGCGATCGTGCGTCCGGGTCCGATCCAGGGCGACATGGTCCATCCCTATCTTCGTCGCCGCGAAGGCAAGGAGAAGGCCGACTATCCCAAGCCTGAACTCCGCGCCGTACTCGAAAAGACATTGGGTGTGCCGCTCTTCCAGGAGCAAGCGATGAAGGTTGCGATCGTCGGCGCGGGTTTCACGCCCGCCGAGGCCGATCAACTTCGCCGAGCGATGGCGACCTTCAAACTCACCGGCGGCGTGTCGCATTTCTACCACAAGCTGGTCGGCGGCATGGTCGAGCGCGGCTATCCGAAGGACTTCGCCGAGCGAACCTTCAAGCAGATCGAGGGCTTCGGGAGTTATGGCTTCCCCGAAAGCCACGCGGCGTCGTTCGCGAAGATCGCTTATGCGTCCTGCTGGATGAAGTATCATCATCCCGACGTCTTCTGCGCCGCGCTGCTGAACGCCCAGCCGATGGGCTTTTATGCGCCTGCGCAGATCGTGCGCGATGCCCGCAATCACGGAGTCGAAGTGCGGCCTGTCTCGATCAACCACAGCCACTGGGATTGCACGCTAGAGGAAACCGGTGACCGCTATCTCGCGGTGCGGCTCGGGTTTCGCCAGGTACGCTCGCTTGCCAATGTGCACGGCGCGGCGATCGTGGGTGCGCGGGGCGATGTGCCTTACGACTGCGTCGAAGATGTCTGGCGACGCGCCGGCGTGCCGCGCGCCGCGATCGAGCGGATCGCCGAAGCCGATGGCTTTGCCTGCCTTGCCGAGGATCGGCGCCAAGGTCTCTGGAAGGTTCGGGGTCTCGGCGAAGCGCCGCTCCCGCTGTTCGCGGCGGCGGATGCCCGCGAGGCGAGCTTCAGCCCCGAGGGGCTCGAACCGGAAACTTCGCTACGGCCGATGACGGAAGGGCGTGAGGTCGTCGAGGATTATCGAACGCTGCAACTTTCGTTGCGCGCGCATCCGCTGAGCTTCTTGCGCAAAGAGCTTGGTGGCATGGGCATCGTCCGCTGCGCGGATCTCGCCCATATCAGGGATGGCCGCAATATCGAGGTCGCCGGGGTGATCCTCGTTCGTCAGCGCCCCGGCTCGGCCAAGGGCGTCCTGTTCGTAACGATCGAGGATGAGACCGGCATCGCTAATGGCATCCTTTGGCCCGACCGCTTCGACATTTACCGGCGGCAGATAATGTCGGCCTCGATGATCGCGATGCGCGGGCGGCTCCAGAAGGAAGGCGAAGTTATCCACATCATCTGCGACCGTATCGTCGAACACGACGCCATGTTGCGCTCGATCGCGCAGGGCGATGTGTCCATAGCGTCGGGTCGTGGGGATGGGGCGCGTAACGGTGGGGGGCCGGACTCGCGCGACGCGCCGCTTCGCATCCGGAGCCATGATTTCCATTGAATGGACCGAAATACGCATTGACCCACCGAAAGCCGGCCGACTACTAACGGCCAAGGACCGGACGAAGCTGCGCGAGGAGCGGGCCTTCGCACTGATGGCGCTCGGTCACTGGATCGGCGATATCCATCAGCCGCTTCACCATCGCCTATCGCGCGGTCGATACGCTCCAGGCCAATCGCAATCTTGTCGCGGTGAAGAATTGGGTCGCGACGGCCCCGGCGGACTGGGCCAATGAATCCTATTCGATCACCCTCGCGCCCGCGACCGCCTATTGCACCATCGTCGGGGCGAACTGCCAATATTCGGCCGCTGCGCTGAAGCAGACCAATCCGAAACGTATCCAACGGATCGATCAGGCCTATCTCGCAGCCTATCAGGGTGCCGCATCCGAGCAGGTTGCCAAAGCGGGCTTCCGCCTCGCGCATCTGCTCAATCTCGCGCTCGATCCCGCTTATGGCGGCCCGACCTGACGGCAGCTGGCGGTTCAACGGACGCTTGTGGTATCTTTCGGGGTCAGGCCGGACTGGGCCTTATCGCCGTTGGAAATAGACACGTTCGGCCGCCATGTCGGCGATCGCATCGAAGCCCGCTTCGCGCCAAGCCCGTCGGTGGGGAGGCTCGGCCTGCTCGTTCATGCACCACCATTGCGGGTCGGCCGCAGCGCGCGGCAACAAGCCGCGGACGATGCTCTCGATCTGGGCAAAGCTCAGTTCGACACCCGGGGCGTCGTTGCGGACTTTCCACCTTCGCAAAAAGGTCCCAAGCGCATCATATTTGCCCATGGCGGCATCCCCAATCCCGGCAACAATGAGTCAGGACAAGCTCTGACCCCTTAAACGCGCCTGCCGCTTTCAAGGCGCTACCGACCTTGCATCGGATCGTCGTGGCGGAAAGACAGGTGGCGCGCGATGCCACAAGTGCCCTTGTCCAATAGCCGATGAATGACGGCGGCAGCAAGCCTCCCCGGTCGATCGTCCACCCCTCTAGGGCGCTTTTCTATGGGCCTCGGATCGCCTCCGGCCGTCAACCCCGTTCGGGGTTCCCCGTCACGATGTTCCGGTGACGGCGGCTCCCGGCCCCTCGTGCAAGCGCCATCGGGATGGTCCCGATCAATCCAGGAGACTTTATCATGGCCACCATCGCAAATCTCACCGTCAAGGCGGACGGCAGCTTCGAAGGCACGCTCGCCACCCTCAACGTCACCGCGCCGATCGCGATCGTCCCGAATGGTCGCAAAGCCAAGGACAGCGAGCCCGATTACCGCATCGTCAGCCGTAAGAACGGCTTCGAGCTCGGTGCCGGCTGGAAGCGCTTCTCGCAGAACACCGGCGCCGAATATGTGTCGGTGTCGCTTTCGGCACCCGAGTTCGGCACCATCTACGGCAATATCGCCAATGCGCCGGGCGACGATCCGATGAAGAAGGTCATCATCTGGAACCCGCCGTCGTGACAGCCCGTACCGGTCCCGCTTTCGAGCGGGGCCGGTCGGCTTTGCGCCACTGCATCTTGTGCGCAGGGATCTCGGTCAGTTCGGGGCGGCTGCAAAATTCTCGAAGGCGAACGGGTTGAGGAACTGCCGCCGCCACAGGAACGCGCGCTCGGCGCCGCCGAGTGCCGCTTCGTCGCACACTGCGTCCCAATGGGCTTCGATCGCGGCCTGCTGACCCGCGATGATGGCGCGCGCGCGCGCATCGTCGAGGTGAAAGACGGGTGCGGCCTCGAGACAAAGCGACAATTGGCTGAACCGCCGGTTGCCGAGGATGAGCATCGCCTGCGTCGCCTCGCCGCCGGTGCGGCCTTGCGGGCAGATGTCATAGGCGGGCGTAAGCTCCAGCGTCCCGCCGTCCCAGAAGGCGGCATGGTTGCGCGCATGGTCGTCGGTGTTTCCGCACAGAATGTTGAATATGATGCGCGCGTAAAGTTCGGCGAGCGTCGCTGCGGGATCGACGAACCGGTGACGGATCACGGTCGCGAGATCCTCATAGCTCGCATAGCGCGCCTCGGTCTCGTCGAGGGCAAGGAGGGTGAGCGCCGACACCACGCCGCGCCGGACCCAATTGTCCTCCTTGGGCGCGCGATCGAAACGCTCGACGAGCAACACATCCTTGCCGAGCGCGCGCGCAAGCTTGACCGGCGCGACATCAAGGCCCGCGCGCGCGGCGAGGCGCATCGCGACATATTCGGCTTTCACGACATTGTAGATGTCGGCTGCCGCAGAAAATTTGGCGATATATTTTCGTGCGCCATCGTCGATCAGCGCCTTGGGGCGGGCGCCGCCAAGCGATGTGCCATGTTGCAGCGCCTGGTCGAGCTCGGGCGTGAGCGGCACGCCCCGCTCGACGCGCTCGGCCGACTCCATCAGTTCGGCGAGCGTCGCATTCTGCCGCTGGCGCGCTACATAGTCGGTGGCCGACGCCTGGAAATCGAGCATGCCGATGCGGTCGGAGCCGGATTCGAGGAGATAGGTCAATTCGTCGAGTTCGGCTGGAGCCAGCTCACCCTCGTCGCGCCCGCCGATCCGGTTGATGATGACGCGCCGGCCCCACGCATCGGGCGACCCGTCGCGGATCGCGCCTGGCAACTGCATCTTGCTCGCCGGCTCGATCAGGCCGGCGCGCAGCGGCAATTCGGGCTCGTAGATCGCGATGGCATCCGCGCGGGCCAGATAGCTTTGGCCATAGTTGAAGGTGAGCCGGCTATCGCGCGCGCGCGCGAGCCTGCCCGCGACGACCGGCTCGGTTGCCCCGGGCAGCCATATCCAGACGAAGGCTTCGCCGGCAGGTGCGACGTCAGAAGTCATCCTTCACCTCGGATCGCGGCTTGTGAACGGCCTTGGGAAGCAGGCGCAACTTCGTTTCCTGCTCGGCGAGATGTCCAGCGAGACGGTCCCGGTCGCTGTCGAACAGCGCGACCCCGACGATCGCTGCCGCCTCGAAGACGAGGCCGATGGCGCAGCGCGGGTCGCCCTGCTCGATACGGCGCATCATGTCGCGCGACACGCCGCTGCGCGTCGCGAGCTCTTCAACGCTCAGCCGCCGCTCGATCCGCCGGGCGCGAATGAGCCCGCCCAGCAGGCGCACAGCCTCGCGGGTGTAGCGCGAATAGCTGCGCGGGATCTTTTTTGTCGTCTCGTCGGCCATCGACCATCCTTTCGACCTTCTAGGCTGCAATCGGCACAAAAGTCAAGTTGATGGCTTACACGTAAGCCTTAATTGGCATTATGACGTTTCTGTAAGTCAGACTGTGGGAAATTCCGCATGGCTTGTCAGGTTCGGCATGGCGCTGCCCACGGGGAGCGGGCCATCCCGCTCGAATGCCGCTGATCCCTAGGTGCGAGGCCAGGCCTCCTTCAATCAACCCGTAAAGGGTCCGCTACGCTCCGCGTGCGGCCGCAGCTTCGCTCGCGGTGATTGCGGCCTGTCCCCGACCGGCGGGGCGACTGTCGAGCGGGAATGGCCCGCTCCCAACGACAGGAGCTTGACCCATGCCGCTTTCCACTGCCCAATCGCTCGGCTGGAACCTTGCCCGCACGATGATGACCGTCATCGTCCTCATCGAAACCGTCAAAGGCTATTCGGTGATGCCGCTCGACGAGTTCGACGGCGATCCCGACATGATCGTGTGCGAATATGACCCCTTCGGCCGCTGATCGCGCCCACCCCGGTCCGGGGCAGCGCCGCTCGCGGCACTGTCCTGGCCCGATTGCTGTGGGGACAGGCGGGCATATCACGCCGTCGAGGTCGCGGTCGGCGCGCCCGACGGGGCGACGCTCATGACGTTGATGATCATCCTCGGCGGTATCGCCGCACTCTATCTGATCGGGCTGCTGTTCCGTCTGGCGTCCTTGGCCTTGCCCGTCTGCCTCGGCCTTTGCGCCTTCCTCCTCCTTCGCGATCAAGGATATGGCCCAGCACTTGCGATGGGACTGCTTACCGGCATCGGGTTCCATCTGGCGGGGCGGTGGCTGTTTGCTCGAACGACCTCGGCAAGAATCCGGCTCCTGATCGGATTGCTTTTCATGGCTCCGGCGGGCGCTGCGGGCTTAGGAGCGGGAACGGCGCTGGCGGACCTTCTCGGTATCGACGGCGGTTGGCGAACTTGTCTCGCGATGCTTGTCGGGGTCGCGGCGGCCTGCGCGAGTTGGCGGTCGTTGGCGGCGGACCGGTCGTCGATGGGCACGATGCGAGATACGCCGACCGTTCGATAGCGCGGCATCCGGATCCGCCGGTGTTTCTTCGTCGCGGACGGCCTGGCCATTCTGCGCTTCCCGGTCGCTGGCCACGCCAGCACGGCCTCTCGGAATGCGCCATCTGTCAGAAAGCCGCTGCGCTGGCCCGGAACACCGCAACGGCCATGTCCGACTTTCTTCCCCCGGCGTGCCGCCGTTCCTCGCGAGACAAGAAAGACGGCCCGTGTCCGTCCTCCGCTGCGCTGCGGGCCTGACGGCTGCGGCACCGGCCCCTTGCTGACCACCGATGCGCATCGAGGCCGCGCTGGTGCGGCCCGAGCCCAAGGAAAGGACAAGCATCATGGCCAGGATCGGCACATTCAAGAAGGTTTCCGGCGAATATCGGGGACAGATCGTCACTCTCTCGGTGCAGGCGAAATCGGTTCGCATCGTTCCGGAAGACAATCCGAGCGGCAACGCCCCCAGCCACCGCGTCTTCATCGGCGAGGCCGAAGTCGGCGCCGCCTGGGAAAAGAAGACGCAGGACAAGCGCCCCTATCTGTCGGTCAAGCTCGACGATCCGACATTTGCCGCCCCCATCTTCGCCCAGCTTTTCGCCGGCGAAGGCGAGGAACATGATCTGGTCTGGAACCGCCAGGCCCGCCGCGGCGGCGATTGAGCTCCCCATATCCCGCCCGGCAGCAGCCGGGCGGGATACCCATTTCTGGGGATCGGCCTTCCGCGATGTTGGAATAGGCCGATATCATCCGATCGCGATGCTGCCGTCATCCCAATGGAGGTGGCGGTGGCAGGCACGATCGGATTACAGGTGACGCAGCGGGCGCCGCTCGATTTTCCGGGCTTCGCGCAGGAGTTTCTGCGCCGCAACCCTGCTTATGTCCGCGACTATGACTGCGTTATGACCGGCGGGCGCCGCGGCGATGTCGCCGCGCGGGAGGCGATGGCCCGGCGCTGGGGTCTTTGCTTTCCCATGCCCGCCGACCCGCTCGGCGCGTGAAAGTCCTGCGTTCTGGTCGGCGGCGATCTGCGGTTACACGAACATCCTCGACGTGGCGCCGCCGGGATGCCCGGCGGCTGACGCCTTCGCGGTTCCGCCGCCCCATCTTGTCGTCGCCGATCGCCGCCTTGAAGATGGCCGGCACTTCGTCTTCGCCGACGACCGGGCCTGGCACCGCCTGTGGCTTCGCACCGACGGCGCCGGCGTCCCGCTTGCGAACCTGATCCTGCGCGATTCGCTGGTCGGCCTGCGTCACGAGGCGGCTGCGCGGTTCGATCGATGGCTCGGCGATGCGCCCGGTCTGGCGCCGCCCGGTTTCTTGCCGACCGCCTATCAGGCGCGCCGCCTCGGCATGATGCTCGCCATTCTCGATATCCTGCAGGGACCGGGCGGCGGTGGCGTCACCTCTCACGATGTCGCGCGCCTCATCATCTACCCCCGCCTGTCGGTCGGCCGCGGCGCCGAATGGAAGTCCTCGTCCGAACGAAGGCGAACGCAGCGCCTGATCGAGGAAGCACGCGCCCTGATGCAGGGCGGTTATCGGGCACTGCTCGCCGGCCCTGCGGGGCGACAAAAATTGCCCTGAATTTTAGCCGCTCCGGCTCCCGCTCCTCTTCGCGCCACCACGCTCCTCGACCCGCCGCACCGGCTTTTTTCGGCCCGGCGGCTGGAAGGAGCACGCGAATGAATCCCCCCTTGCCCGCCCTTGGCCCGCGCTATCTCAGAACGCCCGATGCCGCGCTGCATCTCGGGCTGTCGGCCCGGACGCTCGAGAAGCATCGCTGCTACGGGACCGGGCCCGCCTATCGCAAGCTTGGCGGACGTGTCGTCTATGGGATCGAGGATCTCGACGCCTGGGCCGAGATCGGCCGGCGCTCTTCGACCTCCGATCCGGGCAAGGGAACCGTCCATCCGGCGCGGCCGGTGCGCCGATGATGCCGCGCGATCGCATCGCGGCGGCGAGCACGGCAGAGGCGCAGCGGCCGCTGACCGAGGTCGAACTGACCTGGATCGAAGGCCGCACCGAGCAATGGATTCGCTTTGGCCGCGTGGCCGCCGAGCGGATCGTCAGCCGCCGCAAGCGCATCGTCATGTTTCGTCCGGGAGCGACCTTCGCCTATTTGCGCTGGTCCTCGAACGACTTCGGCACCATCCACTCGAGCATCCAGATCGTCACCGCGGTCGCTGTCGGCGATTCTTATACGGCGCTGCCGTTCATCCGGCCCGGCGGCGAAATTCTGCTGCACATCGAGAGCTGGCCGAAGGTTTCGCGGGTGCTCGAAGCGATCGATGCGGTCGAGGCCGCCGGGGTCGATCCGTGCGATGCATCCCCCGATCACTGGCGTCATGTCGCCGACCGTCTCGCAGCCGGGATGCCCTTTCGTCCCTATAGCGCCGAGCGCCATGCGGCATGGCTACGCCGCCGGGCGATCGAATCATGAACCGCCGCTACCTCCCTATTGCCGTTGCCGCTGTGACATTGCTCGGTCTTTCAGCCTGGTTCGTGCCAGCGCCGCGCCTGCTATGGAATGCGAGCCAAAGCGCGCCGGTCGGTCTGTATCGCATCGATCCCGGCGCCGCGCCCATGGTCGGCGATTGGGTCGCGATCGAACCGCCAGCTGATCTCGCCGCCTACATGGCGCGGCGCAAATACCAGCCTCGCGGCGTGCCGCTTATCAAGCGCGTTGCCGCGCTCCCCGGCGCGCGCGTCTGTCGCTCGGGCGTCTTCGTGACCGTCGACGGCCGGGCCGTCGCCCGCGCGCTGGCGCGCGACCGGGCCGATCGGCTGCTGCCGGTCTGGCTCGGCTGCCGCATCGTCCGGCCCCGCGAAATCTTCCTGATCAATGCGGCGCCGGACAGCCTCGACGGGCGGTACTTCGGGCCGCTTCCGACCATCGGCCTGCTCGGAACGGCGCACCCGATCCTGACCCGCGACGCCCCGTGCGCGCCGCTGCGCTGGCGCCCGTCGGGACGCGATCCTGTTTTTCCCCGCAGCGAAAAGGAGTGATATCGATGCTCATCGGAACTTTCGAAAAGTGCGGCGACGGCTATGCTGGCCGTCTGCGCACCCTCACCTGCGATGCCGCGATCACCATCGTTCGGGCGCAGCCGTCGGCGGCTGAAAATGCCCCCGAATGGCGGCTGCTCCTCGGCGACGCTGCAAGTGGAATCGAAATCGGCGCCGGTTGGAACCGCACCGGCGAGCGCGCCGGTGCGTTCATCGCGGTACAGATCGACGACCCCGCCTTCGCGGTTCCGCTCCGCGCGAACCTGCTCCGCGCGTCGCAGAAGGATGGCGAACATCATCTGCTCTGGTCGCGCCAGTCGGCGCGCGAGCGGAGCTAGACCATGGCATACGGGCCGCGATCGTCCTGCACCGCCATTGCGCTCGCGCTGCGCTGCGCGGCAATCGGCTGCGCACTCGGCGCGTCGTTCGGCGGCGCATCCGCTGCCGTCGCCGCGCCGGCGGTGCATGCCGATGTCCATCCCTATGCGGCATCGGTCGCCGAGGCGTCGCAGCGTTTCGGTATCCCCGAACGCTGGATCTGGCGCGTCATGCATGCCGAAAGCCGGGGCAACGCGCGCGCCGTCTCGCACGCTGGCGCGATGGGGCTCATGCAGATCATGCCCGCGACCTGGGCGATGTTGTCAGCGCGCCACGGACTTGGCGCCGACCCGTTCGATGTGCGCTCGAACATCCTTGCAGGTGCCGCCTATTTGCGCGCCATGTGGGATCGCTACCGCGATGTGTCGCTGATGCTCGCCGCCTATAATGCGGGACCGGGCCGCGCCGACGCCTTCGCGTCCGGACGGCGCGGACTGCCTGCCGAAACGCGCGCCTATGTCGCGCGGATCGCGCCCGAGCTTGGCGCTTCCGGCATTGCTTCGCGCGCCGCCGCGCCGCCTTCGGTCGCGCTGGGCTGGCAGCGATCGACACTCTTTGCCGCGCGGGGCGACAACGCCTCCATCGTCGAAGATCGCGCGCGGGCCGTCCCGGACTCGAGCAGTCTGCCGGAGAGTCCGACGGCCGCTGCGCCAGCCACCGGTGCCGGGCGGCACCAGCTCTTCGTCCCGCTTTCCGGTCAGGACCGTCGATGAAGACCTTCCTCGCTCCGCCGCGTTCGTCCGCGCCTTGTCGGGTAAAGCCGGCAAGGAAGGGCGGGATTGGCCGGGATGGAAGGGAAGTATGGCGAGATAAAAGGGCTGCCAGCCACTTGGTCGATGAGGGGCGCAAATCAGCGGAAAATTCATATGGCTCGCAATTGCCTGGCCATATGATGTCGGACATTCCGAAGAAAATTCAGTGCCTTATGATATGGCAGGCCCGTCGTGAGCGGTGACGACGGTGAGTTTAAGATCCGGCCGGGAAGGGGGCGGGACCGCGGGGCCGGGGTGTCGCGCCGGGGGCGGAGCCTTGCCGGGCAGGTGCGCCGCTCCATGGCGCGCAAGGGTTTCGCGCGCCGTCCGCCGGGGTCCGGCGGCGGCACCGGGCATCATGGCCGCGGCCGCCGCGCGCTCGCGCGGGCACGCTTTCGTGCCGACGGCCGCCGCGTCGTCATCAAGGCGCGGATCGTGCGCCACAAGGGCCAGCGCTTCCGCTCGGCGCCGCTCGCGCGTCATATCCAATATCTCGAACGCGACGGCGTCACCCGCGACGGCCGCGACGCATCGATGTTCGACGCGGAGGGGGACGCAGCCGACCGCGCCGGCTTCGCATCGCGCTGCGAGGACGATCGTCATCATTTCCGTTTCATCGTCAGTCCGGAAGATGCCGGGGAGATCGACGACCTCAGGCGCTTCACCCGCGACCTCATGGCCGACATGGCAAAGGATCTCGAGACGCGGCTCGACTGGATCGCGGTCGATCATTGGAACACCGACAATCCGCACATCCATATCCTCGTCCGCGGCGTCGCGGACGACGGCAAAGATCTCGTCGTCGACCGCGGCTATATGAGCGAAGGGCTGCGCTGGCGCGCCGAGGACATCGCCACGCTCGAGCTCGGGCCGCGCAGCGCGCGCGACATCGCCGATGCGCTCGCGCGCGAGGTCGACGCCGAGCGCTGGACGGGCCTCGACCGGACGCTCGAGCGGATAGCCGCCGAGGGGGCAGGCGAGATCGATCTCCGGCCGGACGGTCAGGCCGATGGGCATCTTCATCGGCAGCTGCTTGGCCGGGCGGCGAAGCTCGAGGCGCTCGGTCTTGCCGAGCAGATCGAGTCCGGCATCTGGGTCATGCGCGGCGATGCCGAAGCCGTGCTGCGTGACCTCTCGGTTCGCGGCGACATCATCAAGACCATGCACCGCGCCTTGACCCGCGATGGCGGCCGCTTCGACCCGTCGGTGCTTGCTCTCCACTGCGATGTGCCGACCGATCCGGTCATCGGCCGCCTCGTCGATCGCGGGCTTCACGACGAACTCGCCGGCAGCGCCTATGCGATTATCGACGGCGCCGACGGGCGCACGCACCATCTGCGGTTCGGTGACATGGAGATGACCGGCGACGCGCGGCCCGGCGCCATTGTCGAGCTTCGATCCTGGGCCGACGCGAAGGGGCAGATGCGGCAGTCGCTCGTGACGCGATCGGACCTGCCGCTGGGTGCGCAAGTGACCGCGCCCGGTGCGACCTGGCTCGACCGTCAACTCGTCGCCCGCGAGCCGGCGGCGAGCCATCAAGGCTTCGGACGCGAAATTCGCGATGCGATGGATGCGCGGTCGCGCCACCTCGCCGAGCAGGGACTGGCGAGCCGCCAGGGTCAGCGCGTCATTCTCGCGCAGGGTCTCATCGAGACCTTGAACGCGCGCGACCTCGACGCGGCGTTCCGCTCGATCGCCGAGCGCACCGGCCTCGCGCACAGGCCCTCGGGAGCCGATGACCATGTAAGCGGCATCTACCGCGAACGCGTCACTTTGTCTTCGGGCCGTTTCGCGATGATCGACGACGGGCTCGGTTTCCAGCTCGTTCCCTGGCGCCCGGCGCTCGACAAGCATCTTGGCCAGCATGTCACCGGGACGATGACGCCCGGCGGCACCGTCGACTGGGCGCTCGGGCGCGGCAGGGGCATCGGGCTGTGAGGCCGGGCATCCATCATGGGAGGCGAGCGTGAACGACAGGATTCTCTGGGGCCAGATAACGGCCGTGTTTCTGATCGTCCTCCTTGCGGTCTGGGGCGCGACGCAATGGACGGCGGCGGCGCTCGCCTTCCAGCCCGAGCTCGGCGAGCCCTGGTTCCGCCTTGGCGATTATCCCGTCTATCCGCCGCCGGCCTTCTTCTGGTGGTGGTTCGCCTTCGACGCCTATGCGCCGCCGATCTTCTATAAGGGCGCGCTGATCGCCGCGTCGGGCGGGTTCGCTGCCATCATCGTGGCGATCGCCATGTCGGTATGGCGCGCCCGCGAACGGCGGAAGGCCGAGACCTATGGTTCGGCGCGATGGGCGGGCCGGCGCGAGATACGCGCTGCCGGGATGCTCGGGGGCGAAGGGGTCGTGCTCGGCCGGTTCGGTAGCGACTATCTTAGGCATGACGGCGCCGAGCATATTCTCTGCTTCGCGCCGACACGGTCGGGCAAGGGCGTGGGGCTCGTCGTGCCCACTTTGCTCACCTGGCCGGGAAGCTGCATCGTCCATGACATCAAGGGCGAGAATTGGCAGCTGACCGCGGGCTTTCGCGCGCTGCACGGCCGCGTGCTGCTCTTCGATCCGACCAATGCCAAATCCTCAGCCTATAATCCCCTGCTCGAAGTGCGCCGCGGTGAATGGGAGGTGCGCGATGTCCAGAATGTCGCCGACGTGCTCGTCGACCCCGAAGGCAGTCTCGAGAAGCGCAACCATTGGGAGAAGACGAGCCATGCGCTGCTCGTCGGCGCGATCCTGCACGTGCTATACGCCGAGGAAGACAAGTCGCTCGCCGGTGTCGCCGCCTTTCTCTCCAATCCGCGGCGACCGATCGTCTCGACGCTGCGCCGCATGCAGACGACCCGGCATCTGGGGGACAAGGGCGTGCATCCCGTCGTCGCCGCGGCCGCGCAGGAATTGCTGAACAAGTCGGACAATGAACGCTCGGGGGTGCTCTCGACCGCCATGTCCTTCCTCGGCCTCTATCGCGACCCCGTCATCGCGGCGGTGACGGGCCGCTCCGAATGGCGGATTGCCGATCTGATGGCGGGGGACCGTCCGACCTCGCTCTATCTCGTCGTGCCGCCCGGCGACATCAGCCGGACGAAGCCGCTCATTCGCCTGATCCTCAACCAGATCGGACGGCGGCTCACCGAGGATCTCAATCCCGGCGCGCGGCCGCGGCGCCTGCTCCTGATGCTCGACGAGTTTCCGGCGCTGGGCCGCCTCGATTTCTTCGAAAGCGCGCTCGCCTTCATGGCGGGATACGGGATCAAGGCCTTCCTGATCGCCCAGTCGCTCAACCAGATCGAAAAGGCCTATGGGCAGAATAATGCGATCCTCGACAATTGCCATGTCCGGGTGAGTTTCGCGACCAACGACGAGCGGACCGCCAAGCGTATTTCGGATGCGCTCGGGACTGCGACCGAAATGCGTGCAATGAAAAATTATGCCGGCCACCGCCTCTCGCCCTGGCTCGGTCATCTCATGGTCTCGCGCACCGAAACCGCCCGCGCCTTGCTCACGCCGGGCGAGGTGATGCAACTGCCGCCAGGCGAGCAGATCGTGATGGCCGCCGGGGTGCCGCCGATCCGGGCTGCGAAGGCACGCTATTATGTCGACCCCCGGTTCACGAGCCGCATTCTCGCACCGCCGACACCTGCCCGGACGTCGAAACGGGCGGACGACGACTGGACGCCGCGGCCGCAGGCGCCGGCGCCCGTCCTTCTGCTTCCCGGACCCGGGCCTGCCGGACGCCGGGCATCGCCAGCGGAGGACGGCGACCCGAAGGCGGCGGCGCCGGCCAGGGGCGCTGCGGCGGAGGAGGGGGCCAATTCGGGGATCCGGCGGGAGCCGGGCCTCGCCGATCATGAGAATGTGGCACCCGAACCTGTGCCCGAGGTCAACGAGTTCGATTTCGACCGCGGCGGCGAGGGAGGTAACGCGGCGCGCGACCGGCGCGCCATGGACCGGGCGATGCGGCGCAATGCGCGCAACGCATCGCTCGATCCGGGCGATGGAATCGACCTGTGAAAAAGCCCGCGGTCAAACGGACCTTCCGCCTCGATGCCGCGCTTTGCCGCGAGCTCGACGAACGGGCGCGCAGCCGGCGCATGACGCGAACCGATATTGTCGAAGCCGCCCTTGCATCCTTGCTCACACCCGATCAGGAGGAGCGGCTCGAGGCGGTGCTCGCCCGGCGCCTCGACCGCCTGTCGCGGCAGATCGATCGGCTCGAATGGCATATCGAGCTGTCGAACGAGACCGCCGCGCTGTTCATCCGATCCTGGCTGACGAACAATCCGCCGCTCCCCGATGCGGCGCTGCAGGCGGCGCAGGCCACCGGCAAGAAACGGTGGGAGGCGTTCGTCGATACGCTCGCGCGCCGAATGGAACTTGGGCCGAAGTTCCAGGAGGAAGTATCGCTGGGCACACAGCCCGGCACTCATTCCTCGCCGGCCGCGAAATAGGCGGTAAGCCGGTGGGCGACTTCGGGCGCCAGCTGGATGAAGTTTCGCCGTCCGTCGGCGGGATCCGACGTGCGGACCAGGAGCTCGGCGTCGCAGAGCCGCTGGACCAGCCTCAGCGCGCTGCTCATCCCCAGCCCCGAGGCGATGCCGAGGCTGCTCGTCGACACCAGCCTCGCCTCGCCTTCATGAATGAAGAGGTCGATGAGCATGTCCCACGCCGGCTCGCCGAATAATTCATCGTTGCCCAGAAGCTGTTTGCGCAGCAACCGCCGCCGCAAGGTCCGCCGCGCATTGGCGAGTGCGAGGTCGGCAATCTCTTTCTGCGTCTCGTCGCGATGCCCGTCCCCGAGGGTCAACGGCGGTCCCGGTCTTCCCCTCGGCGGAGCTTTGCCGGCGGCCAGCCTATGGTGCTCGCGCTGGGTGACGATAATATGGTCGATGAGTTCGACGTCGAGCGCCCGGCCGATGCCCCGCAGGAGGTCGGTGACGCGAATATCGCTGTCGCTCGGGGCCGGGTCACCGCTTGGATGATTATGGACCAGCAGGATAGCCGCCGCGTCCAGTTCGAGCGCGCGCCGGAAAATCGTGCGGGGATAAAGTGTCAGCTGCCGAACCGAGCCATGCTGCATTTGCTCGTCGGCGATGAGTCGGCGCGACGCGTCCAGAAACAGCACGCGAAGAATTTCCTCGGGCAGCGCCCCCATCGAGGCCTTGAGATATTCGATCAATTTCGGGCTGGAGGGTTCGATCACGCGACCGAGCAATTCGGCGCGCATGGCTTCGAGGCCGGCCTCGCGCGCGGCAAGCAGAAGGCCTATGACCGGACTCTTTTCCCCGAGGACCCGCGCGAGCGCCTCGGGTGACCGCGACCAGATGCGATCGAGACTATGGAACTCGGCAAGTAGCGTTTCGGCTATCGATTGGCTGTTCTCGGGATCGATCGACGCGACGAGATGTACCAGGACGGCTCGCTGTCGCCGCGCGCCAGGCGTCGCTGGTGCCGCCAGGTTGCGAGGATGAGGATCGGCGGAATCAGCCACGAGGTCGCAACCTGCATCGTCAGATAGGCTGCGGGATGAATCTCCACATCGAGGAACCGGCTCGTGTGCGCGAGGAGCGGCAGAATATGGAGCACCGCGACGCACATGGGCCAGAAGCGATGCGCAAAAAGCGCGAGCAGGGTGGTCGCGCTCGCGCCGAACAGGTCGATCGCGAGATGGCCCGTGTCCAGCGATGCGAATTCGACCGGTACGAAAGCGTGGAGCATCTTGTCCGCTCCCACCATGGTCAGCGCGATCGCCGCCATCGCGCGTTCGGGTCCGCCCCCGCGCCAGGCCGCATAGCCAAGAGCAACCAGCAAGAAAGCGAGGAAAAATGCCATGCGCATCGCCCGAACCTTTCATGCTGGCTGCTCCCGGTCAATCGGGGTCAGGCGGCCGCTGGAAGAGGCTCGGAAACCGCGCCGGCGATCGCCGGGCATTCATGGAGGTCATAGCCCGCCGTCTCGCGACCGATTTGCACGAGATCGCCATGGACGCGAAGAATGTCGCCGCTCACATCGACCAGCGCCATCTGCGCCTTCGCGAGCCGCCGGATCGTCGCATGGCCGCTGGTGGCCGGCACGCCGATGGTATCGCGTCGCGCGGTAACGACACTTGTCATCAGCGAGGACACCGCGATGAGGGCATCATCGACTCTGCCTTCCGCAGCCGGGACGTCGCGCTCGAGACGAGCCGCTGCGAAGTTGATTTCTTTGGACATGACTTCTCCTTTTCCGGAACGCGGGGGCGATCCGGCAATTGTTTGGGCACAAGGGAAAGGGATCAGCCGGAGATCAGCGTCGTCAGCGCCTGGGCGATGGCGAGCCCCGAGAGGATGAGCAGGACCAGTGCGACCAGCATGGCCGCCATGATCAGCGCTCGCCTCGTCCGGGCATGGTCATGCCTCCAGAAATCCCTGGACGGCGGGCTGGTCTCCATCGGCCCGCCCGCCGCCAGGGCACTGTCATTCAGCGCCATCGCGTCGGCCGGGCCTCCGTCCGGGAAGTGGGATGGCACGAGCTTAGGCGGCCGCGGAAGGTCGATCGGATCGCATGTGATCCGGTCATAGGTCTGTTTGAGACGGGCATAGACGATCGCGGTCTCGTCCCGGTTCGCCGTCCCCAATATATCGCGCGCCTTGGTCAGCCGGAGATCGACGGTGGGCTTGGCGATTCCGAGCTGCCGCGCGATCTGCTTCGAGGTCTGTCGCTCGATCAGGAGATCGAGGCAGGCCCGCTGCTTGTCGGTGAGGCGCGCCCAGCGTTCGGCGTCCTCATATGTGTGCGACCTCGAATCACTCATGTTCACACTCTTGTCAAAATCGCCTCCGGCACAAGCCCCGGGGGTGATTCGCGGAAGCGCGGCCGCTTCCCGCGATGACGGCGCCTACGCCATAGCCTGTCTTTCGACGCCACGGTGCGACGCGCTCAAAAGCTTGTTGAATTGGAGCAATCCCTGCGTCTCTTACTCGGCCCCGTCGCACGGACATCCGGTCCGGCGCCGCGAAACGGGGTCCTCTCATGGCAGCAGAACCGATCCGGCTCGAAGCGCGAAATCGCAGCGCGCGCATGTTGCAGACCGCATTCGGGGCGGCGATCGCCGGCTGGCTTGCCGACCCGCAAGTCGTCGAGATCATGCTCAATCCGGACGGCCGCCTCTGGGTCGACCGGCTCGGCGAGGGCATCGCGGACAGCGGTACATGGCTGAGCGCGGCCGATGGCGAACGCATCATCCGCCTCGTCGCGCATCATGTCGGCGCCGAAGTTCATGGCGGGAGTCCGCGCGTATCGGCTGAACTGCCTGGCGGCGGCGAGCGGTTCGAGGGATTGCTGCCGCCCGTGGTGATCGCTCCGGCCTTCGCGATCCGCAAGCCTGCGGCAGCCGTTTTCACACTCGACGATTATGTGGGGGCGCGCATCATGGCGCCGGCTGCCGCCGCCTCGCTGCGGCATGCGGTCGCCGGGCGGATGAACATTCTCGTCGCCGGCGGCACCGGAACCGGCAAGACGACGCTCGCCAACGCGCTGCTCGCAGAGATCGCCGGCACCGATGACCGGATCATCCTCATCGAGGATATACGCGAGTTGCAGTGCGCCGCTCGCAATGTCGTCGCCATGCGCACCAAGGACGGAGTCGCATCGCTCACCGACCTCGTGCGCTCGTCGCTCCGCCTCCGGCCCGATCGCATTCCGATCGGCGAGGTGCGCGGCCCCGAAGCGCTCGATCTGCTGAAGGCTTGGGGAACAGGGCATCCGGGCGGGATCGGTACGATCCACGCCGGAAGCGCGCTCGGGGCGCTCCGCCGCATGGAGCAGCTCATCCAGGAGGCGGTCGTAACCGTGCCGCGCGCGCTGCTTGCCGAAACGATCGACCTTGTTGCCGTCCTCGTCCGCGATGGGACCGGCCGGCGCCTGTCCGAACTTGCGCGGGTCGAAGGACTCGATCCCGCCACCGGCGAATATCGCCTGGTCCCGCACACACAAGAAGGAGAAAGCTCATGATCCGTGCCGCCCGGCATGGCGCCCGCCGCGCCATGCTCACCTCGACCGCGATCGTCGTCGCGATGATCGTCGCCGTCCCGGCCCATGCCGGCGGCTCGTCGATGCCCTGGGAAGCCCCGCTCCAGTCGATCCTCGAGAGCATCGAGGGTCCGGTCGCCAAGATCGTCGCGGTAATCATCATCATCGTCACCGGCCTGAGCCTTGCCTTCGGCGATACCTCGGGCGGTTTCCGCCGGCTGGTCCAGATCGTCTTCGGCCTGTCGATCGCCTTCGCGGCATCGAGCTTCTTCCTCTCCTTCTTCTCCTTCGGCGGCGGGGCGCTCGTCTGATGGCACAGGAGGCCGACATTCCGGGTTTCTTCGCGCCGGTCCACCGCGCGCTTGCCGAGCCGATCCTGCTCGGCGGCGCGCCGCGCAGCTTGGCGATCGTCAACGGAACCCTCGCCGGCGCGATCGGGCTTGGCCTTCGGCTCTGGATCGCCGGCCTTGCCCTCTGGGCGATCGGCCATGCCCTTTCGGTCTGGGCGGCGCGGCACGACCCGCAGTTCGTCGACGTCGCCCGCCGTCACCTCAAATTTCCTGTCTGGATGCGCCCATGATGAACCTCGCCGAATATCGCACCAAATCCGCTTCCCTCGCCGACTATCTTCCCTGGGTGGCGCTTGTCGCCGAGGGCGTGGTCCTCAACAAGGACGGCTCCTTCCAGCGCACTGCGCGCTTTCGCGGTCCCGACCTCGACAGCGCGACCCCGGCCGAACTCGTCTCGGTGACCGCGCGGCTGAACAATGCGCTGCGGCGGCTCGGCTCGGGCTGGGCGGTCTTCGTCGAGGCGCAGCGTGTTCCCGCGATATCCTATCCGGTCTCGGATTTTCCCGACGCCGTCTCGGCGCTGGTCGATGTCGAGCGCCGCGAGCAGTTCCGCGAGGAAGGCGCGCATTTCGAAAGCTTCTATTATCTGACCCTGCTCTGGATGCCGCCCGCCGAAGAGGCTGCGCGCGCCGAGGCCTGGCTTTATGAGGGGCGCTCGGAGGCGGGTGTCGATCCGAAAGAACTGCTGAAAGGCTTCGTCGATCGTAGCGGGCGGCTGCTCCATCTGATTGAAGGCTTCGTTCCCGAGGCCGAATGGCTGGGCGACGGCGAGACACTCACCTATCTCCACAGCTGCGTCTCGACCAATCGGCAGCGCGTCCGCGTCCCCGAAACACCCGTCTATCTCGACGCGCTGCTGACCGATCAGCCGCTCGTCGGCGGTCTCGCGCCGCGGCTCGGCGAGCATCATATCCGCACGCTGACGATCACCGGCTTTCCGACGGCGACCTGGCCGGGCTTGCTCGACGAACTCAACCGGCTTGCTTTCGCCTATCGCTGGTCGACGCGCGCGATCATGCTCGACAAGACCGACGCGACGAAGCTGCTGACCAAAATCCGGCGGCAATGGTTCGCCAAGCGCAAATCGGTCGCCGCGATCCTCAAGGAAGTGATGACCAACGAGACGTCGGTGCTCATGGACTCGGACGCCTCGAACAAGGCTGCCGACGCGGACATGGCATTGCAGGAACTCGGCGCCGACCATGCGGGCATCGCCTATGTGACCGCGACGCTGACCGTGTGGGATCTGGATCCCGCCATCGCGGCCGAAAAGCTGCGGCTCGCCGAGAAGGCCATCCAGGGCCGCGATTTCACCTGCACGGTCGAGGGCATGAACGGGGTCGACGCCTGGCTGGGGAGTCTCCCCGGTCATGTCTATGCCAATGTCCGCCAACCCCCCATTTCGACGCTCAATCTCGCCCACCTCATACCCTTATCAGCGGTGTGGGCGGGGGCGGAACGGGACGAGCATTTCGGTGATGCCCCCTTGCTCTATGGCAAGACCGAAGGCTCGACCCCGTTCCGCCTCACTCTTCATGTCGGCGACGTCGGCCACAGCCTCGTCGTCGGCCCGACGGGCGCCGGCAAGTCGGTGCTCCTCGCACTGATGGCGCTGCAGTTCCGGCGCTATGAGGGCAGCCAGATTTTCGCCTTCGATTTCGGCGGCTCGATCCGCGCCGCGACGCTCGCCATGGGGGGCGACTGGCAGGATCTGGGCCGCGCCTTGCAGGATGACGGCGGCGGCGTCGCGCTGCAGCCGCTCGCGCGCATCGACGAGGCGGGCGAACGGGCATGGGCGGCCGAATGGCTGGCCGCGCTCCTCGCGGGCGAAGGCGTCGCGGTCGATCCGGCCGCGAAGGAACATCTCTGGTCGGCGCTGACGTCGCTGGCCACCGCGCCGGTCGCGGAGCGGACGCTGACCGGGCTCGCGGTCCTGCTGCAATCGCAGGAATTGAAGCAGGCGCTGGCGCCCTATCTGGTCGGCGGACCCTGGGGACGCCTCCTCGACGCCGAGGTCGAACGCCTCGGCAGCGCACGGGTGCAGGCGCTCGAGACCGAGGGCCTCGTTGGCGCCGCCTCGGCCCCCGCCGTGCTCGCCTATCTCTTTCACCGCATCGGGCAGCGCCTAGATGGCTCGCCGACCCTGATCATCATCGACGAGGGCTGGCTTATCCTCGACAGTCCGGCCTTCGCCGCGCAGCTGCGCGAATGGCTGAAAACGCTACGCAAGAAGAATGCGAGCGTCATCTTCGCGACGCAGAGCCTCGCCGACATCGAGAGTTCGAGCATTGCGCCCGCGATCATCGAAAGCTGCCCGACGCGCATCTTCCTTCCCAATGAGCGCGCCGCCGAGCCGCAGATCGCGCGGGTCTATGAGCGCTTCGGCCTCAACGACCGGCAGATCGAGATATTGAGCCGGTCGACCCCGAAGCGCGATTATTATTGCCAGTCGCGCCGCGGGAACCGGCTGTTCGAGCTGGGCCTCGGCGAGATCGCGCTCGCCTTCACCGCCGCGTCTTCCAAGACCGATCAGATCCGCATCGGCGAACTCGTCGCCGAACATGGGAGCGACGGCTTTGCCGCCGCCTGGCTGCGTGAGCGCCGCCTCGACTGGGCGGCCGATCTTCTCGCCAATCTCGAATTTTCCACCCTGAAGGAGTGAATGACCATGAAGACCCCGATTTTCCATTGCGCGGCCGCGCTGCTCGTCGCCGGGTGCGGCATCGCGGCTGCGGCCGTGCCCGCCCCGGCCGCGGCCCAAGTGGGCGGGATCGTCCACGATCCCCGCAATTACGCGCAGAATATCCTGACCGCCGCGCGCACGCTCGAGCAGATCAACAACCAGATCAAGCAGCTGCAGAATCAGGCGACATCGCTCGCGAACGAGGCCCGCAACCTGTCGGGCCTGCCGGTCTCGACGCTCCAAGAGCTGCAAGGGCAGGTCGACCGGACCCGCACCCTGCTCGGCGAAGCGCAGCGGGTCGCTTTTGATGTCGGCGACATCCAGAAGGCGTTCGACGCGCGCTACAAGGGCGGCGCACTGACGGGCACGCAGGCGGAAATGGTCGCCAATGCCGAGGCGCGCTGGACCGACAGCGTCGGCGCCTTCCAGGATGCGATGAAGGTCCAGGCGGGCGTCGTCGGCAATATGGGCGATGCGCGCCGCTCGATCACGACGCTGGTGACCGCGAGCCAGTCGGCGGCCGGCGCCCTTCAGGCGGCACAGGCGGGCAACCAGCTGCTTGCGCTCCAGTCGCAGCAACTTGGTGATCTTGCCGCTGCGATCGCCGCGCAGGGGCGGGCACAGATGCTCGATGCCGCCCGCGCGGCTGCTGCCGAAGCCGAAGGACGCGAGCGCTTCCGCCGCTTCCTCAAAGGCAATTGAGATGGGTCGGGCGGCCAGGATCGCAGGCGCGGCAGTGCTGGGCGGAATCGCCATGACGCTCGCGCTCGTCGCCGCGACCTGGCCGCCCGCGCCCCGTGCGTCCGTCCCCCAGGTCTCCGGGGCGGACGCACACCCGGCGCCGGACGATAGGCTTCGCCGCTGCCGGACCGTCACGACGGTCGACCCAGATTGCGAAGCGGCATGGGAAGCGAAGCGTCGCCGGTTTTTCGGTGAGCGGAGGAACGAGCGATGAACGACACGGGCGTGATCGACCAATTTCTGTCGGTCTTTTCGACCTATATCGACAGCGGCTTCGGGCTGCTCGGCGGCGAAGTCGGTTTTCTGTCGACTACGCTCATCGTCATCGACGTGACGATCGCCGCGCTGTTCTGGGCGTGGGGAGCCGACGAGGATGTCCTTCAGCGCCTCGTCAAGAAGACGCTTTATATTGGCGTCTTCGCGTTCATCATCGGTAATTTCCAGAGCCTGGCGACAATCATGCTCGAAAGCTTTGCCGGTCTCGGGCTGAAGGCAAGCGGCGGCGCCATGGCGATCGGCGACTTCATGCGCCCGGGCGTCGTCGCGGCGACGGGCCTCGATGCCGCGGAGCCGCTTCTCGATGCGAGCAAGGACCTCCTGGGGCCTATCGGGCTCTTCACCAACTTCGTACAGATCTTGATCCTGCTGATCGCCTGGGTGATCGTCGTCCTCGCCTTCTTCATCCTCGCGGTGCAGGTCTTCGTGACGATCCTCGAGTTCAAGCTTGTCACGCTCGCGGGCTTCGTTCTGATCCCCTTCGCCTTTTTCGGCCGCACCGCGTTCATGGCGGAGCGCGTCCTTGGCCATATCGTCTCCTCCGGCATCAAGGTGCTGGTGCTCGCCGTCATCACCGGGATCGGCACGACCCTCTTCGACCGCTTCATGGGTGCCCAGATTGGCGCCGAGCCGGACATCGAGCAGGTTATGGCGATCGCGCTTGGCGCGCTCACATTGCTGGGTCTCGGTATCTTCGGTCCTTCGATCGCCAATGGCATCGTCGCGGGCGGCCCCCAGCTCGGCGCAGGCGCTGCGGCCGGCACGGCCGTCGCCGCCGGCGCCACGCTCGCCGCGGGCGCGGCGGGTGCGACGCTGGCTACCGGTGCCGCCGCCAGCTTTGCGCGCGGCGCTGCGGCTGGCGCTACCCGCACTGCGGGCAGCGCATCGGCCTCCTACGCCGCAGGCGCGGCCGGGAAGAGCGGGGCGCAAGCGGTCGGTGCGGGTCTCGCCAATGTCGCGCGCTCGGCGGCGAGCGCTGCGGCGTCCCCGCTTCGGCGTGCCGCCGAGCGGACCCGCGAGCAGTTTGCGGCCGGCCGCGCGGGTCAGGCGGCGAAGGCGGGACCGGCACCTGCTGCCGGTACGCCGCCGGCTTGGGCGACCGCGATGCGGCATCGGCAGTCGGTCGCGCAGGGCGCGATGGTCGGCGCGCAGACCCTGAAGGGCGGCGATAGCCACGGCGGCGGCTCCGCACCCGACATCAGCGAAAGGGATTGATATGATTTTCCGCAGGCCCTCCAATCATTATGGGATCTCGCCCGTCCCGGTCACGCCGCATCAGCGCGCGGGGCAGGTCTGGGACGATCGCATCGGCTCGGCGCGCGTCCAGGCGAAGAATTGGCGGCTCGCCTTTTTCGGCACCCTGCTTCTGTCAGGCGGTCTCGCCTCGGCGCTGGTCTGGCAGTCGCTGCGCGGCACGATCACGCCCTGGGTGGTCGAGGTCGACAAGCTCGGCGAGGCAAGGGCCGTCGCGCCCGCAGACGCCGACTGGTCGCCGACCGATCCGCAAATTGCCTTCCATCTCGCGCGCTTCATCGAGCATGTCCGGTCGATCCCGGCCGACCCGGTGGTGCTGCGCAAGGACTGGCTCAGCGCCTATGATTTCACCACGGCTAGCGGTGCGCAGGCGCTCAATGAATATGCCCGGCTGAACGATCCCTTCGCGGAGATCGGCAAGCGACAGGTCGCGGTCGATGTGTCGAGCGTGATCCGCGCCTCCAAGGATAGCTTTCGTATCGCCTGGACCGAGCGCCGCTATCAGGACGGCAGCCTTCTCGAGACGTCGCGCTGGTCGGCGATCGTCACCGTGACGGTTCAGCCGCCCCGCACACCCGATGCTTTGCGGCGCAACCCGCTCGGAATTTTTGTCACCGCCGTAAATTGGTCGAAGGAGCTCAGCCAGTGACGCGTTTTATCTTTCTCGTGACCGCAGCCGCGCTCGCATTTCCTGCGGTCGCCGCCCCCTCCGATGTCAAGACACAGGTCGGCCGGGCCAATGACGCGGCGCGCGTTCAGCCCGATCGCGCGAGCTTCCAGGGCGCGATCCAGAAATATGCCTGGGCCGATGGCGCGCTGTTCCAGATCTATACGGCGCCGGGGCAGGTCACCGACATCGCGCTCCAGGAAGGTGAAGAGCTCGTCGGACCCGGACCGGTCGCCGCCGGCGATACGGTCCGCTGGGTCATCGGCGACACGCTGAGCGGCGCCGGTACGTCGCGGCGCGTTCATATTCTCGTCAAGCCGACCCGCCCCGACATCATGACGAACCTCGTCATCAACACCAACCGCCGCACCTATCATCTCGAACTGCGCGCGACGCCTTCGACCTATATGGCCGCAGTCAGCTGGTCCTACCCGGCCGATGAGCTGATCGCATTGCGAGCGGCCGAAACCGAGCGGGAGCGCGCTGCACCCGTTGCGGGCGGCATCGACTTTGCGGCGCTCAATTTTGGTTATCGGATCAGCGGCGACAAGGTGCCCTGGCGCCCGCTGCGCATCTTCGACGACGGTCGCCAATTGTTCGTCGAGTTTGGCGACGGCATTGCCGAGGGCGATATGCCCCCGCTCTTCGTGCTCGGTGACAAGGAGGGTGCGGAGCTCGTCAATTACCGCGTGCAAGGCCGGTTCCTCATCGTCGACCGCCTGTTCGAACGCGCCGAACTGCGGCTTGGCAACGGGCGCGGCGCGAAGAAGGTGCGAATCGAGCGCGACGACAAGCGCCGTCGGGGGCGGTCATGAGCGGGCCGGAACGGGAAGGGAAGGCAGAACCGCCTCCTGAAGCCCTGGCGGCGGAACGCCCCGTCGCGCCGTCCAGCCCCGACGGGTTCCGGCTTGAGGGCGAGATGCCGCCTGTCATGCGCCTCTCGCGCCGGACGCTCGCGATTATCGGCGGCGCGGCAGGCTTTGCTATCGCCGGTGCTCTGCTCTGGGCGCTGCGGTCGCCTGCTCCCCAAGCCGACAAGAATCTCTATGAGACCGATCGCCCCAACCGCTCGGAGGTCATTACGGGCGCGCCCGCGGATTATGGCGCGGTTCCGAAACTCGGGCCGCCGCTTCCCGGTGACCTCGGGCGACCGATCGTCTCAGCGCAGAAGGAGGGCGGGATGATAACGCCGCCGCCCATGGTGGCTGTTCCACCGCCGGCCGATCAACGACAGCGGGCGGTGGATCAGGCGCGTGAGCGCCGGATCCAGGAAAGCGACGCGGCGCGTTCCAGCAATCTTTTCCTGGCAAGCGGGGGAGGCAGCGCCTCGGCCAGTACCGCGGAACAACCTGCGCCGCCCGCGGCGCAGGCGATCAATCCATCGGGCGCAGAAGCCCCGGCTCGTCCCTTTCTGAGGGGAGATGGTCCGCGCCGGACAGACAGCGGCGAACGCATCGTCCCGCTCGCTTCGCCCTATGTCGTGCAGGCCGGGAATATCATTCCGGCGGCGCTGATCACCGGCATCCGTTCCGATCTTCCGGGCCAGATCACAGCGCAGGTGACGCAGAATATTTATGACAGTCCGACGGGACGCATTCTCCTGATCCCCCAAGGCTCGCGCCTGATCGGGGAGTATGACAGCGAGATCGTGGCGGGACAGAATCGCGTGTTACTGACTTGGGATCGGTTGACCTTTCCCGGCGGTCGCTCGATCGCACTTGGCCGGCTCCCCGGAGCGGATGCCGGCGGAATGGCGGGGCTGGCGGATCGCACCGACTATCATTGGGGCCATATGTTCAAGGCCGCGCTCATATCGACGCTGCTCGGTGTCGGCGCCGAGCTCGGAGCGGACGACGACGATCGGCTCGTTCGTGCGATCCGGTCGGGATCGCAGGATTCGATCGGTCAGACCGGCCGGCAGATCGTCGACCGGCAACTCGCCATACCGCCCACTATCACCATCAGTCCCGGTTTCGCGTTTCGGGTCATCGTAACCCGTGACCTGGTGCTGGAGCCGCTTTTCAGCGGCGAATCCCGATGAGCAAGCTGCGGCTCGGACCCATCGCCGAGGATCGGCCGGTCAAGGTCACGGTTGAACTGTCGGGAGGCATTATGCGCGATCTTGCAGACTATGCCCGCATCCATGCCAGGGCCAATGGGCTCCCCGAGCCTTTGCCGGCGGAGCGGCTGATTGCCCCGATGATCGAGCGCTTCATGAGCGGTGACCGCGAATTCGGCAAGCTGCGGCGTCGATCCTGATCGGCACCAGTTCGCGGCCACAAGACATCACGCCCCCGGCAATTTGGCCAGCTGTGCGGGTGTCAGGATAGGGGCGTTGCGATCCCTGCGCTCCGAATAGCGATCGACAAGCTGGTCGGCGTGGCCGCGCGTCAGCACGGTGAACCGCACCAGCTCCTCGGCAACATCGACAATCCGGTCATAATAGCTCGACGCCAGCATGCGGCCTGCCTCGTCGAACTCCGCATAAGCTTTGGCAACGCTCGACTGGTTGGGGATGGTGATCATCCGCATCCAGCGGCCGAGGATGCGCAGCGTGTTGACGCTGTTGAACGACTGCGATCCCGCCGAGACCTGCATCACGGCGAGAGTGCGGCCCTGCGTGGGACGCAGACCTCTATAGGCGAGCGGCAGGTGATCGATCTGCGCTTTCATTATGCCGGTGATCTGGCCGTGGCGCTCGGGGCTGCACCAGACCTGGCCATCTGACCAGAGCGAATGCTGGCGTAGTTCCTCGACCGCGGGATGATCGTCATCGGCGATGAGGTCGGGCAGTGGCAGGTCGGAAGGATCGAAGATGCGGGTCTCGCAGCCGAAAAGCTGGAGCAGACGCGCCGTTTCCTCGACAACGAGGCGCGAGTAGGAGCGCTCGCGCAGCGATCCGTACAGAAGAAGGATGCGCGGCGCGGGATCGAGCGGCCCCAGACCAAACGCCGGCTGTGCGTGGAGATATTCGGGGCTCAATGCGGGAAAATGGTCTGCGTCGGAGAGCGCGCGCAGGCGGCTGTGGGTCTGTTCTGTCATGATACTCAGACTTGTGAAGGAACGCTCGCCGGGAACCAGCGACGTCCGAGGCGGAATGCGACGCTGACGAGGAGGATGAGGACCGGCACTTCGACAAGCGGGCCGATGACCGCCGCGAAGGCGACCGGCGAGGCGAGGCCGAAGGCGGCGATCGCGACCGCGATCGCGAGCTCGAAATTATTGCCCGCGGCGGTGAAGGCGACCGCGGTCGTGCGTGGATAATCAGCCTCGATCAGCTTGCCCATCCAGAAGCTGATGAGGAACTGCACGACGAAATAGATGGTCAGCGGGATCGCGATCCGGATGACGTCGCCGGGGATGGTGACGATCTCGCCGCCCTTGAGGCTGAACATCGCGACGATGGTGAAGAGCAGTGCGACGAGGGTGATCGGCGCGATCCTCGGCAGGAAGTGCGTCTCGTACCAGTCGTTGCCCTTGGCGCTGGCGAGCCATTTGCGGGTGAGATATCCTGCCATAAACGGGATGCCGAGATAGATGAGCACCGCCTCGGCGATCGTCCAGAAGCTGACGTCGATGACGCTGCCTTCGAGGCCGAAGAGCGGCGGCAGGACCGTGAGGAAAAACCAGGCATAGACGCTGAAGAAGAGGATCTGAAAGATCGAATTGAACGCGACGAGCGCAGCGACATATTGATTGTCGCCCTTTGCGAGCTGGTTCCACACGATCACCATTGCGATGCAGCGCGCGAGACCGATCAGGATCAGGCCAGTCATATATTCAGGCTTGTCCGCGAGGAAGACGACCGCGAGCGCGAACATCAGCACCGGCCCGATGATCCAGTTCTGGATCAGCGAGATGGCTAGGACGCGCTTGTCTTCGAACACGCGCGGCAGCTCGTCATAGCGCACGCGTGCAAGCGGCGGATACATCATCAAAATGAGCCCGATGGCGATCGGGATATTCGTCGTTCCGATCGACATCGCGTCGATCGCAGCGGGGAGGTCCTTGAAAAGCGATCCCAAGAGGACGCCGAGCGCCATTGCAAGGAAGATCCAGAGTGTCAGATAGCGATCGAGGAAGGACAGGCGTTCACGCTTTGCGGCAATCATGATGATCCCCTCAGGCATGGACGCGGTTGCCGCCGGCATCGACCACCTGTTCACCGTCTTCCTTGGCGAAGGCGCCAAGCTGGCGGGCAGGGATGATGTCGAGCACCGCTTCGGACGGGCGGCAGAGCTTCACCCCGAGCGATGTGACGACGAGCGGGCGATTGATGAGGACCGGATGCGCCATCATTGCATCAATGAGTGCGCCATCGGTGAGATCGGGGTTGCCTAGGCCGAGTTCCGCATAGGGCGTGCCTTTTTCGCGGAGGAGCTCGCGCGGCGTGATACCGGCGCGCTCGATCAGCCGCTCGAGCAGGGCTCGCGACGGCGGTGTCTTCAGATATTCGACGACATGCGGTTCGATGCCGGCGTTGCGAATGAGCGCGAGCGTGTTGCGCGACGTCCCGCACTCGGGATTGTGATAGATAATGATGTCGGCGGTCATGCGCCTGTCTCCCGCTCGCCAGTCGCGCCCTCGATGCCGCCGATTTCCTTCAACCTGCGCGCCATTGCCATCTCGTCGATGCTTTCGTGCGGGAGCGCGAGGAAGAGCGAAATCCGGTTCGAGAGATAGTGCAGCGCACGTTCGAAAGCTTCGCGCTGGCCCGGGCCTTCGACCGCGGCGGGATCTTCGATCCCCCAGTGCGCGGTCATCGGCTTGCCGGGCCAGACCGGACAGGTCTCGCCGGCGGCATTGTCGCAGACGGTGAAGATGAAATCGAGTTTGGGCGCGTCCGGGCCCGAGAATTCGTCCCAGCTTTTCGAGCGCAGACCCTCGGTCTCGAACCCGAGCTCATCGAGAAGCGCGAGCGCCTGTGCATGGACCTTGCCTTTGGGAAAGCTCCCGGCGCTATAGGCACGGAACCGCCCCTGGCCCATGCGGTTCAGCAGAGCTTCGGCTAGAATCGAGCGGGCGCTGTTGCCGGTACAAAGGAACAGCACATTATAAATCTTGTCGGTCATCGACTTCTCCCTCAAGCGCTGAATGGGCCGATCAGCAGCAGGCAAGTTCGGCGAGCAGCGGCTCACACAGTTCAGCGCGTCCTTGGCAGCAGTCTTTTGCGAGGAAGAGCATCAGGCCGCGAAGTGCGTCGATATCCGCTCGTTGGATGATCTGCCGGCCGCGCTTTTCCGGTATCACCAAGCCCGCCTTCACCAGAACCGCGAGGTGCGTCGAAAAACTACTCTGATTGAGCCCCGACGCTTCGACGAGCTGTCCCGTCGATAGCCCTTCGGGCTCATTCTGGACGATCAAGCGAAAGGCATCGAGGCGGGTGGGATGCGCCAGAGCGGCGAGGGCGGACAAGGCGGCATCAATTTGCATGCATCGGGATTATCCGATATGTTCATGTCTGTCAATTTGTATCGGGAATATGCGATGGGTCGGTTCGGCGAGGCCCACAATCGGCCTATGACGCGGATGTGGGCGGGTTGGCAACCGGTCGGGTGTCGCAATTCTACGCAGACTGATTGCCGGCTTTGGCAGGCCGCCCGGCTTCGATGGCCCGGCGATTATACCAGAAGCCAAGGATTATGATGACCAGCGCGGCGGCTTGCATGAGGATGACCTGCAGCGTCGGATAGATACCCAGGAGCGTTACTCGAGGCCAGCCGCTCACGGGCGTTACCGAGAGCATGCCTGCCTCCTGCAGCGCCGCCGTTCCCTTGCCCGCCAGTACGGCGGCGAGCACCGCCATGAGGGCAGAGCTATACGAAAAGAATTTGCCGATTGGCAGCCGCTGACTGTAGCGGAGCATCGCCCAGGCGATGACGGCCAGCAGGACAAGGCCGGTCACGAAGCCGCCGAAGACAGCCCCGCCACTGCCCTGCGATGCCAGCGCCGCATAAAACAGGATGGTCTCGAACACCTCGCGATAGACGGCCAGGAAGGCGAGCCCGAACAGGAACCAGGACGAGCGTTTCGAGAGCGCCGCGCTCAGCTTTGCGTGAATATAGCGCTGCCATTGGTCGGCCTGAGACTTTCCGTGCATCCAGATGCCGACCGACAGGAGAATGACAGCCGCGAGCAAGGATCCGAAGCCCTCGGTCAATTCGCGGCTCGCCCCGCTGACTCCGATGGCATAGGTCGCGAGCGCCCAAGTCAGGCCCCCTGCGGCAAGGGCCGCAACCCAGCCGGCATGCACATAACGCAGCGCCTCCGGGCGCTCGGCCTTTCGCAGGAAGGCGACGATCGCGATGACGACGAGGAGTGCCTCCAGGCCCTCACGCAGCAAGATCGTCAGGGCGCCGACAAAGGCCGACGTGCTGCTCGCCTGTTCGGGGGCGAGCACCTGCTCGGCATCGGTGAAGAGCGTGTCGAGCGCCGAAATCTCGTGGCGTACCTCGGCGACGGGCGCGCCCTTCTGGATGGCCGCGCGCACTGCCCCCATCGCCGTCTCGATCCGCGCCATCAGGGCGCCATCACGCGACGCGAGGAGCGGTTCCAGGGGTTCGAACCCGTCGAGATAAGCGGACAACGCAAGTTCTCCGGCTTGCTGCCTCTTCCCCGCAGCATATGCAGCGAAGCTCTGCTCGAGCCGTTCCCGCGCCAGCGCCAGCGACCCAGCCCCCGACCCCGTGACGGCCTGCGGATTAGCCCTGAGATAGGCCATCACGGCGTCGGCCTCCGGTTGTCCGATCTTCGCACCGAGCGCCGCCGGCGTCATTGCCGTCAGCGTAGGCATGTCAGGCACCAGGCGGCGCACACCAGCGTCGGATTGCCAGATCCGCTCGCCCTGCGTCGTATCACGGAAAGCGAAGCGGCCGCTGTAGAAGGCGAGGGCCCAGCGATCGGCGGCAGGAAGGTCGGCGAAACTTTGCATTGCCGTGCCGTCGAGGCCTTGCTCGATCACTTGGTAAAGCCCGAAGACGCTGCGTTCGCGAGCGCGCGCAGCATCGGAAAAGGCGATCGGCGGTGGATCGAGCCTGGCTGCATCGGGGCCGCGGCCATCGCCCGACATGCCGTGGCACGATGCGCAATTCTGCCCATAGAGAGTAGCGCCCCTCGCAAGATCTGGGCTGCGCGCCGGCGCAAGTGGCACCGGATAGGCGTTGAGCAACGCCGCTGCGACCGAACGGGCCTGCCGTGCGACTTCTCGTGGGCTTTCCTTGGCGACAACGGCTGCCTTCAGCCGCTTCGCGTCAGCCACCAATTGCGCACGTGCGCCTTTGGGTGGCAGCGCTGCAATATTCGCGGCGGCCGAATCGGTGAACTCGAGCATTTCGGCATATTCTGCCTGGCTGATGACCCGGCCGTCATGTACCGCACCGCCATAGTCCACCGCGACATAATCGAGCAGGCGCCAGGTAGTCTGCACCGACGTCGTGTCGGCGCGTGCCACGGCCGGAAGCAGCACCAGCATGGCAAGCAAGATTGCCGCAGCGCGCCGAAGCGTGGAATATGCCCTCATTTTGCTATGCCTGCGAAGGGCGCAGCTCGGCGCGTGCATTGCGCACGATCTCCGTGGCCGAATGCAGGAAGAGAAGGGCGATGACGCCCGCCACCAGAAGATCGGGCCAGGCGCTGCCCGTCCAGCCGACCAATATGGCCGCGACGATGACGGCGATATTCGCGATCGCATCGTTTCGGCTGAACAGCCAGATGGCCCGCACATTGGCATCGCCGTCCCGAAATCGCGAGAGAACCAGCGCCGCGGTCACGTTCACGGCCAAGGCGACTATGCCGATGACGCCCATGAGTTCGGCTTCGGGTGGCTCGGCATTTAAGGCCCGCGCCACGGCAAAGGCAATCACTCCCAGCCCGAGCGCACCGAGGAACAGTCCCTGGGTTAGCGCGATCCGTGCACGGCTTGCAGCAGACCATCCCAGCGCCAGTAATCCCACCAAAGTGATCGAACCGTCGCCGATGAAGTCGAGCGAATCCGCTTTGAGGGCCTGACTGTTGGCGATGAAGCCGCCGATGATTTCGCACACACCGAAACCGAGGTTGAGTATCACCACGATCCAGAGCGCCCGTCGATAGGCGGGATCACGCTCGGCACGCACGGTATCGCCCGTACAGCCACAGTTACTGTCGTTGCTTTCGCTCATCGCATTGTCCTACATTCTCCAGTAGCTGTAGAAGCAAGGCATTTCTGAGGTGCATATGGGCCGTGAGGTAGGACTTCCCATCGGAGCGCTGGCGAGCCGGACGGGTACGAAGGTCAATACAATCCGCTTCTACGAGGACATCGGGCTTCTACCACCGGCGGCGCGCACCGCCTCCGGACGTCGCAGCTATGGTCCCGAGGATGTCAGGCGCCTGGCGTTTATCCGGAGTGCGAGGGGGCTGGGATTTTCGATCGACGAAATTCGTTCACTGAAAGCCCTCGCGGCAGGACCCGAGCAGGACTGCGCCGAGGTTCGCGCTCTGGCGGCGCGACATTTGCTCGACGTCGACGAGCGTCTGGAACGCATGGTGCGCCTTCGCGCAGAACTCGCCCGGATCGTCCAGCTCTGTGAGGGCGGCCGCATAGCCGATTGCCGGGTGATTGAGGCGATCGAGGCGACGCTGCCGTCCGCGGTCTAGCGGTGGTTTCCTCGCACTCATCATTCGGTCTTCACCTTGTTATTTCTCAAATTCAGGGGTCGTCGCTTGCGGCGCCGCGAGTCTCCTTTCGGGCATCGCGCAGAATTTCGATGCCGCCCTTGATGGCAATCAGCGCAGTGGCGAACCCGACGAGCAAGTCGGGCCAGTTCGTGCCGAGCCACCAGACGAGGACGCCGGCGATCAGGATGCCGCCGTTCGAAACGAAGTCGTTGAAGCTGAAGGTCGTTGCCGCACGAAGGTTGACGTCGGGATTCTGAATGCGCTGAAGCAGCTTCAGGCAGGCATAGTTCACCACCGCCGCGACCGCCGACATGATCATCATCGTAGCGCCGATCGGTTCGCTACCCTGAAAGTAGCGCCGCCCGACATCGAACAGGACGCCGGCCGCGAAGATCAATAGCATAACGCCCGACGCTGTAGCCGCGCGGGTCTTCCATTTGATGCCATGGCTTAGTGCGACAAGGCTCAGGGCATAGACCGCCGCGTCCGATAAATTGTCGAGGCCATTCGCGATGAGGGCGCTCGAATCTCCCAGCGCGCCGGTTATGAGAAAGGCGATGGCGATCGCCGCGTTCAGGAAAAGAACGATCTGGAGGGTCTGCTTTTCGCGGTCGGTGCTGCCTGTCTTGTCTATCATTTCACGCTCCTCATACCAAGCATCCCTAAAAGGAGGCGGAACCCCTCAGGGTTCCGCCCCTGTTCGCGGCCGGCCGCTTGCGCCCAAGCGCTGCAGCAAACCGTGAGGGCCTGGCTTCAGGTCGCAAGGCCGGGCTCACGCCGCGGCCCGGCGACTTCCTCTTCTTCGATCTTCGCGCTGCGACTGTGGACCATGAGGTACAGCGCGGGCAGGACGAGCAGCGTCAGGATCGTCGATGAGATGATCCCGCCGATGACCACGGTCGCCAGCGGCCGTTGCACCTCGGATCCTGCCCCGACATTGAGCGCCATCGGTACGAAGCCGAGCGACGCAACCAGCGCGGTCATCATCACCGGCCTGAGGCGGGTCAGCGCGCCCTCGCGGATTGCATCGACGAGCGCCTTTCCGCGTTCGCGAAGATCCTTGATGAAGGATAGCATCACCACGCCGTTGAGCACCGCGACCCCGGAGAGTGCGATGAACCCGACGCCCGCCGAGATGGAGAGCGGAATGTCGCGAAGCGCCAGCGCCGCGACCCCTCCCGTCAGCGCCAGCGGCACGCCCGAGAAGACGATGGCCGCATCGCGAACCGACCCGAACAGCATGAACAAGAGGCCGAAGATCAGCAGCAGAACGAGCGGCACCACGATCTGGAGGCGCTCGGTCGCCGACTGGAGCTGCTCGAACGTCCCGCCATATTCTATATAATAACCGTCGGGCAGCACGACATCGGCTTCGACCTTCTGGGTCAGTTCGTCGATGAACGAGCCGAGATCGCGACCACGGACATTCGCCGTGATCACCGCGCGGCGTTTGCCATTCTCGCGGCTGATCTGGTTCGGCCCCGCCGCGAGCGATATCTCCGCAAGCTCCGAAAGCGGCACGAAGCCGCCGGCCGGAAGCGCAACGGGGAGATTGCCGAGCGACGCGAGGTCGGTGCGAATGGCCTCGGGAAGCCGGACGACGACGTCGAAACGCCGGTCGCCCTCGAAGAGCTCGCCCGCCTGCCGCCCGCCAGTCGCGGTCGAAACCGCATCCTGGACCGTCTCCATGCTCACGCCATAGCGCGCAAGCTTGTCGCGATCGGGCGTGACCGAAAGCATCGGCAGGCCGGTGACCTGTTCGAGCTTCACGTCCTGCGCACCGGCAATCCCGCCGACGACTTCCTCGATCGCCCGCCCGGATTCGAGCAACTGATTGAGATCGTCGCCGAACAGCTTGATCGCGACGTCGGCGCGAACGCCGGCGATCAGTTCATTCATCCGCATCTTCACCGGCTGGGTGAACTCGTAATTGTTCCCCGGCACTTCGTTTACCGCCTTGTTGAGCTCGGCGACGAGCTGGTCGCGCGGCTTTCTGGGCTCGGGCCACTCCTTCCGATCCTTGAGCATGATGAAATTGTCGGCGACCGACGGTGGCATCGGATCGGTCGCGACCTCGGGCGTGCCGATCTTCGCGAACACCCGCTCGACTTCGGGGAACTGCCTGATCCTCTTCTCCAGCGCCTCCTGCATCGCGATCGACTGGGTCAGGCTCGTTCCCGGAATGCGCATCGCGTGCATCGCGATATCGCCTTCGTCGAGGTCCGGGATGAACTCGGACCCGAGACTCGTCGCCGCCACGCCGCTGAGCGCGACGAGCAGCAGCGCACCCGAAAGCGCCGCCTTCGGCCAATTCAGGACGCGGTCGAGCATCGGACGATAGCCCTTGCCGAGACCGCGCATCAGCCAATTCTCCTTCTCCTCGACCTTGCCGGTAACGAAGAGCGCCACCGCGGCCGGAACCAGGGTGAGCGACAGGAGAAGAGCAGCGGTAAGCGCGAGCACGACCGTGATCGCCATCGGATGGAAGGTTTTGCCTTCGACGCCCTCGAGCGCGAAGATGGGCAGATAAACGGCGGTGATGATGATGATGCCGAAGATGCTCGGCTTGATCA
>Ga0265296_1000219_pt1 | contig 104279 bp, 116 predicted proteins | sample MunlanPumphouse1_FD_189073 | JGI IMG/M metagenome (GOLD analysis project Ga0265296, IMG submission 189073) | Groundwater microbial communities from a municipal landfill in Southern Ontario, Canada - Pumphouse #1 | ecosystem: Environmental > Aquatic > Deep subsurface > Groundwater | place...
AGGAGTTTGATATGAACAACATTTCACCCAAGATGCAGAACCAGCTTGCCATGCTCCAGCAGATCCAGCAGCAGCTCCAGACCATCCTCCAGCAGAAGGCCCAGTACGAGATGGCCGTCCGCGAGGCAAAGAGGGCAGAGGAAGAGATCAGCGATTCCGCTGAGGACGCGGTCATGTACATGAGCGTCGGGACGGTCATGATGCAGAAGAAGAAAGAAGTTGTTGTGGCAAAACTGACCGAGAAGGTCGAGACCCTCGAACTCCGGATCAAGTCCCTTGAGAAGCAGGAGAAGATGCTCCAGGGCAAGTTCGAGCAGATGCAGGCACAGCTCAAGGCGGCAATCGAGGGCAAGGGCTCCCCGACTGCAGCATAATTTTTTTCATTCCGGCCCCGCAATAAACCCAAACACTCATCGTATACCGGATACCAGTCCTGTTATGAGTCCCCTGGCAGACTTTCTGACAGTGAACCCGGCCCACCGGCTCCTTGTCATCAAGACTGCTGCAGACCATGCTTCCCGCGCCCACAAAGGACAGATGAGGAAAGACCGGAGAACCCCCTACATCACCCACCCGGCCCGTGTGGCAGGACTCGTCGGCACATTCAATGGATCGCATGTTGCGATAATCGCAGCCTGGCTCCACGATGTCTATGAGGACTGTTCCCCCGAATGGATCCTGAAGACCGATACCCTGATTGACAATCTCCCACTTCCACCTGATGACCGGAAGGATATTGCCGCTATTGTCGACGCCATGACAAAAAAGAATACTATTAAAAAGAAGGGCGCACGGCTCTCCGATAGTCTCGGGCGGATTGTTGAGGCTCCTCCCGAGGCAACGCTGGTCAAGCTCTGCGACAGGATCGATAATCTCCTCGATTCCGCTGATCGGAACGGCGGTTTCACAAAACGTTATCTTGCGTCTACCGATGAGGTGATCGACAGGCTCTCAGTACGGGCTTCGCTCTGCGGGTACGAGACAGCACTGGGTATTCTGGTGCAGATCCGGAATTCAAACCTGATGAAATTATAATTATTTTATTTCGGAAAAATACCCGGTTTTCTCTCCCCCGATTTTTAGCCGGCATTGGGTAGTAATCACACGGCCCTATTAACAAATCCATTTTCCACCCGTGCCGGGCGAATGAGGAGGAACGGGAGTTACTTGCAGAAGCAGATAAAAGGTGGAGGGCCGTTAAGCCCGGTTGATCAGGTTGATCGCGTTCACGAGCGCCTCAACCGATGAGAGCACGATATCATCGCCGCTCCCGCTTGCATCGAAGATCTTGCCGTGCTCGTCCTCCACTGCAATGGTCACGTGGCACATTGCGTCCGAGCCGCCCGAGATTGCCTCGATGTTGAACTCCTTGAGCTGGAGTTTCGAGGGGGTGATCCCGAGGATCGCATTCAGGGCCGCATCCACGGGTCCGTTCCCGACTGAAGAGAAGACATGCTCCTTACCGTTCACCATTGCTTTTACACTGGCAGTCGGGATGACGTGGTTGCCAGTCATGATAGCAATGTCATGGAGTTCGAGGGTCTTGTGGTTGAGCTCAATGCCCATGATGGATTCGGCAATTTCATACAGGTCTGCATCGGTGACCCGTTTTCCCTTGTTTGCAACAGCCTTGACCTTCTCGACAATGGCATCCAGCTGGGTGCCGTCCGGTTCAATACGGACATCCCGGAGCATCTGCTGGACCGCGTGCCGGCCAACGTGCTTGCCGAGAGTAAGCCTGCGGCGGTGCCCCACCATTTCCGGGGTCATGATGCCCGGTTCGAAGGTGGCCGAGTTCTGGATTACGCCATGCGAGTGGATGCCGCTCTCGTGAGAGAAGACATTCTCGCCAACAACCGGCTGGGTCGGCGGGATGCCGATTCCGGAGAACCGGGAGACAAGGCGGGAGGTTTCGACGAGACGCGCCTTTGCAATCCCGGTCTTTATCCGGTACATCGACTCCATGATCATCACGGTCTGGGCAAGGTCGGCATTGCCGGCCCGTTCCCCGAGCCCGTTGACGGTCACCTGTACCTGCGAGGCCCCGGCTTCGACTGCCGCAATGGTGTTGGCCACCGCGAGGCCGAAGTCGTTGTGGCAGTGGACATCAATCGGGCACCTGACATCTCTGTTGATGCGGGTGATCAGGGTCTTCATTGCCGACGGCGAGATGACTCCCACCGTATCGGGTACATTGATGATCGTGGCGCCGGCATCCGCTGCGGTCCGGAACACCTCAATGAGGTAGTCCCAGTCCGTCCTGGTGGCGTCCATGGCGGAGAACATGCAGAGATCGGAGCGCTTGCGGATGTAGCCGATGATATCAGCCGTGATCTCGAGCACTTCCTTTCTCGACTTGTTGATCGTGTTCTCCCGCTGGATATCCGAAGTCGGGATGAAGACATGTACCATGTCGACATTGCAGTCAAGGCAGGTATCCACATCGGCTTTCACGGAGCGGGCAAGCCCGCAGATCTTCGACTCAAGTCCGAGTTTTTTAATAGCCGTTACCGTCTCTTTCTCGGCTTTCGAAGATGCAGGGAACCCTGCCTCTATCGCATGTACGCCGATTGCGGAGAGCTGGCGGGCAATCTCAATTTTCTGTTCAAAAGTAAATGCAATACCGGGGGTCTGTTCTCCGTCACGTAATGTCGTGTCAAAAACAGTCACTTCTTCACGAGCTGCGCTATCGGTGAAGAAGACGATCCCCCGCAAAATCCTTGCGAGTAGCCATACAACTAAATGTGTATGCGAATTATTTAAACAATCGCTGCACCACGAACAAATCCGCGGATTTTTCGGGGCGGAAACCGGAAGTCTTACGATATGTTTAATAGGAAACTTGCCATACATTAGTAGCGCAGTGCCCCGCCTTAACTCAGCCTGGTAGAGTGCGCGGCTGTAGTATGGTTTACCGATTGAGGTAACTGCGCGGCTACCGCGATGTCCCCGGTTCGAATCTGGGAGGCGGGATTACTGTAAAAATGCCCAGGTAGTGTAGTGGCCTATCATGATTGCCTGTCACGCAATCGACTCGGATTCGAATTCCGACCTGGGCGTCACTACGTTTTTTTAAGGTTTTCTTAATCCTCGAAATCCTTTTCCTCATGATTTATCGGCATCGCCGGGATCCGACCGCTGCCTGAAGCGGATAATAATCCCAGGGGGATTTTGCAGTCTGAAAGATCCCATCAGGCATCAACAAACCATAAGATCCTGGAAACAGGGCCCTGTATCACGAACCCGATAATGAAAAAAAGATTAGCAGGTTGCTGCCGGCTGGAGGAGAAGACGGCCCCGTGACGTGAGCCGGAGTACAATCTCGCTGCTTGATTTTCCACCATCAAGGTAGCGTTTGGAGAGGAGGACCCGGACCGCGGACCGGACGCTGCTCTCGCTGTGGGCGGACTGGAGGGTGTGGACAACATGACTGATGTGGCAGCCCTGTTTATCCGCAACTGCCTGGAGAATATCGATGTGGGTGGGGGAAGCCACAAAGACTTCGGGAGTTTCGTAGGTGATTTTTTCCATAATTCGTCCTGGTGACCGGAAAAACCCAGAATTTTTATTCTGTTGAACGATTCACCATCATATTATATGGCGTATGACATGAAGTAATCATGCATTACCCCCCCCTGCCGGGCAGCTGATCTGGATTGTTTAATTTATTGAATCTGACATGAAATCCGGATCACTTCTCTTCAATGAATACCAAATAAATCAAGATTGGTTCTGGTCAGACAACCTGCAACCCATAGATCCCGCCGGCAATCCACCAGGTATCGTCAACTGCTTCTCCATACATCAGTTTCGGGATCGGTTTTTTTCCACCGGCCCCGGTATCCGGGAACATGGCCCGGGTAAAGCCGGTCCCGCTTTTGATTGCATTGATATTGACAACCGTGGGTTGTGCACCATAGGGATCGGTGAAATTCATCCAGTTCTTCCCAATCCCGTCTTTCCAGAACGGGTCGGCAAGGACGACCCCGTTGAAATCCTCAGCCCATACAGAGAGATCTCCCGATACAAACTGCCCGTCCGGGTTGTTGATAGCGGCAAGTGACCGCTCCTTCCCGTTGGTTTTTGCGTACACCACAGCGCGGTTGACCAAATCGTACAGTTCAGTGCGGGTGTGGTTCCTGATCGCAATCCCGGTAAGGTTTCCCTCCCGGAGCTGTTCGTATTCCGGGACAATGATGCCTGAGAAAACCCAGTATGTGTCATCAACGGGTTCGGCATAGTCGATCTTCGGGGCATAGTACGTTCTATTGTTCCTCGTGACGGCGGCAACGGTATACGAGAAACCGCCTCCCTGCCGGGCAAGGTCCCGCATTTCCCGGATAGTGGTTATGCCGTCAGGGTCGTGGTAGTTGATCAGGTTGATATGGTGATTCGCAATATCAGGCGTGAGGGAACTTGCAAGAACCGTTCCATTATAGTCCACCGCCATGATTGTCAGTTCCCCGTCAGCAAACGGTCCCCGGGGATCATTGAACACCGCAAGGGATCTCTGCATCCCGTTTGCTTTTGCGTATGACACTGCTTCCCAGACGAATTCCTTCAGGCCGGCTACGGTATACGTGCGGGTAGCCGGGCCGATTCCTGTGGAGGGGTAGACCATACCCGACCCGGCATACGCCCCTGCCCCGACATAGTAGGTACCGTCAACATCAGCAACAACCGATAGTTTCGGCCTGATCTCCTTGTTATCTTCAGGATTCGGGTAATCATAACTGACAAACCCGATCCCGTACCTGCCCGTTTCTTCAAGGTTCTTCACCAGGTGGACACCATACCGGTCGGTCATGTTCCGGATATTGGTCCCGACAATCTCGTGCTCGAAAGGTTCGGCAAGCGCAGTGCCGTTATAGTTTTCAGCAAAGATATAGATCCCGTTTTGAACAAAAGAGCCGTTTGGATCGTTGAAAACTTCAATGGATTTCTCTTTGCCGTTATTTCTGGCATAATCCCTCGCATTCTCCACAATAGTTGTAAGATCCTGCGGGGTGATCCTGCTGCCCGGAGCGGGTGTTGCAGCTGCCTCCGGGGTTATGATGCTGATATTCTCTGTCTTTGTGGACGTTCCGGTACACGCTGCAGCACATATTACCGCTGCAAGGATGAGGGCGATGATATGAAACGAGTGCCACCTCATAGACGAATCATCACGGCCAGAACATAAAAGCGTTGTTGAACGAATCCGACAGAGAGAACCTGCTATCCGATGATCTGATCCCGGGGGTGCTGGCAGCAGAGAGCCCCGCAAATCCTAATTCTGAAGTCCGGTTTCCGGAGAGTACCCGCAGGAGTACTGCCGCTGCCCGGATACCTGAAAAATGATGATTCTATATACTTTCCTGTTGAACGTTTCCGTAATGCTGAACACCGTTTTCGATAAGATTAAAGGTTTCCTTTTCAATCCTGTTGAGACCTTCAGGGCATCCCGTGAAGATACACCCCAGACGATCCTTACCTATTTTATTGCGCTCCTTGCCATTGATGCGGTTTTAACATCTGCGATAACGGCTCTCGGGATCGGCTTCCTCGGGCGGTTCGGGGAGTATCTTCCCTCGTTTGGCGCATTCCTGCCGGCAGTGATCTTCATCGTTGTCCTTGTAGGGGGTCTTGTCTGGGCGCTTGTTATCAGTGCATGGATTCATCTCTGGGTTTTTGCTGTCGGCGGCCGCAGGGGATTTCTTGCTACTGTGAGGGCAGTCCTCTATGGCATGACGCCAAGCCTCCTCTTCAGCTGGATCCCGGTTATCGGGTTCTTCTTCTCGCTCTGGGCAATCGTTCTTGAGATCCTCGGCATCCGCGAACTCCAGGAGGTAAGTTCGGGAAAAGCACTTCTTGTCATGATCATCGCGGTCATGATTCCGCTTCTCATCCTAATCCTGCTGGCACTTTATCTCATGGTAAATGTAGCCAGCGTCCACACAACACCGGTTCCTCCCACCAATATTATTTAACCTTTTTCTGGGAATTCCCAGAACCCACGTTCCCCGGTTATGGGGGTGAGCATTTCAGCAAGAACCTGTGATTCTGGGAAAACAGTGCCAAAAAAGGTTATTCCACACGGTACCCTTTTTTTCTGAGGTTCGTCTCAATCCATGGCTCGGCTTCTGCATCAGTTTTCGGTCTTCTCTGCTCCACATCTTCCCAGACCAAACGAAGTTCCGGATCGTCTGAGTGCAGGGCCAGTGCACCGGTTATATATCCGAGCGGTATCCCCGTGTTATCAAAAATCCGCATCACAACGCACCGGTAGAACTTGCATTGTGCAGGGCTGTCGCGGTGGATCGTGCACCGGATACGGTCACCGTCAGGCCTCAGAAAACGGCAGGCTGTCGGGTGCTCCTGCGGGAACGAGAAATCTGAAAAAACCAGACGCTTATCTTCATCCACATCGGCAGTAAACGGTGTTCCGGTTGAAACACATTCACATTCAAATGTGAACTGTCCGGTCTGGCGTTCGATCACAATATAATCCCCGAGATACATGCAGCAGTTCCCGCACTGGCGGCAATTGAATGTCATGGCAGCCCCATCATATCTCGCAACTGCGAGATGTACAGTTATGGTATCTTGTTCATGCTCGTAACCTTATCGCGCGATATTGACATATGATCCTGTAACGGATCCGGTCATACCTTGGGAAGTTCATAAGGGGAAAACCGGTATTTTCGCCATTAGAGTGACGGGCAGATCGGGATCCGTGCAAAAATAAATGTCAGCGGATCTTATCTGCAGCCCGCATACCTATGCTCTTAAGGATCTCGTAATCGGTTGCAGTACCGCCCATGGTAATCTGTTCGCAGACATTATTCTTGGTAAAGAGCACGGAATATACGATAAGATCCCGGGAATTTCCCGGCTCGATCACTCTGATCGCAATGCTGTTGTTCCCGATCTTCGGGAAAGGAATTTCATACCGTGTTGTACCGTTCGAAGGTTCAAGAAGAGCGTCTTTCTCGATCGCGAACACCCGGTTTATATTCTGAGGGGGATAGATCCCAATTACCTGCCGTACACCGGTAATGTCATCGCTGTCATGATTCAATCGGAAATAAACAACCCGGTATCCCTGCATCCATCCGAGCTCGCGGGCGAGCTGACCGGTTTCATCATATGCAATCACTGACCGGTCTTTCAGGAAATAGACTGCCGGCAAATCCTCCGGAGCAAGTGCCATCTCTGCAACCGTCTGGGTCCCTGCAGGGATTACAGGAGAGGGCGTCACCGTCTCCGGCACGTTATATGAAGGGGGAGTACCAATAACCGCAGACAGGCAGCCGGGAGATATGGCTATACCAACTATGACAACAAGGAGAATGAAGTCGGTCTTGTACCCTTCTGCCATATCGTACACCATAGCGGAAGGGCTTTAAATTATTGATGGATGGTTCGGGTTATACAATTCCTGCAAAAATACTATAACCTCTCCCGGCAGACTTTCTGCAACGGTGAATGATATGGGAAAAAACAGCATTGCAATGCTTGACAAGGATCATCACATCCACCTGATCCCTGCCGACCGGGTCCTGATGATGAGTATCGAACACTCTGCAATCAAGAAGATCGAGAATGGACGCTTTGAGATCGAGTGCTATGTCAAGTTATCCGTGGAGGGATTCCCTCACCCGCTCGAAGATGCTATCCGGCTCTCTTTTGCATCCTCAAATATACCCGGGCAACAGATGATGGCAGAGCTCACCTTTGTCCAGAACCATATCATCAAGAACATCTTCGATACCGGACTGGCCGGTGACTTATGCGATTGTAATCCTGATGACCCGCACTCCCGGGAATGCGGTATTACCATATCTTCCGAGATAAAGTCCCGGATGCTTGCATCACAACAGTTCCGTGAGGTTCTTGCCCGGAATGGCGCATTGCCGGATTCCCTGACATTCATCAAATAACCTTCAGGCACTCACAAAATACCCCGGAGATTTTACCTTTTTTTAAAATAACGGTGAAAAAGGCATATATTTTTTAATAAATATCTTTTTGTGGGGAGAGTGACAACCAGTAGCAGAGAGATATTTGCGTGGGATTTTTATGGGTGATCCAGTTTTTCGCAGCGATGAAAAAATCCTTATACGGACGGGGGGAGTCAATGTCAAGTCAATCCCGTTCGAAGGTATCCTGACCGACCGGCGTATTATTCTTGTCGATCAGGCCCGGAATGTGCTTCCAACAAAAGATATTCCCCTTTCTACCATCAGGCAGATTGTACCCGGGGAGAATGCAATCCGGGACCCGACTCTTGCTATTTATGTTGCCGGGAGCAACAATGAGACCCGGCAGATGGTTCTTACCTTCTCCCGCGATGCCGGTGGAAACCGTATCAAGGAACGGGATGAGTGGATTCAGCTCCTCGGTTACTACATGCCCCGTGCCCCTCCTGCCGGCTCTCCGGATGCCCCCGGATATCAGGTGCCGGCACGGAATGAAGGTATTATCACCCCGAAAAAACGAATTGTTGAAAGTGCAGGTGCGGCACAATATGATCCTCAATATGGGATCCCTGCTCCGCTTCCTGCTACCCCCGACACTGCCGCAGCACCGGTAAATTTTTTCTGTAACCGCTGCGGTAACCGGGTATCGGTTGATTCTGTATTCTGTAACCGCTGCGGTGCTCCCATCGTTCCTCCCGCACCATCACCATATGCAGGCCCGACTCCTGCTGCTCCCCCCGCAACTTCCCCCCCGCTTGATGCGGTCAGGGTTGCTCCCCGCGAGGCGCCAGTCCGTCCTCCGGTACGTGCATCACCAGGAACTGCAGACCAGGATTCCAGCCAAATCCCCCGCAAATCCCCCGCCCCCGCATCTTCAAAGAAGCCTCAGAAACAGGGTTTTATTCCCCGTCTCTTCTCCTCAAAAGCACGCTCAGCAGCCCCAAAGAGCGATTTGCCCTCACCGGCGGCCCCGGGACCTTCAAAACAACGCCGGGGTGGCGGGGGCGGGCCGGGGAAGAAGATTATCCTTGCAGCAGTAGCGGTTGTGATTATCCTTATCGTGATCGTGGCTGGTGCAGTCTTTGTTTATCCCATGCTCTCGAATAGCGGGATATTGTCATCCACCCCATCAGACAATCCCGGTGTGAATTCATCACCTGCCTCCCCCACTCCGGTTACTACCAGTTCTTCGGGCCAGACGAATCCCTCAGTTCAGACGTCCTGGACACCGATAAGTGTGGAAACAACACAGGCCGTAATTCCCCCAACGGGAGTCCAGTTGCATATCAGTTATCTTGGTGGTTTCAAAGGTTCGTATGGGCTTCCTGCCAACCTTCAATCAGTCACCGGCTCAGGAGATCGGGTGTACTTGATAGAGAACGCCACCGGGCCAATCCAGGCAACTATTGAGAAGAAAGACGGCTCTACCCGGCATGAACTCGTTGTTGAGATCTACAAAGACGGAAAACTTCTCACTAAAGGCGCTACGAGTGCCGGTTTTGGTAAAGTGGCTCTTGCCGTTGATGTAACTACCGGAGTAGCAAAAGCCCCGGTTACCAGTGCTTCCGCGGCAGCCGCTGCAACAACTGCGGCGACAACAGCACAGAAAACAACTGCTGCAGCAAATGCCACGGTAACAACTACGACAAAAGCATCCTGATAGAAAGAGACTTCCCCCATTTTTTAATATTCACGGAACGGATACTCTTCCGGTTGGTTATAATGAGATCAAACCTGGAATTTCCCTTGAACAAACCATTCAAACCCTCTGCGGCACTGAAGACCAGCCTGGCGGTGAACTGCATCCTGTTCATCCTGCTTATTCTCTGCTGCTCGTTTTTCCCGATTGCCCTTACAAGCGGTATAAGCCAAAACCTCCTCATCCTCTGCGGTATCGTCATCATGGCGATCGTGGTCATCTGCCTTGCCTGGATATTCCTGTATTACGAAAGCATGTGGTATGAGCTCCGCAATGATGAGATAAACTGGAAACGCGGTATCTGGTTCAGGACAACGGGAATTGTGCCCTATAACCGGATCACCAACCTGGATCTCCGGCAGGGCCCGGTGATGCGCATACTGGGTATCTCAACGATTGCCATCCAGACGGCGGGATATTCCGGCCAGGTGGCATCGGAAATAAAGATCGAAGGGGTTGAGAAAGCCGAGGAGATGCGGGAGTTTATCCGGTCAATGGTCCGCGAGACTACCCAGGGGGGTGGCGGAACCGGAGGGGAAAAGAACCATCCTGGAACAACCAGCCAGAGAATTCTCGATGAACTGACCCGTATCCGGATCCTTCTCGAAGAACAGAAACAGCAGGGAAAATAAAATTTATTTCTCTTTTATCTCACTTTTTTCTAAAACCGGGTTTTTCTTCCGGTAATACCGGTAGATCCCGTAACCTGCCCCGCCAACGATAATGAGCGGGAGGAGTGTGAAGAGGAGGATAATGATGGCGTCTATCATGCCAAAAAACCCGGCAATCCCTTCGTTGATTGTGGAAATGAAATTATGTCCGGTGTCGCCACCGACCGGTTCAGGCTCCTGGAGATTTACGGTAATCGTGGAAAAATCCACACGGCTGTTGAGATATTTCAGCCGTCCATCGAGCCGGTTGAGCTCGGTCTGGACACGGTCAATCTGTTCCTGGACCTTGATGATATCTTCCACCTTGGTACTCTGCTTCATAATGGCATTGTACTGGGCGAGCTGGTTCTGGTAGGAGGTTCTCTGCGCCTGGAGGTCTACGTATTGCTCAGTAACGTCTTCCCCCTGGGTTGACGCAGACCTGACCGTTCCAAGCGCCTTCACGCCGGTGAGCGTATTCTCGAAATTAGCCTGCGGGATTCGCAGGACAACCGTCCCGGTCAGGAGATTGTTGTAATTTTTCGAGACACTGGTTGAAGACAGATATCCACCTTCAGCAGTGGCAAGGGCTTTGAGATTCTCCACGGCTCCCGGTATATCTTTTACTTCCAGGGTCAGGTACGCGGTTTTGATGATCTTTGTATCTATACCGGTATTTCCCTGACCTGATCCGGCGGGGGCCGGTGTCGGAACCGCCATAGGGGCAGCTGTACCAGCAGACCAGCTTACGCGGGCATCTGAAACATGGTTTCCCGACTCGCCAATCAGGACAACCTCCTTGCTGGATACACCCTGGCTGGTGGAGGTTGCAGGAAGCCCCATACAACCTGCCGATGCGAGAGTGATAATCACCATCGCGAGAAGTGCAATGACTTTGTGGTTCATATACAAGACATCCACGCAGAAAATATAAAAATAAAGCGAAAACTGCGAAAATATTGGCAGTTATTTAAGGATTTGGAAATTTTTGTCATTATTCCCCCGGATAGTATAACCCGGAGGTTCAATAATCGAACCTGAAGAATTTCATGAATATAAGTGCACTCCTTCGCACATTCTGATCAGAGTTCTGTGGAAGGAAGGTATTCTTCCATGAACTGGTGTGATGCATAATGCCCAAGAAGATCCCACGGCTCCTGTTTGCTTCTCTGAAGATCCTTCCCGGAGTAAAAGAGAGGGTTGTACACAGGCAATGGGATCTCATCCGGTTAAAGGGATATCCATATGAGACTTCCAAAACACAGGAAAAATTTACGGAGAGCACGACCATGCGTAATGATCTTGAACAAGCGATGTCTGCACAGGATGGTGCCGGTATCGAACAGGCTTGCCAGTCGATTCATATCGCTTCCCTAGAGTTCGTCCCATCATGTCGTAAGAGCCGGTATGCCGGACGGCATGATGGTCACCCGGATATCACATCTGATGATGCCCGGGACGTGCTGAACCGGGCTGCACGACTGAATCTCAGCCTTCAGTTGCACGGGGTTGATACGAACGCTGTTGAGGAGCTGGTGCTTGTTGTTGGCCATAATGTTGCCGGAATACAGAATTCTTCCGGTTTTCCAGGGTTTCGTCTGGAGAGTAAGAATCAGGCAGAGCTTGGTGAATGTGTTTCGTTGCTCAGGGACACATACCGCCGTATCCTGATTCGGGAATATCTGCCTCAGTCGGTTGCACAAGAAGTTCTTGCAGTGGCCCAGTTGTTTGATAAAACTGCCGGCAATATGGGAATTTATTAAAATCCATCACTCATGGATAGTCCCGATCCCGGAATACTGCATTGGCATGCATTATATAAGAAAACAAAAGATATTTCATGGAGATACTATGTCCGAACTTAACATTCCCGAAAAACCTGATGGTGCCGATGAAATGGAGAAACTCGGGCTCGAAGGGCTTGTCCAGCGTCTGATGGACAGCACTGACCCCAAAGTACGCCAGTATGCTGCGTACCTTCTTGGAAAAGCCCGGAACCCCCGTGCGATCCAGCCGCTTATCGCGGCCCTCGGCGACTTTGACAAATCCGTACGGGAACAGGCAACACTGGCCCTGTCAGCAATCGGGCAGGCGGCTATAGAACCTCTCTCGACTGCCATGAAAGAGCCCAAGTGGGAGACCCGCTACCGTGCAGCGGAAGCTCTTGGCAGGATTGCTGATGAGAAAGCAGTCAAACCTCTTATTCAGGGACTCAAGGATAACCGTGACCACGTCAGGTACATGGCTGCAAAAGGCCTTCGCGAAGTGGGCGACTCCGATGCCGTTGAACCGATGATTATCCTCCTCAAAGACGAGAACCGTTATGTACGGATGATGACCGTCCGGGCACTCGGGGCAATTGGGGGAGAGAGAACCACCGAAGCTCTGCGGGCAGCTCTGGCAGCAGAGCCGGATGAGAAAGTCAAAGAAGCTATTCTTGAAGCACTGCAGTGACGGCGCTCCATACTCACTTTTTTCCATGACTACGGACAGGATAAGAAATTGCTCCCAAATCCCGGATGATAAATGATAGTATTTTAATTCTCTGAACCGATATAAAAATGAGATAAAACAAGGTTGTGTGTTTTTCATGGACTGCTCCGTTTGATTTCGGCTGCTGGATGAATGGAAGTAATACTGGCATACTTTCAAAAACTGTATGTTTTATCAGAATCCGGGCGGGTTGTTAAGAATAATCCGTTAGGGATTGAAAAATATCGTATATGCACCTTATTCCGGTAATGTCATGAATCTGAAGGATACCCCTGTCAAGAAAAGCTGGCCGCTCTCCCACTATATCCTTCTCCTCATGCTCATCCCGGTAATCTCCATTGGGGTGCTTCTAACGGTAAACGATTACGTAGTAACCAAGAATAATTTTGATACTGAAGCGTATTATCTCCAGATCCAGACCGAACAGAATATCGAGGAAGCTTTCCGTCTTACCGATACTGCCCAGAACATTGTTGATAACAGTATAAACGACCGGATGCAGGGCGGACTGTTGGCGGTCAAAGAAGAATATGAACGATCCGGCGGTAATCCAACCCGGATGGACCTGATGTCAATAAAGACAGATCTTGGCGAGGGGTTTGACATATATGTAATTAACGAATACGGGGTCATCGTTGGAACAACCTACACCCCGGAACTCGGCATGGATTTCAAACAAATACCCTATTTTTATGAGTACCTCACAAAAATACGCAATTCCGAAGGATTCTTCCCGGATCGCGTGGTTCATGAACTCCTTGGGGCAGGCCAGTACCGGAAATTCGCGTACATGCCGACAGCGGATCATAAATATGTCCTCGAGCTGGGGCTGGCAGGGCCATCATTCGATTCAACGAATGCCAAACTGGATGCCCATAAAAATATTAAAAATATCGCCTTTGCAAATCCGTATGTTGAACAATACAGAGTCTTCAACACTCTCGGGCGATATGTCAGCAATGGCAGCCGTCCCGAGCCGGAGGTACGGAAATATCTTGCTGAAACGATACGGACCCGGTCTGACCTCGAAGTCACCTGCCCCGATTCATCCCGGACCCTGCGATACCTGTTTATCGAGCTCAAGGATGAAAAGTACGGTTCAGACCCAAGCCGTATCATTGAGATCACGTACAATACAGGCCTGATGCAGGAATCTCTCCGTAACCTCATACTTTTCCATCTCCTTATTTTCCTGTCCGTGATCATTCTCGGGGGTATTCTTGCATTCCTCGTGTCCAGGAGACTGACACATTCTGTAACAGGAATAGTTGCTGATGTGGAAAAAATTGCCAGCGGGGATCTTGATCACCGGATCGGAAGTTCAGATGTCAGGGAATTCCAGATCCTTGAGAGGAGTACCAACAGGATGGTTGATTCGCTCAAAACGGCATTTATGAAAGCAAAAGACGACGAGATCTTCAAACAGGAGATGATCGACCAGTTGCCTGTGGCAGTTTTCATGAAGAATGTGGATGATGGCCGTTACGTTTACTGGAACAAGGCGAGCGAGGGATTGTTCGGAAAGTATGCAGGGGAAGTAACCGGGAAAACCGACCGCGAACTTTTCTCCAGAGAAGTTGTTGCCCAGATTGAGAAAGAAGACTGTGAAGCCCGTCTCAACCACATTTCCATGAGCACCAAGACCATCTCCATCAGGGGGCAGGGCGACCGGATCATCCATATGATTATTGTACCTATCTTCAGTTCAACAAAGACCGAGAGATTCATGCTGGGTATTGCCGAGGATCTGACAGAAGAAGCGATCCACATCAAGACCAATCTTCTTTTCAGCATCACCCGGCACGATATTCTCGATCATCTCTCGGTGATTATGGAATCGCTCGAACGGGCGCAGCTCATGACAACACCGGAAGCGATACAGGCATTTTTTGATAAGACCATCATTTCCGTGGAATTGATCCGGAACCAGATCTCGTTTATGCGCAGCCTTCAGGACAGGGGGATGACATCCCCCAAGTGGCAAAAAGTACAGGAGTCGTTTTTCAATGCTGTCGACCAGTTACCTGAAAATGATGTGGACATTAAGGCAGATCTGGGAGATCTCGAAATATTCGCTGATCCATTCCTGCCACGGATATTTTTAACCCTGCTCCTGAATTCTTTCAATTACGGGGGTAAACGCCTCTTCTGGATACGGCTGCATTCTTACCAGGACGGGCTGAATCTTGCGCTGGTGTATGAGGATAATGGCCCTGGTATCCCCATTCTGGATAAACAGAAGATCTTCATCTTCGAGGAATCGCCAAAAACCTGGCAGGGTCTCTTCCTGATCCGGGAGCTCTTTACATTCACCGGAATCACGATCAGTGAAACCGGTGAGCCTGACGGGGGAGTCCGATTCGTTATCCTTATTCCCCCGGGTAAATTCCGGTAATTGTAAACGCTTCTTCAGGGACGGACGAAACAAAGGGAAAAACCCTTTAAAAGTTCTGCACTAACATTACGTAAGGATGAGTGAAGCTGCTGAGGTTGCCCGCCTCCTCGACATTCTCGGGAATCGCAACCGGAGAAGGATAATTGAGCTGCTCCGGCAGAAGCCCTGCTTTGTTACTGAGATCTCTGACACGCTCATGCTTTCGCCCAAAGCAGTTATCGACCATCTTCAGATGATGGAAAGGGAGACCATCCTTGCCTGCCAGATGGATGAACGGCGCAGAAAATACTACTTTCTTGCAAATGACATCCTTATTGATGTCAGTCTCAAGGAGATTCGGATCATCAGTGGTGCAGACACGGAATCGAATGAGAAGAATGAACGGCTGAAAAAATCGGTTGCCATGCTCGGCCGGATGATCCGCTCCCATGACCAGATCCTTGCAAACCTCGAAGAGATCAATCATGATATCGAGATAAGGATCAATGATATTGCCCACAACCATAAGGATTTATTCAAGAGCGAACGAGAGATAACCGTAATCATAGCTCTCTCTCACGAATCCCTGACCATGCCTGAGCTTGAACAGGCAACCTCACTGCCGAAAAAAGAGCTGGTGGATATCCTGAAACGATGCGAGCGGTCGGGAATCGTGGCACAGGAGAATGAACGGTTCATGCTTCGAGGTATTCATGCAGAATAATCCGAACGGTCCCTACGATGACATATTTAATAATCTGTCAAAGATTGTTGAAGACCTTGTAAGGAATATGCCTGACAGCCAGAATGCCCGCATCGTTGGATATACCATCATAACCCGCCACCCTTTCGATGACCCGGAGGTTATCCGTGGGGGCGTACAACCGGAAGATGGGGAGATCCCATATGAGGTTGTTGAGGCCGGCGATCAGGTATTTATCACAGCAGCTCTCCCCCCGGATACAAAGACGGCGGCCTTTGCAGATATTGATACGAATTGTGTCAGGATCTGTGTTGATGATCGGATTACCACAATTGTGCTCGATAATCCGATTGACCGAATCCACAGCTTCTACCGGATTCGCCATGGGATAATGGATATCTCGTTAAAAAAGGCGGATCCTGTCTGAACAGTGTTTGTTCAATTTCTCTTTACAGGTTTAAAAAAACTATTACAGAAATGTGCATTCGGGAAATCCACTGTCATATTTTATCTCCAGGAGTTGAGATTTCTGGCTGGGGGTTGTTTTACCATATATCCCCTGCTGCAAAAAGAGCACCTCACCTTTCCTGGAAAGAACAGGCATGGTTCGATTTATTTGATATCGTATGAGATGCCGAGAATAATAATAAAAAGTCAGGAACGGGACCCGGCTATCCCAACTTCCAGACGGCTACATCCTTCCCATTGAACTCTATACGGGCATAGGTCTGGTCAAGGGTCAGGGATGCCGGAACTTCATAGACAATATACCCGTCGATTGCATTGCTCTTTCCCGGGTAGAGGTACGCAGTCTGGCTGCCATGAGAATATCCAAAATCCTCCACGTATTCCGAACCGAATAACTTGGAATAATACTGGATCTCTTTTACTTCGATTGGGGTTGATTTGCGATCCAATGCCTTGTCCGGGAGGTAATGAACGGTGTCCGGGGCATACCAGATGCCATCGTTATACACCCTGATGTTACTGGATGTTGGTGGCCAGACACGGGTTGTACCGTTGTTGAAGACATTGACAAAAAGGAACAGGTACTTGGTCCCGGTTCTGGGATGCTGAATGTAATATTTATTATCCATATCGTTATGCCACTGATATGTATCATTCAGCCAGACCCGGTATATGGTGCCTTCACTGGCAAGCTCGCCGGATCCAAAGGGAAATTTATCGGAAATCTTAAGCGCGCCGGGAAACGGATCAGGAACCTTGGTCGGGGCTGTCGTAACGGGTATTATCGTTTCAGCAACCGGAAGAGGGGTTATCTCCACCGAAAGGTTCTGCCCCTGCCTTGTGAGAATTGGTTCCGGTGAAAAACCTGGCAGAACGATTATGGCCAGTACTGCTGCAATGACAAGAGCCCCAATAATGCAGCCAATAAGCCGGACAGTATTTTTCTTTGAGGACCCCGTTACTGGGGTTGCCAATGCTTCAGGAGATTCTGAAAGCGATTCAGGAAGCTCATCTTTCCGGTCAACGGGGCTTCCGCAGTATTCACAGAATTTCACTCCTTCTGAAAGTGCTGAACCGCACGAAGTACAGAACCGGTTTCCCATAGCCCGTTACTCTCCCAAATCTCATAAAAGGGGCAAATTCCCCATCTGCACTTATGCCCGGATTGGCAAATCCGCCGGGACCCAGTCCGATATCGCCTTTTTATTATCCCGCATCTCGTGGAACTGACGGAGTGAGACCGTGATGTCGCGGGTGAACGCAAAATATCCAATCTGCGTGTTCCGGCACAGGTTCATTGCCATATCCATGAGACCCCGGGGATCCGGCCGCGCTTCCCCGAGCCAGATATGGAAGATATTGCCTCCATCGACAATGGGGAAGAATACATGCTCAATCTCCATCCGTTTGGTCAGGGGGATATCTGCCCCCGGTGCAACGTGGGTACCGTTCGTGTAATAAATGGGGAGGTCCCGGCTTTTACCCAGTTTTGCAAGACCTTCATCAACATCCCCCTTGATTACTGCCTTTGCGAAAGCATGGTAACGCCGGTCAAGCAGGTCGGCAACCGCGAAGCGCTGCCCGGTGGTTTCGGCAGGAGTTCGTGCAAGGGCAATGGTCATGTTAAATTTCTTGCTCAGCTCTCTTCCATAGAGTTCCATTTCCGTCATAGCACGGATGGCAAGCCTGAATGCCTCTCTTGATTCATGGAGCTGTTTACCGGTATGGTGCTGGACCATCTCGTTGACACCGACGACACCAATGGTATAGACAAGTCCTTCGAGATCCACAGCGATTGCCCCCCGCTCCCCGGTGTTGGGATCCTTAGGGCGCTGCATGGCAAACGGCATCCGGCTGTTTGCCCGGATCAGATCCATCCACCGGCGCTTGATCTTGAAGATCTCGACTGCCACATCCATGAGCTTCTTGAGTTCAGAAAAGAGACGTGCATCATCTCCTTCTGCGTTATAGGCTGCCCGGGGACAGTTCACTGAAACAACCTGCCACGAGCCCATGGAGAAATGCCGTCCTTCATCGAAAATGAGTTTCTTGTCAAAGTCGGAGTCTTCATCAGCAACGGTCGAGAACTGGTAAGCGCAGCACTGGTAACAGGAGATACCCTTACCTGCACCCCGGTATGCAGGGAGCTGGTTGTCATAATAGGGGGTTCCGAACTTCGAGGCAAGTTCAAAGGTCATCAGGTACAATTCCCTGTACGTGGGAAGGTCAGGATTCTTTTTATTGAAATCCTCCCGTTCGGTCATGAAGTCCGGCTCGATAGAGATCTCCGGTTTGGGGAAATTGAAGGGTTTGCCCCAGTAATCGCCTTCGAGCATCACTTCCATGAGTGCCTTGAAGAGAAGACGAACCTCGCGCTCGAATTCGCCATAAGTTCTTGATGGTGCAGATTTGCCATCCCAGACCTTGCCCTTATAAACACAGGGTTTGTTCTGCCAGAGGGTAGGTACTCCCGGAGATAACTGGATGGACGAAAAAACCAGCTGGCCGCCACGGGCAACCATCATCTGTGTCATCTCGTATACAAACATCTGGACCATCTGTTTGATCTCCTCATAGGGCATCCCTTCCATGAAGGGTGCAAGGAACGTGAGGAAATTATAGTATCCCTGGCCTCCGGCAAAGTTTGTCTGGGCAGAACCGAGTGCCTTGACGGCATGCAGGATGGCAACCTCAGCACGTTTTGCCGGGCCTGCAACCGATGCTTTTGTGCCATTCCCATCCGGCATCAGGCCATAGTAGAAGAAATAACGGAGATCCCAGTCCTGGCAGAACGGACGGGTGCCGAAATATTCGAGGTCGTGGATATGCATCTCCCCGGAAAGGTGATGATCGGCAAGATCCGGCGGGAGCTGGAGGAGATACTGCTCTTTTGAGATCTTGTCTGCCTTTTTCTTATGCGAAGTCTCGGCATTCTCCTGCAGGTTGGCATTATCATGAGCTTCAAAGCCTCTGCCAACATCGATGAGATGTGCATCGAAGACCGGTGTACCCACCCGGGTTGAGACGTTCCGGTACTGTACCATTCCCCGCTCGAGAAGGGTGATATTGACAATCTCCCGGATGAGCGGACCGGAGAGGGATTTAAGACCCATGTTTTTGATACGGTTTTCTACCTCAATTGCAATATCCTGGGCAATCGCCTCGGTAGCACCTTCATATCCATAGAACGTTTCAACAAGCTTGGTCTCCTCAACAATCTGGCGGACAATGCGATTACGATCCCAGTCAATGATATGCCCGTCCGTTGTCCGGACGTACGGAAGGGCCGGAACAGTAATTCCCTCAAAGGTCAGTTGCTTGGTTTCCCGGCGCGCCATCATCCACCCGATATCAGCTTTTTTATCTGCTCTCCATCAAAGTTGCCTGCGGGAAAAAGATCCGCAGTTGTATAGAAATCCGACTCCTTCTGGAGTACAGGAGCTTCATTGACGAAGACCCCGTTGAGCCTGAGTTCGGTGAGTGATTCGGCCGAAGAGAGATCGCGTTCTGTGAACGTATAGCCCTCCTTTTTCAAAAAACTCTTCAGTGTGTCACAATGCGGGCAAAATTCAAGCGAATAGACGATCAGTTCCGGATTCTCTGGCACAAAAAACACCCTCACTCTGTCATCTATCCAATTAGCAGTATGTGAATAAAAAAATCATGGTTTGTGCATTCCGGCTTGCCGTAGAAAAGAGCGATTACCATTAGTAGATGAATAGAACAATAGTACGGTAATGGTCAGGGTATTTGTTGCGCTCGAATTATCCGGGGAAATAAGGAGCCGGCTTGCCGAAGCACAGGATACTCTCCGTTCATGTTCTGCGAGGCTTACCTTCGTCAATACGGATCTCATTCATGTAACCGTAAAGTTTCTTGGGGAAGTGGATACCAGGCAACTACCGGTAATCATGGAAGCATTGCGGCATGTTCCTTTCAAGCCATTCACTATTCATGCCGGGGAAGTAACCGTAAATAACAGGAAACGGCCGCAAACGGTGTGGTGTTCAGTTGATGACGGGGGACATGGACAGCAACTGGCCCTCGCTCTTGATACTGTCCTCGCCCCGCTTGGCATTGAACCGGAAACCCGCAGGTTCACACCTCACGCAACGGTTGCACGGGTTAAAATCGCAGATCCTTCACTCTTTACGGCTCTGCAGGAACTGGAAGGTAAGGTCTTTGGAAGCTGCCAGATCAGCAGCCTGAAACTGAAGAAGAGCTCTCTGACTCCCCGAGGACCTGTATATGAAGATCTGCTTGAGGTGAAATGGTGAACAGGCTTCCTTTGGAAGAGAGGGTCCTCTCAGATCTCCGTCCTACCCAGCAGGAGCGGGAGCACATTTGTAATCTTGGGAAAAAACTTCTTGAATCTATTGCAAAAACCGGCAAAGCTGAAGGAATGATCGTGGGCTCCATAGCACGCCACACATGGGTGCGGGGAGATCGTGACCTTGATGTGTTCATGCTGTTTGATGCATCGCTGCCACGGGAAGCACTTGAAGCAGAAGGCCTTGCCCTTGCACGGAGCATTGCTGCAGCATTTACCGATCAGTATCATGAGAAATATGCCGAACACCCCTACATCAACGCAACCATTGATGATGTGGATGTAGATCTTGTTCCCTGTTACAAGGTTGACAGTGCAGCACGAATCCAGAGCGCTGTCGATCGTACACCTTTTCACACCCGCTATATCACGGAGAAGATCAACGGTCTGATCGATGATGTGCTCCTCCTTAAGCGGTTCGCTAAGGTAGGGGGGATTTACGGCTCCGACCAGATGACCGAAGGGTTTTCCGGGTATCTCTGTGAACTACTCATTCTTCATTATGGCGGTTTTACCCCGCTGTTGAAGGCTGCTGCGGAATGGAAACCGCAGACAATTATTGACCTTGAAGAGCATGTGGCAAAGGAGTTCGATGAACCGCTGGTTATGATCGATCCGGTGGATCCGAGGCGGAACGTTGCTGCAGCGGTATCCATTGATCGAATGGCGGAGTTCGTGGAACTTTCTAGGGGCTACCTGGAATCTCCAGGTGCAACATTTTTCGAACTACCAAAACCCTCCTCGCTGACCCGTGACGAGCTGGGAGAACTGCTCGACCAGCGTGGAACAACATTGTACGCGATCACGTTTACCACACCCCCGTTTATTGAGGAGATTGTTGTCCCGCAACTCAAACGCAGCACGACCGGACTCTGTGAACATCTCGTGAGGAACGGGTTTCCTGTGCACCATGCCCATTACCGGATGGAACGCGAGGAATGCATGATCCTTGTAGAGCTTCTTGTGTCTGAACTGCCGGCCATCCGGAGCCATATCGGCCCCCCGGTCTGGAACCGGATCAATGCAGAAAAGTTCCGCTCCAAACACGTTTCGTCTACCCTTCCGGGCCCATATATAGAAAACGGGAGGTACGAGACGGAAGTCCTGCGGGAGTTCCGGAATGCCGGCAACCTGCTCAAGTCTGATGGTCTTCTGCAGGTGAGTCTTGGGAAACACGTGAAGCAGTCTCTTGAAGCGGGGTGGAAAGTGTGGGAGGGCAGGGAGTGCTGGAGCCCGGTCTTCTCTTCATTCATAGCCGGCTTTTTCAACCGCTGTTCCCCGCTTATGCGTCACGAAAAAGGCACAAATCCTGCACAACACAAAATACCTTAACTTTTTACCAGAAAGGGAATTATTCAAGTCACAATTGAATAAAAAAGAAAGTAAGGATATCCGTTTACTTCCGGGAATTTTTCCTGATTTTGGAAGCGGCAAGTTTCCGTATGGCCGCTTCGTCAACACTGGTGCCAATGGTCAGTTTCTTACTCCTGACTGCACTGTCAACAAAACCTTTTCCCACCGGGGTTCTGATGACAAGCGTGGTCGTTCCGGACGGGGTTCCAACTGATCCGGCAGAAATGTCTGAGAGAACCGCGGTGAGATCGGTACAGACATGGCAGCCTTTCCGGATACAGGTTTCCAGTTCTGCGAGCGGGACAATGGTTGTGGTGCCATCATTTTTCAGGATCTCGAGTTTTCCCCTGACATCCATCTTGCGGATCTCATGAGCCTCGAGCTGGTACTGGCTCCGGAGTTTTCCGTGAACGAGCGCGGTGTAATCAAAGGTCTCGGTGCAGAACAACCCGATGATGAGGCGGATGGCTCTGGCGTACGGTTTCAGAAGGTCGTTATCGCTGGCCCGTATCCGTGCAAGAGCCTGAACTACACAGGGAACCCCGACAACGGCGATCCTCATACATTTCTTCTCGATTACTGCAGTCTTGAGCGAGGCCAGCAGAGGAACCCACCAGCTGTACCGGCTCCCGGCATGCTGGATGAGGACATCAGACTTTGTGATGATGACCGATGACGGCCGCAGGGTCCAGCGGTCTTCTGTTACGGTAACAACGGCATCGATCAGTCCCTCATCCAGAGCGTTGGCAAGGATTGCCGTGACAGCACCGCCACTCTGCTTTTTCGGTATATCAAACGCTGCTTTTGCCGGGACAAGTTCCAGATAACTGCCAAGCTCCTCCTGGGGCTGGTCGGTTATGCGGGGACAGACGGAATAACAGGCTCCGCAGGGAACGTTGTCGGTTGCCTGCTTGCAGTACCCGTTGCTCATGGGACTTGTCACCATCTCGCCCTCGGCAAAAGAGATCGCATCTGCCGGGCAGACTGCAACACAGGCGCCGCAACCGGAGCAGATACCGGTATCCCAGACTTCGGATTTCAGATCCAGATAACTTTTGGTTGCCATGACTCTCACTCCCACGTGTACTTGTTGGCAAACGGGCGTGCGCTTGCCGGCATGATCGTCGAGTAATCCGCTTTGATGAGGGGGGCGGAATCGATACCAAATGCCTTGGCAAAATCCTCAAGAACAGGCCGGATACTTGCTTTCTGTTCTTCGGTGATGGGCTGCTGTTTCGCACCCACGCCAAGATATTGGGGGTCCACCATTCCGCGGACAATGATCTCGCCGCCATGGATCCCGCTGCCGACACCCCGTTCGCTTATTGGTTCAACGCCATTCAAGCCAAGAACAATCAGGAGGCCCCCCGCCATGTACTCTCCCAGGAAAGCCCGGGCAGCTCCACCGACAACCAGGATAGGGCGTTTCTCCAGGTACTGTTTCATGTGGATACCACCGCGGTAACCGATGTTGTCCCGGACATACACCCTGCCGCCCCGCATGCTGTGGGCGACCGCATCGCCTGCGCTGCCGTGGATGATCACTTTTCCCTTGTCCATCGTGTTGCCCGGGGCATGGTCGGCATTGCCATTGACGATGATGGTCGGGCCGCTCATGAACATGGCAAGGTCACCCCCCGGAACTCCGTTGACAGTTATGGTTACATCTGCTCCCCGCAGCCCGTCACCGATGAACCGCTGGCCAAGGACATTGTCGATGACGATTTCCTTTGTCCCGCTGGCAACAGCGGCACGGATCTGCTGGTTGAGGGGGGTGTAATGGAGGTCTTTTGCGTCAATATGGAGCGCTTTCATGCTCATGCCCCCACAGTCTTTACATCGAGAACGTCCAGCAATCCCTGATCCAGCATATATCCCCTGAGACGGTCACGGTTGCCCCGCAGGCTCTCGATACTGTTGATGCCTGCTGCACCCATGAGTTCCGCGAGCTCCAGCGTCCAGCCATGGATAAGGTTCTCGACCTGAACTGCATTGGTCTCGGGATCAAGGCGCTGGACAAGCTCGGGTTTCTGGGTGGCTATCCCCCATGCACAGGTACCCCGGTAACAGGTTCCGCAGACCCTGCAGCCCATAGCAACGAGTGCTGATGTCCCAATGTAGACAGCATCGGCACCAAGGCAGATGATCTTGGCCACATCCGCACTCTCGCGGATGCCGCCGCTTGCGATGATCGAAACTTCGTTCCGTATCCCCTGCTGGCGGAGTTTTGCATCAACACTTGCAATCGCCGCTTCAACCGGTATACCGACATGGTCACGGAATACCCGCGGTGCAGCACCGGTTCCTCCCCGGAAACCATCGACGACAACCGCATCGGCGCCGGACCTTGCAATACCTGCAGCGATCGCAGCAGAATTGTGGACCGCGGCGATCTTTACAAAGACGGGTTTTTTCCACTCGGTTGCTTCCTTGAGGCTGCGGACAAGCTGCTTCAGATCCTCAATACTGTAGATGTCGTGATGGGGCGCAGGACTGATTGCATCGCTCCCCTCCGGGATCATGCGGGTGCAGGAGACATCTGCACAGACCTTCTCGCCCGGTAGGTGACCTCCGATACCCGGCTTTGCTCCCTGCCCGATCTTGATCTCGATAGCTGCTCCCCGTTCAAGGTAGTTGATGTCAACACCAAACCGGCCGGATGCCACCTGAACGATCATGTGGTTCTGGTAAGGATAGAGCGACTCATGGAGACCGCCTTCCCCGGTGCCCATGAACGTACCAATCCTGCTGACAGCTTTCGCGAGAGCCGTCTGGGCATTCAGGCTGATGGCGCCGTAACTCATGTGCCCGATCATGATCGGGGTCTCGATCTGGAGGTTGGGAGTAAGTTTGGTCTGAAGCTCAACCTCTCCGTTGGACAGTTGTTTCAGCTTAAGCGATGAGGGTTTCTTGCCAATATACGTGCGGAGCTCCATCGGCTCGCGGAGCGGATCGATGCTCGGATTTGTGACCTGACAAGCGTCGAGGACAAGCCGGTCGAAGATGATAGGGTATGGCAGGGCATTGCCCATGCCGGCAAGAATGATCTTTCCGGTCTTTGCCTGGTTGAAGACCGCTTCACGAACCTCCCGCGTCCAGACCGGGTGACTCCGGTAATCGTTGGGTTTCTCTTCAATATCGATGGCATCCCGGGGGCAGAAAGCGATGCAGCGGTGACAAGCTACACAGTTCCGGGAGTTGATACGTATAGTGTCTCCCTCCTTTCGGTATACGCCATACGAGCAGTTCTCGATACATCGCCCGCAGTTCATACACCGCTCGGGATCGATCCTGACTTTGAATTTCAGGGGGATGCTCCCTATGCTCATGAGTATACCCTCCCGATAACCGGTTCACCGGCTTTTGGCATTGCGATGTTGCCGACATCAGGATCAATTCTCCGTATCGCGGCTTCTTCACTAGAAATGAAGAGTCGATCCCCGTTCTCCCCGGTGACGAGAGGGCGGAGCTTAATACGGTCCGTGAATCCGACAAGGGCGTTCTCATTCGCCACACAGATGGCAAACGGCCCGTTCATGAGCGCAGAACCGTACGTGAGTCGAATTGCCCGGTTGAGTTCCTGTTCTTTTGCCGGCATCCGGTCGATCTCTTCCCAGAATGGGGGGGCTAGTGCCCGTACAGCCATCTTCTCAGAAAGACCATGTTTTCTTACGAGAAGGTCGACAAGGTACGCCACAACTTCGGTGTCCGTGAACATTGTGCATTTGTACCCATAACTTTCGATGTACCTGCGGTTGGTACCATATGATGTGATCTCCCCGTTGTGGACAACACTCCAGTTCAGGAGGTTGAACGGGTGGGCGCCTCCCCACCAGCCGGCCGTGTTGGTCGGGTAACGGTTGTGGGCGAGCCAGAGGTAGCCCTTGTAATCCTGGATCCGGTAGAAGTTTGCAACATCCTCCGGCCAGCCGGCGGCCTTGAAGACCCCGAGGTTCTTTCCGGACGAGAAGATGAGCGCCCCGTTCCGCTCGCTGTTCACTTTCATGACAAGGTAGGTGATGATGTCCTCGTCCGGTGTGGTACTCTTGGGCATCAGGCTCCGGTCAGGCCGGAAGAAGTAACGCCAGGGTGTGTGGACCTTGCGGATATTGGGCTGTTCATAGGTCTTGATCTGTTCATCGTGAACGATCGTTCCCCATTTCTCCAGCAGGTTGTCCAGCGGAATCTTGTTCTCGCGGATGTTGTCAAAGAAGACATGCAATGCGTAATAATCCTTGTAATCCGGATATATACCGTATGCAACATATCCGGCTCCTTCACCGCTCCCGCGCTCGTCCATAGAGGCGAGGGCTTCTTTTATTTTAGTGCCGTCCATGCACTGGCGGCGCCTGTCAATTACACCAATAATACCACACATATTATCACAGAGAACGTTGATCCATTACAGTAATCATTTCTTGAAATTGGATATGAGCATTCGCTCAATAATGTACGTAAAATACATATAAATAGGATTGGGTGGAACCTTTCTTCCATTATGTCAGCAGACGTAACGAAGATGCTCAAGAAAATTGAGGCGGACGGGGTAAAATTCATCCGCCTTCAGTTCACGGATATCCAGGGGATGCCGAAAAACGTCTCGATCCCTGCCATCCAAGCTGAGAAAGCGCTCACCGAAGGGATCTGGTTTGATGGGTCTTCCATTGAAGGGTTTGCCAGGATCGAAGAATCCGACATGATCCTCAAACCCGACCCCGCAACCTACGCGGTTCTCCCGTGGAGACCCCAGGAAGGAAAGGTTGCAAGGTTCATCTGCGATGTCCAGACGTACGGCAACAAGTCCTTTGAAGGAGATCCCCGTTACATCCTGCGCAAGACAATGGCTGAAGCCGCAAAGATGGGTTATACTTTCAATACCGGACCTGAACTTGAGTTTTTCCTCTTCAAGATGTATGATGGCGTACCTACCACTGAGTTTGAGGACCACGGGGCCTACTTTGATCTCGCACCTACGGACTCAGCTGAAGATGTCCGGAGGGACGTCGTCCTTGCCCTGAGTGAGATGGGCTTTGAGATTGAAGCCTCGCACCACGAAGTCGCTGACAGCCAGCACGAGATCGATTTCAAGTATGGTGACGCACTCACCACTGCAGACCGTGTCATCACATTCAAGTTTGCGACCAAGTCGATTGCTCTGCAGTACGGCCTTCACGCATCCTTCATGGCAAAGCCGATTGCCGGTATCAACGGAAGCGGTATGCACACTCACGGATCGCTTTCAAAGAACGGCAAGAATGCTTTCTTTGATGCGAACGCCGAACTGCAGCTCTCAGATACCTGTCTCTACTATATCGGGGGTCTCCTCAAGCACGCAAAGGCAATCACCCGCGTAGCCAACCCGACCATCAACTCCTACAAGCGTCTTGTTCCCGGCTACGAAGCCCCCTGTTACCTTGCCTGGAGTGCAGCCAACCGCTCGGCGCTCGTCCGGGTTCCCGCTGCCCGTGGCAACAGCACCCGTGCAGAATTCCGCAGCCCCGACCCGATGTGCAACCCGTACCTTACCTTTGCCTGCATGCTTGCAGCTGGCATGGATGGTATCAAGAACAAGATCATGCCACCGGAGTCGACCAACACCAACATCTACCACCTCAACGCGAAAGACCGCAAGAGGCTCAAGGTCGAGATGCTCCCGGCCAGCCTTGCCGAAGCGAATGCAGCACTTCTCAAGGACGAGGTCATCTGCAACACGCTCGGCGAGCACGTAGTGAGCAACCTCACCCGCATTGCTGAAATGGAGACCGATGCCTTCCGTCTCGCGGTCCACCCGTGGGAGCTGGACAGGTACCTGGCAACCTACTAATTTTTAAAAAAAATTTCAGGAATACTTCACAAGAATAATCGTCGATGTTCGGACTTGTAATCCCGTAACGGTCGATCGATCGTTCTGCATACTTGTCAGTGGGCTTGCGAGAAGGGAGTATGAAGAGTACGCACGAAGGGCGTTCTTGTTATACTGTCGTTCTGATCGCGCCCATACGATGAGAAGCAGATCGATCGCGGCAAAAAAATCAATAAATAACGGTGATTACAATGGCGATGGATACAGGCGTTACATGCTGGCTGTTGGTCTCAGCGGTACTGGTCATGCTGATGACCCCGGGAGTCGGCCTTTTTTATGGCGGACTGGTGCGGAAAAAGAATTTTATCTCGATGATTGCTCTCTCCTTTGTGAGTCTTGCCCTTGCAAGTGTCCAGTGGATACTGATCGGGTATTCGCTTGCATTCGGTCCTGATGTGGGGGGGATTATCGGGAACCTGAATTACATGGGGCTTTCCGGAGTGAGCGCGGATGCGGGAGCCGGCACCTACCCGCCCATGGTCTTCATGGCATTCCAGCTCTTCTTTGCTGCCGTGACCATAACGATCGTAACTTCAGCGGTTGCGGAACGGATCAAACTCTCGTCCTATATTATCTTCACACTTGTCTGGCTCACGGTCGTCTATTGCCCGCTTGCCCACTGGGCATGGGGGGGAGGCTGGGCCCAGCAGATGGGGCTAATCGATTTTGCCGGTGGAACTGTTGTGGAGATCTGTTCGGGTTTTGCTGCACTCGCTCTTGCTCTGGTTATCGGGAAACGAGCCGGTTTTGGGGATTACTCGCTTGAACCTCATAATATCCCGATTGCCCTGCTCGGTGCTGCGCTCCTCTGGTTTGGCTGGTTTGGATTTAATGCCGGAAGTGCCCTTGCCCTCAACAACAGTGCCATTGTTGCGTTTGTCAATACGAACTCCGCCGCTGCTGCCGGTGCACTCGCATGGATGTTTGCGAGCTGGTACCGTGGCAAGCCCAGTTCCCTGGGGATGGTGAGCGGCGCAATTGCCGGCATGGTGGCAATTACACCGGCCGCCGGTTTTGTTACGCCCCTTGTCGCAGTGTTTATTGGGATAGTGGCCGGGATATTATGCTATTACATGATGCTCATCCGCATTCGAAAGACCCTGGACGAGAGTCTGGATGCGTGGGCAATCCATGGCATGGGTGGTTTGTGGGGAACGCTTGCAACCGGCATCTTTGCGGCAGTTGCAATAGGGGGATTTTCCGGTTTGATTGAAGGAAATTCACACCAGTTCCTAGTAAACGCCATAGGAGCATTTGCCGCTCTAGGCTACGCATTCATTGCAACCTACGTCATCGGTACTGTGATCGATCGCACGATCGGACTCCGCGTTACCGAAGATGAGGAGTATGTCGGCCTCGATATCTGCCAGCATGGTGAACGGGCATAATGTTGAAGGTCTATCGCTCCTGATTTATCTCCCGGCCTCTTTTTTTTTAAAAAAACTAAAAAATTCTGGCTGCTTTCTGCGATTCAATGATTATTCATTCGACCATCACTCCAACTTTGTTTATGTTTGCTGAATAATGTTTTATTAGTTAAATTTATAAATGTAGGAATACAACTTCCTTCCAACAACTGTACAATCTTACAACATTGAAACAGAAAAAATGGGAATGGAAAACGAAACCTCTGAAAATTGCGTACCGGACTTTTCATCCGGCAGATGTTTATCAGAGTTCTTGTCCTGAACCAGTCTGATTGGGAATGAATTAAGAACAAGAGAAACAATGAAAACTAAATTTAAGGTGAATTGAATGGCTATAGATTCTGGAGCAACAGCATGGATCCTTGCCTCAACGGCGCTTGTCATGATCATGACGCCAGCGGTGGGATTCTTCTATGGGGGACTTGTTCGCAGGAAAAATCTGATCTCCATGATCACCCTGTCGTTCGTCGCCTTTGCACTGGTCAGCATCCAGTGGGTCGTGATCGGGTATTCGCTGGCTTTCGGTAATGACCCCGCGAGTTCGCTTAACTGGTTCATTGGGGACCTGCAGTACCTGGGATTGAACAATGTGGGTATGGATCCCGGATCGTACAGTTCGGCTATTCCCGGTTTACTCTACATGGTCTTCCAGCTGGTCTTTGCAACCGTGACCATGGCGATAGTAACATCCGGTATTGCTGAGCGCGTCAAGTTCAGTGCGTACCTCGTGTTTGCACTCATCTGGACAACCATCGTCTATGATCCGCTGGCCCACTGGGTTTGGGGCGGTGGTTGGGCAGCCCAGTTCGGCGCACTGGATTTCGCCGGGGGTACTGTCGTCCACATCAGCTCCGGATTTGCAGCACTGGCCCTTGCTCTGGTCATTGGCAAACGTGTCGGATTTGGCAAGTATGTGATGGAGCCCAACAACATCCCTCTGACCATCCTTGGTGCAGCACTCCTCTGGTTCGGCTGGTTTGGATTCAATGCCGGCAGTGCAGTAGCAGCAAACGGCCTCGCAGCAAGCGCATTCGTTACTACGAATACTGCAGCGGCAGCCGGGGCAATGGCATGGCTCCTTGTGAGCTGGATCAACGGCAAGCCGAGTTCGCTGGGTTTTGTCAGCGGGGCCGTTGCCGGTCTTGTTGCCATTACCCCCGGGGCGGGGTATGTGACCCCGATGGCCGCAATTCTTATCGGTGCAGTTGGTGGTATAGTCTGCTATGGCATCATGCTCTGGCGGATCCGGTCAGGTCTTGACGAGAGCCTCGATGCCTGGGCTATCCACGGCATGGGTGGCCTCTGGGGCGCACTCGCAACCGGTATCTTCGCGGTGGCAGCAGTCAATGGTGCATCTGGTCTTATCGATGGGAACGTGCACCAGTTCGTTGCCAATGCAGCAGGTGCTTTCGCAGCTGTTATCTACGCATTCGTCGTAACCTATATCCTGGCTGTTGTAATCGACAAGACTATTGGCCTGCGGGTCACAGAAGAGGAAGAGTATGTCGGCCTAGATATCTCGCAGCATGGAGAGCGCTGCTAAAGAGGAGATGAACAATGAAACTGGTAAAAGCAGTCATTAAACCGGAACGGTTCGAGTTTGTCAAAAAAGCACTCGAAGACAAGGGATTCAATGGTATGACCATCACCGAGGTTAAGGGACGCGGAGAGCAGAAAGGGATCTCCCTTGAGTACCGTGGGGGACTCATGACCGTTGATCTCCTGCCCAAGGTCCAGATCGAGATCGTGGTCAGGGACAGCGATGTCGAGACCCTCATCAGTACCATCTCCGAATCATCGAGGACTGGCAAAATTGGCGATGGCAAGATCTTTGTCATCCCCGTTGAAAGGGCAATCCGGATCCGTACCGGGGAAACCGAGGTATAATTATTCTATTTTTTTTACTTTTGGGCGTTCGTGAATCGTGAACGCGTCGAGAACCTGGAGACTGATCTGTGCGCCCAAGGTGGGCTGGATAGAATCAAGCCAGAGGAAAAAACCCACTTTGGGAGGTGTCGGGCGCTCGAATTTGAAATGCCCGTCTTTCATCTGGATCAGTTTATGGTACTCCTTCTTCTGCTTCGAGCGGAGATAGATGATCAGTTCATAATGGGGAAGGTCCGTGGCTATAATTGCCTTGGAATATAATCTGGGGAACTCTTCCATTGTGATCTTCTTTCCTTTCACGGTCATGCCGTAGGTATCGCAGACGGCTTTTATCGCGGGTGGGAATAAACCCCCGTACAGGATTTTTTTGACAAGCACGTTTGTCGGGCCGGTGATCTCTGGATTGATACGCCCGGGTGTGCGGCTGATCTCCAGGAAGAGCCGGTTTTTAACTTCATCGTGATAAGATTTGTAATCAAATGGTTGTTTCATCCGGATGTCCGTTGCCCGGATGAGTTTTGGATGGTTTTCCGGGAGATTATAGATGATCCGCGGACGGTAGTGTTTAACCAGGGATTTAATCTCTTCGCAGGAACTGGTATGGATTATCGCGTTGGTCCTGTCCTTTGCAAGGCGTTTTACTACAGAATAATTGGAGAGATCGAAGGAAGAAACAAGCAGGAATGGAGTAATTTTCTGGCCGTAAAGATAGCCAAGAAGTCTCTTCTTGTAGGCAATTTCCACTTCAAACTCCTTCAAATCCGATGGGGATGTGACAACTTCAGCGAACGCCACATGGTTGTCTGAATCCACGAGCAGCATATCGAACTCGGCAAGGTCCTGCCCGTTGCCGCGGACGGTGATGTCGCCGTACTTGGAATAGAAGAGCCCGTTCTGGCCAAGTCTGACGTCCTCACGCCGTTGCGGAGCATCGGCCCCTTTCATTGCAAGGTATTTGATGGTATCAGATTTTTTCGAGATGTCCAGAAACATCTCATACACAATTGCTTCAAACCACCGGCCCTCAGCTGTTCTCATGGGCTCGATATCCGGTGAGAATAGTTTCCTCCGCTCGATCTTGTTCATGTGCCGCGTGGCATTGATGGCTATTGCCGCGTTTGGCTTGAAATGCCTGAAATTGGAATTGAGCCACGGGATCATGATAAGTGTAAAGAATTTCTGTGGTAATAGTAGATAACAATCTGCCCCGATACTAGGTAATTCATGGGATATTACTAAATTTGAGGATTGTTCATATAATAGAAACATATAAATTCATGGGAACATAATTTCCTTCGTACACCAGACCTGTTCAGTCAACAGGAATGGGACAGAGAAAACGAGGGGAAAAATGCCGAGCGTCAAAAAAACCGCCAGTATCGAGCCCTTGCCGCGGTATATCATGCCGGATGCATCGGTTCCCGCGTACGATGAGATCTTGGAGCAGCTCCAGGATTACCAGCGTTCGCTTATTGGATCGTCCTATTACTATGTCCGGACGCAGAATGACAGGACAAACCTGTGCCGTATCGTGCCCGGTGCAGGGAAGCTATTCTTCCACGAAGTTGTGAACCATGAGAAACACGGGATATCGGATGATGATCTGGAAGAGGCAGTCTCGCTAGGTGCAGGTACTTTCACCACTCCTGGCTATTACCCGGTATCAGGACATATCGAGACAAAGCTCCGGGTGCTTCTGGATTACCCGTAATACCTTTTTTGGATACATACAAGCCAGGTCATATCCGGTTTTTATTGCACCTTGTTGACAATAACAAATAATTCAGTGTTTAAATCGTTTATAAAAAAATTTCCGGGATGATTCCCGGCGCAGACGTAACTGGCTGATATGTCAGCGATCAGTCGAGCAACTGGCCCATAGCCTCGTCATACCGTGCGGACATAACGTACTCGATGCCAGAGACTCCTGCGGCTTCTTCGGTGAGTGCCATCAGATCATCGCGGGTGATAGTCGAGAGCCGGAAGTTCCTGCTGCCTGCCATGAGCTGCTGGAGACCAGTGCGGAACTTGGATGCATAGGTGTAGACACCAACAGCGCCCATTGGGATCTCCTTCATCTTTGTGCCGTATTTTTCCTTAAGCTCCTCGTAACAGACAAAGATCTCGTTGACATTGTTGCCGTACTTGGAGACGGACTTGGGCAGGTCGCCTTCCTTTATCCACTTCTCGATATTTTTGCCAACGAATCCGGGGATCATGAGGCCCCGGCCCATGCAGACAGCCTTAAAGTACGGGCTGCCCATAGCGAGGGCCTTGAAGACGCCGGGCTCATCGGAGAAACCGCCAGCCATGGCGAGGTCGGGGACGCGATAGCCCTTCTTCTCGAGCTTCTGGGCGAACTCGTAGGTGAGTGCCTGCAGGTAGAACGTCGGGATACCCCATTCGTTCATCATCGGCCACGGGCTCATGCCGGTACCGCCAGGTGCGCCGTCGATGGTCAGAAGGTCGATCTTGGCTTCCGAACAGTACCGGAGGGCCATTGCGAGTTCGACCATGGAGTATGCACCGGTCTTTAACGTGACACGCTTAAAGCCAATATCGCGGAGCCGGTCGATTTCCTCGAGGAAACCTTCCTTGGTAACGAAGCCGAGGCGCGAGTGGCGCTCGAACTCCTTGATCGCACCAGCCTTGAATGCAGCCTGGTTCTCCTTGACAGTCGGGTCGGGTAGGACGATATAACCGCGCTTCTTAAGCTCGATGGCACGTTCAAGGGTCTTGACCTTGATCTCGCCGCCAATGCACTTTGCTCCCTGTCCCCACTTGAGCTCAATGGTGTCGAGATTGTGCTTGCTTGCCACGTACTCGGCAACACCGAGGCGGGTATCCTCGACATTCATCTGAACGAGGATCTCACCATACTTGTTGTGGAATTTTTTGTACAGGCTGATACGGCGGTCCATCTCAGGGGATTCCTTGACCTTCTTCTTAGCGTCAAGCTTCAGGCCCGGGTCGATACCGCACACATTTTCACCACAGACAAGGGTGATGCCAGAGATAGCTGCACCGACAGCGAAGTGCTCCCAGTTTGCCCGTGCAATCTCAGTTGATCCAAGTGCACCGGTAAAGATCGGGACCTTCATTTGGACTTTCTTGTCCCAGCCGTACTCGGTCTCGGTATCAACGGAGGAGAAAACCGCTGAGTCCGGACCGATCTCGGTACCTTCGGGAAGCCCCTTTGCTCCCTCTGCATATCCCTGGATATTGAGGTGTGAATAGTCAATAGGGTAGTTCTTGTCAGCGCCTGCGGTGATCTCACCAAACGGGCCAGGATAAAGGACTTCACGGCCACGGAAAGAGGATAACCAGATCTCACAGCTGCCTTTACATCCATCAAGGCAGCGGGTACAGATACCAGAGCACGGCGCAACATCCCGTGAACGGTTGACTGTTCCTGTTGCTTCGTTAGCATTAGGTTGTCTAAGATTCATGAATACACTCCATGGAAATTTATGTATAGCCTTCGTGATCGAAGGTACTGTCTTGAGTGAACGGTTCTGCTCACACAAAATTATTTTAAAACTTGTTCACTAATAAGCGCTTGCTTTCCACCCCATTATAACGCTTTTGGTTTTTTTCGATGATGGAAGTGTATTTCCACCTAGTTTTGTGGAAAAACCATGGTGAAAATTAAAAATCTACATTTTTGTTACATTCAAAAAAGGTTTTTTTAGCAAGATCAGATTTTAACTAGTTCGTAGGAACGATTTCCCATGCCAATCTCCTCAGCATATCGTAACTGCCGGTAACCATCAGTCTGCATATGCACTCCCTTGAACTTGTCTCCACCTTCATGATGATGGGTAGTGAGGAGTGAATCCGTAAACCCCTGCTGCTGATTTACAAGGTCGAAACTTGCAGCATCGATCGCCACGGGATCCCTTGATGCAAGAATCCCGATATCCGGAACAATCGGTGCATCGCTGAACGGGAAGCAGTCACAGTCTGGCGTGATCCGTATCAGGAAATTCATGTACCCGACTTTGTTCTCTTTTCCCTGTATCGCACCGTACGCGTACTCAACCATCCGTTCCATGAACTGCGGGATCTCAGTCTCCCAGTCAATGTCAATTGCATGCTCCGGGCAGACATGCATACACTCAAAGCAGCCAATGCAGAGTTCCTGGTTGATGACCGATTTCTTCTTTTTTACGGTTATCGCGTCTTTCGGGCAGACCTTCATACAGGTAGCACAACCAGTGCATTTTTCCGGCATCGTGAACGGTCGGGCATTGTGCTGGGCACGTTTCCCTTCCGGGGGTGCGCATCCCATGGCAAGGTTCTTGATGGCTCCACCGAAACCGGAGACAATATGGCCTTTGAAGTGGCTTAGGACTAGCAGGCTGTCCGCAGCAGCAATGTCCCCGGCAATAGAGACCTCCCGAAAATGCTTCTTCCCGATTGCCACTTTCTTTACATGTTTCCCGTTCAGCCCATCCGCGATGATTACCGGTGCCCCGGCCACGGCATAATCGAACCCATGCAGGATTGCTACTCCGATGTGCTCAACAGCGTTCGATCTGCTGCCGAGGTACAGCGTGTTCGTATCCGTCAGGAATGGCAGGGCCCTGCACTCTCTAACTTTCTCCACGACCTGACGGACGTATACCGGGCTGATGAACCCATCATTCCCCGCCTCTCCGAAATGGAGTTTTATTGCAGTCTTGTCGTGCGGTCGGATAAGTTCAGAAAAACTAGCACGATCAAACAGCCGCTGCACCTTTGCCGTTGTGGATTCGTGATCCGAATAGGCTCGTATGGACGCAAAATAGACAGGGCTCTTCATGGATTGTCATCTCCTTTGGCAGGAGTATTCTCGTCCGAAGTAGTAGAATTCATCGGTCGGATTAAACATGGGAATATGGGGGCCCCTGACTGTTTCCAGGAGTCCTTAGCATAGGAGTGTTTATGTGAAAAACCAGAAAATAACTAAAAAAAGGAAAAAGATTATCCTCTTTTCCCGAGATGATGGTCGAGATAAAAGAGGTGCCCGGGCACATCACCGACGATTTTGATCTGTGCAAGGATCTCGCTGGCATTTGCTTCTTCCTCTACCTGTTCCTTGACAAACCACTGGAGCATCTCGAACGATGCGTGATCTTTTTCCTTGATAGCCTGATCCACCAGGGAGTTGATCATCGCGGTCACTTTCTGTTCATGAGCATAGACTTCTTCGAATACTTTTCCCGCGGAACTCCACTTGGTTTTCGGGGCTTCGATCGCACCCAGATTAACCTTCCCGCCACGGGCAATAATGTAATCGTAGATCTTTTCTCCGTGTTCCCGCTCTTCTTTTGACTGGATACGCAACCAGTGAGCGAACCCTTTCATGCTGACAGTCTCAAAATATGCAGACATTGCAAGATAGAGGTAGGCCGAGTAAAACTCCCGGTTTACCTGTGTGTTCAAGGCATCTTCCATTGTCCTAGAAAGCATAGTAACTCCTCCCGATGGATCGTTCATTGGTTTTCCTTTTTATAATTCTTTCGCATAGTGACAGAAAACGCCTGAAATTAAAGAAATTAATTCTCTGATAATTAAAAGTGAGATTAAAGAAGTTATTTTCTCATCCGCTTCTGCTCGGCTTCCATATCAAGGATAATCTCAAGTTCCAGGGATTTGCCATATGCTTCCTGTGCTTCATCGCTTTTACCCAGTTCATCGAGACAAACTCCTTTTATGTACCAGGCAGTCACATCGTTACCGTTCAGGGTTGATGCCCGGGTACTGGCAGCCAGTGCATCCTCAAACCGTTCAAGATGGAAGAGCGCAAGCGCTTTTTTTGACCAGGCTTCCTCATAATTCTGGTCAAGGGATATTGCTTTTTCACAATCAGCAAGTCCTTCATTATATCTGCCGGTTTCGATATATGCAGATCCTCTCTGACACCAGCTTTCAGGATAACGTGCATCAAGACTGATTGCTTTTTCGAAGTGGGCAATGGCTTCTTTGTATTTCGTCCGCCGTGCAAGGGCTTTTCCCTTCCGGATAAGTTCGACAACTTCTTTTAATGGCATATGCTCACCCCAAGCGTTTCCTGCATCATGAATCCCCCCAGGTGTCTGAAATGAGATCCCCAAAAATCCGTTTCAGGGCAGTTTTTTCGTATTCTTCTTTGTGCTCATGTGCCGTGAGAAGGTGCTTTGGTTCTTCCCAGACAAACCAGTCTCTCATTGTCATATACGATAAAAGGCTGTCCGTCAGCAGGACACCGACCTTGTAAAGATCATAGTAATAATCCAGTGTCGGGGGATCATTCCATTTGACCGGTCCAAGAGGTTTTTCCATAATCTCCAGCATATTATCTCCAAACACTTTGGATTGGTACCAGGCAGTATGGGTCCAGCGGGTAGTCAGCATCTCCTTCACTTCGAGATGGTTAAATTTCTTCATCTGAGGGATGTTGAGAACCGGCATCAGTTCATCGGCAGGAAGGGTTTTTGCCAGAAACATATCCCTGGCATAAAACATTGCCTTGTTCAGGACAAAATACCGGCGGGGAACAATAGTCTCCTGCTCCATCATTTCATCCATGTCGTTTTTACTCTCCTTCATCACATGATAGAGTTGGGTTTTTCTGATCTTTGGCATCCGATGATAGACGCTGGCATTGGTAATTGCATTCCACGGGAGATCGTTGATATCATCATTGAAATGGGAGAAAAGGATGAAGAGCATCTGGATGAGTTTCTGGACAGGAAGTTTTTTCTCTTTTTTTGCCTCGTCCTTGAGAGCATCGATATACACCTGGCGCATACCTTTGTAAACGGACTCCTCCGTGTAGGAACAGACAAGATAACGCGATTTTTTAGCTGCAGCTCCTTTCATCAACAGATTTGTGCATTGTTTTGCAATGATGAAATCCTTGAGGAGACCCACGTATTGTGCCGGGAAGATGATGACATTGCGCTCTATATCATAGGTATAAATGTCAACAAGCGTTCCACCCGGATCTGCTTCAGGCTGACGGAGAAGAGAGATCTCGGTATCGAGTGTTTCTTCGGTATGATGAAGAAACCTGCGTATGGGTTTTGACAAAGGCATTTCTGTTCTCATCGAAGCTCTCCAGGATCTCGCGTTTTTTCATTGTGAGAAAGTAGTAATACCTCTCTTGGTGACAAATCCACTTAAAGCATACCAAGTGATCCTAAAAGGTCGATGGGAGTAAAAATTATTTCTTTTTCCGGGAAAGTGTGATCGAATGAAACCAGCCGGATAGTGCGTTGCGTTTCTTGGGTTTGAATACTCCCTGGTTAACATATCGTATATCCTCGATAGAAAAAAATGCCTGGGGGTTGGTTGTCTGGAGATGGGTAGTAATTGCCGGGATATCAGTGCGGTTTATCAGAGTGATTATCATCTTGACATTTCCTCTGGAACCGGTGGCATCCAGGCTTGTTATCCCATAATTTTCCGATTGCAAAAAGGCGATGATCTCATCAGTGGAATCATTTGTCGTGATGATCCGCATAATGACCATCCCGATCGAGAGTTTCTCTTCGATAACCAGCCCGATATAGGTTCCCATGGCAAAACCAAATGCATAGGCAAGGAAGTTAGCGATATTCGAAAGATCGCTCATCACCACTTCCATGGCGAGCAACCAGATCACAATCTCGAAGAAGGCAATGATAGGTGCGAGATATTTAATCCCTTTTGAGATGTATATGACCCGGATTGTCTCCATGCTTACATCCGCAATCCGGGCAAGGAAAATGAGGAGGGGAAGGATGACCCAGGAATATATCTCAGGACTGATGATGAAAAATGCCATGACCGTTCCCTTATCCTGTATTCAGGACGATTTATCCAGAAAATGTTGCTGCCTGTTCCTATATGAACATTATCTCAAAACAAGGGGAGAATAAGGGAAATCCTCGGATATTTCCTGCATTACGCGGAGAAACGTGTAGTTTTGGTCACGCGTACTTCTGGGGGTCTGCATCGAACTTCTTCTTGCATCCCGGAGCACAGAAATAATATTTCTTCCCCTTGTATTCACTGGTAAATTTTGCAGTCTTCTCGTCAACGGTCATCTTACAGATGGGATCGATTGCCATACAACACCTCAGGTATCTGCCTTTTTTTTACATCAGGTATATACTTTTTCAACAGCAGGGACAGGGAAACAACCGTAACTGAGCTCACCGCCATTGCAAGGGCTGCGAGTTCTGGCCTGAAACTGATCCCAAATGAAGGGTATAGTAATCCCGCCGCCACCGGGATAAGTGCAGCATTATAGGCAAATGCCCAGAATATGTTTGCCTTGATCCGCCCCATCACTTTTTTCGAGAGCTGGAGTGCAGCCACTACATCAAGAAGATCATCCCTTATAAGTACGATATCCCCGCTCTCGATCGCCACGTCAGTTCCGCTGCCAAGGGCTATCCCCAGATCAGCCTTTGCGAGGGCCGGTGCATCATTGATCCCATCACCGACAAATGCAACAACTTTTCCTTCCTGCTGGAGTGATGCTACCTTGGCTTCCTTATCCTGGGGCAGTACTTCAGCTATTACCCGGTTGATGCCAAGATCCTGAGCTACTGCATCTGCAGTGCGCCGGTTATCCCCGGTTATCATGATGATCTCAAGTCCCATTTCTTTCAAACGGGAAACAGCCTCGCGGCTGGTATCTTTCAAAGTATCAGCTACCGCGATAACTCCGGCAGGTTTGCCTGCCCTGGCAATGATGATCGTTGTCTTTCCTTTCTCTTCGAGATATGCAATCTGCTTCTCGAGAGATTTCGGGATCTCAACACCATTATCTGAGATCAGAGATCGGTTTCCGACAAGAACCTGTTCTCCAAGGTAGGTAGCGATAACACCTTTTCCGGGAAGAGTGTTCATCTGCAGGATTGGTTCAGTCCTGATCCCGCGGGATTGGGCTCTTTTGACAATTGCCTGCGCAAGGGGATGCTCGGAATCTTTCTCAACACTTGCAGCAATAGAAAGGAGGAGATCTTCAGGAATACCGACAGTGACAAGATCGGTTACTTCCGGTTTTCCCCGGGTGAGTGTCCCGGTTTTGTCGAAGAGTATGGTTGTTACACCCTTCGCAGTTTCAAGAGCTTCGCCATTCCGGATCAGAATACCCAGCTCTGCACCCCGCCCCACACCAACCGTAACTGCTGTCGGAGTCGCAAGCCCCAGTGCACAGGGGCAGGCAACCACCAGAACAGAAATGAGTGCGGATAGTGCAAAAATCAGGGTTGAATGGAACACCGCGTACCAAAGGAGAAATGCACCGGCAGCAATAAGGAGCACTACCGGAATAAAATACGACACCGCAATATCAGCAATCCGCTGCACCGGTGGTTTTGAACCCTGTGCATCCTCGACCATACGGATGATCTGGGCAAGCATCGTATCCCGGCCTACCTTCACCGCTTCAACCGTGAGTACACTGTTGGTATTCAAGGTCCCACCAACAACACTGCTCCCTAGGTTCTTGAAGACCGGTATGGATTCTCCGGTAATCATTGATTCATCGATATAACTCTCGCCATTGATGACACGTCCGTCAACCGGCACTTTTGCTCCGGGCCTGACAATGACCCGATCGCCGACAATAACTTCCTGGAGGGGTACCTCAGTTTCGGTTCCATTACGGAGTACTATAGCGCTCTTCACCCTGAGGCCTGCAAGCTTTCTGATAGCATCTGATGTCCTGCCTTTGGCGCGTCCTTCGAGGAACCTGCCCAGCATGAGGAATGCAGCAAGCATGATCGCCGTATCATAGAACATGAAATCGTGGGTAAGGATAATCCCAAATGTTCCAAGCACACTCGCGCCGTATGCCACCCCGGTACCCATCGCATACATGACATCCATGGACAGGGTTCGGTTGCGGAGAGCGGTGAATGCGGCACGGAAAATCGGGTATGCCACATATACAAAGACGGGAGTGGCAATGACAAACATGAGGTACGCCAGATCCTGCATGGATAACGGAAGTGGAACATACATTACGAGCATGAGCGGGATGCTGACAGCAAACCCGATGGCAAATCTCATCAATTTGTCATGCAGGTCGACATCCCGTGCTGCGCGTTCGGCCTCCTCGCTCACTTCACCGGCAATACCCAGAAACTGGTAACCGGCATCTTCTATGGCAGATTTAAAATCCGGAATATCAGACAGCGATGGATTGTAGGTAACATATGCATTTTCTGTTCCCAGATTAACGCTGACCGCGGACACCCCGTGAAGTGCCTTGAGAGCGCTCTCAATCGTCTCGACACAGGTAGCGCACATCATTCCCCCGACCTTGATTGTCACCTCCTGGTTGATGATCGTATATCCGGCATCTTTCACAGCCTTCTCAAATTCCCCAAGTGAGTTTTTTTCCGGAATAAATTCCACATGAGCGGTGTCTGTCCCGAAATTTACCCGGGCATTCACAACGTGCGGTATCCGGGATAATGAATCCTCGATAGTTACCGCACAGGTAGCACAGTGCATTCCCGAAATTTTAAGTTCTGCTTTTTTGGTTTCCGGTTCAGGCATGATGGTTCCCACACTCTGATCTCAAGGTCTCATGGGGAATTTCCTCCTTGAAACGTATTACTGTATTGTTTATACCACGCGGGAGATTGAGATCCTAATAAATTCGTTCTCATGTAGTTAATCAGGGAGAGTGAGAGCCAGCCAGGACGAATCTCTCAACTACGAGTATCCCTGCACATTTTGCCTGCCAAAAAATCATTTGAATTTTACCGGTAGTTTTTCCGGTCTCTTCGTTCAGGTCTCGGGAAGGATTTCGGGAAATTAAACCGATACATCAGATATGCTCGAAAATCAGATACAGAAAGCGTTTAATAGACCGCTGCACACCCTTCATTAACCAAGATCGCAGGCTGATATCGTGGACACCGGAAAAAGTATCGTTATCATTCTTATCTGTATTCTCGCACTTCTGGTATTCCCCGGCTCTTCAGCGGTTACCCTTTCCTCGAGTACCCCACAGATAATTGCGAAAGGAAATGACCTTTCACTGACCGGCACCGGTGCAATAAACGGCAGCGTTGCTCTCTGGATCATTGGGAGAAATTACATCGACCGCCAGGTCCTGATTCCCGATGAAAAAGGAAATTTCACCCATTATATCAATTCTGTCGATACCCGGCAGTATTCCAGCGGGCAGTATGCGTTCGTGATCCAGGATCCGGGTCCAAACCGGAGACTGGATATAGAATATCGAATTGCGGATAACGGAAATATTATCCTCCAGAACCGTGGTAAAATTTTTGCCGATATTGGTGCCCGCGAGAATCTCAAAGCGAATCTCGTCCCCCTTATCAGTGCTTTTTCATCTGCAGCAGCAAATCCGGCAGCAGATGATATTTTCATTCCGGATTACTATTTTGTCGAAGACCCTTCAGTCTGGTTCGACCATATCCTCGAACAAGGGGAATCCCGTTTGCCCGATGTAATTGCAGGCAGCCCGGTTCTGCTGGGGGGTCAGACAAATCTGGCGCCTCATGAGATGCTCCGGGCAGAAATTCGTGATCGGATCAGCGGAAATGTTGCAGCATCCGCAGAGATTCCAGTTGAACCCGGTTCCTCCGTGAACCGGTGGAGCTGGGCTCTCGATTCACCGAATTTCCTGCCAGGTACCTATATAGTTACGCTCTGGAGGCCGAATGCTTTTGTGAATTGTTCCGCATCCGCGTTCTTCACCGTACTATCACCAGCACCACGATCACCGGCTCCTGTCAATAACACAATGGATAATATTCCCTGGTCAAGGGATCCATTGCTCCCGTTTATCATCATTATTGGACTTGCCCTTGTTATCGCAAGTATTTTCATTGCCTCAAGGAACCGCTGAATCCGTATCATTTTCTCTGATGTAATACAGGGGAAGGCGATCGGATCTTCCAATATATATTATAATTACCAGACCCGGTTCGGGAATTCTTCATACAAGCATTATCAACCGCGGGATACTCCCAACCGGAGGTTATTTGAAACTCCGTTCATCTGACTCACGGAGTGCAATGGTCATATTCTTGCCGTTAGAAAGAACCATACAAAAATCCAGACTGCCCGCAGTACAGCGTTGACCGGGCATTTTCATGAACCATTCTCTCAGATCTATTAAGCCAAAAGGAGAACAGCAGGATCCAAAAACTCATGAATTCATCGGCAGGAATATTCGTCCCTTTGGCCTACACTATTCAGGATCGCACTATGCCACGGGAACTTTCAAAAAAAGATATCGCCATTCTCAAGAAGCTTGCGCCGGAATGCGGGGAGCTCACCTGTTCGGGTTCAGGACATACGTTTCACTCCATCCTCCCCCCGGTCTCCAACCATTTCTCTGAGGACAGCAATGATTTTATCGGGAGGATCAGCCGTCTTGACGACGACGAACTTACCTATATCACTGACATGATAGCAAAAGGGGAAGAGAGCATGGGCTGCCTCCCGGTTGAGGATGTCGAGGCGCTCGTTCATCTGGTCCATGACCGGCTTTCCCCGGAGGTTGCAAAGAAAGTAATCGATGCCTACGAGTCCGGGTACTCCTGCGAGCACTAATCCGGCGGCATGTTTTTTGGTATGGATGATATTACACACCATATTACCGGCCTTGGCAGTCGCACAGCAAACAAGCGCATTGAAGCAGCAACGGCTCTTGGAAAACTGAAAAACCCGGCCACTGCCGGGCCACTCGGGACTGCGCTTTGTGACAAGAGCACACCGGTCCGGCTGGCAGTGGTCCTTGCACTTGGGAAACTTGAAGATTCCGCATCAGTGCCATTCCTCATCCGGGCACTTGACGACTCCGATGCGTCTATCCGGGCAGCAGCAATCTCCGGCCTCGGGAGGATACGCGATCCTGCAGCTGCCGTGCCACTGATCATGTGCCTTCAGGATCAGAACCTGGAAGTCAGGATAGGTGCCGCCATGGTGCTGGGAAGGTTAGGGGACCATCGTGCACTCGGGCCGCTCCAGGCACTCCAAAACGACCCGTTCTCAGACGTAAGGGATGCCGCAGTTGCTGCAATGATACGGCTTAAAAGGTAAATGCTGACGGGCATCGGAACTTGGATGAATCAACAAGAAGCAAAAAAAATTCCACCAGGTGTCCATGTATGAGGATTTATTAAGGACGGATGAACAATTTCCACCAGGGATAGGTAGGATAATGCCGGCGGTTATCGAAGCTGCAGATCTGAAAAAAAACTATGGTGAGACCGTTGCCGTTGCCGGCATCCGGTTTTCTGTGAGCCAGGGTGAGATCTTCGGCTTCCTTGGACCAAACGGTGCCGGAAAGACCACGACTATGAAGATGATCACCTGCATCTCGCCCCGGACCTCGGGCACCCTTTCAGTCTTCGGTATGGACCCGGATGAGAAACCTGCAGAGATCAAGCAGCGGATGGGGGTTGTCCCGCAGGAGACCAACCTGGATCCGGATTTCTCCAGCCATGGCAACCTTTTCACCTACGCACGTTACTTCGATATTCCTTCCGATTCTGCCCGGAAAAAAGCCGATGAACTGCTGGAGTTTGTCCAGCTCACTGAAAAGCGGGACGTGTCGATAGAAAAACTCTCCGGTGGGATGAAACGCCGCCTGATCCTTGCCCGTGCCCTCGTCAACAGCCCCGATCTCCTGGTTCTCGACGAACCAACCATTGGTCTTGACCCGCAGGCGCGCCACCTCATCTGGGAGAAACTCCGCCTCCTCCGGGCTCAGGGAAAGACCATCGTCCTCACTACTCATTACCTTGATGAAGCAGCACGGCTCTGCGACCGGCTCGTCATCATGGACAACGGGAAGATCCTTGAAGAAGGGGTGCCTGCCGAACTTGTCAGGAAGCATGTTGGAGAAGAGATTGTCGAGGTAGAGAAGACCCCAGAGATCCTTGCCTGCTTAATGGATATGCAGATCGTACATGACACATTTGGCGATACCGTCCAGATCCCGACCGGGTCCGCCCGGGACGTTGCCCGGTTCCTCTTTGACCGGTGCCAGCCAAAGAAGATGCTCACAAGGCCGGCATCGCTCGAGGACGTGTTCCTCAAACTGACCGGGAGGATGCTGCGGGAATGACCATGACATCCGCCTTTTCCATCCCAAGGATAACCCGGCGTGCGGTCATGGTCTGGCGCAGGAACCTCGAGGTCTTTGTCAGGACCTGGAAAGTGAACTTCTTTCCCCCTTTCATCGAGGCCTTTCTTTACCTCTTTGCAATAGGTCTCGGCATCGGGACCTATGTCGGCGCCATCGATGGTATCCCGTATGTGAATTATATTGCTCCGGCCATTCTTGCCATAGCGGTGATGAACTCGGCATTCTTCGAATGCACCTACGGTTCCTATGTCCGGATGTATTACCAGAAAAGTTTCGATGCCATGATTGCAACGCCTCTCTCGATCGAAGATGTGATCGCCGGTGAGATTCTCTGGGGAGCCACCCGGTCCGTGATGTACGTCACGATCATGCTCCCGGTCCTTGCAGCGTTTGGCGTCATCTCCTTCCCTGCATCCCTCCTTGCCATCCCGCTCGCATTTCTCGGGGGGCTGATGTTTGCCGGTATCGGCATGTGTTTCACCTCAATCACGCCCGGGATCGATACGCTCAATTACCCTGCGTTCCTCTTCATCACCCCGATGACGCTCTTCTCGGGCACATTTTTCCCCCTTGCACTCCTTCCAACAGTACTCCAGTACATCGCCCTCGCCATCCTCCCCCTGACCCATATCGTGGCGATCATGCGGATGTTCACCCTCCCGTCTTTCTCGTGGATGCTGCTCATCCACCTTGTATGGATCCTGGCAGTCACGGTCATCGTCTGCATCCTCTCCATCAACCTGATGAAAAAGCGCCTGATCGTCTGAATGGAAAAAGAGATTATTCCGAGCGGATTATCCGCAGAACGTACAGTACCTCACCTTCAGCAGGTTCCTGAATAAAGATCGAAACCAGGTAGCCATGTTTTTCAAAAAGAACCCTGACTTCAGGAAGTCCGGTCAGTGACGATATGAGGAGGAGGATCCGTCCGCCAGGAGCAAGGACATGTCCAACTTCAGTGGCAAATCGCCCGATTGCATCCCGCCCGGTTATTCCCCCGTCAAGAGCGAACTCAAGCCAGTCATCGATCCGCTCTTCCGGCTGTGTCGGGAGGTAGGGGGGATTGAAGAGGATAAGATCGAATGATCCGCGGATTCCTGAAAAAAGATCGGCCCGGACCACTTCAAGCCCTTTTTTTCGGGCACAGGCTGCAGCATGCGGGTTGATATCCGTTGCAAAAACCTGTGCGGTTTCCGGCAGGCCCGCAGCCACCGTTCCCGAACCGGTCCCGATCTCCAGCACCCGGTCACCGGGCCGGATTTCCAGAAGAGCTATTCGGAGAAGCAGGAACGTATCGGCTTCCGGTGTATAGACCTGGGCGGGATCGTGCAACATGGTCCCTGAAATGTACGTCCGGATGGGCAAAAAGGGATTGCCTGCTGTAACCCGCTCAGAACACCCTGGCCGGGAACAAGAACAGATGCGGTAAACCCGGTTTCCAATAAACTCACCGGTAGTTTATAACTCAAAAAGCACCTTCAAAACATTCCCGGAAAATACAGGAGGCAACGGGACAGTGAAACGGGAACCAATACTATTACCAGCCAGGCATGCCGGGATTTGGCAGGGTCAGAGATCCAGCAGCAATATCAAAAAGAGACTCCCAATATGTAAGCAGGAGAGCACGAAAACGCATGCGGACACTGGTCGAATATGCAAAAAAGGGAACGGTCACACCCGCAATGCAGCAGACCGCGGAGGCAGAGGGTATCGACCCGAAGGTTCTCTGCGGACATATTGCAGCCGGCAGGGCCGTGATCATGCAGCGCGGGAAGCGCTTCATCGGTATTGGTAAGGATCTCCGGACCAAGATCAATGTCAACCTGGGAACCTCCACAGGTAAAGTATCTCTTGAAGACGAACTTGCGAAAGCCCGGATCGCAGAAGAATTTGGCGGGGATACTATCAGCGACCTTTCGATGGGCGGCGACATTACGGCTATCCGGGCAGCAATCCTTGCCCACACCACCCTCCCGCTCACCACCGTACCCATATACCAGACTGTGGTGGAACACGGCCTTAAGGAGATGACCGCAGAGGATATCCTTGGCACTCTCCGCATGCAGGCAGAACAGGGCATCAGTTCCTGCGTGGTCCATTGCGTAAGCCGTGCTATGCTCGATCTCTATAAGAAAAAGAAACGGATCCTCGGTATCGTCTCCAAGGGAGGTTCGATAACCAGTGCGTTCATGCTCATGAACCAGTGCGAAAACCCCTACACCGAGCACTTCGATGAAGTCATCTCCATCTGCAGGAAGTATGAAATTGTCCTCTCGCTGGGCAACACGGCCCGGAGCGGATGTATCCATGACCGCCGGGATGCCATGCAGCGCGAGGAGATCCGCGAGAATGCCCTGCTTGCAAAGAGGGCACATGATGCCGGCGTCCAGGTCATCATCGAGGGCTGTGGCGGGCATATCCGCAGTGACCGTATTGCCCGGTATATCCGCGAATACCGGAAAGCATCCCCGTTTCCACTCTTTGTTGCCGGCCCCCTGCCAACGGACATCGGGGCAGGGTACGACCATATCGCCGGGGCGGTAGGGGGAAGTGCGGCAAGCGCAGCCGGCGCAGATTACCTCTGTTACATCACGCCGGCCGAACATCTCGGCCTTCCCGGGCCGGCTGCCGTCAAAGAGGGGCTCATGGCATTCAGGATAGCCGCCCATATCGGGGATACCGTGAAGTACGGCCGGGATAAAGAGGATAAAAAAGTAGCGCGCCTGCGGGCCGCTCTTGACCGGGAAGGCCAGATCTGCTGCGCCATGGATCCTTCCCGGGCCCGGGAGCTTTCTGATGGCGAGAAAGAATGCACAATGTGCGGAGACTTCTGCGCAATAAAAATCATGCGGGAATTCTAATCTGTCCAGCCGGCCATACTTTCAGCCAATAATCGAGTCGTGGAAGATCCCCCGCCCGACTGCATCACAGTACCGCTGGTAGTTTGCAGTCACTGCCAGTGGCGAGGTGTTGGCATAGCAGTAAGCGCACAGGTGCATGCAGGTGGAATACTGCCCGATATCCTTAGAAACAATACAGTTACAGGTGTTCCGCTGGCCCGGGTCTTTCAGGTGCCTGGTATAAACAGATGGATCCGCACTCCTGTAAAGCGCCTGCTTGCCTGAAGGGCAGAGGAAACCCATAAGGGCAGGATCATGGGAAAATTCCCGGGTGATAAGGGAGTAACTGATGCACTGGCCTTTTGCTATACCGTACCGGGACAGATCTTCTTTCTCACCGCAGGAGGAGATCTCAAAACTCCATCGCCGGTTGAGTTCTGCAAGACCAGAACAAAACTCAGTCCGTTCTGATTCAGAGAATTCCCTGACACCAGAGAAACCCTGTCCCTGCAGGTTCCTCTGGACTTTCCGGTACTTCGCGATATCAACGAAACTGAAGACAAGACGAGAGGTATATGGCGATATGCGGTCACCGACGGATCGGATCTTTTCCAGGAGGTCACCTACCGTAATCCGGTCGGAAAGGACAAGGGGATCAAACCTCCAGACAACCCTCCCTTTCCCGATCCGCCGTGACAAACGGATAAAGGTCTCAATGCGTTCATCAACGGGAGGGACGCGGGGTTCGAGCCCTTCGGCATCGTAATCGTTGAGCGTGTAGAGGAAGTAATAGGAATAGCCCATACGGTCGAGCGTGTCAAGGTGCACAAGGAACGGTTGCGGGTTCTTTGACCAGAAAACAAAGAGCCGGGTCTTTGCAAAGGATACGTACACCGGGCTGCCCCCAAAGGGACTCTTCCATTTCACGTACCCCGCATGCAGCCGGGCCATGAACCAGTCCCCATAGAAAGCCGGGATGTCAGTAGAGCGGCTGGCAGAGACAATGAGCGGGGCTATGGCGTCGACTTTCTGCGTACCCGATGCCGTACCGGGATCGGCAATTTCCAGCGGAATATGTTCCCAGCCCTTCCATCGCATCCCATCAACCTCCGGCCCTGCTCGTTCTCAAAGGTTTACCGGTATCAGGCAATATTTGCAATCGTGGCAAAATCCTCTAAGTACAATGCCTCTGGACGGCTTTTCTGGATCTCGTCAGGCAACTCCTGCAGGACACGCTCCACCCAGACGGGAGAGAGCATGCTCCCGGTGGACCCTTTTAAGCAATTTCGTACGGTCTTTCTCCGGTGGGAGAAGAGCGCCCGGACCACATCGGCATACAGCCTGCGGTCACTGATGGGAAAGAGCGGTTCCCGGGGAATAATCTTCACCACCGTTGAGGTGACTTCAGGCCGTGGGGAAAAAGCCTGGGGGGGCAGCCGGAAACATTGCCTGACTGCGGCATAGGTCTGGACCATAATGGAGAGCCGGCCGCAGTCTTTGGTCCCGGCATGGGCAACCATCCTGTCGGCAAACTCGCTCTGGTACATCAGCACCGCCTCTTCAAACCCGATATCGAGCAGCCGGAACGTTATCTTGGATGATGCAGAATAGGGCAGGTTGGAAACCGAGAGATCGAACGGGGGGATGGGGCATTTTGTTGCATCCCCGTGCTGGAGAACAAGCTGGCCTGAGGCGATCTCCGCAGAAAAGGTATCGGAGAGCACTTCGCAGAGTATGCTGTCGAGTTCGATAGCATGCACCCGTGCTCCCCGGTCAAGCAGGGCCCGGGTGAGTGCCCCGTTCCCCGGCCCGATCTCGAGCACCGTTCTGCCATTCACTTCCGCAAGATCGGCGATCCGGTTGATGGCATTCTGGTCTATGAGGAAGTGCTGGTCGCGATGGGCTTTCATTTCGAGGTGAAGACGTGGTACTTGACGTCCTTGTCCTGGAGTTCCTCGAGGATCCGCGCCTGGATCATCTTCTCCGGGTGAGGGATTGACTTGATCCGTGCCGAGATGTCGGCAAGGCTTGCGAACGGTTTCTTGTTGCGCTCTTCGAGGATCTCCCACATCAGCTTCTTACCGATGCCCGGGAGAAGATGGAGCATGTGGAGTTTTGGTGTAATTGAGATAGCCTTGTTAAAGAACGTGACAAAATCCGGCTCCCGGTCTTTGACAACCTTCTCGATAACAAACGGGAGTTCCCCTTTTGCCGTCTGGGTCAGCTCCTCGTACCCCACACGCCGTTTTACCCGTTCCACTTTCTGCCGCTCGGCATCCCCTATGTAGACTTTCTCCTGAATCTCGATCTGGACCCCGTTTTTGGGCACGAGTTCAAGCAGCTTGAACTGTTCGATACCCATAGCCTGGACGATCGGCTCTCTCTTAAAAGGGGGGCGGGGATCGTCAGGGTGCCCTTTGAGGAGGACATCCAGTACGATCGCATTTACCTCTTTTTTCTCCGCCTTCATCTGCCACACCTCAGAAGTGTGTCATTACCATTTCGATAATCTTATCGAGTTCCTCTGGCGTGAGCGTATACCGCTCTTTTGCAAAGATAGCCCGCACTTCATCGCGGGTCTTTGGCATGATGTTGGCGATGCGGTAAGCGATCTCGGGTTTCATCTTCTCCATCTTGGAGAGTTCAGAAACAAGATCCTGGGCTTTTTCAGGGGCTGTCTTTGCAAGCTGATTGGCATGCTCGATACTTCGCCGGAATTCGTAAGTCATCTCCTTTTCGGCTGCAATCCGTTCGGATTCCACACCCAAAAGGACGGTGCGCAGTTCCGGAAGCGTCACCTTCTCTTCGCTAATTATACCTTTAATCTTCATGCCAATCACCTGATTGAGAATTTACTTTTGTGCTTTTAGATGTTGTGGTCTGGCGATGACGACCTTGTCAGCGTCACCGTCACGGATGGTGAGCATCCATGCCCGGCCGCGCTGGCCGATAACCGTCCCGGTCTTGCCGTGGAAGCGGCGGTGGGGCATTCCCTTCTGGATGCTCGGTTCGACAACCACGTGTACCCTGTCGCCAATCTCAAATCTCTGGATAACGGAGGTTACCGGGGGCAGCCCGCGCTTTCTTAAATCTTTCTTGAATTTATACCGTGTTTTCTTTCTTGGACCATTGTGGTGTGCCATTTTATTCTCCCTCCTGTGCTCCTTCAACCTGTGTAACGTCGAGGCTGGTGACGTGAGCCGCTCTTTTCAGGATCTCGGCAAGACTCGGACTCGTTCTGCCAGAGTCCCCGGATACGAGTTCTTTTATGTAGAGGCCGGCTTCACCCAGGACTTCGACAACAAATTTGTCGTCCTGTTGCCCCACACACTCGATATCGAGAACCCTTCGCTCCCGGACCTTGTCGGCTCTCCGGTGGGCGACCCTTTCGGGCGTGCGCTGGTATATTGTGACGCCCTGCAGGGTTTTTACGGCTTTTGCGAACTCGTCCGCAGGTAATGCGCCTTCAACCTCGACCAGGATCCTGTATTTTTTATGCGCTTTGTTTGATTTAAGGGTTTCCACCTCTGCGCGATCCGCCCAGCGCTTTATTGCAACGGAAACACGCCCGTCAGCAGTCCGGTTGATCTCTTTTTCCAGTTCCGCAAGGTCGATGGAGCGCTTCTTTGGCGAGACCACTTCGAGAATGAACGGCCGGCCGGTACCTATCATCCGGGCATCGATATCCTCCCTGCCCGCGCCATGCAGCACAGCGTTTTCGGCATCGAACATGGCAATAACCGGCCGTCCTATCAGCTCCTCGACCGAGTCGAGATACTGGGCACCGGTGAAGTTGCACTTCTCGCAGCCTGCCCCCCTGCAGGCCCGGCAGTCCCAGTGGGTCTGGGGGATGCCCCGCTCAAACTTCTGGTACCGCCCGTAAAAGAACGCGGAATTGATCTGGACTTCCACGTTCCCATGGGCTGCATCGAGGATGAGAACCACTTCAGGTTTCTTGAAGTCCACGGTCTTTCCGGTTCGTACAGAGACTGCTTTTCCCACTTCCCGGTTCACCTCAGATTTGAAGGGCTCGGGCTCGGCAAGCGAGAGATCGCTCCAGACCATCTCCTCGTTCTCGGCGATAAGCGGGGGAACCCGACAGCCGACAAGGAGTGTCGAGAACTCGATATCCTTCACAGCCTCAATTACCCGGTCTGCCCAGAGCGGGACATCATCAAAGAAGTTCCCGCAGACCCAGCAGGTGCCGGCGAAATTTTTATAGGGCTGGTTCTCGGCTATTGCCAGGGCAATTTTGAGCCCGCGTCCCCGTTCATCGTTCGAGAGCCCATGAGAGCGTTTGCCAAAGAACCTCCCGAGGCAGTGGTCGCAGCACTCGCCATACGCGAGAATCGCCTTTACCTGTTCCTGTAGTTCCATTCAGCACCTTCTCCTGTCCAGTTCGTTATGCAATACTGTTATCGTATGATCCGCGTGGAGACATTTCGGCCCCACCGAATACCGGGGGCAATCTTTAATAAGCATTTCCTCGCTTTCCGTGAAATTCAGGTGATCAGAGAGGAGATACGCATCCGGGAGTTCGGCAACTCCCCGTATATCGGTCCCCTTCTCGTCCAGAACGGCAAACCGCTGTTCCGAAAGGAGCCGCTCCAGTCCGCCCTTCCGGATAAAGACCCCCTGTGCAGCCTCGCGGAACTCATTCCCGCACGGAGTATCGATGACCTTCTTGATGAGTGCACCGGCGCTCCTTTCGTCCGGGGAGAGGGAACAAACGGTTGCACCGGAGAACTTCACAGTCTTTGGTCCTTTGGGTTCCCCGCAGAGAACGAGATAACAATCCACGTCCCTGCGGAGATCGTGCGAGAGAAAGAGGCTGGCGTTCACGCACCGGCAGAGGACATCCATCCTTCCCCCGCTCCCCGGCAGGTCATTGAGGGAGAATCCGCCGTCCGTCCGGGCAAGGTGCCCGATAATGGCAAATACAGTCATTTACTGCATTCCCGAGAAGCGCTTCATTAAGCGCTGCATGTTGAATTTCCCACCGCTTGCACCCCGCAGCCCCTTGAGGGTGCGCTGCATCATCTTGTAGTATTTGAGGAGTTCACGCACCTCATCCGGAGTTGCACCGGCTCCCTGGGCGATCCGCTGCATGCGGGAGCTGTTGATGAGGGCGGGATCATCCAGTTCACCGGGCGTCATCGAGTCCATGATGATCCGGTACCGGACCATCTTGGTGCTGGTAACATCGTACACACCCTCGGGCAGCTGCATGTTCCCGAGCGGGAGCATCCCCATGATCTGTTTTAAGGGGCCCATCTTGTTGAGCGCTTCAAGCTGCTTGTACATGTCGCGGAGCGTGAACTTGCCCTTCATCATGGCGTTGACATCCATGTCATCCGCTTTGATGGCCTCGGACGCCTTCTCCATGAGGGCTTTTAAGTCACCCATACCGAGGAGCCGGGAGATGAACCCGTCCGGATCAAACCGCTCGAGGTCCTCGATCGTCTCGCCGTTGCCGACGAATGCAATACCGCTCTTTGTCTCGGCAACCGCTGAAATTGCGCCACCGCCTTTTGCGGTACCGTCCATCTTTGTGATGATGACGCCGTCGATACCTATTGCTTCATGGAAGCGCCGGGCCTGCTCGCTTGCCTGCTGGCCAAGCGCAGCGTCGATAACAAGCCAGCGGTGGGTTGCTTTTGTGAGCTGGTTCAGCTCGATGATCTCCTTGATGAGATCTGCTTCCAGCGCATGCCTTCCCTGGGTATCGATAATGATGAGTTCCTGGTCTTTGAGTGCGATAAGCCCCTCGCGGGTGATCTTGACCGCATCCTTCTCCTGCGGGTTGCCAAAGCAAGGGACATGGATCTTGGTACAGAGCGTGGAGATCTGGTCGAATGCACCGGGCCGGAATGTATCGGCACAGACGACTCCCACTTTCATCCCTTTCTTCTGGAAATAGCGGGCAAGCTTGGCCGTTGTCGTTGTTTTGCCGCTTCCCTGGAGGCCGGCCATGAGGATCGTCTGGGGCTCCAGCTTGACATCAGTTGACGCCCAGACCAGACGGACAAGCTCCTGGTACACGATCCGCAGCACATGCTCGCGGACGTTCATTCCCTTGGGGGGTTCCTCTTCAAGGGAGCGGGTGCGGATAGCCTTGGAGAGTTCCATCACGAGCTTGACATTGACATCGGACGAAAGCAGGGCACGCTGGAGATCCTTGACCAGTTCATCGACTGCTGCCCGGTCTACGACGGTTTTTCCGGCCAGCTTCTTGAGTGCATCTTTCAGGGAGGATGAGAGTCCGTCAAGCATCAGGTGCCACCTTCAAGGAGTTCATCCACCACTTTTGCCGGTTCAAATGCAATAATATCATCGTATCCCTGGCCGACCCCAAGAAACATGAGGGGTTTTCCGATAGTATGGGCAATCGAGATTGCTGCCCCCCCGCGTGAGTCCATATCCGCCTTGGTGAGGACAACCGCATCTGCCCCTACCGTCTTATCGAACTCGAAAGCCCGGGTTACCGCATCATTGCCGGCTACCGCTTCGTCAACATACACGACGAGATCGGGTTTCATCACGCGTTTGATCTTCTCGAGCTGGCTCATCAGGTTTGCCTTGTTGTGGAACCTGCCGGCAGTATCAGCGAGGACGACATCGATCTTGTGGGAATGTGCGTACTGCACCGTGTCAAATAATACCGCTGACGGATCAGCACCTTCCTGGTGCTGGATAACCTTGATCCCGATCCGTTCCGCATGGACGCTGATCTGCTCAATGGCACCTGCCCGGTACGTGTCGCCTGCGCCGATAACAACCGAGAAACCCTGTTTTTTTAAGGAGAACCCGATCTTTGCGACCGTGGTGGTCTTTCCGGTCCCGTTGACACCGGTAAAGAGGATCTTCACGGGTTTTGGGTGATCACGGATGTAACCGGCAAGATCGAAGCCATTCCCGAGAACTTCCAGGAGTGCCGTCTTGAGTGCATTGACAACAAGGGTATCCACAGACTCGCCGATCTTCCGGTGTTTCCCGACAAGCCCCTTCCGGACATGGGATATGATTGCCTCCGTTGCCGGCACGGCCACATCGCTCTCAAGGAGTGTCAGCTCCAGTTCATCAAGGGCATCGGCCACATCCTTTTCCGAGACAATCAGTTCCCGGTCCTTGATGAGGACTTTGACTTTCTCAACAAACGAGGGTTTCTGGGAAGAAACGGGCTGCTCAGCAGGTGCTGTTACAGCAGGTGATGCTCCAGCCGGGGCTCCTTTGAGATCCGGGGCTTCGGGTTTCTCCGCTGCCGCCTGGATACTCCCGCTCAGCCGGTTCCGTGCGGCCTGCAGTTTCTCGCGTAAGCCCCCGAACATAGACCTGGTAGCCCCTTATTCCTGCATCTGTTCAGAGGCCATTGCCTGCTGGTAGCCGGATTCGATCCGCTTATTGATCTCGTTCATCTGGCCCCTCAGCCGGTCCAGAGTCTCGGCAACTTTCTTTGCAGAAGCTTCCATTTCGATGACCCGCTCTTTCAAGAACTCGACTGCATCCTTGTTGGGGCGTTCAACAACAACTTCTGCACCAATGGCAAGGAGAACCTTTTCAGGGTCAACAACCTTTGCCCGGACACTCGCCCCGCCACCAATCTGGAGAAGGACTGTTGCTCCCTCGGATGCGAGCATCTCTTCGAGGGACTCTATGGCTGCAAGGGCTTCCATTCGCCCGTTCTCAAGAAGCTGCAGTTGCTGTACGAAAATCTCTGCCTGCTGCCCGTATTCCTGCAGGTACTGCTGGAGCGTCATCAGTTCACGCTGGTCCATGGGTTGCGATGTAGTTGCCAAAATCTGCCACTCCTCGTATGGATTGAACTTGTCAATCCTGACTCCTGATATGTATGTTCTCTATCATCATAAAAACATCATTGTGGCAAAATTCGCATCCGTACCTGACGGGACCACATGAACCCGTGCAGAAAAACCAGGGGGAACAATTCCTGCCAGCCTGTAAAATGCTCGTCGTGTTTATTACATTTCATACCCAATATACCAGCACGGATCACGGGATCCCGGGAGGCGTACGATGGATTTTAAGAACAAGGTATTAATTATCGGGTATGGGGCCGTGTGCAAGTGCATGCTTCCCATCCTGCTCCGGCATGTCAATATTCCATTAGATCATATTACCATCGTCGATTTCAAGGATAAATCAGCAGATCTCAAGGCCTGGACTGCCGGGGGACTCCGTTTTTCCAAAAAGAAGATCACTCCCGAAAACTTGACTGAGGTTCTCTCAGAATACCTGTCACCGGGAGGCCTGCTGATCGATGTTGCCTGGAACATTGACTGCTGCGAGGTTGTCCAGTGGTGCCATGACCATGATGTCCTGTACGTGAATACGTCCGTTGAAGCATGGGACCCGGATGCAGGTATTGCATCGGCAAGCCCCTACGAAAAAACCCTCTATTTCCGCCAGATGAAACTCATGGAACTTACAAGGGACTGGAAGGATGCACCAACCTGTGTCGTGGACCATGGGGCAAATCCCGGCCTCATCTCTCACTTCGCCAAACACGGCCTCGTGGATATTGCAAAGCGGATGATTGCTGACGGGATTGCAAAAGATCCTGAACGGATAAAACACTTAATCGGGGAAAACGACTTTGCCCAGCTGGCAATGGAGACCGGCATCAAGGTTATTCACTGTGCGGAACATGATACCCAGATCTCCCGTTCTCCCAAGAAAGTGGGGGAGTTTGTCGGGACATGGTGCATCGAGGGGCTCCGCGAAGAGGGGATTGCCCCTGCAGAGATTGGCTGGGGCACTCATGAGAAAACCCTCCCCCCGCTCGCCATCATCCCCCCGGTAGGGCCAAAGAACGGCATCCTCATCCCCAAGATGGGAATCAATACCTGGGTCCGGTCCTGGATCCCCAACCAGGAGATCATCGGCATGGTCATCCGGCACGGGGAAGCATTCGGGATCTCTGAGCGCTGGACGGTCTGGAAGGATGGAAAACCGATCTACCGGCCCACCGTTCACTACGCTTACATGCCATGCGATGCCACTATCGCCTCCATCCAGGAGCTGCGCGCACGGAACTATGAGCTGCAGCCAAAACTCCGGATCATGAGCGACCGGGAGATTGTCTCCGGCGCAGATATTCTCGGGGCACTCCTCATGGGACATCCATACAAATCCTGGTGGACTGGCAGCATCCTCCCGATTGACGAAGCCAAGAAACTTGCACCGGGGCAGAATGCAACCACCATCCAGGTCGGCCTCGGCATTGTAAGCGCGGTCATGTGGATGATCGAGCACCCGCGTAAGGGGTTCTGCCTTCCCGACGACCTGCCCCACGAGTATGTTCTTGAGATTGCAAAGCCGTACCTTGGCGAGTTCTGGTCAGGGCCTTCAAACTGGACTCCCCTGAAAAACCGGGTGATCTATTTCAAGGAGAACCCGGAGAACGATTACGACCGGGAAGATATCTGGCAATTCAAAAACTTCATATTCGTGCAATAAATCAATCATATAATGACAAAAGTCGCGGTTGACAACAAGAAGAGGCGGAAGAAGAAAGGGACTGAGGAAACTCCGGTCCATCATATCGGGACCATCAGTAAAAAACTCCTGCAGGATCTTGCCAGAGAGCATGGTACTCCTATTTTTGTTATCGATCACCAGAAACTCCGGGACAATTACCGCGAGTTCAAGCAGCATATGCCCGATGTTCAGGTCTATTTTGCCGTCAAGGCAAACTCCAACCGGGAGATCGTGAAAACCCTGTATGACGTTGGCTGCAGTTTCGATGTGGCATCGATGCCCGAGTTCATGATCGTGTACGAGAACATCAAGCACATGCCTGCCAAGGAACGGCAGCAGTGGATCTGGGACAAGATCATCTACGCCAATACCATCAAGCCTATCGAGACCCTTGAGGCACTCGACAAATACAAGCCGCTCGTCACGTTTGACAACCATCACGAGATCCTTAAGATCCGCGATCATGCCCCCCATGCCGGGCTGGTGCTCCGGATCCGGGTTCCCAATACCGGTTCCATGGTTGAACTCTCGAGCAAGTTCGGTGCCCACCCTGGCGAGGCAGTTGACCTGATTGTGGAAGCATTCGACAACGGGCTTGTAGTCGAAGGGCTCAGTTTCCATGTCGGAAGCCAGTGCACAAACTTCGACAATTACGTCCAGGCTCTCCAGATCTCGGCAAGTATCATCAAGGAAGTGGAAGACCGGACCGGCAGGAAGATCCGGATCCTTGATATCGGCGGCGGTTTCCCTGTCAAGTATCACCCGGGCATCAGGTCAATCCGGACCCTTGCAAAGAAGCTCAATACCGAGATCAAGCGCCTGTTCCCTAAAGACATGCAGATCCTTGCCGAGCCGGGCCGGTTCCTTGTGGCAAATACCTGCACGGTTGTAGCAAAAGTGGTGGGAAAGGCAGTCCGCGACGGCAAGCCCTGCTACTACATCAATGACGGGGTCTACCATACCTATTCAGGACAGGTATTCGACCACATCAATTACCCGGTCCTGCCCTTCAAGACCGGGGAAACGCAGATCTCTGCCGTGTTCGGGCCAACCTGCGATGCATTTGATACGATCACGCTCTCCGCAGAACTGCCGGATCTCGATATCGGCGACCTGGTCTACTCCGAGAACATCGGGGCGTACTCCCATGCCTCGTCCACGTACTTCAATGGTTTCCCGCCCGCAAAAGTAGTGCACATCAACCAGTAATCCTCTTTTTTTTATACGGTGCCAACAGGCAAAGCCCTTATACAGATCCATGCCATGGGAACAGATCTATCCAGTGGAAAAAAACAGGGGATCAGAGCTGACCAGCAAAGGTCAGGATGGTTGTCCCGTTGCTATCCAGAAGGACAAGCAACGTGCCGTTGATCTGGTATCGGGCAACTGATGCAAGGGTTGCCAGGTACACAGATTCCTGGCTCATGACACCCGGATCATGACACATCATCTTGGTTGACCCTGTGTTGCTGATGGTCATGGAGGTCCCGTTTGCCATGTATCCGCCAAAATACCGGTTGCACCCGGCCGATCCTGCCAGATTTCCCGCAGGCTCAAAAACGGCAGTCACAGAACTGCCGGCAATAACAGAAGAGACAGTTTCGCGGGCGTGAATCCCGGAGAGGGTCCAGTTGGTCCCCGTGAGCGGGAGGGGGGGGTGGGAGGGAGGGTTTTTGTGAATGTAAGGATCGGTTTTCCGGACATGTCAGATATAATGAGCCGGTTACCATCAATGGCATACGATTTGGCTTGTGACAGGAGGGTCAGGAACGCACTTTCCTGATCCATCACGCCAGGTTCACCACAGTACATCATCGTGGATCCCGCCTGCCCCACAGAGAGCGAGCTGCCCGTTGCCTCCCAGGATGCGAAGTAGCGGTTGCATCCGGCCGAACCATATAATCTCCCGTCATCGCCAAACGAAATGGTTGCAGGAGTACTGGTTACGGCCTGGACAGCCCCGGCATCCTGCCAGTATTGGGCAAGCGTCCACTCCGTGCCATTCAGCCGGCTTGCCGGTACCTGGCCGGTACACCCTGAAGCCAGGATCATGAGGATAAGAAAGAGAGCGCCTGCCGCGCAGGTGATGGCCCCGGCCCGGGTTTGTTTTGAGATCTTTTGCATGCAGATTCATGGACCCGGCCGGATAATAAAAAAACCTTTGACTGCGGATAAAATCGCAGTAATCCGGCCCGAATTGCAGGCAATGGAACCGAACCGGCCGATTACGCTGATCACGGGGTGCAGAACGGTTGCAGGATATCCCCTACGGCACATTCAGCCGGCAGGCCGGGCAGTTGAGGGCATAGTCACGGATCCCCTCGTTCCATGGGGTGAACCCGATGCATACCGCCGGCTTGGTGTTGTGGATCCGGCAATAGACCCTGCCATCATCGGCCCGGTAATAAAACGGGCAGTACGTAAGGGTCCTGCCATCAGGATCCACCCAGTAATCGATCCGGGTCACCCGCGGAAGATCCGCAAGGGTGAGGTTCCTGCCGGTCTGCCGCCGGCCTCCTGCAATCCGGATACCGACATGCTGGAGAATATCCTGCCGGTCATGGTTTATCCACGGCACAAGATCCTCGGGGATGCCCTTCTGGCCCCACCCCCACTTCTCGCAGCATTTCCCGCACTGGAGGCAATCCTGGACCGTCGTCACATCTTCACCCGCATTTTCTCATGAATATAGGGCAGGGAAACGTATAGCCGTTTTTCCCTTTCAGGGAAGGGGCCGGTGCACCCATAATCGATCAAACCTGATTGCAATCTGTTCACTCTCTGAATCGATCCGGTTAACCAGACCATGGATGCCAAAAGAAAACGATATCATCTTACCGGGTTGTTCCTTTTATGAGGTTTCATTTAAGCATGGGGTTTTCAAAAAAAAATTTTGCCGGCGTGTTCATCTTTCTGGGCGCTTTTGTTTTCCTTATTGGCGTGGTTCTTGCAGAAGCACTGTACCCGCACTATTCGGTTAAACAGGCAATCAGCGATCTTGGGGTAGGTCCGACGGCAATTATCTTCAATGCATCCATTATTCTCTTTGGCATTTTCGTTATTGCCGGAGTGCTGCTGCTCTCGCGGGAGGGAGTGAACAAAACGTTTACCGGCCTTTTGGCCCTGACGGGAACTGCGGCAGTGTGTACCGGCCTGTTTCCGGAAACGATGGGTTCATCCCATACCATCTCAGCCGTGACAGTCTTTCTGGCCGGGGGGATTTCTGCCATATACTCGGCGAAGGTTTTCCGGTCCCCGTGGTGCTGGTTCTCGCTGATCCTTGGGGGTGTATCGCTCGCAGCATTGCTCCTCCTTGCAGGAAAAATCTATCTTGGCCTTGGATTTGGCGGAATGGAGAGAATGGCAGCCTATCCACTGATCATCTGGGCGCTCGGGACCGGGGGCTACCTTACGGCTGATCGGAACAAGAATAAGAATACAGCGGATACCCCGCAAAGATTGTGAATGATCCTTACCTGATAATTCCCTGTGGAGTCTGTTATGCCCGTAATTTACCTGTTTATTCTTGATACCATGGCGGACTGGGAGCCGGCTCACGTCCTGTCGGAACTGCATTCCGGCCGATACCTGAAAACCGATGGCCTGCGATATGAGGTGAGACTCTGTGGTCGTACTCCTGCTCCAATTACAACCATGGGAGGCCTTTCCCTGGTTCCCGATCTGGTGCTGGATGAGATTTCACCGGGAATTGGGGACATTGTACTCCTGCCAGGTGCAGATACCTGGCTCAATCCGGCACAGGCACCGGTAATAGAAAAAATCCGGAGCCTGCTTGATGATGGCGTAATCGTAGCAGCCATCTGCGGGGCAACACTTGCCCTTGCACAGGCCGGCCTGCTCGATTCCCGGCGCCATACAAGTAACGATCTCATGGCTCTCCAACAGTTCTGCCCGGGATACCGGGGCGGGGACTATTACATCAATGAGCCGGCAGTTACTGACGGCAACCTGATCACAGCGTCCGGGCTTGCCCCGGTAGATTTTGCGTACCACATCTTCCGGAAGCTTGACGTTATGAACGAGGCAACACTCGAAGCCTGGTACCAGCTCTTAACCACCCGCAGGCCGGAATTTTTCTTTTCCCTGATGCAGTCCCTGCCGGGCAGGTCCGGGTTGCCCTGACTGATATCCTGGACGACACGTTTCATTTTTTCGCCGGGCCTTTTACCGCTTCTGCGCAACCATCTCGATCTCAACTGCCGCCCCTCTGGGCAGCCCGGCAACATGGACGGCGGCCCGGGCCGGGTGGCTGCTGTTGAAATAGGATCCATAGATCCCGTTCACCGTGTTCCAGTCGCTCATGTTCACGAGATATATGCGTGCCTGTACCACGTCTTCAAAACCAAGGCCGGAATTCTCAAGAACCGCACGGAGATTCTCCATTACCCGGGTAGTCTGTCCTGAAACATTGCTTGTCAGGTTACCGGTAACGGGATCGATACCGATCTGCCCTGACAGAAATACCAGATTCCCGGAACTGACTGCCTGGCTGTACGGTCCGATGGGCTCCGGGGCATTCCGGGAATAAATGACATGCTTTCCATGGTCAACCGTCTGCAAAAAGAGAAGCCCGCTAAGAATAATCCCCGCAAGGAGCCCGCACACAAATACCAGTACCAGTATTATTTTTCCGGAATCTGCCATTGTAATTATCTCACCCTGTCTGATAGGAAAGATATCCTGACTCCATCATAAGGGTATCCAAACCGGGTTCCGGATAAAACCAACTGAACCCGCAGGATCACCATTGACAGGACACCGCCGCCCGTTTAACCCTGACTGCGAGGATGAAACAGGACCGGTCTTCAAGGCTCCCAGCAGATGCACCATCAAAAAAAAGGAAAAAATTGATATTTTCCGGGTTCAGACCGCTATCTTCCTGAACAGGTACGCCCCGAGTGCGGTCATTATCACCGTAAACATGCCGATGACCGCGAAGCTGACAACAGGGTTGATCTGCGAGACCCCGGTGAGACCGTAACGGATCCCCTCCACGCCATACGTGAGCGGGTCGAGCAGGGTTACCGGGCCAAGCCACCCGGGAAGCGAGCTGATGGGGAAGAGGGCTCCTGACAGACCAAAGATCGGAAAGATGACAAAGTTCATGATGAGCTGGAAACCGCTCATGTCATCCATCCGCGATGCAATGGCGATACCAAATGCCGTGAACCCGATCCCGATGAGGATCATAAACCCGATCGCGACAAGAAAACCGGGAACCGATTTTACCGAGAGACCGATCAGGAGAGACAGGACGAGGATTAAAAGTCCCTGAAAAACTGAGGTCGTTGCCCCGCCGGCTACCTGCCCGAGCATGATCTCAAGCCGGGTAACCGGAGCAACGAGCGTCTCTTTCAGAAACCCGAACTGCTTGTCCCAGATGATCTGGATGCCCGAGAAGACCGAGGTAAACAGCACGCTCATTGCAACCATCCCCGGGATGAGGAACTGGATGTAATTTTCTCCCAGGCCCGGGAGACTGACTACCGAGTTGAGCCCGAAACCGAGGAAGAGGAGGAAGAAAAGCGGCATCGCGATGCTCCCGACAATCCGGCTTTTCGACCGGATATATCGCTTCATGTTCCGGAGCCAGATGGTGTAGATGATATCCATGGTCTAGCGCCTCATCAGTTTCATCTGCTGTCGCATGATCTCCGTACTGTTTGCTTCCTGATCCCGGATGGTCTTTCCCGTGAAGAAGAGAAAGACATCTTCCAGTGTCGGCTTGTGGACAGAGATCGCACTTATCGGGATGTGCTCACCAGTGAGAATAGTAACTATCGTGCTCAGGTTCTGTTCCGCGTTTTTAAGGCTTATGACCACTTCGCCATCGTGCGTGTCCATGCGGCTGATCCAGGGCTCCCGAAGCGTCCTTGCAATGGCAGCAGGATCCGGTGATGATATGGTTATTACATCGCCCCCGATCCCATCCTTGAGGTTCCGGGGAGTGTCAAGAGCGATGATCTTCCCATGGTCGATGATGGCAATACGGTTGCAGAGCCGGTCAGCCTCCTCCATGTAGTGGGTGGTGATGATGATCGTGATCCCTTTCTCGCGGCTCAGGGTTGCGATGTACTCCCAGAGGTGGTTGCGGGTCTGGGGGTCGAGGCCGAGCGTAGGTTCGTCGAGAAAGAGAACCGAAGGGTGGTGGAGCAGTCCCCGCGCAATTTCGAGACGCCGTCGCATCCCGCCGGAGAAGGTCTTGACAATGTCATCTTTTCGTTCAATGAGCCCCACAAGAACGAGAAGCTCGTTGATACGCTGGTTTCGCGTATCCGAGGGGATACGGTAGAGGCGCCCGTGGAAATCCATATTCTCCCATGCGGTGAGTTCCTCGTCAAGGCTCTGGTCCTGGAAGACGATCCCGATCGATCTCCGGACCCCGTCCTCGTCCCGTTCAACATCAAGACCATTGATCGTGGCACTCCCCTCTGTCGGCCTGAGCATAGTGGCGAGCATGGAGAGGGTCGTTGTCTTGCCGGCGCCGTTTGGCCCGAGAAGGCCGAATATCTCGCCCTGCCCGATCTCGAAGGATATGTGATCCACGGCAACGAGATCGCCGAATCGCCGGGTAAGGTTTTCTACATGTACTGCGGTTGTCATGATTGCATAATCCTGTGTAAGTTGTCCCGACAGTTTTCAAGCACTGCTATGACCTCTTTCTCTGTCCCGGGGGGGATCTCCATGATGATGCCCCGTATATCGAAGAGGAGGCCTTTCACGGAATGTTCGCTCCCACCGAAGACCGCCAGGATGAGGTTCCTGTACCGGGTCATCTTCCGGTGGTGAGCCCGCCCCATCTCCCGGATGGTGTCAAGCGTTGCCTGTCCTTTTTCAGTCACGGTAAAGAGGACCCTGGCCCGTTTTCCGCTTTCCACAGCAACGATCAGTTCCTCTCCGCTGAGTTGCCGGAGCAGGGGATAGATCGTGCCCTTGCTCGGTGCCCATGCACCGCTGGTCTTCTCCGCGATCTCCTTGATGAGGTCATAGCCGGATTTCGGCTGCTCCCGGAGGGTGTGGAGGATATAGAGCGCTAAAAGACTCCTCTCTTTTCCGCTGTGAGCTGAAAATCTGAACAGGCTGGCCATAATAATAGTCCGTTTCCGTACTATCATTCCGGTTGCCGGGTATCCGATATAAGGATTTGTTTAAGGATAACGGAACCCGCCCGATGATTGGCGAAACACTCTGTTCCGGATGCAGAAACGGGGGGTCTCCGGAATACCCCCCCTCACTCTTTTTTTAAAACGATCGGACCCCCCCTGCCCTATGGGGGGGTGGTATGCCGGGGACCCCCCACGTACACAGCCCGTGCAGCACATCCTACCCGTTTACGGGAACCCCCTGTGCTGACCGGTCACGTCAGAGACTCCGCGCGAACTACCGGAAATCCGATGGGAAAAACGGCAGGTTACTCATATTTAAGGCGGGGGGTTACCGGCATACCCCCCAACCTGTTTTTTTAAAATCGCGGGAACCCCCCTGCCACCCCAGGGGGGAGGTATCCCGGGGATTCCCTCTATTGGCCCGTACAAACCTCCCCACTCAATTACGGGATCTCTACAGGTTTTCTGTTCACGTCAGGAACTCCATGCACATAATTGGAATAACTTCTGAAAAAACCTATGTTACTCATTTTTGAGGTGGGGGGATCCCCGGCATACCCCCCTGCCCCGATCAAAGCGACAGGAAAGGACCCCCTCCCGTACAGGAGTTGTTTGGGTGCACCGTGAGCAGGTTTAAGGTGAAAACCCGGGTCGGATGGGATGGTGACAGCGGATAGGATGGGGGTACCCCCGCTCAATTAATCTCAACCTTTGCCATGGGATCGAACGGGTTCTGGCGCATGGCAAGGCTGAACAGGTACGGGTACGATCGCTGGAGGTATTCCATGTACTTCAGCCACTCGGGCACGAGCCGGGTATACACCCGCTCCAAATCACCACTGATATGCGCAATGTCCGTTGCCGGAAGATGGAGGAGATCGCTTCTGGCCTTCAGCTCCTCGTTCAGATGGGTGACCGAGAGGATAAGATCGGTGAAGGATTCATGCTCGAATACCATCGGGTTCTCGATAATCCGGAGGAGGAAATCCTCGTTGCCGACAAGGAACTCCCGCAGGGCGTTAAGATCGATCCGGGCTGGATCGATCCTGCACTGCCAGCCAGAAAGGCGGGCCTGTTCAGCCCGGAACCGAGCTGCATCCCAGCCGTGACCTTCCGTGATGTCGGCCTGAAGGGGAAGGGTACAGGTATCGGCACCTGCAAGCCGGGCGAGAAGCGGCGTCCCGACCCGGGAGAAGAAGATCCCAATCACCATGTTCAGCTTCTCTATCCGCTTCTGCCGTTCCCTGGATTCAAGCATCTGGTCGATGATCAGGGTGACACAGAGGACTTCCACGGGAACGAAAGCGAGATCCCCGAGAAAATAGATGAAGAGATGGTGGGAGTCCTGGAACGCCAGGTAGTGGAATGTCATCAGGAGCAGGGTCAGGGTGATGAGAATTATGCCGACGATCACTTTCCAGCGGGTATCTTCCTTCATGCAGGAGTATCCGTCGTAATCAACAATAAAAAAGCAGGTTGTGCACAGGTACTTTTGGAAAACCTTTTTGCCTGAATTCAATTTCTGCAACAAGGGTGCGGAGTTAATTCACTACCTTTTTTATTCTTCCAAAAAAAAGGATTCTCCATCACAACTGACCTGCCGGATGCGACCATGGCACGAGAGATCATGAAGAAAAAACTCCTCTTTTTCACCGGTCTTGTCCTTTTCTGCATGGCTACAACCCCGGTTCTGGCAGTTACCGGTGCTGACTGGTCAGCCGGGACGCTGAATGCCGCGTTCACCTCCCGTTCCGGACAAACTTCAGTCTCGTTCAACGACAGATTATGGATTATTGGGGGAACTGATGGCGCCACTATCCGGAACGATACCTGGTCATCAGCAGACGGAATACTATGGACGCGAGTGAATGCCACTCCCGCTTTTCCCGCCCGGAGCAATGCAGCCTCCCTCGTCTTCAACAACAGGGTGTGGATCATCGGGGGAACATCTGCTGCCGGCAGCCTCAACGACACCTGGTCATCTGCTGACGGGAGTATCTGGACGCTTGCAAATGCTTCAGCACAGTTCCCGGCCCGCAGCTACCATTCCGCTGCCGTGTTCAATAACCGTATGTGGGTGATAGGCGGGTATACCTCAGATCTCACCAATGATACCTGGTCATCAGCAGACGGCGAGATCTGGATACCGGTCAACAATTCCGCTGAATTCCCGGCTCGGGACCGTCATACCGCGGTTGTTTTCGACAACCGGCTCTGGGTTATCGGGGGCCTCGGAGCGGTTTACCTCAACGATACATGGTATTCAAACGACGGGGGTGTCTGGTTGCTCATGAACAGCTCTTGTGCGTTTCCCATACGAAACAACCATGCCACTGCCGTCTTCAACGGCACCCTGTGGCTTACCGGTGGAGATAATGGGGTCACCTGGATGAACGATACCTGGCACTCCGGTGACGGCAACGTCTGGACGGTCGCCAATGTTTCTGCAGCGTTTCCTGCAAGGGGGGGTCATTCTATGGTTGTCTCCGGGAGCCGCATGTGGATTTCCGGAGGGACCGACAGTGCCGGGGGATATTTTAACGATACGTGGTATACCCCGGGACCCCCGGTCCCCGCCCCGGCCCCCACGGTTCCGGCAGCAGCGGATGGATCATCTGGCCAGAGCCCCATCCAGAGCTCCATAAGGCAGGTACAGGGTCTGGGGAACCCGGTCACGTTCATTTTCGGAAACGCGCTCTCCCCGACAAACCCGGTACGGGTGGAATCGGTGACGGTCATCCCTTCCAGTACTTTCTCCGGAGAGCTCCTCTGCATTGTGAAAGATGCCTCGTTACAAAACCATCCCCTGCCGCCCGGGCAGGAACTGGCAGGGCTTGCCGAGATCGATCTGGACTGGACACGGGCAGACACTATCCGGCAGGGAACGATCGTTTTCTCGCTTGACAGGCAATGGATGAACGACAGACATGTTTTACCGGCAGATATTGTCCTGCTTCACAACACCGGAGGTTCATGGCAGGAACTGCAGACATCCTTCGATCGCGAAACTTCCGGGCGCTGTTACTTCAATGCCAAAGCACCGGGCTTTTCTGTATTCGCGGTTGCTGCAAGAAAGCCGGTTCAGGCAGTGACCATGGTAACGGTCTCTCCTTCCACGACTATTACCGGCACCTCGGTAGTATCCGTCACACCCGATACCATTTCTCCGGGTTCACTCCTGCAGGAACCGATGTCACCGAACCTGACACCGGCTGGTGCACCAGGAAAGAATGGCAGCAGCCTGCAGGAGAACTTCCCCTTAATACCGGCACTGGTAGTGGCTTTCGGAATCGTTCTCGTGACTGCAGCAGCTCTGGTTCGCCGTTGGTGGATCCGCCGGCAGAACCCGGCTTTGTTCCGGAAATACCGGTAAGAGTTAAGAGATCTCCCGCCGGCCATCAAGAGGATCTCAAAAACCTGAAATAGAAAAAAAATGGAAAGGGATCTATGCGCCCGGTTCTGGTAATTGTCGTTCTTTTCGTGTTTTTAACGATCATAATCACTCCCGTCCTGGCAGAGTCCGATAATTTACCGGGACAAGCCATCACCCGTTCTTATGATTATGTTCTTGATGGGAGACCAGGCACCCTGCCCCTTGCGCTTTCAACAGACCTGCATGATGATTATCTGACAAAAAAACCCACGTGGGATATCAGCGATAACGCGTCGTACTTCCTTTCATACCTGAACGATCCTGCCCAGAAACAATATATTAAAAAACTGGCAGACGAGATCCGCGATGAGACGGGAAATCCTGATGACCAGGCACGAATTGCGACCAGCCTGGTCCAGCACATAACCTACGAGAAAGGAACCAAATACCGGTACCCATATGAAGTTCTTTACCAGGGCAACGGTGTGTGCGGGGAAAAATCATTGCTTCTTTCTGCACTTTTACGGGAGCTGGGGTTTAAGTCTTCTGTCCTGTATTTCGTTCCGGAAAATCATATGGCTGCAGGTATTGCCTGCAAGGCACCCTATGATTTTAAAGAATCCGGATACTGCATCATTGAGGCAACCCATCCCTATATTATTTCTGATGAAACCGCTTTCTGGACAAATTCCCGTACGGCTGAATGGTCGATGCCGGAGGTTATTGGAACTTCGGAAGGACGTTTCCTTGACAGCAGTGAAAAAGATTATAATGACGCCCGCGAGTTAATCAGCCTGAAACTGGAAATTTATGCAGCTCGCGAAGCAGGCAGAAGTATATCTTCTGAAGATTACCAGCGCTGGTACCAGATTAAAGACAAATATAATCTTCAGTGAATCATTGTGGCCGTGTCCTGATCAACACTGAAAAAAAATCCGGAAGAACTCAATCGTATGGTATAATTTTTTTTATTGTCACCTCATGATGGGGAAAAGCATACAGTAATGAGATAAAATGATTCGTCGTCCGATAGACTATTCTTTATTTTTTCGTATCTGGTGACGAGAGATACTTCCGTTAGACAAAGTAATACGCTTTTAAAAGAGATGAAAAGGAAAAAATAAGATTACTCTGCTTGTACAGCCTTGACGGCATCGACCTTGATGTAACGGCGTTTTAAGTTGTGTTTGCTTCCGATGACCGCAAACGTGCGCTCTTCGGCCTGCCTCTCGTTGGGTGCAACGATCACTTTCGTGTACGGCATCCAGTCCTCGCCCATCAAAAATGTGCCTTTCACTTCAAACTTCTGATCTACCATGTCTCCTCACTCCAGAAACCCAAATACGTCTTCTACCCTGCCCAGTTCAAACCCGCTCGTTGCATTGCCGGCAAGATACCCGCTCTCGTTTACAAGCAGGCCGGTGCCAACGAGATTGCTGCCCATGTTGATTGTACCGGTCCCGACCGGGACTTTTACCACGGCCTCGAGCCGTGCAATCTCCATCGCGGTTGCACGCGGGTGCACAATCACACCCTTGTTGGTTGCAACTCCCGCCATCCCCACGGTCTTGACACCGCCAAGGGAGAGGAACACCAGTTCCACCCCGAGGAATTCTGCGATCGCTTTTCCCATATCCGCGGGCATATCCGGGTGAACAGCAGCAAAAGTATCATTTGCAAGGATCACGTTGCCCGCTGCATTCATGTGCTCGGTCAGGAGCAGTACTTCGCGGTGTTTGGACAATACTTCGACTTCCTCTTCGGTAGCAAGCCCGGACACCACGATACCCCGGCTGTTACCGGCAGCCAGGGAACCGATGATCGAACTTCCCTGGATGGTGGTCTCGACAAGCTGAACCTTGAGAGCGTCCCGTACTGCGGCCTTGAACTCCTCCGGAGAATCCGGGGGAATAATGGCGATATCCCCGACCACCCGGGCAAAAACCCCGATGTTCGGATCGCCTGCAAACGTGATCGTGCGTTCCATCTTACGATTCCGGTGCAAGTTCTGCCTGAACCTGCCCGTCCTCCATCTTCATGGCGCGAACCCGGATCTTTGACGGTGGCTTTGAGCTGCCCCGGGCCCAGACCTTCTCGTTGATGGCCTGGTCGAGTTTGACATCCTCGCTCTTCATGTGCTTTGCAAGGTAATTCCTGATATCCTTGATAGCGCCGTTGGACCGCTTCCAGCGGGGCATCCGCCGTGCTTCCCTCAACGGGATGACATATACATGCTCCTGCATCTTTTCTGCCATTGCTTACACCTTCAGCGTGCTCTTGCGCCAGTTGCGTCGTTTCGGGTGCGCAACCACGGAGCGTTTGGTCCTGACCATTACCCACTGGGGCACGCGACGGTTCTGGTCGCAGGCCTTTGCCAGCCGGATTTTCCTGCCTTTGCTTAATTTGCTCATGTTCTCACCTGATTAAATTATCTTTCCTGCCCACGACCAGAGACTGGTCGTGATGTGCCGGGAACAGGGTAGCGCAGTCGAGCCCCCGGGCCCGGATCGCTTCCCTGATCTCTGCTTCGTAGTCGCCGTTCCGGATCGTCCCGGTCTCGCCATACTGGACAACGAGAAGCCGGTTTACCAGCCGGTCAACTTCTGGCTTGACATATCCGAGGAGGGGCCGTACGTACGAACACCCGGTCCGGTTGCCAAGGCTCTGGACTGCCTCGCGGGTGAGCATCGGAACGCGGTCATTGAACCGGGTTCCGTCACCTACTACCTTATACTCACCTGCAAGAGACTCGACAGCTGTCTGGTGCACTCGGTTGATTGCATCGTTCGGATATCCGCACGTTCTTACCAGATCAACCATCTCGTCCAGCAATCCTTCTCTGAATACTCTTTTTCTGAGGGGAAACCCCAGTGCACAGGCCGCAGCCTCCAGCGTCGGGATCTGGCGGAACGGGTCGAACACAAACGTGTTGAGTTCAACCTCGTAATACGTACCCAGCATTATTGCTGCAAGGGAACTGTCCTTTCCACCGCTGTAAAGCACTCCAATTTTCATTATCTTCTTGTTATGGAGTAATCCCGTTTTGCAGGCGCGAGCTGCCGGAGCAGCTCCTTGAACTGTGCATCGGTAATCTTTTTCTGCAGCCGGCCGCTCTGTGCGAGCGCCACAAGCTGCTGCTCAACGGCACCGGCAAATTCCGGTTTCGTGAGCTTGATGGTATTCAGCCGTTCCCGTGCATCGGGCTCGAGAACCTGCATGAGTATCATCTGGATCTGAGACTTCTGCCGCTGCTGGCGTTCGAGCTCTTCCTGCATACCCTGCTGGTCGCCAGCCTGCTGCTGCAGCTGTGCCATCCTGCGTCTGCGGATTTCTGCTAGCTCGTCGTCTCCCATGATTTACCTCACTGGGGTGTTTCAGTCTTCTCGGACTTCTTCTTTTGAGTCTTCTTCTCGGCCTTTGCGCCGTCAGCGCCTTCCGCTGCCTTGTCGCCGCTCTTGGCCTTCTTCTCGCCCTTCTTGCTCTCGGCTTTCTTGGGCTCGGGTTCGGCTACAGCCTTGACACGCTTGGGCACGGGTGCCGGCGGGCTCGCCTTGACTTCCTGGGACAGGTTGTCGAGGAAAGCCATACCGGCGGGGGATACCCGGCGACCGGTCTTGTCGTGGATGATAAGACCGGCTGCTTCCAGCTGCTGGAGGGACTTACGGAGAACTGACCCGCTACCCTTGCGGAATGCGTTCGGTCTTGAGCCGCGGTTCTTGTTGCCGCCGTAGAAACTCCGCATCCGTTCAACGCCCAGGGGGCCGTCGACATAGACGCGTCTCAATACTGCTGCTGCCCGGGTAAACCACCAGTCGGGGTCTTCGGGGGGCATCTCTTTGTGTACCCCGGTCTTGGCAAAGGCAGCCCATGCCGGCGGAACAATCTCTTTCCGCTTCTTGAGCTCCTCAGCGGTCCGTCTGATGATATGGTCCGCGGGGACGTCATATACTGTTGTCATCTAATACCTCACTGTTGATAATGAAATAACAGTCTTTACATATATGTGAGGAGGGTTCTTATACGTTTCCAAGGAGAGAATACCCGACGGAAACACAAAAACAGACGGGGGGATGAGACACCGTTTCCATCACGTACCGGTAAACGTGCCTGCGGCAGTCTCACTTCTTCTGCGCTGCCTTCTTTTTCTCGGCAAGCACCATTGTCCGTCCCCGTACTTCCACTAGCTCGGCTTTTGCCTGCAGCGCTATGGCTTCCGGGTCAACTTCAGTATTCTGGAGCCACTTGACCTTGATCTTCTTGCGGGTCTTGAGCTGGGACACAATCTCATCGATCATGGTCCCGGTGCAGCCCTGTTTGCCGATCCAGACGGTCGGCTTGAGGTCCTGCATGGAATAGTCAGCTTGTTTTTCCATTGGGTCTCACCACGCGGTAGCGCGTTCTCCGGTTGCAGGTCTTGCAGGTGACAACCACATTGCCACGGTGCACCCGCACCCGCATGTTCTGTCCCGGGACAAGGAAGGCATAGCAGTGATGGCAGTACTGGCGGCGGAGTTCCCGGTCGATCCGGATCCTCTGGCGCATCGCGATCCTCCGGGCGAGTTCCACGTACCGGTCGGACCGTTCCGGGTGGGAACGGAACTCCTGCCGGGCCTGCCCGAACAGGATCCCGATACGTTCCCGGGCAATTATCCTGGATGCCGGGTTCTTGGATCGCACCTTCATGCCTTCATCACCGGGATCTTTGTGTGCATACTATCAGTGTCATGGATATAAAAAGCGCCTGTCGCGGCCGGAAAAACCAGGCACCAAAAGGGTATCAGCGGACAACGACTTTTCGCCCTGCAATCTCCAGCCGGTCCTCGCAGAAGAGCCGGATCGCTTCCGGGAAAGCTATATGCTCCTGTTCGAGGATCCTTTCTGCAAGTGAATCCTCGTCATCGCCTTCGAGCACCGGTACACACCGCTGGAGGATGACAGGCCCACCATCAAGGCTCTCGTCCACGAAATGGACCGTACAGCCAGCAACCTTGACGCCGTACTGGAACGCCTGCCGCTGGGCATGCAGCCCGGTAAAACTGGGCAGGAGAGCCGGGTGGATGTTCACCATCTTTCCCGGGAAAGCCCGTACGATCGGCGTACCGAGGATCCGCATATAGCCGGCAAGAACATAGAGATCGGCGTTGACCTCCTGCATTGCAGAGAGCAATGCACGCTCGTACGATTCGCGGGAGGCGAAGGTTGAATAGTCGATAACAACCCGGGGAATACCTGCCTTTTCTGCCCTCTCGATTGCATAGGCCTTCGGGTTATCCGTGATGAGCGCAACGCAGGCTGCCGGAATAAGCCCGGCATGGATGGCATCCACCACAGCCTGGAAATTCGAACCCCGTCCTGATGCTATAACTGCAATGCGTTTCATGGTATTCCTCTCATCCACGGTCCGGTCTGTCCCGCCTCAGGTGTTCCCCTCAAAACTGCCATCAGCGTTCCTGGGGTGGACAACAATCTTGACTTTCACAATCCGGTGACCATGCATCTGCATGACGACCAGCGTTGTCTTGCCGGAATCGATCTCCACTTTCTCCCCGGGGTGGAGCGGGAGGTGCCCGAGCCTGTCGATGACAAGGCCGCCGATGGTCTCATAGGACTCGTCAGTGGGGAGATCAAGACCATGACTCTCATTGATATCCTCAACCCACATCTTTGCATCCACAACAAAGACACCCGGGGAAAGTTCCTGAACCTCGGGTTCTTCCTTGTCGTACTCGTCCAGGATATCCCCGACAAGTTCCTCGAGGATGTCCTCGACCGTCACAATACCTACGAAACTGCTGTACTCGTCGATGACAACCGCCATCTGGACACGGTGGACCTGGAGTTCTTTTAACAGGTCATCGATCTTCTTGGTCTCCGGCACAAACATGGGATCGTACATGACCTCGGTGATGGTCGAATCCTTCCGGTGGGAGACCATTGCCGAGAAGACATCCTTGACATTGAGGATACCGGTGATGTTGTCAATCCGGTCATGGTACACCGGGATCCGTGAGAAACCGCTGTCGTTGAAGACGCGGATCGCTTCCTCGAACGTGAGGGTATCTTCGATCAGCATCACATCGACCCGGGGGGTCATGATCTCCCGGGCAGTCGTGTCGCCAAACTCGAGCACCGAGTAAAGCATATCCTGTTCGTCCTGCTCGATGGTCCCCTCCTCTTTACCCACATCGATCCATTCCTTGATCTCTTCTTCAGTCACGGCTGGCTCGGCAGCATCCTTCCCAATACCGAATGTCGGGCTGACACGTTCGACCAGCCAGATGACCGGTGAGAGGATTTTTGAGAGAAACAGGATGACAGGCGCGATAGTCAGAGCAAAGGAATCAGGAGCCCGTGTTGCATAGATCTTTGGTCCGATCTCGCCAAAGACAAGGAGAATGATAACCACAAAACCGGTGGCAATTCCGACACCGATATCCCCAAACGTCTGGATTGCGATAGCTGTTGCAATGGCAGCGGCGGCGATGTTAACGATATTATTTCCAATCAGGATCGTGATAAGGAAATGTTCCGGGCGTTCCTTGAGGGCGAGAAGAGCATGAGATCCAACCCGGTTCTCATTATCGAGTGTTCTCACCTTTGCACGGGTCATCGACATAAGGGCAACTTCAGAGCTTGAGAAAAATGCCGAGACGATGACACAGAGTATAAAAAGAAAGATTTCAAGTGCGTTCTGTATCATTGTATTTCACAACGTGCGGGTGCACGCAATTATTTCGACTGAAAGTGTACCAGTATATTCGGAAGGCCATCAGATAAATCCAGCGCTCATTCCATACATTCGTGCATGAAGGCACGGTCCTTTGCAAGCACCGCGATCTTCTCCTCCGCTGAAAGGGGCCGGCCAAAGTTCAGATCCTCGATCTCGAGCGTAAGGCTGCCCTTATAGTGATGATCGTTTAATGATTCCATCACAGCGGCAATTGCAGGGTTCCGGTCAAGAGGGAGGTGCATGGTCTTTCCCTCTGCCCTGCTGATATGCACGTTTGCGAGCCGGTCATGGCAGAGCTCGATATATTTCAGGGGTTCATTTTCGGACTTTCCCATGGCATGGGAAACATCGAGCGTGAAAAAGAGCCAGGGTTCGAAATCGAGCAGCTCCCTCATACGTTCCGGGGTGCAGAGAAGGGAGTTGACTGCCGGTTCCATATTCTCCATGCTTATCTTCAGGGAGTTATTCAGGGCCGTGGCACGTATCGTCTCGATATACCGGTCGAAACGGACAAAGTCCGCACTGCCGGGAGGTCTTTTTGCCGTTCTCCGTCCCGGGTGGAGCGTGAGTACGCGAGCTCCAAGCTCTTCGGCAATACCAATAGAACGGACTGCATAGCCAAGCGAGACCTCGGCAACCTCCGGGTTGATAGAGCAGGGATTGAGATCAAGGATCGGGGCATGGACGGTCAGGAGCGAGAGTCCGGTATTGGCTTTACGGCTTTCAAGCACTTCCCCGACCGGCAGGTCACGGAGCCAGAAGTGCGGGGTCTCCAGCCAGAACTCGATGGCATCGAGACCGGACCGTGAGACAAAACTGAAGATCTCGGGGATGGTGTACTCGTGAAAGAACATGCTTGCAACGGAGTAGGAGACCATAGTAGTACTACTTGATATGCGGTTTGTGCCTAATAATGGTTAATGGACTGGTTCAACACCCCGGAGGAACCGGTAGTGAGAAAGGCCGAACCACTGCTGGTCTCCGAGCTCTCGGCAATCATCTCGGGTCTCCTGGATGATCCCCGGTTGCAGGATATCCGTGTCCGGGGCGAGATCACCAACTACAAGCACCACGGCAGGGGGCACCGGTACTTCTCCCTTTCCGAGAAAGGCGGGGGGAGCACTGCAGCAGTCATCAAGTGCGTTATGTGGCGCTCTGATGCCGACCGCCTCCCGTTCAATCCGGAAGAGGGCATGGAAGTGGTGGTGTCCGGGTCAGTCACCCTGTATGCACCGCATGGCGCCTACCAGCTCCAGGTGAAGGGGATGGAGAAGGCGGGACTTGGAGAGAAGTACCTGCTTGTCGAGAAATGGAAGAAGGAACTTGCTGCTGACGGACTCTTCTCCCAGGACCGGAAGCGGGATCTTCCGCTCTTTCCAAAAACAATCGGGGTTGTCACATCCGAGACCGGTGCGGTCATCCATGATATCAGGAATGTTATAGAACGGCGCTTTCCTCTTGAGATCATTATCTCCCCGACCGCGGTGCAAGGGGAGGGAGCCCACCGGGAGATTGCCCGGGCAATTCTCCGGGTTGCAGGCCGGGCTGATGTTATTATCGTTGCCCGGGGAGGGGGAAGTTTTGAGGACCTCTTCGAGTTCAACCACCCCGAGGTTGTCCGGGCCATTGCAGCAAGCCCTGTGCCGGTGGTAAGCGCAATCGGCCATGAGGTGGATGTGACCCTTGCCGATCTTGCCGCGGATGTGCGGGCACCGACACCCTCTGCAGCCGCCGAACTGGTTGTCCCGGACCGGAACATTCTCCTGATCCGGCTCCGGGAGCAGAAAACCCGGCTGGATATGGCCCTGCAGGGCCGGGTTACCTGGACACGCGAAGAGATACAGGGACTCCGGGACCGGCTCCGCCCGCACCGGTTCATCCGGAAGATCGCGGAACGGAAACAGGGAACCGCTGATCTTGCCGAGCGGCTGGAACGGGCGGCGTGTACCCGGATCGAGCGGGAGCGGCTCCTCCTCTCTGAGATAAAGACCGCGCTTGAAGCAAGGAGCCCGCTTGCGGTTCTGGCCCGGGGCTACTGCATTGCAGAGAAGGATGGAAAACTGATAAAACGCGCAGGAATGCTTTCAATGAACGACCGGCTGAAGATCCGGTTTTTCAAAGGCAGCAGCCAGGTGATCGTGGAGCGTGTGGATCATGACGGAAACCTATGAGACAAAGATCGAACAGCTGAGAACCATCATAGAAAAGATCGAGGACGGGAACACGAGCCTTGATGAGAGCATGAAACTGTACGAGCAGGGGGCTCTTTTGGTAAAGCAGTGCGAGACCCTGCTTGCGGATGCAGAACTGAAGATAACAACCCTCAGCCGGGACGCGTAGCGGTCAGGGTCACGATCATCTCTTTTCCCTGCACCAGGTTCCGGATCAGCTCCCGGGGAAGGGTCAGTGCCACGGTATCAGAACATATCCCGATTGTGCGCCCGCAGACAAAGGTACTCTTCCGCCAGACCATATCGGCAGGATGGTTCAGCATCATCTGGTTCGACCCGCGCGACCGCGATTCTGCAACGATTCCGCCGCACTCGAGCCGGGTTACGAGAACTGCTTCGTCATGCATAAGCACGTTTTTAAATTCTTTGGAGAGCCCGGCGCATCCCCGGTCAGCGCCGATCCCGACAATGCAGTTGCCATTCTCCGTGAGATGATTCTCGGCAGTCACTTCAAAGGTTGTCGGGTGAGTGCCAAGGACAAGCGGGTGTCCGCGGCACCGGATGATCTCGGTTGCCTCCATGCTTTATCATGTGAGGGTTTCCATTCATATTCAATGTTTATTACCTATCTCTGCCCGGAGTGCAATGATGATACCGAACACGAGGTTGTTGCCGAATCCCGCGACCTCCTGATCCGGTGCACAACCTGCGGCCATCACCAGCGGATCCCAAAAGAACGTGAGCCGCAGGCACTTATGATCAAGACGATCGTCTCCCGCGAAGGAACCTCGAGGGTCTGCGGGATCGAACTTGCTGCCGAAGACGAGTGCAGTGTCGACGACCATCTCGTGGCCGAATGCGGGGATGATGCATTCGGTGTTGAGGTCACCTCCATCGAGTGCGGTGACAAGCGCCCGAAACGCGCGAAAGCTTCTGATATCACCGCACTCTGGACCCGGGCCATCGAGCAGGTTGTTGTCAAGATCTCGATCCACGATGGACGGAGAACCATTCCCGTGTACATGGAATGTGACGGGGAGGCACCGTTTATTGTCGGGGAAATGTATATTGTCTCGGGAAAACGGTTCAAGATCTCCCATCTCAAGCTCCGGGACGGCCCGCTGATGCGAAAAGAGGGTTGGAAGACGGTGGCCCACCGGGTAAAACGGATCTACGGCACCCGGTTATAGATATTTTTTCAGCACTGATTCAAGCTGTTCCGAATGAACTACCCCTTCGAACCGCTCCATTATTTTCCCGTCTTTTATCACGAGAATGGTCGGTGTGGCAGTCAGCTGGTATTCTTTGATATACTGCGGGTTTTTCACCGCATCGATCTCCTCGATAGTGATCCCAAGAGTCTTTCCGGTCTCGGCATTGATAGGGGCCTGCTCCATGCACCCCATGCATCCCGGCTGGTAAAAACAGAGAACCTGCAGTGCCATGAAACTGAATGGGCGAAGCGATATTAAAAAAGGATAGGTAAAAAGATCAGCGCTTTGCATTGATCGCTGCAACAGAGACATCGATCCGCGGGTACCCGAAGTCAACCGTGGCTCCCGCATTGGTCTTTCCGGTAATTTCTGCAACCCGGAAGCTGAGCGATGCGGTATCATTCTGGGACTCGGCGGGATTATTTGATACGCCCATTGCAAGAACATCCCCGACCTGGATACGGGTCAGGTTCACATTATTCCGAATCAGCTGCTCCGCACTCCAGAACTGGGTCATGGAATTCTCAGCCGGCAGGGCGATCATCTTCCGGTCTTTGGTCTTCAGTCCGACGATGCCGGAACTGATTGCTCCATACTCTCTTGAGAAGAATGCAAACTGGTTACCCCACCCGCCCGCGACCGTATATACATCAACAGGATAGACAGGATCAGTATACGTCTGGTTGGCGGTGATGGACAACTGCTTGGAATAGATCATCGAACCGCCTTTTGTAACCGTATCCTTGAAGAGCTGCGCGTCAGTGGTTACGATAGGATTCCCGCTGTAATCATAGAGAGTATAATCGAGGGTTACCACATCCCCGGGTTTGGTAACCGCAAAGCTGCTGATCCAGCTTGATCCCATTGCAGATACGATCATCAGTACGACAAATAATACCCCGACAACAACAACGATTATTTTATTCCAGTTTTTTTTCGAGGCTTCTTTTCTTTTCTTTTCACCCATGCTTTCGTTTCCTCCTTACTACATCGGAACCGCTCTGTCATAAACTATTCCGCTTTATTCCGGATTATAAGGAAATTATATATATTATAATTACTAACTTTGGGTTAACCCATTCCAAAACGTGATGGGTACAAGAGAGAGGAGGGAAAAGTCATGGTATGGAGAAGATATCCGTTCGAGTCTATGTGGCGAGAGATGGAAGAGATGAGACAGGAACTCGACAGCCTGTTCCAGGCAACGGCATCCGGCCAACGGCTCCTCCCTGCCGGGGGAGTTGGTGATCGCATGCTTCCGGCAATCCGCGGCGAGTTCCGGATCGATGTGAGGGAACACGATAATGAGGTTATCGTTGTTGCAGATCTCCCGGGAGTATCAAAAGAGGCAGTCTCGCTCCAGCTCCCAAACCCGCGGGCGCTTGAGATCTCCTGCGAGCGGTCCAATGAATCGGAAGAGAAAGGCAAAGACTACTATGTCCGCGAACGCGTGTCGGGATCCATGCGCCGGATTGTGGCATTGCCTGCCGATGTCTCTGAAGGGAGTTCGAAAGCTTCGTTCAGGAATGGCGTTCTCGAAGTCCGGCTCAAAAAGACTACGATACCTCAGCGCGCAAAAATCGAGATCGAATAAGAAAAACCCCAATCAAACCTTATCTCTTTTTTGGTTTTACCGATCCCTTTTATGGTCAGGCACCATTATTTTTACTGATGGATAAAAAGAAGGTCAAAGACTACATGACCTACGATGTCGTCAGCGTAGAGATCAATGGCACCGCAAAAGACGTCATCGAGAAGATTCAGAAAACCCACCATGACGGGTTCCCGGTAGTGGAGGGTTTGGTTGTTGTCGGGTACATTTCAGCAAGGGACCTGTTGTTCGTCCAGGCGTCGACACCTGTCAGTGAAGTGATGTCCGACAACCTGATCGTTGCCGATCCCGATATGGATATCAACGATGCTGCCCGGGTGATCTTCCGGTCCGGCATCCAGAAGCTCCCGGTTGTCGATGAGAAGAATCATCTTCTTGGCATCATATCCAATTCGGATGTAATACGGTCCCAGATCGAGCACGTCTCGCCAGAGAAGGTATTCAATTTCATCACCACCCTCAAGAAACTCTATGGCGTGGATCCTACCCTCGACCGGGGGACGGTGCCGGTCAAGGACCTCCTTCCCACCCAGTCCAAAATCTACGAGGATGAACTGGAGGGACGGATTTACGAGATCAAAAAAGGGCTTGCAGAGCCGATCATTGTGGTCAAGAGGCCCAACCGGATCATCCTTGTCGACGGCCATCACCGGGCGGTTGCGGCCAAAAGGGTCGGGATCACGGCCCTTGATGCCTATATCATCGAGATCAAGGAGGATATCGAACTCGGGCTTGAGCGGACAGCTCATGCAATGAACCTCAGGACCCTTGACGATGTCCAGGTTCTCGATTATGCAAGGCACCCGCTCGTAGCAATCACCCACCGGCTCGTGAAGCGGGGCTGACTAAATTCCCCGTTCGACAAAATCTCACCGACGATTATCAGCCAGCTGAAGGATTGGCAAAAACATTATTTTTACCTCTTAAAGGGAAGATTCCCGGCTATGATGCACGCATCTCCGGACTTTTTTTAGTAATCCCTGTTGACAGTACCTGATGATGGTCCGGCGGGGTCCTTTCGTTCGAAATGGATTACGATGCCTGCTGACTCAATATTTCTCGATTTTGTTTTTTATGGGAAAAATCCTATTGTCTTAAAAGGATTCCCTCTTATTAACTGATGGTGAGGGTGACCCCCCTCTCTCCCCCAAAGGGGGAAGCAGCCCAAGGGGAGCATCCCCCTCGACCCCCATCACTCTTTTACTAAAAAAAATTCAACATTCTCAAATGACTATTATTACACAGGAATGCATAAGCCTCAAGGCCACTCCGGGGGTTTGGCGGGGCAATTGCCTTTAGGCGTTGCTGGTAATTGAAGCGCCGCGGGGGCGTCCCTTCGGGGGCGGCGCAGGCCATCCCAACCGGAACTATGCTATTACAGACACAATCAGCATGCCGTATCTATGGGATCGTTGAGTACAATCGGCAAGTCCCGATTGTATCCAAATCCAAAATAAGTTTTTTTTAAGAGGTTTTACGACCCCTCGTACCGCACATCGAACTTTTCATTGAGCACGTGCTCTTTTACAATGGTCCCGTCAGGGATAACGACTTCCGGCCAGAGCCGGGTCTTGGAGTGGACGACAACGCGGTCCCGCATCACAACCCGGGGCCCGATCACGGTATCGTTCTCGATACTGCAGTGTTCGCCGATATGAGTATCATTGTCCATGATACTTCCCGAAACGGTACTGTTGGCCCCGATGATGACCCGGTTGTACAGCGAAGAAGAGAAGACCTTGACGTTGTTCCGGAGAATGCATTTCTCACCAATGGTTGTGTACGGGCCGATGAGGACATTATCGCCGATGGTTGTGCCGGCGCCTATCGCTACCGGGCCTATCACCTTGGTGTTCTTGCCAAGCGTGATCGACCCGCCCAGCTGGACCGGCCCCTGTACCTGCGCCCCGTGCATGGAGAGGTCGCCAATGATATCCGTGAACTCTATCTCCTGCAGCTTCCACCGTTCAGCCTGCCGGAGCGAGTGCGGGCTCCCCACATCCGTCCAGTTCCCCCGGGCAAGCCAGCCCTTGAGAACGTGGCCCTCGTCCATCAGCTTGGGGAAGAGGTCCCGGGCAAAATCGTACTTTATCCCGGCAGGGATATGATCGAAAACCTCAGGACTGCAGACGTATATCCCGGTGCTGGCAAGGTTGGAGAAGATCTCCCCGGGGGCGGGTTTCTCCTTGAAACGCCGGATCTGGTACCCGACATCGATCTCGGCAATACCGTATTCACCCGGGTCATCGATGGAGATAAGGCCGATACTGACCATGGCCTTCTCTTTCTGGTGGGCCCGGTAAAATTCGAGAACATTTAAGTCAGTGACATGATCGCCGCCAACAATAAGGAAGTCCTGCCCTTCAAGGTACTTCTGGGCATTTTTCACGCTGCCGGCAGTACCGAGTTTCGTGGTCTCATGGACATAGGTGATCTCGGCGCCGAAGAGAGAGCCGTCTCCGAGTGCTTCCTCGATGGCAGTTCCCATGTAGCCGAGAGTCAGGACCACTTCCCGGAACCCCATATTCGTGAGGTGTGCGACAAGATGCTGGATTGACGGGCGGTTGACAATCGGGATACAGGGCTTTGGCCGTTCGAACGTGAGAGGGCGGAGGCGGGTGCCTTCACCCCCGCACATAATACACACCTTCATACCCATGATATCGCGCGGGCTGGTTTTTAAGGTTAGTGATTTCTCCGGTTCACTGCTCTTTTTATGGTTCCAAGCACACGTGTACACCAGGACCGTGTGTGCAATGCCAGACGAAGAGTACCGGATCATTCCGGCTGTCAAGGGGCGGGTCCAGTGCCTTCCCGACAAGAAAGAGCCGCTCGAGAACTGCAGTTTCTGCGTGCATTGCCGGGAGTTCCGGGTTGGGGGACGGTTCATCAAATCCCCCTCGCTTGCCTACTGCACCAAATGCCGGATCACCGAAAAAGTGGATCTTTCAAAAGCCGATGCCGTGAAATGCGCTGACCGGCAGCGTGGCGGGTTCCACAGCATAACCAATATCATCAGCTGATTTTTTTCTTTTTTCTTTTTGGCAACAGATTTCACGACTCAAGGAGCGAGACAATCCGGTCCATATCCACGTGCTGCTCAAAGATCTCCGCAAGCATGTCGTACGGGTCAGATTCAGCAGTTGTTATCGGAACGAAAGGAAGTCCCTTCCGGGCATAGAGGTAAGAGAGAAGGGCGTTGGCTGCACCCGGGTTCTGGAAAAGGCCATGCAGGTAGGTTCCAAACACAAGGCCGTCCTCACTCGCGAGACCATCGCCATGGAGAGCCTCGCGGCTTGTTCCCGCTGAGGTTGTTCCCATATGGATCTCGTAGCCCGTGACTTCCCCGAAAGCCGAAAGGATCGGGGGAACATTGCAGGCAGTCCGGGTCACCTGGGTGGTCTTCTTCTCGTACGAGACAAAGTGCGTGACGCAGTCAAGAAGCCCCAGACCTTCGTACGTACCTTCAGATGATTCAAACCCGGCATCGATGAGGCTCATCCCGAGCATCTGGTACCCTCCGCAGATACCGATGATCGGGATATTTGCTTTCCGCACCCGGTGCAGTTCCCCCATCATCCCGGATGTTCGCAGAACCTGCAGGTCGTCAATTGTGTTCTTGGTACCCGGAATGATAACGCAGTCATACCCTTCAAGCGAGTCTTCCGGCTGCACGTACTCGACCGAGGCATGCTGTTCAAGGAGTTCAAAATCTGTGAAATTCGAGATCCGGGGAAGCCGGATGACCGCGATACGTACTCCGGCCCCGGCAGGTTTCTTATCTCCAAGCGAGAGCGAGTCCTCGCTGGGGAGCGGGAGGGAGAACCAGGGAACCACGCCCAGCACCGGAACGCCGCAGAGATCCTCGATCTGGCGGATGCCCGGGGCAAATATTGCCGGGTCCCCCCGGAACTTGTTGATGATAATCCCCCGTACAAGGGGCCGTATATCGGCAGGCAGGAGCGAGATAGTGCCATATACCTGGGCAAAGACACCACCTCTCTCAATATCGGCAACGAGGATCAGGGGGATCTCAAGGCGCTGTGCCAGCAGGGTGTTGGCGATATCCCGGTCATAAAGATTGATCTCGGCAGCACCCCCGGCCCCTTCCACCACTACCTGGCCGTACGCAGCCTCGAGGCGCCGGTACGATTCCAGAGCTTTTTCGAGAAGGTACGGGGTCTCCCGGTAATAGTCCCCGATCGGGACATCCTTCCAGGGCCGGCCATTGAGAACAACCTGGGATGTGGAGTCTCCTTTGGGTTTGAGGAGGACCGGGTTCATGTCAGTATGGGGGGGGAGCTTTGCCGCAGATGCCTGCATGGCCTGGGCCATCCCGATCTCCCCTCCATCCGGGGTTACATACGAGTTCAGGCTCATGTTCTGGGACTTGAAGGGTGCAACGGTAATACCCCGGCGCACCAGGCACCGGCAGATGGCGGCAACGGTAACGCTCTTACCCACATGAGAGGAAGTCCCGACAACAAACAGTGACATGGCGTCTGTAGTACTGTATGCCCGGATCATTAAAACAGATGCCCATTTTCCCCTCAGCAGCTGGAGCCCTGGCATGAGCGCAGGAAACAAAAATGGCGGAGAATAAAAAAACAAAAGAAATTTCACGATATTTGTTCTCCGGGCAATGCCAAGTAATAAATAAAGAGAGTCTTAAAAATAGTGGTAATGATTGGTGGGATTTGCCCGACGTGTGGTCTACCGAAAGAATTGTGTATCTGTGAGGAGGTAGCAAAGGAACAGCAGCGGATCAATGTCAAAGTCAATAAACGACGGTACGGGAAAGAAGTGACCGTTATCGAAGGACTTGATCCGACTGATATCGATCTTGAGGATCTTTCAAAATACATGAAAGGAAAACTTGCCTGCGGGGGAACCGTTAAAGGTAATTCCATTGAATTACAGGGAAACCACCGCGAACGGGTAAAGGATCTCCTTTCACTTAAAGGTTACAATATGGAAAATATTTCCTGAACCTTTTTTTGGCACTCTGCCATTTTTTCAAACAAATGCCCTGCCTTTACCGGAGTGTTTTTTATAAAAAGCCCGGAACAACGGGGGGTCCGTTTACCCGGAATCTGAAGTTACCGGCCTGACGTTGTACATTAAAAAAGATTAGTACAGGACATTTATTTTCTGGATTGACGCCGGAGTAGTCCGGGTGATGGAGAGCGCTGCACCAATAGAGGGTTTGACATCCAGCGTGAACTGATCGTTCTTCGGGAGGGAATTTGTCGGCTTTACCACAATATCGAACTGCTCGCCCTTTTCAAGAACATCATCATTGGTGGCCTCATTGTGAACAGCAGCGATGGTCCATTGCCCGGAACCCGGGGGCTGTCCTTTGGTTCCCCGGGAGAGTGTCTCGAGATTTGTCGCATTACTGTACGTGATTGCAACTTTATCAAAATCAACCGGTGTGCCGCCGGGAGCTAAAGATGCTGAAAAATTCATGGTATCGATAGTACTTCCAGCGGTGCCCGTACCATAGATATTGCCGGAAATCTGAATCGTTGAACTCGCCTGCTGTACACCCGTATGAACAACCTCCTGGCTCTTCTGGGTTGTGAAAAACCCGGCAGCGAGTACCACGTACGAAAAAACCGCCGCGACAACAACAAATGCGATAAGCACAATTGCTGCTTCAAGACCGGTGAATCCCTTATCATTTCCAAGTGGTCTCATGATTCAGAGTTCGCTAGTAAAGATATATGACTGTTACTGATGAATGAGACATATTTTTGTATTCTGAATACTTTTCCTGAATTAGTGAAATGGTGCAGCATTGCCGGTTTGATCCGGGCCAGACTCCGGTCAGACATATTCAGATGATGAACCGGAAAGTAATCCAGGCAATCACAACCATCAGTGCCGAGTACTTGAGACCGGCAGTAACCCGCCCTTCACCCATCTGCCCTGCAACAAGACCGGAAAAGAAACCCTGCAGGATCGCCGCATGCGAGAAGAGACGCTTGTAAGTGAACATATCGATCTTTCCCATGAACCCGGTTGCCCCGGCTGCAGAAGCAGCAGCCCCTGCGGTGGCCATTGTGGTGAGGAAGGATGATACAAGAATCGCGATAACGAAGAGGAACACGGCAAACGAGACAAGGACGATTATGACGTAAATGAGCATGTTGTTGCTCCGCTCGGTCTGGAGGTTGACCACCTCGAATGTATCCTTTGCCGCGGCCCGGAGTACCTCGCTCACATCCCCGCCGGCTTTGCTTGCTTTTGCAATCAGATCAACCGATCGGTCGGCCATGGTTGTCCCGAGCCCCTTTCCGAAGCGGTACAAGGCATCAACAAAGGTGACACCCCAGGACATCTCGTTGTCCAGCTTCCGGATATGGGGGGTGAGCGTCCCGTATTCAGCGGTGGCGACGAGATGGACCGCGTTTGGCAGGGTCATGCCGGAATCGTTCATGCCGGCAAGGTCACGGAAAAAGTTCGGCAGGGCATTTTCCAGGTTTCTGACGCGGATCTGCTCCCGGAGGTCGAGAATCGCCACAGGAACAATCGCCACAAGCACGGCAAAGATTGCAAGGTCGTCAACCGATGTGGATTTGTAGAGAACTGCCATCTTGTATGTTCCTATCAGGGAAAAAAGACCCCCTATAAAGAGAATAAGCGAGAGAGGAATGCAGATGATCAGGATATTGACCGGCTTCTCGGTCAGTACCTTCAGGGGATGCTTGAGAAAGCGCCCGAAACCTTCCCGGCTCGATCGTTCGTGTTTGAGTTTTTTTGTTATCTCGCTGAACTCCTTTTCAGCAGCCTCCAGTTCAGGGGTTTTCATCGGCGCCGGAGTCTCCGGCCCGTGGCTCTTTATGTGGTTGAAGATATCCTTAAAACCCATATCAGGACTCCGGTGTCATGGTGCTGATCATCACAACAAATGCGATGCTCCCAAGCGGTATCATAATGTACACAACCGCATAGAGGAAGAGAGGGCGGTTGTCACCGGACAGGACTGACATGATGGACTGGAGAATGATCAAAAAGAGTGTCCCGGCTACCATTGCCGTTACATAGGACTCTGCTATGAGCGCCAGCATGTCGAGGAACTGTTTCTGGGTCTGGCGGTTCTCGAGTGCGTACTGGTCTGCCTTGGTCCGGAAATAATCGGTTAAGTTGCCCCCGCTCGAGATACTGGCCATGGCTCCCTGCAGGAACTCCTTCATCCGTTTACTCGGGGTGCTTGCCGATACGATCCGGATGGCATCGATCAGATCGCGCCCGAAAATATCGATCTCCCGGGCAATGTACCGGGATTCAACCGAGCATTCCCCGTATATCGGGCTGTCGCCAAGCAGCCGGAATATTTCTGCAGGTGTGATTCCTGCCGTTGACATGGAGGTGATGTAGTTGATTGCGTACGGCAGGCTTGCATCGATATTCCTGCGCCGGTTGCCGGCTTCGATGCCCGGGTACATCAGGAAAACCGCGTACGTGAGCCCGCCAAAGATGATGAGGGACAGAAGGGTTGCCACAACCGTCCCGATAAGAAGGCTGTGGGGTGAGAGAACAAGAAACGGGGCCGGAACGGCTCCTTTATACTTGACCAGGAGAGGGAGCCTGAGCAGATACGTGACGAGGCCGATAACAACTGCCGATGCGAGCCCGGCAAGGATCGAACTGACAATAGCTGTAGAAACATACACCTCAAACGGCGTCTTGAACCGGGCCGAGATCAGGTCGTTTCTGAGCTGGGCGTATTGTTCCCTCTGGCTCTTTACCCGCTTGCTTAAGAGGTTGAAACAGAAACGCTCGTAACTATTCATAGAGGTCTTTTCTCACGTTCTCGATGACTGCTTCCGGATCCCGGTGGTAGGAGATGAGGATCTTGGCAACATCCTTATAATGCCGGATCTTCTTGATGCGCATCCATTCAAGCACTTCCTGCCTGCGTTTCAGTTCTTCCTGCATCCGGGTGTCAGACCATCCCTTTGCTTCCATGATCTCTTCGAGAAGGTAGGATTTTCCGGAATACGTGTGTTCGTCGGTAGCAGACCGCCACTTGAAGACTTCATTCGTGATCAGCTCGTTTGTTCTGGGATCGATATCCAGGATCTCAACGATCTGCTTGTTCCGGCGGATACGCTTGCCTCCAACCCTTGCCTGTACCTGGACACATATGAAATCCAGTGCCGAGAGCATGTTCCGTGGCACATCCATGGGCGGGTTTTCGATCCGGTGCACCACGCTTGCCACGGAGTCTGCATGGGTTGTCGAGTACGTGACATGGCCGGTACTCATAGCCTGGAAAAGGGTCTGGCACTCCTTGCCCCTCACCTCGCCGACTATAATGTACTCGGGACGCTGACGCATCGCAGCCCGGAGGAGCTCGTACATATTGATTTCCCCCCTGCCCGCTGTATCGAACGAATCCCGGGTAATGCTCGGGATCCAGTTCGGGTGCGGGAGCTTGAGCTCGCGGGTGTCCTCAAGCGAGACAATCTTTGCCATGGGAGGAATAAAAAGCGAGACAGCATTGAGGGCGGTGGTCTTCCCCGAGGCCGTTCCCCCGGCAAAGATGGCGGACTTGCCGTTCTCCACCGTCAGCCAGATGTACGCGATGGCCAGCGGCGAGAAGGTATGCCATTCAATGAGATCCGTGGGAGTGATCGGTTCGTCCTTGAATTTACGGATGGTGAAGGTTGACCCGTGCGCCGTCACCTCGGTCCCGAGGGTCATCTGGATGCGGGAACCGTCCTGCATGGTGCCATCGAGGATCGGTTCTGCTATCGAGATATATTTCCCTGCACGCTGGGCAAGTTTGGTAACAAATGAGTCGAGTTCCTCTGCCGCAGGATAGGAAAGGGTTGTCTTCATCGACTCGTAGCTGGAATGGAAGGCAAAGATCGGTGTATGGACACCATCGCACGATATATCCTCGATGTACTTATCGTGCATGATGGCATCGATCAGGCCGTCGCCGAGGAAATCCTTGTACATATTATAATGGATCTTCTCCCGCTGCAGCGGCGAGAGCCGGATCCCGTAATCGTGGATGATGTCAACGGTTGCCGTCCTGAGCCTTTTTTTCGCTTCATCCTTCGAGATATCCTTGGTGTTGATATCGAGCGTCTCAAAGAGCCGTTCCTTGAGTTCTTTGAGCAGCTCTTTTTCAGGATCCGTTAAGGCAGGTTCGAGAACATGGTAGGTATATTCATGGGTGGAATGGTCGTAAGTGACCCGTATGTATGCATACGGGGGGTTGACCGGGTAGAGCTCCATCTCCTCAAGCTCCGGCCGCTCATCAGACTTCAGATCAACCATCGGACCATGTTTCGCCGGATCATATTCCTCATGCTCCTGCCGTATGGCTTTGAAGAGCGAACCGATACTGAACCGTTTCGGAACCGGTGCGGGTTCCGGTTCAACGGCAGGAAGACCGCGTTCATTATCGAGATCCTTGAATCCGGCTGACGAGAAGTTTTTTTTCCAGAGTTCATCGATCTCCGGGGGGAGGGCAGCTGTTCCGGAACCCTCGTACGAGCTGGAGCGCCCGTGAAGCCGAAGTTCATCCACGCTCAAACTTGCGCCTTTGGGAAGGATCAGACCGGAGGGGTCTGGTATCTGGTTAACGCTTACGATCTTCGTGTCCGGATCAGACGCAGGAATCTCCGGTTCGGGGCCTGGCTGCAGTTCCGGCCCGGGTTTTGCCACATCTCCTGGTTCACCGCTGACCTTTCCAGGAATATCCTCAAGAAGGTCATCCAGGTCCATGGCAGGATCTCCTTTGGGGGCCTCTGCTGGTTTTTCCGTGGATCCCGGGCCGGGGGGTGACGACCCGTCCTTTGACCGGGGGTTCTTATTATTGATCGGCTTTGTCCCGACCAACGAATCTTCATCATTCCTGCTCATGCGGCACCTCCCCTGTAAAAAATCGCTCGAAATCCATTTTCCCCGAATCGCCGGGGGAATTCTCAGGTAACTAAATGATAATTTGCCTGTGAGTATATCTATTCTCTGCCAGACTTAAAGAATAATAATTGAGTATATACAACCGTTCTTTCCAGAATTCCCCCGTGCGGGATATAACCTGGACGTTAACCTGTATACGATACAGACCGAATATTCCGGGTACTGACCGTGGATTTTTTAAGGGCTCCTGTTTAAGAAAAAACCAGAACAATTACTTCCAGGACAGTGCAGTTACCTGTATACTCCATGGGCCTCTGCCATCATTCATTCTATGACGTTATAAAAAAGTCCAGAAAGATAATTACCGGATGCCGGATATTTATCCGGGGGATCGGCAACGATACCATCCCATCATGGCTTCCTTGCCGCCATCTTGATCTGGTCAAGGGTCTTCTCCTTGATGTGCATCAGGAGGCCGATGAGATCATTGTGCTCATCCTTGATGGGGCGCACGGTGACGGCAACCTTCCGCTGCCGGTTGGTCTTCGTGACAAGGGCAGTATTGAATTCCATCATCACAACAAGCATCTGTTTGACCACTTCCGGCACGGGATCGGAGAGTTCCTCGCCGGTCTGGTCATTGATGAGCATCATGCATTCCCGCCAGTGATGCATCAGGATCTGGTCTTCGGGAAGATCCATTATCCGGGCGGTATAAGGATTGAAATAAACAATCTTTCCCTTGAGATCGAGGACCATGACGGCCTCGAGTGCGGCGACAATCTTTTTTGGTTCCCCGATAGGGTAGGCATCAAGGAACTTTTTCCGGATTGAATGGTTGTAGAGGGCAAGTTCCACATTGGAACTCAGTTCCTTGTCAGTAAAGGGCTTGAGGATGTACCCGAGGGGTTGGGATCCCTTGGCACGTTCAAGCAGGGATTCATCATAAAGAGCGGTTAGGAAGATGATCGGGTACTGGAACAGCTGGAAGATGTACCGGGCCGCGGCAATCCCGTCCAGCTGCCCTTTGAGATTGATATCCATGATAATAAGATCCGGCTCCAGTTCCGCAGCCATCCGGATAGCGTCCTCACCCGTGTCAACACTACCGACAACGGAATATCCCTTGCGTTCCAGCATCGTGGTTATCAGGTTGGCGATGATCTCGTCATCTTCGACAATAAGAATTCGGGGAATGGGGGGCATGAGTCAACCTTGAACAACAATCGCTTCGCTTAAAGTACGTATATTTAAATATATAAAGCAAAGCATCGTTTTTCCTGCCACCGATTCCAAAAAGCAGGTGTCATATCGCTTATACCGGCACCTGACTTCCCGAGCAGTTCCCTTGATTCAGGGCGGACATTTTGCCAGTCCAGGCAGATCCCCACCTTTTTTGGATCTCCGGGACAATGCCGGGCAGGAAGTATCTCCGGCTTGTACGCGGAGCTGAATCATAGCAGAATGATGATATCATGAAAACCAGGCAGGGGTTTAAACCGCAACCGTCTGGACTGCATGGGCTTCATCGAACAGGATTTTGAAGGTAAAAATCGTCCCGGCCCGGTCCTGTACAATGCAGTCGTAGTCGCCATGCCCGAGCCGGAACCGGACGGTCCCTTCTCCGGTCGTAATATCGCTGCCCACAACCCGGCCATGGTTCCGGATCGTGACACGGAACCCGTTCCGGGTTTCCCCGTTCTGCTTCACGATCAGCATGAGCACGCCCATGCCATCAGATGTTTTGCCGAATTCCGGGATTGCGGGGTCCAGGTTCTTCTTAAGGTGAGATTTCTCAAAGATCCTGCATCCCATGACCATCGCCTCAAGACGTTCACGGGGAAGCTCGTACAAGCTGAACTCTTCCCTGCCGGTCAGGCGTACAATCGCCTTATCTCCATACAGCTCCCCGCTCTCATCAGTATAGACTGCCCCCTCCGGTTCCCCCGCAAGAACGGCAAGGTAAAAGGTCCGGTCACCTTCCTTTGCCACGGCAAGACCATCCAACTGCTTTCCGGAGGCAGCACGCAGCAGTTCCGGCAGGAGTGAACTGCCCGGGTTTTCCGACCTGCTGATCAACTCATCGAGTTCTCTTGAGATCTTCACAATTCACCCCGCATACCGGATGCCATACGGCGCCGGCTTTTTGGTATCTTCATTCGGCCACAGGGAATATTCAGAGGCCGGTGATTTTATAGTTATCCGGTTTTCGATGAACCCGGTATCCATCGCCATGCATAAGTGTTCCAAAAAAAAATGGTATACGGGACGTATGGATATTTTATACCCGATGGTGATCTCGGCGGTAGCGGTCCTTGCCACCCTGATCTATACCTCATACCTGGACATCAGGGACCGCCGGGTGCCGTTCATCCACTGGCTCCCCATGCTTGCCATTGGAGTCGTCTGTACCGTCTGGCTCATCTGGCAGAAGACGGCAAATACCGGCCTCATTTTTGGTTTTCTTGCCCTTGTCGCAAGCTTCCTGTATGCCGATTACCTCGACAACCGGGGCCGGACGGATTCGCTGGGCCTTACCGGGTATTACCGGAAATCCAATCTCTGGTATTATCTCGCCGTCGTGCTTGTCCTTCCGGTCATTTCATGGTTTGTTTTGGCCCCGTCGGTAAACATGCAGATGGTCCCCTGGTTTGCAATGTTTGCCGGGATCTTCCTGTACGTCAGTTACCTGGAACACAAAGGAACACCCCCGGTAAAAGCTCGCAAGAGTAAGAAAAACAGCGGCATGAACGTGTCCGAAGCCATCGAGCGCTGGTACTTTGTCCTGATCATCCTGATCTTCGCGATCACCGGCCTTTTGCAGTTCTTCACCCCGGGTGGCTGGGGCTCACCGGCGCTCCTTGTCCTCCTCCCTGCAGTGTTCTGCGGGGTCTTCTACATTTTCGGGAGGATGCACCTCTTTGGCGGGGCGGATGCCTGGGCGCTCATCTTCATCTCGTTTGCCGTCCCCACGTTCCCGTTCACCCCGCTTTTTGGGAATCCCCCGCTGGGCTTTCTCTCGTTCTCGGTGCTGATCAATGCCCTGATCCTCAACCTTGCAGCACCCATTGTAATCTTTACCATGAACCTCGTCAGGGGCAACCGGGCCCCCCTGATGTACATGTTCTTCGGATTCCCGGTACAGGGCGACAGGATCTCGGATTCCTGGGGATTTGTGATGGAAGATTTCGAGGAGAAAGACGGGAAAGTCAGCCGGAAATTCATTGGTTTTACCGATTCCATAAAACGGATGTATGCCGGGACCAACCGGGTATACACCAAGGATCTCCGCGAGCACCCGGACGAATTTGGAAAGGAACTCTCGGTCTATAAGAAAGCGGGCATGGTCTGGATCTCCTACGCAGTTCCCTTCATCATCCCGATCACGGCCGGTTTTATCACGGCTCTCATCTTTGGGGACATCCTCCTTATGATCATGAAACTCATAACCTGAGGCAACTACCATGCTGAACCTGAAATTTACTGACGGGCTCATCCCGGTTATCGTGCAGGACGCACGCACCCGCGAAGTGCTCATGATGGCATATGCAGACAACGAGGCAGTCCGGCTCACCGGGGAGACCGGGTTTGCCCACTACTTCAGCCGGAGCAGGAAGAAACTCTGGAAGAAAGGAGAGGAGAGCGGCCATTTCCAGAAGGTCCTGCGGATCCTCACGGACTGCGATGAGGACTGCCTTATTTACGAAGTGGAGCAGACCGGTGCCGCCTGCCACACCGGCTACATGTCCTGTTTCTACCGGACCCTTGACGGCACGGTAACCGGGACAAAGGTCTTCAATCCCGAAGATGTGTACAAGAAACCGGGCCACTGATCCGGAAATCCTTTTTTCGAGTATTCATAACCATCATTGGTTTCAAACAACTCAAAAATTCTGATCCCGGTTTCTCCTTTTCATCCCGCAGGATCAGGAAAGATTCCCCGCATTCTCCCTCATAGAGCGAAGCAATATTACAGAAAACCTCCCGGCTCCACGTTGAAATGGTTCTCAGCTGCCCTTTTCGATACCCCCATAAACCGGGGGCGTCATATCTATGGCTGAGAGGGTGATGGCGCTGGCAGTTCTTCCGGAAAATCCGATCACGGTTGTACGGATCCACTACGTGAAAGAAGGCTCTGAACCGCAATTCGAGAAGGAATTAAAAAAACTCATGGATGTTTTCGGGGCTATCCCTGCAAACCTTGGTATCACGATATTCCGTCCGGGAAAGCACCATGACGGCGTGTACCGGGTAGTTTACAAGTTCGCGTCAAGGGAAGAGCTTGACCGGTGGCATGCCTCGCCCACTTACCTTGCCTGGCTTGAGACCGAACGCGAGCTCACGATCGCTCCGCCCCGCATGCAGGTGCTCACCGGCCTTGAGACCTGGTTCACCCTTCCCGGCCAGCACCTTGTAAAACCCCCAAAGAGGTACAAACAGGCAATAGTGTCGTGGATAGCGGTCTTCCCGCTCACCTATATCATCGCGCTCTGCATAAACCCCTTTGTGGGATCGCAGGATCTGATTGTACAAAAGTTCATTGCAGCCACCATCCTGATACCCATCCTTGCCTGGCTTGCAATGCCGGCGCTCACGCGGGTATTTGCCGGGTGGCTGTACGACCCGGAAGATATACCGGATCCCAAAGACCAGGAACCATTTCTCTGACGCCATCCGGGAAGAGACACATAGGGATGGCTCTGCAATGCCAGGACTATTCGTCCCTGACTGCGATGATCTCAACGGGACACAGGTGTGCCGCTTCCCGTGCACACGCCATGAGGTCTTCTTGTATGAAACCTTCTGCCCGGTCATTCCCGAACCGGAACTCCTCTGCTATCTCTGAAAAACCATCGCACGGGTTCTGCCAGAATACATCCGGGCAGATGTTCCAGCAGGCCCCGCAGGAAACACAAAGAGATCGATCGATTATTACCTGCATGACTGCACAGGAACTCTTGGATTTCCGGCAATAATAACTATTGACCGGTAGAACCGGAATTTTGCGGTTCTTTATAGCCACCTGTGAACGGGGATTTCCCGTTTACCACAACCTGTCAGCAAGGGAACCATTTATTGGTTATCCCTGCAACCTTGGTACAGGAGGGGTCAGACTGGAGAAGAAAAAAGAGAAGATCGATATGCCACCCCTGAGGCCGTACGAAATGCCGGATACCCCGGCAGTTGCGCTGGATATCGCACCGGAGCCTTCCGAGTACCCCATCCCGGCCGAGAAACTGACCCGCGATGAGCTGCGCGGGATCGCAGAACCTGTCGATATGCCCCCGCTCCGGGACGATGAACTCCCGGATACGCTCGTCACCGTTATCCGGGCAGATCCGGACGATCTCCTGGACGACCCGTCCTGGGGAACCGCCCGGCCCGCTCCCGATATCGTTCTCCGGAAAGGCCGGCTGCTACACCCGTGGGATGACGAGCCGGAAGACGACTGCTGACCCGGTCGTCACGTCACCTGCCAGACCGTAAGCGACTGTTCCCCCCGGGGCCGTACGGGAACGGCAGGGGGCAGGTCAAACGTCTTCTCCACGAGATCGAGCAGGCAGAAGAATGCAGCCGCCTCAACCGGGTCCCGGAACAGGGCAAGCTCCGCATCCGTCCGTTTTTCAAGGAGGTCTGTTATGTACTTCCCGTATACCTGCTCGTGGATCTTCAGCGCCCGGGTGGTCTTCTTCCACCGCAGGATAATTCCGTCCAGTTCCGCCCGTTTCATGCAGTCACACCAAAAATCATGAAGTTGCAGGAACATTGAAAGGTTGGCAGGGGCAGCGTGAAAGTGAGAGATTGCCTGCCGGTCCCGGGAACAGATATGCATAAACCGTTCCCGGACAGATCTGATGGTAACAGCTGCCAGGTGCCAGTGGCAGCAGGTATGTCTCACCATGCATGGACCCACGCACGAGAGGGCGTTTACCGGGCTTGAAGCTGCAATAGTGCTCATCGCGTTTGTTGTCGTTGCAGCGGTCTTCTCGTACGTTGTTCTCAATACCGGGTTCTTCGTTACCCAGAAGAGCCAGGAAGTTATTTTCTCTGCCGTGGCCCAGTCAGATTCGGCTCTCGGGCCGATCGGGGGTGTCTATGGCATCACGGACCCGGTCTCCGGGCAGCTGGTGAAGATCAACTTCTCCTGCCGGCTCGCGTTCGGGACAACCCCGGTTGATTTCAGCCGCGTAACCATCGTGTATAACAACGGGACCCTGCTCGAGACGCTCCGCATGGACCCGGCCACCTACAACCCGGCCGGGTGCCAGGAGGGCACGGGAACGTGGGCAGTGTACCAGCGGACAAATGACCAGGACAGCGACAACCAGCTCGGGTCCGGCGAGGTGTTTATGATCAGCGCCTGCCCGTCGCTGCCTCCCGTGAAGGATGATACGATCCACCTTGAGGTCAGGCCGCCAATAGGGGTTGCCATCGATATCACCCGGTCGGTCTCGAACCTCGAGGGCCCGGTCACCCGCCTGCACTGAACCGCTTTAAAATAAAACGGCCGGAATCAGGCCGTTCCTTCCTGGATCTGGATAACAAGCGCCCCCAGTTCCTCGACCATTGCCGGAAGGTCAGGACCGCTGCCGATAACCGGCTTCGCCTCAGCAAATTCCCCGACATTGAGGTCAATCGCCTGTCCGCGGATGATGAACCGGAAGAGCTTTTTTGGCCTGACTGCAAAGAGGATGATCCCGACAACCCCGAGAATGCAGAGCAGGATCCCGACCACCTGGACGCTGCTGCCAATGACCGGCAGGGAACCAAGAAGGGACCCGGCAAGGCTTGCAGCAATACCTGCCACAAGAGCAACCACCGCGCCTGCAAGGAGGAGGAAATTGTACCGGGTACACTGGAGGATCTCAAGCCCCCGGATCTCGCTTATCGCGATCTGCTGGAAGAGCGAGGCCTGGTCCTGGACAAAGAAATCCTTGACAGATGAATAGACAACCACCCGCTTGCTGGTCACGGAAAGGTTGACCCGTGCCTTCACCGGGGAGTACATCTTGAACCCGAAATATTCCTTGATGAGCCGTTCGCCCTGAGCAAAACCAACAAAATTCTGGATATCGGCCATACCTGTTTCACTTCCAGCGAAGTGTAAGGGGTTTTGGGTATTACGGTTTTTGCTTCTCTCCCGGACCAGCAGGGTGTCGCGCGTAACCTGGCCTGAATGGATCTCCCCGTACAGGATGAAGGGCCCGCGGCGTGGGAAACTTACCGAAAAATCGTTCCTCTCCAGTCACAATCAGAAGACGGGTGTTGGCAGGGAGGACCCGAGCCGAAGAAGAGGGGGATGAGGATGGTCTCATCGCCGGTTGGATTAATACTTGAGATTTGGCTGGGGGGTTGGAACAGGGTAATAGATCTTGGTGATGGTAAGATCATAGTTGATGGGAACGTTGTCCTTTGTTGCATTGCCCGTTGCCAAATACCGGCCATCAATGACATACACATACGGTGTTTCGGCGGTAATCGTGAATGTCTGGGAACCGTCAGTCACTTTATCCAGAACCATGTTCGGAGTGATAAGTCCCCAGTTAATCTTATCGGAAGACCCGGCAAGGATGGTCGGAGTGAGCTCGTTGCTCCGAAGCTGGGCTGCCTGGGTTGTCGTGACGGCATAGCCAAGAAGCGGTTTGTCTGCCTTGAGATCGATCTTGTAATCAACACCTACTTTTGAGAATTCCTCACCCAGACTACTGAAATCAAAGGTCTTAAAGCTCTGTGGAGTAATGTTTCCCTTCGTGCGCAGGAGGATCTTGACTGCTTTTGTTTCCTGAGTGGTAAATGAGACGGAGGGTGCTGCTGTGGCAGCGGTTGTCACGGAGACCGTTGTTACCGGGGGAGGTGTCTGGATTGTGGTCGTCGGTGCCGGGGTTGCCGGCTGCTGGGAAGTGCAGCCGGAGAGAACCGTTAACAGCACGAGTGCTGCGGTTGCCATAATGATGAGGAGCCGTTTATCCATGGACTCCCCTATTTTTTTCTTTTTATTTAAACAGGCATGAAATGAATTTCTCCTGCACCAAAGAATTTTTTCAACAGGGTTTGCCTCTCACGCCAGAACACCGGGAAATGTCGCAATGTTCAGACATAATCCGGAGGATTTTATTAAAACGTCCGGCCTGCCGTCATCCACTACAAAGTTCATATACACGGCCGTAAAGGGTATCATGGGGACAGACAAAATGGATGAATTCCAGGCTCCAACCTGCAGCCACGACAATACCCCGATGACCCGGGTATGGTCAGACGGCCATGGAAATGCCCTGTACCAGTGCCCGGCATGCGGGCGGAAGACCAATGTTCAGGAGAGCGGGAACCGGCGCTGACGGGTCTTTTGGATAAACAGAGTCCCGGACAGGATACCTTTTCATTCGATCTCAATAGTGCATACGGGATACTCCTGGTTGTGGTGAAGAATGGTTTCAGCCGCTGCTGCGTCAGCTGTGCGGGGCTGGATCACCCCGGGTATATGCCCGCATCCATGGAGAGAGAAACCGGATATCAAATATTAACATATACCGGAGAACAAAGCAGAACTATGGAAAAGTACTGCCTGTTTTGTATCGCGCTCTTCCTGACAGCCGGATTTTCTGCCTGCGCCGGCTGCATTTCATCACCTTCCCCGGAGAACAATACGGCAGTATCCATACCGGTAACCCCCCTGCAGGAGAATAAAACAATAATAATTACAGCGCGTTCAACCGTGACAACGAAAAAAACGCCGGTGGTTAAGAAGAATACCACAACCGTGACCACCGTTCCCACTCCGGATCCGGTTGATGTTTCAGGGATTATGTTTGTCCGCTATGCTGACAGCGACATCAGCCTCGAATACCCTTCATCGTGGACGGTTACGAATTCCACGTATACTTCCTATAACTGTGTCAGTACCGCAACAAGGCGATGTTACCAGAAGGAGATCAAAAGCATCGGGCCGTTTGATTTCCGGGAGGATGCCCATATGAAAAAGACCTCCCGTATTGTAACCTTTACGAGTGCAGATCGCCGGCAGAAGCTTGTCGTGTTCACTTCGGATTTTGGGGATAATTTCAATGGCAATTACGTGCTTGACCCAACGCTCGAATGGTGTAAGGAACTCATAACCGCCAATTTTGTTGATGTTTCCGGTTCCGTTGTGGGCGATTATCAGTATTCCCAAAGCGGGAACACTATGACTTCAAGGTATTCGGTGACCATGCCGAAAGGATCGGCCGCGTATCCGCTGGCGTACACGATGAAGAACTACGTTACCATTCACCACACGTACGCAATTGCATTTATTTCCGATACCGATAACCTGGAGAAATACCGGAACCTGCAGGACCGGATCATCTCCTCAGTTGTGCCAAATGACCGGGTATAGCGGGTTTTTTTCCCCGTCACCGTTGCCGGGTATCAGGCACCGCCGCGGACATATGCTCATCCGGGCAGGTTCATGAAAGATCCCGATGCTAATATGAAGGAGAATGTGCCCCTCTCGTTCAGGGCAAAAATTTTTGGTTCCGGAAAAGAGTTACAGGGAAGATTCCGGTGCCCGGGGAAGCGAGCACAGGTTGCCGTACTGGTTGATGCTGTACAATGCGAGGATGGCCTCATCCGTCAGACTTTTCTGGCCGATTCCGATCCTGCTCAACTTGTCACGAATAATTTTTATCTTTTTTTCAGTATGCTGCATAGGGTTGATGCTTACTTGGCGGGTGATACGATAAAGGGATGTATTGGAAGAGCAGGATTTTCTGCCATAAAACGGTTCAGCGGGGCTGTGATCTTTGGTTTGCATCTCCCGCGAGGAAGCCAATGTCCGGAAGATCTTTTTTACCGAGGGGAATGAATAAAGAAACGATTAACGTAAGAGAGAACATCATGAGAGTTATGCAGAACCGCACAGGTCTTTTTTTTATGTGCATCATATCCATTGCTCTCGTTCTTATCAGTGGCTGTACCACCCCGGTGAGCAGCCCGTCGGTTACGACACCCGCGGCATCCATTGGAGTAAATTCGGCCCCCGGGAATGCAACAACATCTTCCTCAGTCAGCGTAACGGGGCCCGGTTCCCCGCAATCTGCCCCGGCAACACCGGTTTCCCCCGCAGCCACTTCCCCGCCGGGGAACCAGAGAACCCTCGCCAATGAATCGTTCTCCCTGATCACCGGGGACCGGAGCAGCGCAAAGATCTATTCCTTTAAGGAGCTGGGACTTGAGCTGCTGAAACCCGGCGACACCTTCATCATCTCGACAGATGCAAAAAAACCCGTCAATGTCCTTGTCACGGATGCAAACGGCAGGGGCAACTTTAACGGGGTTACGCCAAAATGGGAGAAACAGCCTACATCCAAGACCACGAACACAAAACTGTACGGGTGGAGTTATCCCGGCATCTGGACTGCGCTGAAATCCGATGAGGTCTTTTCCCGCGATCTTGTCCTGAAGATAGACCGTGAGGGTTCGTATTACCTAATCTTTGATCCCCAGACGATCGTTGAACAGGTTTCTGAATCAGGAGTCTGGCAGAGAACCTATAATAATTTCAATGTCAGGGTCAGCATCATCCAGGTGCTGCAGCCGGTACAAGGGGATATCCTGCCAAAATCCCCGTATATCATTGACGATACCTTTGCGGTGTACGATGCCTATCGCGACGGGTACAAAGTGTATCCCCTGGAGGATTACGGACTGATGTACCAGAATCCCGGCGACACCTTCCGGTTATCCGTTGATTCCGAGAAGCCTGTCAATGTTCTTGTCCTGAATTCCGGGGAGCTGTCACAATTCGATGGTATCACGCCGGTGTACGAGATGCAGCCCGAGAAAGGCGATAAGGAGGCTCACTACGGGTACACCTACACGGGGATATCACCCCTGGTGAAAGAGGATAAAGTGACCCGGAAGGATTTCGTCTTTACGATAAAAAAGACCGGCAAATATTACATTGTCCTGGATCAGCGGTTTGCCGATCCCCTCTCAAAGACCATCTCCTTTTTCAAAGGAGAGATAAAACTGGCCCGGGCGTGAACTTTTTTTCTCAGCCAAACCGTTCATCCGTATGCCTTCTGCCGGACAGGATCCGGGGGTTTTGGGGCTGCCCAAATCCCCGCCAAACTGATCAGATCCACTTCTTTTTCCGGTAATAGGCGAGCATCCCGATAACCAGTATGGCCATCACGATCAGTACCGAATAATAGCCGAATTCCCACTCGATTTCCGGCATATTCTTGAAGTTCATACCGTACAGGCCGACAATGAACGTGAGCGGGATGAAGATGGTTGCAATCAGCGTGAGCACCTTCATGATCTCGTTCATCTTGTAGCTCAGGCCGGAGAGATAAATATCGATCATCCCGGATACGATGTCGCGGAATGTCTCCAGCGTGTCGATCACCTGGATGGTGTGGTCGTACACGTCGCGGAGATAGATCCGGGTCGATTCCTGGATGAGCGTGGATTCTGACCGTTCCAGGTTGTTGATCATCTCGCGGAGCGGCCAGACCGATTTTCTCAAAAATATCATGTCCTTCTTGAGCGGGTTGATCTTCTGGAGCGAGTCCGGTGTCGGGTTGGCAATGAGTTCCTCTTCAAGGTCCTCGACCTGTTCCTCGAGTTTCTCGATAACGGTAAAATAATTGTCAACAATGGCATCGATGAGCGCATAGGCCAGGTAATCCGGGCCAAGGGTCCGGATCTTGCCGTCTTTTCTGATCCTCTCCCGCACGGGGTCAAAGATATCCCCGATATCTTCCTGGAACGAGATGAGGAAGTTGTGCCCGATGACCATGCTGATATGCTCGATCTTGATGGTTTTGGTAGAATCGAGGTAGGTGAGCATGTTCAGGTTTAGGTAGATGTACTGCTCCAGGTCCTCCATCTTGGGACGCTGCCCGGTATTGAATATATCCTCGAGGATGAGCGGGTGGATGGTGAAACATTTGCCAAGGTCTTCGATCAGTTTTGGGTTTTGCAGCCCGTCGACATTGATCCAGGTCACCGTTTCCGTGTCGCGGAACGGGAAGCATTCGCTGATCTTCTCAACCGTCTTCTCCTGGAAGTGGGTTGCATCGTAGTCGATGACCGTGATCCGGACCGGCTGGTCAGAAGGGGCTCCATTCAGGGAGGCTGATCCGGGCGGGATGACTGATCGCCTGACATGGGTATAGCGGTGGCGTGACATGGGGGGTCAGGGTATACAGTGTGTTTGGGTGGTGGGGTGAATAAGAATATCGATGAGGTGTTTTGGATTACCTCGTTCTTCCTCCGATACATGAGGCAGGCTGCTCCAGTTCAGGCAATTGGCACACACGGGGAGCGGGGGATTCCTACAGCCGGGTCTCCACTGCCATTTCAGGAATTTTCAGGTACCGGAGTTTTCACTGCATCCCATGCATACCAAGCAAACTCTGCAAGGTTAAATTCCGTTGTCACCAGCACGGCATCCTTATACGGCCGGTAGCGTGGTGATCCTTTCAGGAGTTCAATAATCGCATACGTGTCAGCAAAAAAAGTTGATATAATCTAATCTTTCAGTTCGTCACTGATCGCCTGGCTGTCAATTGTCCAGCCTTTCAGCAGTCCGAACAACCCTTTCTTCCGGCCGGGAGATTTGACTTTTTTCACGATAGTCTTTCCCGCCACCGTTTCGGTAACGGAGGTGACCGGACGGTGAACTGATGATGGTGCCATGATGTACTTCAAAGGTGTATGTTTCATCAATTATTCGTATCGCGCCATGAAGGGGAACATCCCCTACCCGGCTCTTGCGTACTGTTCCCTACCCCACTCCATTATTTTTCAAAACCGGCAGGACCCCCCATGCCGGGGGGCAGGGGGATCCCATCAGGATCAGAGGTCAGGAGATCACTGGTTCTTCCTGAGCATGCCCCACAGAACCCCCATGATTCCGATCCCGAGAACGGGTAAGAATGGCGCAACCGGAGTCTTTGCGGGAGTTACCGGGACATTGACGATGATAACCACCGGCTCCTGGGTCGGAGCGGGGGTCGGGGCAGGGGTGGGAGCGGTTGAGAATACAACGGGGACGTGCACGGGGGGAATCGTCATGCCGGCATTCGAGAACTCTGCCTGCGCATGGCACTGGCCATTGTAATAATACGGGAAACCTTCGGGACAGCACTGGCCTTCGCTGGTCGCGTATTGTTTATACCCGTACCGGCAGGCATGACAGGTGCCATCGTAATACTGGGGAGAGTCCCACGGGCAACAGGTGCCGGAGTAACTGTCGTACACGCTGGTCTCACGGCACGGGTTGCACTTGCCATCATAGTAATACGGGTAACCTGCCGGGCAGCACTGCCCTTCGCTGGTCGAGTACTTCAGCGATCCATACTGGCAGGCATGACAGGCCCCGTCATAATAATAGGGAGAATCCCATGGGCAGCAGGTGCCGGAGTAGACATCGTACACGCTGCCGTAACTGCACTGGTGGCATTTGCCCTCGTACACGTACGGGAAGCCGTCCGGGCAGCACTGGCCTTCGCTCGTGGAGTAGATGGAGTATCCCGCACTGCACGAGCTGCTGTCATACGCAGTTACCGGAGCAATTATCGCAAGGAGGAGAAGGATGGAACCGGTAAAACGCAGGAGCCGGTCTGTTGTCAAACGTGGTGCACTCATTCAAACATCCGCCGCAGTATGGGTAAACTTCCGGCTGGCGGGCGATAAACATTTGGATTTTGGAGGGGGGGAAATGTTCTTCCAAAGCGGGCAGGGGAGTTGAGAGGGAAGGTCCTCCGGCAGAATGCCGGTTTTCAATCAAACCCCGGTTGAAAATTTTTCACCGCGATCAGGATCGCGATTGAAAACCGCTCGCAGATCAACCGGACTTTGATTTTCATTTTTCAATCAGACTTTGATTTTTATTTTTCAACCAGACCTTGAATAAAAAATTTCAAGCGAACTCCGGGTGAAAAATGCGGTCCGTGAACACGCTTCCGTCGCAGACTGTCCAATCCAGATGATACAGATGTGGTTAACTTTTCGCAACCAGACCCTGATTAAAATTTTTCAGGCAGACTTTGATTGAGAATTTTTCATCAAACGCTGATTTGTAAATGTTCATCGCGATCATGATCGCGATTGAAAACCGTTCATGGATCAACCGGACCTTGATTGAAAAATATTTACCGGACTTTGATACGAAAACCTTTGCCCGGGAAAAATCATCAGGAGCGTTCTGAAATTTTTTGGGGGTCTTGTCCATGAGGCAGGGATAACTCCGGGTAAAACACCCTTCCGGAAGCCTCTTTTCCCGACCCCCAAAACAGGCCTTTTTTCATTTTCACCTGGTGAGGGTTGATCCGGCCTGAGATCGCCCCTCCAAAAGGCACTATTAGGGTTTTTACAGCGCCACGTAAAATGGTCAGATTGCCGTAAATCGCGTGTATATTCGTTTTCTGAAATACGGGTGCGTATAATTCGGTGTTTTTTGCAACCTGACATCGGGATCGACCTCCGGAAAAGGCGATCCGGGGCTGTAGCGGGCCCGGATTGGGGGGGGGGGGG